>Ga0154538_122_pt2 | contig 32864 bp, 30 predicted proteins | sample RifGroF1_FD_105681 | JGI IMG/M metagenome (GOLD analysis project Ga0154538, IMG submission 105681) | Spirochaetes bacterium GWF1_51_8 | reverse complement strand
CCAAAACGGACGCCGAGGCGAGAGCCCTCGATTTTATGAAAAAGGTCAAAATCACCAATCCCGAGGTGTGGCTAAAATCGTACCCATACCAATTGAGCGGGGGGATGAAACAGCGCGTTATGATCGCAATCGCGTTATCCAACTCGCCGAGCCTTCTGGTCGCCGACGAACCGACCACCTCGCTCGATGTCACGGTACAGTCCGAGATCCTGAAACTGATCAGCGACCTTAATAAAAATCTAGGGATGTCGGTAGTGTTTATCACTCACGACCTCTCCGTCGCGCGGAATATCTGCGGCAGGATCATCGTGATGTATGCCGGAAGGATCGCCGAGGCAGGCCGAACCGGTCAGATCGTCGATTCGCCGCACCATCCCTATACCTTTAATCTATGGAATTCCATTCCGAGGATCGACCGGGATATCGATAGGCTGGAAGTGATACCCGGTAATGTTCCCAATCCGCTCTCGCTTCCCGGCGGGTGCAAGTTCCACCCGCGGTGCACGTTCGCGCAGGACAAATGCAAGGCAGAAGAGCCGGAACTGACAATCCGGCCCGACGGCTCGTATTCCGCCTGTTATTACCCTGTTAATATATAAATCCTTATCCCCTCTGCAAAAAATCCGATAATAAAAGCAGTAAACCCAAGGGGCGGCTATGAAGAACATGAAGAAACCTCTGCTTTTTATCGGATGTATGTTTTTATCCATTCTCGCGTTTTCGCAGGATTCCGGCGACTATAATTTCAATATGGCGAAGGGCGAAGTGGCTTACTATAACGAGGAATTCGATAAAGCCCTCGATTATTTCAGTAAGGCTATTTCAATCTGGGATTCCGTTAAAGACGATCCCGACGGCCTCGTGCTGGCATACAACGCCCGCGCGAATACCTATATCGACCTGGGCGAATACGACAGCGCTCTTCTCGACCTTGGGAAATCGATAGAACTTAATCCCGATCACTACGAGGCTTATTACATCCGGGGTTTTATTTCACTCGATCTGGGTAAGTATGAGGACGCGTTGGCGGACTACCGTAAAACGGTGGAACTGAAAAAGGATTATACCAACGCCTATATCAATATGAGCTACATCCTGAACCTTCTTAATAAGTACGACGAATCGATTGAAGCTGTGAAGTACGCGCTGGAATTGGACGATTCATCTTCCCGTGCGTATAAAAACTATGCGAACGCCCTGATCGGAAAGAAGGCATATGACGATGCGGTCAAGATGTTACAACAAGCTGTCAATCTGGATGAAGAGTACGAGGAAGGGTTTTTCCTATTGGGCAAACTCTATCTCCGGAAAAAAGAATACTATCTTGCGGTCGAGAACCTCGATAAAGCCATCGAACTGAATGACGAAAGGGAAGACGCGTACTATGTGCGCGGGATTGTCTATTTCCAGCAGGAGAATTACAAAAAAGCGGTCGAAGATTTTACTAAGGCCATCGAGTTCGGGCCGGAGAACGCGCAGGCATATTATTACCGTTCGCAGGCCTATTTGGCTTTAGGCAAAGAGGCAGAATCGAACGACGATATGGAGAAGGCGAAGGCTTTGAGCGAAGAAATGGGCGGGTATACGTTAGACTTCCATGACCCTGTGCTTGCCGAAGTGACGAATGCAAATAATGTAAGGACGGAAAAGACAAATGAAACGGATGTGACAGTCGACGCGGGAAGCGATGAGACAAATGAACTGATTGTCGATAATGTAGTAGTCGTGAATACTAATACTACCGAACCCAAGAACACATTCGATGAAAACAAGATCATAGAGCCTGTAACAATCAAGCCGGAACCGTTGATGGAACTCGATCCGGCATTGCTCTACGACTCCCCGGAAACAGAGGCTGAAAAAATGTACCGGTTGGGAATCGAGAACCTGGGAAAACACCTCTTTCTTGCGGCAATCTCCAACTTCTCACTCTCGGTCGTTCTCGATCCTGCAAGCGCGAAGGCATACAACGGCCTCGGACTCTCTTTCTGCCTGACCGGATCGAACTACGGCGATGCTTTTAACAATCTGAACAAAGCGATAAAAATAGATCCTCAGTTTCCGTACTCCTATTGTAACATTGCGCTTACCTATTATAAAACAAAGGATTACAAAAATGCCGTCTATCATATCAAAAAAGCGATAGAACTGAAAAACGAGTACTCGAAGGCATATTTTATCTACGGGATGATCCTTGACGAAATGGGTAAAAAGGAGATTGCGCTCACAAAGTACACTAAGGCGCTCAAGATAAATAAAAACTGGGGCGTGCTCTACACCAAACCTGAGGTGTTGATAGCCCGTGCGAATCTTTTCATATCTCAGGAAAAGTACGATCTTGCGTTATCGGATTTCAAGATGGCTGTCAAGCTCAAGCCGAACATGCTCGAAGGGTATACCGGAAAGGCGTTTATCTACATGAAGCAGAAGAAATACGAGAGCGCCTTGAAGGAATACGATTATATTATTTCCAAAGATCCCAAGAACTATCTGGTGTATTATCACCGTGGGCTCGCATACAGTATGCTCAAAAAGTACAAAGAGGGGATTAAGGATTTCAACAAATCCATATCGATCAATAAAGATTTCGCCAATGCCTACATCGGGAAAGCGTTCGCCTATAAGAATATGGGGATCGTTAAATTTGCGATTCGGGACTTGATGATTGCATCCGATAAAGGGAGTAAAGAGGCGAAGAAGTACCTGAAAACGATCTTCGACGTCGATTACTAATCGGTCGAGGTCAGGAGCTTCGTACCCCTGTTTGTGGGAAGGTAGACCGTGAATGCGGTATTGTACGGTTCGGGATGACGAAATTTCTCGTTGATTTTTCGGCTGTCGACCGCGATTTCTCCACCGTGCTCCTTGATAATCTTGTAGACGATTGTCAGGCCGAGTCCCGTTCCGTTCTCACGGGTGGTATAGTACGGCTCGAAAATCTTATGAAAGTCTTTCTTATCGATCCCGACCCCGGAATCGAGGATTTCAATTCCGATAGCGTCTTTCGCGATATTGTAAAATGTCCTGATCAGGATTTTTTTAGTCTCCGACGATTTGATCGATTCGATGGAGTTTTTTAATAAATTCACGATTGCCTGTTTGAGATAGTCGTGATCGATGAAGACTTTTTGGATCGAACCCAACTCCGTATCCATTTCTATCCCGTTAATCTCGAATTCCGGCTGGAATAGGGAAAGAATACTTTTCATATACTCATTTACGTCCTCGAAAGAAAGCTTCAATTCCCTCCGGCGCGTTGATAGTAGGAAGTCGTTGAGGATATTGTTGAGGCGCGAGGTCTCCTCCTTGATGATCTCGATAAAACGGTCGAGTTCCGGCGAGGATTTCAGCATCCCTTTTTCGATGCCTTTCTGGATGAGCTGGGTATGAAGATCGATAGCGGATAACGGGTTTTTTATCTCATGGGCGATTCCCGCGGCGAGGGTATTGAGCGCGGCGATACTTTCGAGACTATTCAGTTGAAATTCAAGTTGTTTCTGGGAAGTCATATCGCAGATTTTCATGATCGAAACGGAATTACTGATGACGCTTAGTTCCAGTTCGTAATACTCGACTATATCGCCCGTATTCTGAAAGGTGAACGAGTAGGGGCCTTCGGTGCCTCTCGACTGGTCGATCAGCTTGTATAAGTCGCGATTGTAGACATGCTTGTCGAGTTCAGCGAACGTGATCGGGAACGCGACGGGAACGGCACGGAGGATTCTTTGGGCTTCCCGGTTGATAAAAAAGATATTATCCTTGTCGAAAACAATGATACCCTCGTTAAGCCAGTCCAGTACTTCACGAAAAGTCCGGCGTTCGGATTCGAGGAGTTCGATGATATTTTTCAGGTTATATTCATCGATTTTTGAGAGGTTTTGAAGAAATTTCTCGAAAAATTTTTTTTGTTTCATTATTCGACTTTCATTTAAGTATTATATATGTCGATAATAATAATAAGCAGGAATCGTTAAAAAAACAAATAAAGGGTGAAAAATGATTCAGAGAATTCCAAAACAGAAAAAAGAAGCCTACAATCTGGTTGTGAAGGAATACAAAGAGCGTGTCGATCAGACCGCGAAGAAGGCGGATAAGTTCGAGCGGGAGTCTAAGGCTCTTACCGGCGCGTCTCAGAACTATAAAAAGATCATCGCCGGGATGACCTATCTGAAAACTGTCGGGCTTTACTGCGAGATGAACGATAAGAGCGTCGAGATAATGAATATCAAGAACGACGCCTACCTCGGCAACGCGCGTAAGAACATCTACCAGGCGATGAAACTCCTTGAAAGCATCTTCGGCACCGATCTCGATTCCACCCTTACCGAAAGCAGTGAAATCATCCAGTCCCTTAAACAGTTGAATCCAAAGCGTATCCTTCATTTGCTCCAAAAGATGGAGTACGATATTACCCTCGTCGAATACGAAGAGGGCGGAGCCTCAAAGTGGAAGTGGAATTTCGTGGAACTTTATGGTAAGTTCGCCGGGCTTTGTAAAAATATGATCGATTTCAAGGACTATATTTCGAGGATGTACGATCCCGGTAAGGAATACTACTCGGAAGTGAATGAGATCATCCGTCTGGTGAAACGAGTTGCTGATACCGCCGCCCAGAAATTCCGTATGAAGTATGAGCTTTCTTCGATGGTAGTCGGGGATATGAACCGCGCTATCGATTATATGAATATGCTGGTCAAGATATACATTATCCTCAACGAACAGCCCCAAGCGCAGGAAGCAAAAAAAGCGATTGAGAAATGGAAAGAAAAACTCGAACAGGATTTAAAGAAAAAAGAAGCGGAAGTCAAGGACCAGAAAAAGAAAGCGGCGATAAAAAAGCGCTAACTATTCGACGAGTTTCAGGTCGGACTTGGATTCGGTTGTCTGAATAATTTCGTGCTGGATCTGGTTAAACACATTCGATAATTCATAGGTATACTGATCGTTCACCCCGGAGCATTCGCTGATGAACTCGGAGAACTGGAAAGACTTCTGAATAAGCTCTTTCTGGTTATCCATAGCCCGTCTGATACTTTCAATCATAAACTTCACTTCAATAATACTTTCGTTCAGCTCGTTATTCAGGTCTTTCTGCTGAACACCCAGTTCCGCGATGGATGAAGTGATTTCCACAAGAGATGTAAGGCTTTCTTTGGACTTCTCGATCTCATCCATGAGAGTCTTGGTATGATCGACTATATTGATAATATAATTGAAAACGTTATCGATAGTGCCTTCCAGCTTCTCAAAAAAATGCATTACACTTTGCGCGGCGCTGATACCAAGAGATAAGTCGCGGATGAGATGATTAAGTATCTGTTCGATCTGCGAGGTTTCGGTCTTGGTGCGAACTGAAAGTTTTTTTAGGTCCTCAGCCACCACCATAAAGCCGGAGCCGAACGCGATATTGTTCGCGCTCTCGATTGCGGCGTTCATCGCGAGTACGTTCGCGTCATCGGAAATTTTATCGATCGTCTTATTGACCGTCTGGATCGTGCGGATATGCGCCTGAATCTCGTTGATAATGTTGAAATTATCGATAGCGCGTTCCTTCGCTTCTTTGATTACGGAACTCAGATTGACGACGCCGCTTGATACGATACGCCCCTTTGAGGAAATATCTTCGATTATCTCGACGACTTTCGTGAAAATCACCGAAAAATCCTCGACCTTTTTATTCTGCACCATCATGGTACTCAGGATGTTCTCGAATGTATTGATATTGCTGATTACCATTGTTGAAAAGTTTTTGATATGCATTTTTTCATTGTTGGTGTAGTTGATCGTAGAATCGATGGATTTCTCATTATCCCGTGAGTTCTTCTGGATCAAGATCGAAAGGTTCTTGAAATCGGTCGATCCGGTCAGTAGATCGTCCACCGTGGATTTGCCGTTATGGATCACCGACTTCAATTTATCCAGAATGAGCGAAAGAGTCGATTCTTGAGTGCGGACACTATCCTGATACTGGTAGTATTCGATCAGGATCGCGACAGTCAGAGAAAACGAGATCAACACGTTAGCCAAAAGACTGAAATTCATGAAGCGGAATGAGAGAGTTCCGGTGATCACTAAAACATCTATGATTGAGAGAATAAATAATCCGGTAAACGAGATAATCAGCGAAATCGATTTATTCTGCGACAGCTTGGATCGAAGGAGCAGAAAGAGGAACACACCTGCGACAATCAGATTACAGACAAGAACAATCGGGTATACGGTATAAAAAAGCGGGGTGAATACAATGAATTCACCGGGTGCGAAAATGAGGTTTGTGAAAAGCGCAGTGATAGTAAAAATTAACGAGAGACCGGTATAGATGAAAAATACAACTTTCAATTTATTGATGAAAACGGCCTTCAAGTATTGCGAGATGACAAACATCTGAAACAGAAAAAACAGGGGAATTACTGAAAATAAGAGCCGGACAAAAATCCCGCTGATCTCCGGTGATTTCATTAAAAAAACCAGAGTCTGTAAAAAGACGAAAATCGTCATCACGGAAGCGAGAATCAGGTTGCGAAAAATCTCTCTTTTCTGAACCCACTTCCCGTTTTTCGAGAGCATATTTGAAATAAAATAAAAAAGAGAAAGGAGAAAAAATATCATAAAGGAAATAACGAATTCCGTAAGAGAAAGATTGAAGAGGGAATGCAGTTTATACGAAAAATGATGCATCAGGATTCCTCTTTAAATTGCTCCAGACGTATCTTCTTTAAATAATGCTTGTAGATATTATTTCTCTTGTATAACAAATAGATAAACCTCGCCAGAATTCCCAATCCCAACACCCCGAAAATCAGGAAGACACGCATCTTACTCATATCGAGAACCTTTACTAAAAAGATGTAGAGCGCGACCGGGAGGGAACAGAGGAATACATAGTAGAGGATTTTTAGCAGAGTGACGTTAGCTATTAATTTTTTTTTTAAATATCCCAGATTTACGAAATCCTTCTCGCTGACAACACGTTTTCTGCAGCGTTTTCCGCATGAAATCTGGATGAACTGGGACTTATTGTTTTCGTCGGTCGATTTCAGGACAAACTCCATTTCACTCAGGCCCAAAGTAACGGAAGGTACGATCAGTTCGAGAAGCTGTTTGCGGAAACTCAGCGACGAACGGACGATTACGTCGATAGTATTGATCATCGCGGCGTCAAATCTCATCTTAAGCGCTGAAAGAAGATAATAGGCGAGAACAGTCGAGAGTTTTGTACGGTCGCGGAACTTCACGCTGAAACGGTCGACGTTACGCACGGAGAACATGACGAGATAGTCGTTCTTATAATTCATTCCCGCCGAATAATCGTCGATTACATAGATATCGACATTCGAAAGAGTGTCGTCAAATACGAACCCGATTGACTCATATGGGAATAGGTAGATATCCTCGGAAATTTCACGGTACATCGCACCGTCGTCATTCCATGCGGAACGGGGCACGAGGGTATTGCCGCCTTCGTAGTTTTCGATCACATAGCTCTTCAAGTAAGGTGTTTCTACCAGTTCTTTGAGAAGACTCCAAAGTGACATTACGTTTTCGCATTTAATATTGATAGAATTGTTTTCAAAGTCAATTGAAAAAGGCATATCTCTCTCCAATTTACAAGTAGTAAATCATAGCGTTTTTTTTGTTTTCCCGCAAGTCTTTTAGGGAACTTTTTTATTTTTTCATCGAATTCTCCTTCCAAACTCGAAATGCAGTGAAGTCATAATCTATTACTATTGAAGGAGATATAACTGAGCGTTCGGACGAATGCGAGCGTTTTTCCAGTGGATTATCAATAGCGGCTAAAAAATACAGGGTAAAATTTTGTATATATCAATATCTTATTCTATAATATAAAAGCTATTAATTCAGTATGGGGAGAACCATCATGTATTTGAACAAGAAAAATAAGACACTCATCATTTTCGTGACACTCTTTCTTTTCGGTATCGGTCTGTTGACAGCAAATAGAATCTTTTTTATGAATAATCTCGCTTACGGAGCACCGTCGGGTACGAACTCGATGTCCGAGATCGCCGATCCCGAGGACGACAACTACTTCAAGTACTTCCCGATGTTCAAAAAAGCCTACTACACACTGAAAAAAGAATACTACGATAAAGACAAAGTGTCCGCGAAAAACCTTTTCTACGGCGCGATCAAGGGAATGCTCCTTTCGCTGGATGATCCTTACTCTGTGTTTATGGAACCCGCGGTCGCAAAGGAATTCGCTATCGATATGACGGCGAAGTTCGGCGGCTTGGGTATCCATATCGATATACGCGACGGATGGCTGACTATCGTCTCTCCGATCGAGGATACTCCGGCATGGAAGGCGGGTCTAAAGCCCAACGATAAAATAGTCGAAATCGACGGCGTCACCACCCGCGACATTACTGTCGAACAGGCGATTTCGAAACTACGCGGGAAGCCCGGTACGAAGGTGACCATCACGATTGTCCGTATGGGAGTGGAAGAACCCTTCCAGGTCACGCTGGTTCGTGAAGAGATCATTATCAAAACAGTCAAATCCGCGTTAATCTCACACAAAAACGTTCAGTATGCCTATATTCGTATCAGCGAATTCAGCCAACCCACCGCGGAAGAGCTGAAGAAGCATCTTAAGGAAAACCTCGCGAAGAAGCCTAAGGGAATGATCATCGACCTTCGCGGGAACCCCGGCGGCCTTCTGAATGTCGTGGTGTACTGCGCGGACTTCTTCCTGAACGACGGACTGATAGTTTATACACGCGGAAGGCTTGCTGAGAATAACAGCGAGTTTTACGCCAAGAAAGAAGATACGATTGTACCGATGGATATGCCGCTTATCGTGATGATCGATCAGGGAAGCGCGAGCGCATCCGAGATTTTCGCGGGTGCGATGAAGGATACCGGACGCGCCGTCATACTCGGTATGAAATCGTTCGGAAAGGGCTCGGTACAGAAACCCTTCGATTTTGCCGAGGACGCATCGACGATGAAGTTTACTGTAGCGAAGTACTTTACCCCCGCAGGTGTTGTGATTGATAAAGTCGGACTTCAGCCCGATGTCGAAGAAAAGAACTGGTACGAAAAAATCGATAATAACGAAAAGAACGATCTATATAAACTTCAATTCACCAACATCATCAAGGCATATCTTGAAAACAAACCCGTACCTACGGAACAGGACCTCAACAAGTTCCGCATGGAGCTGATCGAAAAAGATTATAAAATATCTCTGATTTCGCTAAAATGGCTCATCCAGATGAAGCTCCGCGAGACCGAAATACCGAAGGTATACGATCTCGAATTTGACGATCAGCTTGTGAAGGCGCTCAGCGTCATGGAAAACTTCAAGAATTACGAGAAGAAGGTCAAGGTATATGACAACCCCAAGTAATCTTGCGGCGTATTTCGATCACACTAACCTGAAGGCCGATACGACTGAGAAAGATATCAAGAAGCTTTGCGAAGAAGCGAAACAGAACGGGTTTTATTCCGTGTGCGTCAATCCGGTATGGGTAAAAAACTGCGTCCGTTGGCTGAAAGATACCGATGTCAAAGTTTGTACTGTAATCGGTTTCCCGTTAGGCGCAAATAAGACTACGATAAAAGTCAGCGAAATGAAGCGCGCGATTTCCGACGGCGCCCATGAGGTAGATATGGTCATCAATATCGGGAAACTCCGCGACGGTAAGGCCCGGTATGTCCGTGACGAGCTCGTGAAATGCCGGAAGGCCGCCGGCAATGCCGTCCTCAAAGTGATCATCGAGACTTGTTACCTTAACGAAGCCGAGAAGGAAGCGGTGATAAAACTTTGTGTCGAGACCGGATGCGATTTCGTCAAGACATCGACCGGGTTCGGTTCCGGCGGCGCGTCTGTCGGAGATATCGCTTTAATGAGAAAAGTAGGCGGAAATAAAATAAAAATTAAAGCATCGGGCGGCATCAAGACTCTCAAGGATGTCTTGAGCCTGATCGAAGCCGGGGCCGATAGAATTGGATCGAGCGGGTCTGTGGCGATACTGAAAGAAAATATATAGTTACCGAACCAATTTTCGGAGGTGGGACTAATGGCTTGGTTTCTAAAACCGCAGTATAATATCAAAAAAGGGGTGCATAATCCGTTACAAGAAGGTTTATGGCATAAATGCCCCAGTTGTAATTCGATGATTTATAACAAGGACTGGGAAGAGAATCTCAAGGTTTGCCCCAACTGTGAATTCCACGATAAACTGAACGCGTTTGAAAGGATCCAGTCGCTGATCGATCCCGGCACGTTTATCGAAACTAATAATAACATCGCTTCCGTCGATCCGCTCGATTTCAATGACGGTAAAGTGCGTTATGGTCAAAAGATACAGGATGAGATGAAGAAGACCATGCTCAAAGAAGCGGTAGTGATCGGCTATGGGAAACTGAACGGGGTCGCTGTCGAGCTTGCGGTGATGAACTTTTTCTTTCTCGGCGGGAGTATGGGATCGGTTGTCGGTGAAAAAATTACTATAGCTATTGAAGAAGCGATCAAGCACAAGCGCCCGCTGTTAATTATCAGCGCATCCGGCGGGGCGCGTATGCACGAGGGTATCCTTTCATTGATGCAGATGGCGAAAACATCTGCGGCGTTGAAGCGTCTTTCCGACGCCGGGGGACTGTATATATCGATACTGACAAATCCGACGAGCGGCGGTGTTACCGCATCGTTCGCGATGCTGGGCGATATTATTATCGCCGAGCCCGACGCCTTGATCGGTTTTGCCGGGCCGCGTGTCATCGAACAGACAATCCGCCAGAAACTGCCCCAGGGATTCCAGCGTTCGACATTCGTTTTGGAACATGGTTTTATCGATATTATCGTCAAACGGAAAGAAATGAAAAAGACCATCTATGAGTTGATCAACTATACACATTAAGGGCGGGATATGATTCTTAGTGAAAGGGAAGATGTCACTCAATTTCTATCAGGTCAGGGAATTGTCGCCGACAGCTTAGTCAAAATCTACAAGAAGAGACGGGTCGTCAACGGTGTCAGTTTTCATGTCAGAGAAGGCGAGGTCGTGGGGCTTCTTGGTCCGAACGGCGCGGGGAAAACAACAACCTTCTACATGATCGTCGGCCTCGTGCGTCCCGATGAAGGTAAAGTTCTTCTCGACTCTCAGGATATAGTCTCGAAACCCATGTTCCAGCGCGCGCGTATGGGGATAGGGTATCTTCCGCAGGAAATGTCCATCTTCCGCAAACTGAGTGTTGAAGAAAATATCAAGGCCGTGCTCGACATACAGGGTAAGGACAAACACGAAATCGAACAGGTTACGGAAGGCCTTCTGAACGAATTGGGTCTGCAAAAAATCCGCAAACAGTTGGGATATACGTTGTCCGGCGGTGAAAAGAGACGTACGGAAGTCGCGAGAATTCTCGCCATACAACCGCGTTTCCTTCTGCTGGACGAGCCATTCACCGGTATCGATCCTATCGCCATCGCGGATATCCAGAAGATCATTATCCACCTGAAGAACGAGCGGGGATTGGGTATTTTAATCACTGACCATAATGTCCGTGAAACGCTGAAGATCGTGGACAGAGCATATATCATTCATGAGGGGAAGATTCTCGTTTCCGGCAATAACGACGACTTGGTGAATAACGAAGAAGCAAGAAGAATATATCTGGGACGCGATTTCTCTATGTAAAAAATGATGAAAAAAGAAAAAACATATTATGAAATCCTTGAGATCGAAACTTCGGCCGATAAGCAGATTATTAAGGAAAGTTTCCGGAAAATGTCGCTCAGGTACCATCCCGATCTCAATCGCGAGCCTGAAATGGATTATGTAATTATTCTTGAAGCCTACAAAACGCTGATAGACGATAAAAAACGGGATGAATACAATCATTCGATAGGGCTGAAGATTAGAATCAAGGATACTAACTGCGGAATGACTCAAATCCCGCCGAACAGAATAGAGTATTGTTTATCGATGAAAAGTATGCTCGATGCCGGGATGAAAACAGACAGAAGGTATTTTTATACCGAAATGTCAAAACAGCTCGAGCAGGATATTGTTGTAAAAGTGACGCGCGGCGAGATCAGGGAAGGTTCATTCGGTGTGATCGAAATCCCATCGAGAGACGTTTGTCCGGTTTGTATGGGCCGTGATCCCTCCTGTTACCGATGCGAGGGGCTGGGATTTGTTAAGGCTACGGAAAAATATAGATTTGAAGTTCCGATCGATGCGATACAGGACGACCTGTACGAGATAGATTTCGGAAAGCTTCGGAATAAAATGAATTTCTGGAATATGAAAATTAAAAAATTACGAATTCGGATCAATGTCATATAGAAAGGAGATACCATGGGGAATTATATCGAACTGACCGACGGTTCCTTTAAAAAGGATGTACTTGAATCGCCTGTGCCCGTACTTGTCGATTTCTGGGCGGAATGGTGCGCCCCGTGCAGGATGATCGCTCCCGTGATCGAACAGGTGGCCGGGGAATATGCCGGTAAAATAAAGGTCGGAAAAATGGATGTGGACGCAAATCCCGATACACCCTCGCAGTACGGCATCACCGGGATTCCGACGATGATCCTTTTCAAGAACGGTTCCCCTGTCGAAAAGATAGTCGGCGCCGTGGCGAAAAATAAAATAGTCGAAATGGTGAATAATGCCCTCTAACGGAATAACGGTAAGGACGCCGAAGGTTTATGAGGCGGCAAAGATCGCCGATTTGATAAAAACATTTTCGAAGAATAATCTCATGCTCGAGCGTTCGGTAGAGAACGTAATCTCGAACATCCGAAATTTCCTGATCGCCGTGGAGGGCGGTGAAATAATCGGGTGCTGCGCGATTTCGTTTTTTTCGACAGACCTCGCGGAAATCCGTTCGGTTGCTGTCGATGAGAAAAGGCAAAAGATGGGAATCGGTAAAATATTGATTGAAAACGCCGAGAAAATTCTCAAGGACGAGGAGGTGAAAAAATCCTTTGTCCTGACGAGGAGCCCGGAGTTTTTTAAAAAGATAGGGTATAGTGAGGTTTCGAAAAATCAGTTCCCTCAGAAGATTTGGCGGGATTGTACGAGTTGTCCGTTCCTGATGGAATGCGATGAAATCGCGATGGAAAAGATACTCATTGAATAAATTTCGGAGGTGTTATTCGTGGATTTATTAGACAAACTTTGGAAAAAAGGTAAAGATTTTCTCGGGGTAGAATATCCAATTCTATGCGGTGCCATGACTTGGGTCAGCACGTTCGAACTGGTCAAGGCTGTGTCCGATAACGGAGCATTCGGTATCCTCGCGGGCGGGAATATGCCGCCGGAGATATTCGAACAGGAAGTCGATAAGTGTATCGCGAATATTAAAAAACCATTTGCCGTAAACCTGATCACGATCGCGCCGAACTTTAAGACGCAGTATGAGATACTGAAAAAGAAGGATGTCCCGTTTGTCGTCTTCGCCGGAAACTTTCCCAAGAGGGAAGATGTAGTCGGTATGAAGGACGCCGGAAAGAAGACTCTTGCGTTCGCTTCCAACGACACAAGCGCACACCAGCAGATCCGTTTCGGGATCGACGCTCTCGTGCTCGAAGGAAACGAGGCCGGCGGGCATATCGGATATGTCACGCTGATGATCCTGCTACAGCAGGTTCTCTTCAAGTTCAACGAGGTTCCGATTTTTGTCGCGGGCGGTATCGGCACAGGGCGTATGATGGCCAACCTGCTCCTGATGGGAGCGGCCGGAGTTCAGCTCGGGACACGTTTTGTTCTCACCGAGGAATGTAAAGTTCACCCAAGTTTTAAGAAAGCGTTCATCCGCGCGCATGCCCGTCATGCGATCGCGGCGCCGCAATACGATCCCCGTATCCCCGTGGTCGCTGTCCGTTCGATCAAGAACAAGGGCACCGAGGAGTTCGGAAGGATACAGCTCGAGTTAATCCGTAAGCTCGAAGAGCACAAGGTTACGAAAGAAGAAGCGCAGTTCGAGGTCGAAAGCTTCTGGATCGGCGCGTTGAAGAAAGCCGCTATTGACGGAGATGTCGAGCATGGATCGTTAATGGCCGGGCAAAGCGTAGGTCTCTTCCACGACGTCAAACCGATCAAACAGGTTCTCAACGACCTGATGACGGAAGCGCGCGGTGAAATCGATAGAATTAAGAACATCGTCAACTCATAGCTTGGAGGTGAGTGTGAAATACAATATGATCGTATTGGTTAAGCAGGTGCCGGATACCCAAAATATCAAAGGCGACGCGATGACCCCGGAAGGGACAGTCAACCGCGCGAAACTGCCCGCGATTTTTAATCCGGAAGACCTGAACGCCCTCGAAGAGGCGTTGAAGCTTAAGGACAAGTTCGGCGGAAAAGTGACTGTAATCACAATGGGACCTCCGAGAGCGGCGGATATACTCCGTGAATCGCTTTTTAAAGGTGCCGATGATGTCGTCCTGCTGTCCGACAAGATTTTCGCGGGCGCGGACACTCTCGCGACATCCTATGCGTTATCGCTGGCCGTTAAGAAAGTCGGCGACTTCGATATCATTCTCTGCGGACGCCAGGCTATCGACGGCGATACCGCGCAGGTAGGCCCCCAGACCGCTGAAAAGCTGGGTGTCAACCAAGTCACTTTTGTCGATAGGGTCATCGACCTGAAGGACAAAAAGATCACCGTAGAACGTTCGATCGAAGGCGGATTTGAGGAAGTGACAAGCACATTGCCCGTCCTTCTGACAGTCACCGAAGAGGCGAACGATCCTCGTCCCGCTTCCGCGAAGAGAGTCTGCGCGTACAAACGCGCTATGACGCCTCTTGAGACGCAGACGTATGACGACGATTATGTCAACGGTGCGGATAAGAACACCGGGTTTAAAATCAAGCTTTGGGGCCATGAAGATATCGGAGCGGCTCCCGAACAGTGCGGTCTTTCCGGCTCGCCTACGATGGTTAAAGAAATCGAAAGCGTTGTCCTCGAAGCACGCGATTTTAAGAATATCGATAAGTCGAAAGTCGGCATCGAGTCCCTCATCAAGGAACTCATGACCGAACACATCATCGGTTAGGGGGCTCATCATGAGTACGAACGAAGTATGGGTATATATCGAGCAGCATGACGGAAAGATTTCCGATGTCAGTCTCGAGTTATTGGGTAAAGGAAGCGAACTCGCGAAAAACCTCAAGGTACAGACCGGTGCGGTTATCCCGGGATCGAAAGTGAAGGACCTCGCGCCCCTGTTATTCAGCTACGGCGCGGATAAAGTGTATATCGCCGAAGACCCGTCTCTGGCGCGTTATACAACTCTTCCCTATGCGAAGACGATGGTCGACCTGATCCGTCAGTACCAGCCGCAGATCGTGCTTTACGGCGCGACTGTGACCGGTCGCGATCTTGCCCCGCGTATCGCATCGGAGATTAAAGTGGGTTTGACAGCCGACTGTACGAATTTGAAGATCGGGGACTATACCCGTAAAGAAAAGGAATATAAAAATATCCTTTATCAAATTCGCCCCGCTTTCGGCGGAAATATCATCGCGACAATTGTCAGCCCCGAACAGCGCCCACAGATGGCGACTGTCCGTGAAGGCGTGATGAAGATGAATAATGTCGATAAGTCGCGCAAGGGTGAAGTAGTCGAATTTACGCCTACTATCGCGAAAGATATTATCAGGAGCGAAGTCCTGAAGCGTGTCCAGCACGAGAAGAAAGTCAATCTCAAGGGCGCGCATATAATTATCTCCGGCGGTATCGGCGTAGGCTCGAAGGATAACTTCAAGCTGATCTACGATCTCGCGCATATACTCGGAGCCGAAGTCGGCGCGTCGCGTGCCGCTGTCGACGCGGGATACATCCCCAAAGACCACCAGGTAGGCCAGACCGGGACGACAGTCCGCCCGAAACTCTATATCGCGGTGGGTATCTCCGGTTCGATTCAGCATATGGCGGGAATGAGCGAATCCAATCGTGTTATCGCGATAAACAGCGACCCCGAGGCTCCAATCTTTAAGCTCGCTCATTACGGAATTGTCGGCGACCTCAATGAAGTGATCCCTCGCTTCATCGAAGTTTATAAATCACTCAAGAAGTAAGGAGGAAGCGATGCCGAATTTTTATCGTGATAATGACGACATCCTTTTCCATATGAAGCATATGGATTTGGAGAAGGTCATCGGATTAAAAGAAGATCATTTTGCCGATAAAGGTAAATACGACTATGCGCCGGTGAACGACGCCGACGCGAGAGATTCCTATGAAAGAATCCTCAATATCGTGGGCGATCTCGCCGGGAATTTTATCGATCCGCGCGCTACTGATGTCGATCTTGAAGAAGCCCATTTCGAGAACGGCGAAGTCCGTTACGCGAAGGGTACGCAGGAATCGATGGATCGTCTCAAACAAGCCGACCTGATGGGCTTTACGCTTCCCCGCAAGTACGGCGGTCTGAACTGCCCGATCACGATCTATTCGATTGCGATTGAGATGGTCACCCGAGCCGATGCGGCAATTATGAACCTTTTCGGTCTACAGGATATCGCGGAAACCATCAACAAGTTTGCCGACGAAGAGATCAAGATGCAGTTCCTGCCCCGTTTCTGTACGGGAGAAGTGACAGGCTCGATGGCCTTGACCGAACCCGATGCCGGAAGCGACCTGCAGGCTGTCAATCTCAAGGCGTATCAGGACGATAAAGGCCAGTGGCGTCTTAAGGGCGTGAAGCGTTTTATTACGAACGGCTGCGGCGAGATTTCCCTCGTACTCGCGAGAAGCGAAGAAGGGACATCCGACGGACGCGGTCTTTCGATGTTCGTATACGAACGCGACAAGCATATGGTGATCCGCCGAATCGAGCACAAGCTCGGTATTCACGGCTCGCCTACCTGCGAACTCCAGTTTAACGACGCACCCGCTATTCTTGTCGGGAAACGTAAATACGGCCTTATCAAGTACGTGATGTCGCTTATGAACGGCGCGCGTCTCGCGATTTCCGCTCAGGGAGTGGGTATCGCGGAGGCAGCGTACCGTGAAGCGAACAAGTACGCTACCGAACGTATCCAGTTCAAGCGCTCGATCCGCGAGTTCATGGCAGTTAAGGAACTCCTCGCACAGATGAAAATGAAGACTGAAGCCGCCCGCACCTTGCTCTACGAGACAGCTACTATCGTGGATATAAAAGAAGGGCTCGAACATATGGGTGAAAAGTACCCTGAGAAGGAAAAGGAACTCCGCGACGAAGTCAAGTACTACACCGGCCTTGCCGCGATGATGACTCCAATTTCGAAAGCATACTCGACCGAAATCGCGAACCAGGTCGCATATGACGCGATACAGGTTCACGGAGGTACCGGATTTATGCGCGAATTCAAAGTCGAACGCTTCGCCCGCGACGCGCGTATCACGAATATCTATGAAGGCACGACACAGCTTCAGGTTGTGGCGGCTATCGGCGGTATAGTGAAGGGTGTGTTCGAAGAATATATCGCTAAGCTCGAAAGAGAGATGAAGTTCAACGACGTGGAAGAGCTCCACAAACGCGTGAAGGAAATGTACCAGTTGACTGTCAGCGCGATCCATCATGTCAAGGATAAGGCCGACGAGGATTACCAGGAGTACCACGCAAGACGTATCGTGGAGATGTCCACGAATACGATCATCGGGTACCTGATGCTTCGCGACGCCGGATATTCCGAAAGAAAGAAAGATATGGCGCAATACTTCATCGAGTTCGCGCATCCCGAGAATAAGATGAAGAATGAGATCATTATGAACGACACCAAGACCCTGCTCGAAAGAAGCGCGGCTATCCTGAACGAGAACATCGAACAGTAAGAATCAAATTTTTAGCATCAGCCGGTTGTGAAAACAGCCGGCTTTTTTATTTACGGAATGTATGACGAATAAAAAAGCCGCTCCGGAGAGCGGCTCGATACTGAATAGTTTTTGTTATTTCATACCGGTCATCATGATACCGCGGGTGATAAACTTTTGCCCGGCGATAAAGATCGCGATCACGGGAATCAGCACGATCAGCGATGCCGCCATAATCAAATGCCAAGATGCGCCATAACTGGTTTGAAACGCCATGAGACCGATCGGAAGTGTTTTCATCCCCTCGCTATTGACAACAATCAACGGCCACATAAAATCGTTCCACGCGTACAGGAAGGTAAAAATAGCCATTGTAGCGAGGGCTGTCTTTGAGAGAGGAATAATGATCTGACGCAGAATTTGAAGCTTCGTCGCTCCGTCGATGATTCCCGCTTCTTCGAGTTCCTTCGGAATGGAAAGGAAGTACTGTCTGAGCATGAATGTCCCGTAGGCGGAAAACGCGCCGGGAAGGATCAGTGCGATATAGCTATCGAGAATTCCCATGTTTTTAAAGAGGATGAATACCGGGATCATCGTTACCTGACCCGGAACCATCATCGTTCCCAGATAGGCGAGAAATACTTTATCTCTCCCCGGCCAATTCAATCGTGAGAACGCATAAGCCGCGAGCGAACAAGTTATCAATTGAAGAATGGTAATCATCGCGCTCACGAAGACCGAGTTGAAGTAATAGACTGCGAATGGAGGAACGGCACCCGTACTGCCCATCCCCGCGAAGAACGCACCGTCATAATTGATATCGGAATCGACATTTTCTAGATTAGCGCGTCCGAAGAAATTGTGGAATACAGGATCGATTATAGGGCTCGGTATCAGCTTGCCGTCGAAAACGTCCTGTTCGTACTTCAGCGACGTACTGATCGTATAGAAAAGCGGCATCACGAAGAACAAAGAAACCATGATCAGGATAATATATGCGATAGAGTTTCCGACTATCGTTTTCCAGCGTCTCTGCTCCTGCAGGTTCCATGTCGTACCCTTTTCAGCCCCCGCGGTTTTACCCGGTCCTGAAGTAGGCTGGTATTTTTTCCTAATATAAGATGTTGCCATTTTTTTCTCCTCAGTTATTAGTACTCAACACTGCTTTCGGTCAAACGCATGTTGATCACCGTAATCACCATGACAAAGATAAACAGGATCACTGCGATAGCGGTCGCGTAACCCATGTTACTCCATTTATATGCGTGATTATAGATATAGTAAACAAGTGTGGTCGTCGAGCCAGCCGGTCCTCCGCTTGTCATGACAAACTGTGAACCGAAAGCCTGAAAACCTCCGATGATACCCATGATGAGAATAAAGAAGTTGGTCGGAGAAAGCAGAGGCCAAGTAATATTGAGGAACTGCTGCCATCCGGTCGCGCCGTCAATATCCGCCGCTTCATAGAGATAGTGCGGAATCCCCTGGAGTCCCGCAAGATAAAGCATCATATTGTAACCGGCGCCTTTCCAGACATCCATAATGATAATTGCGATTTTCGCCCAGTCCTTATCGCCGAACCATTGCGGGGGATTTGCGATACCGATAGCCCTGAGCATTTCATTGACGAAGCCATAGTCGGCGTTGAGGATCCATCTCCACAGCAGGGCGATAGCCACGATATTGGAGATAACCGGAAGGAAGAACAATACGCGGAATACGACGATCCCCTTGAGAGGCTGGTTCATCGCGAGCGCCATAATCAGCGAAAGGATCATGCCGAGCGGAATTTCCAATAAGAAGAATAAAGTGTTGAGGAAGTACATTCTGAAACGGCTGTCGCGCAGGATCAGGTCTTCGAAGTTTCCGAAGCCGATCAGCTGAAGACCCGAGTTACCGATGACGGGGATTTGAGAGATTTTCGCCTTAGCGGGCAAAGCCTGTCCGTCCTTCAACGTGACCATCGTACCATCGAGGTTCAAAGGGTTATTGATGATCTGCGACGGGCCTTTCGCTAGCTGGCCGGTCTCGTTGGCTTTGAGGGCGATAATACCTTTATAGTTGGTGGCGCCCTGTTTGATCGTAATATCGTTCTGGACCGTGAATGACCACAGTTTATCTTCTTTCTTGACAGGAGCTTTAATCACCAGATCGGCGAGGATGACCGTGCCTTTTTTAATAATCTCAGCTTTTTTTGTCTTTTTGGTCACGGCAATTTCTTTTCCGGAGAATTGAGGAGTGCCGTTATAGGAGAGGCTCTTTCCGCCTTCTGGGCTCTCGAAGCGGATATTCATCGACGAGATATTCTGGTCGTCGAAGAAGACTTCTTCCGGCCGGATATATTTCTGGTAATTTGTTTCTATCTTGGAGATGATCGGTTCGAGCAGCGGAGTACCGTCGGCGGTTACGTTGTTCGGGTCCTTCCAGTTTTTCAGGAAGGTGACGTTTATCAACCCGTACTGCATCGCGTTTTCAGGTATCTCGATATCTTCGTTGATAATATAGGGGATTGTGACATATTCGTCGCGGTAGGTAACCTTGGTAGTGGTCAGATAGAGCACAGTACCCTTCGCGATCTTAATATCTTCAGCCGCGGGCTGATCGGTAAAGAACTTCATCGATATCTCGGCGGGTTTCGCGTATGAGAGACCGTCCCATTCGGAGAAGGAGAGCAGTAGGGTAGCGAAAATCGGGAAGAAGGTAACTACAAGGAAACCCAGGAAGTTGGGCAAAAGGAACAACCATGCGGCAAAAGCTTCCTGAATATGCTTTTGACGCTGGTATTTCCGGTTACTCATTTTCATCTGTTTTACATCGACCGGCGGTTTAACGTTATCAGCCATAAAGAAGCCTCCGAGATAGAATTCTGATCTATAATCAATAATTTTATCAGATATTTTTATTATGTCAATACAAAAAATATTATTAAAGAAGTTTTATAATTTCATCTTTTTTTGCGCTGAGGAACTCGAGCACTTCGAGAAACTGTTCCTTATTCAGGGAGATTCCTTTTTTTGTGGGGGATAATTGATTTTCGGCATTAGTGAAATACTTTCTTATATCGAGATACATACTACTGCCGAATTTGTTCACATTGATTCGGATGTTACCTGATTTAATTTCCCCGATGAATCCTGCGCTTTCTTCCATTGCTTTCTCTAAATTAATTTTATATATTGTAACATCGAATTGATTTTTGTCAATAGTATTTTGAAATTTTATTCTTTAGAATGATAAGATTTGAGGACGCATTAAAATAGTTCACATAAAAAGGTAATAGTCTATTCGGGATTGATTATTTCGCTTTGATATCTTTATTTTTTCCGCAACGCACTATTTAAAATTGTTCTCCATCCATTTCTGCTGGGATTGCGACTGAATGATCGCCTGGTTCATCTTACCGAACTCCTCACGCTTCTGCTGTTCGAATTCTTCGAGATGAATTTTAATCTTCGCGATCTCTTTATCGTTGTTTTTCATCTTCTCGGCCTGCTTTTTAATCTTATCCTGGACAAAACCGGTGGTTCCGACTGCAAAATTCAGGACGGTTTTCGCCATAATAGCCACACCCGTATCCTTGATGTTGTCATTGTCGGTGTCGTTGCCGAAAAGTTCCGCGAACGCGTCGAACTTGGTTTTCATCGATTTTTCAAGTTCCGCGGTATCCACCTTCAGCAATCCGGCCTTGACATTCTCCCATTCCTCGGTATTGAGACTGCCGTCGCCGGGCTTCTTGGTATAGATACCCGCCTGCGACAATAAGGCGAGATTCCCGCCGAGTGATGTGACATATGCCCCACTGATCACGACACGCAGCTTATTTTTAAGGTTGTTGAACGTCGATTCGGTCTGGTAGATTCCGTTAGCGAGTTCTGTATCCGGTCTCAAATAGAGCGGTGTCTTATCGAGATTCGGTTTGGTTAAAATTGAGAGATAGCTCATTACTTTATTGTAGCTGTCTACCCAGTCCATCACGGATTTTTTCACGAGTTCGTAATCGTGATCGATAGTAATCAGAATCTCGGCGGGACTTTCACGTTTCAGGCTGAACGTCACCCCGTTGACGACGTTTGTAATAGTGTTATTATCACGGACTATCTTGATCCCGTCAATCGTAATAATCGAATCGCAAGCTTTGGAGATCGAGTTTTTCGGCTGAATCCCGCCGTCCGCGAGGATTGTGATAAAACTCAAGTCTTCTATAGTATATTCTCTATGTGTGTTTTCGTTTTTGAAGATGATCTTAGAGACATGCTTTCCGCTCTGCATGACAAGGTTGTTCGTGTATTTGCCGCCCTTCGTAAGATTGATCGGCAGGATGCTCCCGTCGTCAAAAACGACTGTCATGATCCTCGTAAAATTAGACACGACATCGATAGTGACTTCCGGTTCCATGAAGAACGGGATGAGGCCCGGCCCTTCGACCGTTACCTTGTTGAGCAAGTTGCTGACCACGACGTTACCCATCAGGTCTTCGGGAAGCTTTGGGAACATGTCGTTCGATTTTGCGGAAGGCAGGGTTTTGTCCTTGATAGAAACCAGATAGGTCATGATCGTAGTAGGGGAAATGAGGACATTATCGAGGGAAATATCTATCTCCGCGTCCGTTCCGGGCTTAAGGAGAAGCTTCTTACTGTCTATCAACGGGATATTCGTGCTGATCGAAATGATACGGATAAAGTTCACCGCCTTTGTTTCAACTTTCGCGGTTCCCTGTACCAGCATTCCGAGCTCGTTCAACGGCCTCAGGTCGCCGGAGAAACTAATCTTATAGGCCGCGCCGGTCTTCTTTCCGGATACATAGAGAATAGAAGTATCGGCGGTATCCTTGATGATACGGACTTCGAGTTTATCGCCGGCTTGTTCGATCAGTGTCGCCGCAAGCTGGTCGATTGTTCCGCCGTAGAACTGGATAGGGATAATGTCCTTACCGATCTGAATGGTGAACATTCCGGGAGAATAGGTTTTATAACGGGTCACGGATTCGCTCATGAACGCGTCGGGTTTCGCGACCTGAATCACCTTCACCTTATAGTCTTTTTTCATAGCGTTTCTGTCCGCGAGCGCTTCTACAATCGACGGGTCTGTCGATGAACCGAGCATTTCCTTGAACGGGGATTTGTAATTATAAAGGTCCGCGGTCTTGGTATCCAAATCCTTCACATAGAGATCGAAATCCTTTAAAATTTCGACTTCAATCTTCAAGTCTTTATTTTCATTTTCAAGCTTAACCATGGGGAGTTTTTCGACCTCGAGCAGTTTCTGGATAGTCCCTTCCGTGTCGAACTTTTCGCTCGCGCCCGGAATAGGCGCGTATACTTTCGCCGTAATGATGTTAGTGATCACAAACGCTGAAAGAAAAAGAGCGGTGATAACCTGTTTCATATTCCCTCACACCGGTATTCTTCTCTTTCTATTATCGGAACGAAATCGTTTTTTTGTAGTCCTTAGGTAATATAACTCTTTTTCCTGAAAAAGAAAAGCTATGTTTTCAGATATTCCGAAGCCATATAGGAACTGCGGACGAACGGTGCGCTTTCGATATGAAGGAAACCGGTTTTCATGCCGTCTTTTTTGTATTCCGCAAAGGTTTCGGGCGCGATATACTCCCGCACCGGATAGAAATTTTTCCCCGGCGCTAGGTACTGCCCGAGCGAAAGATACCTGCATCCGGCGGCATAGAGATCGCGCATGACTGAAACAACCTCGCTTGCGGTTTCGCCTAATCCGAGCATCAGGCCGGATTTCAGCGGAATGGAGGGGTAGTTCGAGGAGATATAGCTGAAAATAGACAGGGAACGCTTGAAATCGGCGCCCTTTCGGATACCATATAATCGTGGAACGGTTTCTATATTATGCCCGAAGAGATCGGGCATTGCGTGACAGACTGTATCGAGCGGGTGCGTATCCCCACGAAAATCCGGCACGAGCACTTCGATAGCGGTACCGGGAAGGATTTTTCTTATTGCTGAAATAGTTTGCGCGAATATCTCCGCGCCGCCGTCCGGCAGGTCGTCACGGGTCGGGCTTGTGATCACAGCGTGTTTCAGCCCGAGCTCGGAGACGGCAAGGGCGATTTTTTCAGGCTCGGCGGGATCGGCGGGTAACGGAACACCTTTCTCGACATTGCAGAACGTACATCCTCTTGTGCAGACTTTTCCGAGGATGAGAAAGCTCGCCTCGCGCTTTTTACTGCATTCCGAGATGTTGGGGCACAACGCTTCTTCGCAGATCGTGTGCAGGCCGTTTCTGGACAGCATTCGCCTGATCTTCATATTTTCAGAGAAATTGATTTTTTTCTTCAGCCATTCCGGCTTTCGAGGATTGACTATCGGATCACCTCCGCGCGGGTTTGACTAATCCCGGTGTTCCATTCGTCCGCGCTATACTTTTCAAAAACCAGTCTCTCCGCTAGCTCCCATTCATCCCGGGAAAGGTCTGTATCGTCGAGTTCCGCGCACATCGTTTCGGAAAACGATTCAATCAAAACCTCTACAAGGTCGCCGGTATCCGGCATGGGATTGAGATGACGGGATAACGATGTGAAGTTCTCCATTTGATGTTCGACGTCGGGTTTTAAGTATTTCGCGTAGTCGTCGTGCGCAATGGAAATCGGGATCGATCCATGCTGGAAAACGATTCCGCCCATGATACGCTGGGCATTCCCGCCTATCTTTTTTCCGTCGATGGCGATATCGTATTCCTCGAGGCCGGAGAAGCAATATGCGGAAGTTTTCTCGCCCGTCTTACGTCCGATATAATCCGCGTCGAGCCCGAGCTTCCGGTATGAGTTGAGGATGAAACCGGTCAGTTTCCGGTACCCGTCTTTGACAGAACTGACGCCCAGTATCTCGAGAGGGCATGCCAGACTATAAGTGATTTCGTTATTGTGATAGATAGCGCCGCCGCCCGTCATCCGCCGGACGACACGGATACCGCTACGCGCGCATGCGTCGAGATCGAGGAGACTGTCGGGCTTCTGGAAGCGTCCGATTGAGAATGAGGCGGGATACCAAGAGTAGAACCGGATACTCGGAAGAGATACGCCCGAACGGACACTCTCCCAGAGAGTTTCGTCGATAGCCATATTGAGCGGCGCATCCAGCGCGCCGTGTATCGATAGCCGCCAGTGTTTCATTCTATAGTCCGCATGACATCCTGACATCGATCTGACGCGCGGCGCGGGTCTCGTCAGGCCGCCCTATCGATGCGCCGACCGGAGCGTTCTTGAGCGCCGATGGGTCGGATTCGGCGAGCTTCGCCGCTTCGATCATGATTTCTATAAACGAGTCGATTGTTTCCTTGCTCTCAGTTTCGGTCGGTTCGACCATCATCGCTTCCTTCACGATCAGCGGGAAGTAGATTGTCGGCGGGTGGATTTCCCGGTCGATCAAATATTTCGCGATATCGAGCGCCTGCACACCGTTCTTTGTTTGCCTGAGCGCGGAAAAAACACATTCGTGCATACATCTTCTCGCGTAGGGCAGATCGAAGTAGGGTTTCAGTTTTTCCATGATGTAGTTCGCGTTCAGGACGGCTTTTTCCGCCGCGTCGATCAAGCCTTCTTTACCGAGAAGCAGGATATAAGCATATGCTTTGACCAACACCCCGAAATTCCCGAAAAACGGGGCGAGATTACCGATACTGTTTTTATCCTCGGTTACTACGGCGAATTTCCCGCCGGGCTGCTTCACGATCTTGGGAAGGGGCATGAACGGCAGCAGAGATTTCTTCACCCCGACAGGTCCTGCGCCGGGGCCGCCGCCGCCGTGAGGCGTACCGAACGTTTTATGAACATTGACATGCACGACATCGAATCCGACGTCTCCGGGGCGCACTTTACCAAGTATGGCATTCAGGTTCGCGCCGTCGTAGTATAAGAGAGTATCGTGCGAATGGGCGATTTTGGCGATTTCCATGATACCTGTCTCAAAGATACCCAATGTATTCGGACAGGTCAGCATGATCGCGGCGGCATTATCGGTGATCGCCGCTTTTAACGCCTCGATATCCATCTCGCCGTCGGGGCGCGAAGGGACGGTGATCACCTCGTATCCCGCCATTGCCGCGCTCGCCGGGTTGGTGCCGTGCGAGGTATCGGGGACGATTACATGAGTCTTTTTATTACCCTTTGCATTATGGTATGCTTCGATCATACGGATACCGGCGTATTCGCCGTGAGCGCCCGCCATAGGCTGGCAGGTGAACCCGTCCATGCCCGTGATCTCGGAAAGCATATCCTCGAGGTTCGAGACGAGTTCGAGCGCGCCCTGTACTTCCTTTCCGCCATCGGGGATGTAGGTATAGAACGGGTGTAGTCCGGCAAAACCGTCGAGAGCCGCGGCCTTTTCCGTAGACTTGATGTTATATTTCATGGTGCAGGAACCGAGCGGGTAGAAATGAGTGTCGACCGAAAAGTTCTTGCGCGAGAGATTGGTAAAATGACGGACAACGTCGAGTTCGGAGAGTTCGGGGAGGACCGCGTCGTGTGCGCGGAGAAGTTTCGCCGGGAGAGGCTTGACCGCCGGGACGTCGCAAGCCGGGAGAGTGACCGCTTTTCTGCCGTTGACGGAAGCATCGAATATCAGCGGAGTTTTCATTATAACGCCTCCCGGATGGTTTTAACAAGCAGGTCTATTTCAGCTTTCGAACGTTTTTCTGTGATCGAGACGAGTAAAGTCTTTGTTTTCCCTGGATAGAACCCGCCGAGCGGGATTCCTATCGAAACACCCTTTTCCACCGCCTTGTTCCAGAGTTCGGAGGCGTCGGCAGGAAGCTCGATAGTAAATTCGTTAAAGGAAGCGTAGGGGGAAACAATGACCGATTTTAGTGTCGATAATTGTTCTTTCGCATACTGAGTCTTCGCGTAGATCGTCGAGCAGACTTCTTTGATACCGGACTTGCCCATGAGCGACAAGTAAACGAGCGTCCGGAGGGCGCAGAGGCCCTGATTACTGCATATATTCGATGTCGCTTTCTCCCTGCGGATATGCTGTTCGCGGGGCTGTAACGTCAGCACGAACGCGTCGCGGTTGTCCTTATCGGCGGTCCTGCCGACAATTCTGCCCGGCATCGTGCGGATGTATTGTTCCTTCGCGGTGATAATCCCGAGATATGGTCCGCCGAAACTGAGCGGCTGTCCCAACGACTGGCCTTCTCCCGCCGCGATATCCGCATTCATTTCGCCGGGCGATTTCAGCATCCCGAGCGAAAGAGGGTATACCGAGAGCACGAGGAGCGCGCCGGCCGAATGCACGAGTTCTGCGATGTCGGTAAAATCGTCGGCCGCGCCGAAAAAGTTAGGATTCTGGAGAACGACCGAGCAGACATCGCGGTCGAGGGCTTTTTTCAGCTTTTCACGGTCGAGCATGTAATCTTTCGGTTCTATTTCGACTATTTTATATCCGAGGGGGGCTAAGTAGGAGGAAACGATACTACGGTATAACGGGTTCACGGAGGCATCGATAACAACGGTATTCCGGTTTTTGACCGCCCTGAACGCCATCAGTACCGCTTCGGCGAGTGCCGTTCCGCCGTCGTATAACGACGCATTCGAGACGTCCATACCGAACAGATTCGACACACAGGACTGGTATTCATAGAGCGCCTGTAAGGTGCCCTGCGAGGCCTCCGGCTGATACGGAGTGTATGCGGTATAGAAATCCCCGCGCGATACCAATGCGTCGACAGTGGCCGGGATAAAGTGATCGTAAAAACCGCCGCCCATGAACTGGACGGTTTGCGCGCCCGGATTTGACGATAACTGATTCAGCTTTTTTAGCATCTCGAACTCGGAGAGCGCCTCGTCGAGGTTGAAACTTTTAGCGCGGAGTTCCGGGGGGATATGGTCGAAAAGGGCTTCTATTTCCTTGACACCGACAACCGCGAGCATTTCACGGATATCGTTTTCAGTATGCGGTGTGTATGAATTGGTCATTAGTGGCTTCCCGCTTCCTTTTCACAAAGCTCGGCATACTTTTTCGAATCGAGCAGTTTATCCGCTTCGCCGGGATTGGACAGCTCGAGAGTGAAAATATAAGATTCGTACGGCTTTTGGTTGATCAGTTCGGGAGCGTCCGCGAGAGTGTTGTTGACTGCGGCGATCTTCCCGCTCAAGGGTGTGTAGATTGAGCTCGCGGCTTTGACAGATTCGATCTCGCAGACTGCGTCACCCGCTTTTACTTCCCGGCCGATTTCGGGTAGTTCGATGAATACGATGTCGCCGAGCGAGTGCTGTGCGAAATCGGAGATACCGATCTTTGCGGTTTTGCCTGTGATCTCCGCCCATTCGTGGCTGGATGAATAACGTAAATTGTCCGGATATACCATTTTATCCTCCGAAAACTCTATTTTCTTGCGGTTCCGTTTTTATAAAGGGGGAATTCGGCGATCACTGCATCGATAGTGACTTTACCGTCGGAGAGGGTCACGGGAGTGCCGGGCTTGTTCATCGCGGTATCGATATACCCCATCCCGATCCCTGTACTCAGGGTAGGCGAAAATGTTCCGCTCGTGATCTCGCCGGACATAACCTCGCCGCAAAAGATTTTATACCCATGGCGCGGCGAACGGCGCGAATTTGTGACGAAACCCGCGCGGATTCTGGGAACTCCCATTTCTTTATGCTGGACGATACCTTTTTTACCCGAATAGTCCTTATCGAGATCGACAAAATAGTCCAAGCCCGCCTCGATAGGCGATGTCATATCGTCAATATCGCTCCCGTAGAGACAATAGCCCATTTCGAGACGCAGGATATCGCGGGCGCCGAGTCCGGCCGGGCGGACACGCGGGTCTTCGCAAAGCGAATCCCACACCCCGGCGGCGGCAGAAGCGTCGATATAGATTTCATATCCCAGTTCGCCGGTATAACCCGTGCGGCTGACAATCGCGTCTTTACCCGCGATCTTTTTATTGATGAAGCCAAAATAGGGGCTTTTTTTGATATCGTCGCCGTAACGTTCAACCATGAGGTCGCGCGCAAGCGGGCCCTGGACATCGATCTTCGCCGTGGACCGCGAACGATTCTCGAATACGGCAGTGCCCTTGATGCAGTCTTTGATAGTCGCGAAGTCGTTATCCGTAGTAGCGGCGTTGACTACTATCATCAGTTCGTCCTCGGCGAGACGGTACACGATCAGGTCGTCGATAATCCCGCCGATGCCGTTGAGAATGAACCCGTAACGGCAGCGTCCCTGCTTGATATCCGCGATAGGGAAGCAGAACGCGTACTCGAGGCCGCTTTTCCCGATATCGCCCTTGAAGTAAAACTCGCCCATATGACAGGTATCGAACAACGAAATAGATTTCCGGCAATGTAAGGCTTCTTCGATGATCCCGGTGTACTGGATCGGGAGATTCCACCCGGCGAAATCGGTCATTCTCGCGCCGGCGCGGACATGCGACTGATAAATAGGAGTATTACGTGTATCCATCTTTCACCATCCCATTTCTGCATTTTTTAATTATACACCGAAAAAACGGAATTGTAAAAAAAGAAGGGCTATTCCTTCGAACAGCCCTTTGTATGCCCAGGGCGGGAATCGAACCCGCATGATATCACTACCACTGGATTTTGAGTCCAGCGTGTCTACCAGTTTCACCACCTGGGCTAATTTACTTTTTCAACTCTATTAAAGGAAGTTTGTTCTTTACCGTAAACTTCACCTGGTTCGTGATATAAGACAATGCCTCGTCCTTTTTCCCTTCGCGTTTGACACGCTCCAGTTCTTCGGGAGTCATTTTCTTCTTATATTCGTCCACAGGCACATGGGCTTCCTGCGCATGTGAGGAGATCAGGTAATTGATCCGTTCGTTACTTGCCTGAATATTGTTCTTATCGGCGAATTCCTCGATAAACAAGGCGACCGTGATATCCGAACAGGCATCGGCGAGGATTTTCTCGTATTTGCCCTTGAGCTTATCATCCTTGAAGAGTTCGTTGAGAGAAATCTCCGAGACGAAATAGTTTGTTTCGATAAAATGGTACGCGGTCTTCCCTGCATGGTCGATGAAAAGCGATTTAGGGAATTCGTATTCTATATGGTCGCGGAGATGCCCGACAAGCGCGGAACTCTTGGAATGCGCGTTCAGTTCCAACGCCATCCCTTCGAGCTGGCGTTTGACCGCTTCGCGAAGTTCGGCGAGCGACTTGTGGGTGGATGTCTGTTTCACAGTTTCGTCGTCCAACGGCTTCTCCGAGGGACGTTCGGCCTTGATGATCTCGACAGTCACCGGTTCCTTGATAACACCGACAAAATCGAGGACATATCCCTTGAGGCTATCGAACGGAAGTTCCACGGTATCGCCGGCTTTCTTATCGATAAACTCGCTCACGATTTCCGAGCCCAATACTTTCTGTTTGTTATCCGGGAAATAGTCTTTATTGGTCACCTTCACCGTCACCACGTCGCCGGACTTGATCTTTCCGGTCACGGGGTCGAGAAGGTCGATCGAACGGCGCATCGTCTGCTCGATCATTTTATCGTCGATAACATATTCGTCGTAATTGACGTTGATCTTAGAAAGCTCGATATCCTTGATCATCTGTGGTTCGACTTCGAAAACGAGCGAGAATGTGAATTCGCCGTTGCGGGAGAGACCGGATAACGGCTGAAACTTGGGATTGGAATAGAGCCTTACCCCGTCCTGACTCATCTGCTCGATAGCTTTATGAACTAGATGCTCGATCACCGTCTGCGCGAGATCGTTCTGGTAGTTCTTCTCGATGATATCGGCGGGAACCTTCCCTTTCCGGTAGCCGGGAAAATCGACATACTGCTGAATCTCGGAGACAGCGTGATCGAACTGGTCGTTCAGTTCTATTTTACCGACCTTCAGATAGGCCTGGCGAAGGCAATCGGGGTACTTCTTGATATAGATATCCATCTTTACTCCTTGTCATTCCGTCAAAAAAGCTGAATATTATACCGGGAATCGCGAAATAAAGCAAATATTGAAACCGTGGAATTAACTTACGGGAAACATACGTTCGAGGACGCTTTGCGGTACGGAGTATCCTTCAAGCACGCTTTTCGTGTACAAACGTTTCGCCATCACTTCGCCCGCGTTCTTTCCAATTCCCGGGATCGATTTCCATTCGCCAAGTGACGACTTTTCGGGGTCGAACGGTAACGGAAGCCCCTCCAAAGAACGTTCCCTGTGACCGGTGATAAAACAGGTCAGTTTCGACAAGACGGGGAGTTTTTTCGGGATGTCGATCACGATCGGGTAACTGCTGATCGGCCGTGCGAGGCTCCAGTCGCCCCGGTGCTGTTCGACGATCACATTGCGGAGCGCGGTTCCGAGCGGGTAAACCTTTTCCAGCATCGGGACATCTATTTCCGTCCTTATCTTGTTGCGGTAATTGCGGAAAACCGCGTCGAGGATTTTTTCCTCTTTCCTGTCGGTCTTTTTCGCGTAGATCGCGGTCGAACGGTTCATCCTGATCTGGCGGATATTGATCCTGCGGAGGAGCAGCCCGCTGTCGAGTATCGACTTCAGGAATTCGTAGTTCCGCGGGAACGTGGACTTACTTTCGCCGGATAGTCCCCGGATCAGGTTGATCCCCGGCAAAAGTTTCGGGATTCCGTCTTCGCGTTTCCCGCCGTATGTGTTCAACAGTTCGATAGCGAAACGCACCTGTTCGGCGGAAGCCTTAAGGGAGTTCATCGATATCACCTTAGGGTCGGCGCTTTCCATCCCGAATGCCGCCACGTCGCCCGGCGTATTGTACTCCGCGATCGTTTGAGCGATCTCAGCCGATTCCATGGGATAGCGCGCGATCGTCCCGGGGTTCACGTTATCGAGATGGAGCGTCTCGATATTCGAGAGCCTCTCGCGGATACCGGAGTAGAGCCTTTTTATCATATCGGGATTGGGTTTCGGAAAGCCGTCCGACATACAGCTCATATCGCTTTTGTAGCTGAAAAGGTCGGCTTGTTTCCCGAGCCTGAAATGCCGGATACCGTGATCTTCCAGCGCCTTCATCTCGGCGATGATGCCGACCGGATCGCGGAAATCTACCGGGAAATGCCCCTCGATACAGAACGAGCAATGCGTCTCACGTGGACAGCCGCGCCCGGTCTCGATCTCGCAGATGATATCGGGAAAACGGGGATGCTGTTCGACAATAAATGCCCCCGCTACGGCGTAACGGTCGAGATCGGGGATGGCGCGTGTGTAGGGAGAAATGACCGAATGGGTGAAAAACCGTTCGATAAAGACTTCGATGTCGCCCGGAACGGTCTCGATATTCGGCGAATTGAATCCCGGCGGATCGAAATGGATAGGGCCGCCGCAGAAGAAACGCGTCTTTTTATTTGCCGAGGCGATTTTATCGAACTCATCTTCCCGGATCGGAAGACCGCCGAGGTATTTCCCCGGTACCGGATTACCGGCGACTATCACCGCGAAATCCGCGTCCTTGACGGCGTAGCCGTTATCCCGCATGCCGTCGATAGTCAGGTAAACGATATCTTCAATCCCGGCAAGCCGTGCGGCCCCGGCGGCGTAACGGATATATGTCGCGAGGAAAAAAGGCACTCCTAAACAAGTTGGCTCGTCTATATACCCGTCGATGACCGCAAGACGCATTTAATTGATTCCGGTGTTGAGGTCCAAATCGCCTATATCCAAACTGTCTTCGTCGATGACTTTATCGTCCGGTTTCTTGTTGTCCGGCTTTTTCCCGTCGACTGGCTTCTCTCCGCCGGGTAACGGGGTGATCTCGAAGTTTTCAAGCGTCTCCATCCCGATCTCCTGCTGGAACTTATAGTCCTCGGAGGTGTGGATGTGACAGGTCGCGGACGGAACCGTACCCGCGAGGAAGTTTTCCGTGATTACGTTCGGACAGTAAGGGGTCGGGAGAAGCCCGGTGTCCGCGCAGATATTCGCCTGCACACCGCCCGCCTTCGCGAACGATTCTATCTTGGAATACTTCATCGCTTTCTTCATATAGTTCATCCAGAGCGGCGCGGCGAGTTTGCCGCCCATCTGGTGACGGCCGAGAGACTTGGTCGAGTCATCGAAGCCCATCCATACGACAGTCGCGAGATTGGGCGTGAACCCTGCGAACCATGCGTCCTTCCAGT
>Ga0154538_156_pt1 | contig 32926 bp, 28 predicted proteins | sample RifGroF1_FD_105681 | JGI IMG/M metagenome (GOLD analysis project Ga0154538, IMG submission 105681) | Spirochaetes bacterium GWF1_51_8 | reverse complement strand
GTCGGGAGCGCTCGTGGTGAATATCAGCAGTTCGAATGTGACCGGCGCCGGGCCGTTCAATATCGAGGCGGATACCGGAACCGTGCCGCCGTTGAAATCCGGCGACTTCGTGGTGAATATGTTCAATGGAAAAAACTACAGGGTGATCAGTGCTGTTTATGGGAAGACTGTTAAAATAAAAGCAAGCGAGATGGAAAACTCATCCCCTTATGAATTACTATTCATGAAGGTAAAGGGAACAGTATCTGAGATTGTGAAAAAATACGCTCCTCAGGAATTGATGCGTTTTAAAGCGGAACTGATTCATATTCTCAATCCTGAATACCATGGATATCTGATTAATAACTCGAAATTAAAGATTAAACTGGATTACATGAGCGATATCGATCTCTATCTGGATGCACACGCGGAATGCGGATTTCTCTGGGCGGGCGGGCAGGTCACCGTCAAACTGATTAATAACTCTATGTTTAACATATCCGGTGAATTCAATGCTTCGTTTTATGACGACACACGACAGATGATCGCATGCCCGTCGATGATACTCCCGTGCGTGATACCGATCGTTGTTTCGATGCCTGTCTATATCGGAGTCGAGGTGGACGCTAAGGCTAGCGGATGGTTTAAATACGGAATCAATCAATACACCGAATCCGGGTCGACAATCTTTGCGATGGTGGGAATTCCAACCTGCGCCGGGCAAATTCCGATCGAGGTGAATAGAACGGTGGTCACTCCGTTTCAGGGCGAGTTTAGCGGTTCTGTCAGCGTCGCTCCCTATGTATGTATCAGTCCCCAGGTCAGCATTGCATGGATTCTTCATGCAGGCGTGGATATAAAACCCTATCTCCAGGGAGTGCTATCAGGAAATGTAAAATTTACACCCACTTTTTATACAGGTCATATCGCCTTCGATCTGAATTTCGGATTGAAGGGGACAGTATGGGCCGCGATAGGCGTCGACTGGCTTGGGCTGTATCAACGTTGGGATCTCGGTCAGTTATTCGACTGGAAGAAAAATATCTATCATTGGCAATGGGATGTAAATACGGCCAAGGTAAGTAGCCTTACTAAACCGCAAAATTTCACGGTACAAAAGAATAATGACGGTTCGATCAAGCTTGCATGGAGTCCGGTCAGTCTCGCGGCAGGTTACTATATCTACAAAGCAACGAACGGTGTTTTTGTAAACAGGTATTTCTCTCAGGAAATAGCCTATACCGATACGAAAAATGTCGCTCACGGTGTCCCGGTCACCTATTCGGTCAGCGCGATTAACGGCACGGTCGAAAGTTCAAATTCTACCGCTGTTACCGTGACCAATCCCAAACCCGCGGTCCCGTCGGGGTTCAATCTCACATCCAACCCGAGCGGAAGTATTACGGTCGCATGGAATAGTGTAACTGGCGCGCTTCAGTACAAGGTGATTCGTACCGCGCCCTCGCTTCCCGATAAAGTATACTACACTTCATCCTTATTTATGAAGGACACCGATCTGACGACGAATAAGCTATATAGCTACAAAGTGCAAAGTATCAACCATGCCGGAGAGGGCGACGCCAGCGGAGTTTTATCGGAAAGCGCCCCGTTGTCAGGGGCACCTGGTGGTTTATCTGTTGATCAAAGAACCGCTACTATGGTGAAGTTAAAATGGAATTCTTCACTTGGCGCTGTAAGCTATTTACTTGAGAGGACCGAAACGAATTCCGGGATTAAAAAATATTATTTCACTTCATCCCTTGAGTATATTGACAACAGCTTGGAATATGAAAAGAATTATCTCTATAAAATTAAATCTAAAAACTACATTGGGTATAGCACCAATTCGATAGTATCATTATATGTTAAAGGGGCAAGTACAAATGGACCTATGGTAGAAATAGCCAATCCCACTCCGGACAAAGTATTTCTTTGTCACCCTAGTGCAGGATCGACTAATATCAATATCACAGGAACGGCAAAAACCGGCGGTATTCTCCCGGCTCAATATGTATATGTTAAAATTGACACGGGAGGATGGGTGCAACTTACTCCCGATGCAAATGGAAACTGGGTGAGAAATATTACATTGGGAAACAACACAAGTCATTCCGTATCTGTTTATTGTGTGGATAGTGTGAATAAAACAAGCTTTACTTCCATAGTTAATTTTAGAATTTCTCCTGTAAAAATAAACAGTTGCTTTGACGTACCGGGATGGGCTCATTCAATTGATACTGATTATCTTGGGGATATATATTTACTGAGAGATTTTTTACCATGGGGTGATATCTACTATATGACAAAGTATAAAAGCTATGGTGCGGTTGAATGGAATACTGCGACTTCTGGTACGAATAATGGTGAATTGTATGAACAAGCTGATAGTTCACCGCGGGATATCCAGATTTACTCAGGGTCTTGGGAAGTGTTCGTACTTGATGGATACACTAGGAAAATAAAAGTTTATAGTCCCTCCACCGGAAGCTTTCTATATTCTTTTTCTGGAATGGGAACGAATATCACCCAGTTTAATTATGTAAACTCCTTCGCAATAGCTGAATCTTATACAAAAGTATTTATTCAAGGAGGTGCATGGAATGGGGTATCAACAGTTCAAAGAGTTAAGGTTTTTAATAAAACCGGCACTTATCTAAGTTACTGGGATACTGGAGGATATGAATTTAAAGATATTACCTTTAGCTCGGGTACTTCAAGATTGTATGCTCTTGTAGATAATACTGTAAAAGTTTATACCGATACAGGTGGGAATATGTTTAATTTCGGCTCTACCGGAACGGGGAATGGGCAATTCCAGAATCCTAGTGGAATTTTTGCAGATGGGAACTATATTTACGTTGCGGATACAGGAAACAAGCGTATACAGGTTTTTGATACTGAAGGGGTTTTAAAGGTTATTTTTGGAAATACAGGTAGTGGAGATGAGCTACTTGATATCCCGGGTGAGATCTCAGTAAGTGGAAATTATATTTATGTAAAAGATTTGAATAAAATAAAAATCTATCAAAAATCTTGGTAGAACTATTAAGGGGTATGCAAATGAAAAGGTATCTCACATTTCTCACTATTTTATGTTTCATTATGACGCTATCATGCGGGGGGCCGGTTGACGGGAGTTCGGTGACGGTAACGAATCACTATAACGTGACTAATTACACCGGGATCAGCAACTTCACCGATGTCGTAATCACGAACACGCCCGACCAGTATATCGATGTCAACCTGATGAACGCGGTCGAGGGCGAATGGTTTGTCCCGCTCGAGACATTCACCGACATTTCCAACGGCATGGATGCTAACTCGAACATTATCTATATCCAGTTCAAGAATTCCAATGTTTACACTTCTATCTCCAACGACGGGATGGACGGTGCTTACTCGCTGAAGTTCCTCGACGGGTATGTAAATAAGATCATTTACAACGGGCAGGGGACGGTTTACGAGATTGTCACCAATCTCTATAAGTATACGATCCTGTCCAATGCCTACGGGTTCAGGATCGACCTCGAGAAGCCCCAGTTCACCGAGGAGATCCGATATGTCGTACCGGTAGGGCCGTTCAAGGTGCTGGGGTATATGACTAACGAGTACATCGTGAAGACGAATATCACGGAGAACTACAGGACTACGAATGTGACGGTCACGACCAACCTGACGTCGCTTGTAGTCAAGCAGACGAATGACTGGGAATTCCATGTCGAGATCAATAAGCAGATCGATTCCTATACGTTCGATTACTCGATTCAGGTGATCGGCGCCGGGACGAACCAGACAAATCTGGTCTTCGGGCCCGATACGAACTACTACCAGTTGTTTATCGACGCCAATGTCAAGTCGTCCCGTCAGGAGACGATCAAGTATACTTATACTTACAACGGATGGGGCGCGACCTCGTCCCCGTACGATAATTTTATGCTGACTCCGGACTACAGTTACCAACTGATGAAGATTAAATAATGATATTGGGGCTGTCCCAAAAGGCAGCCCCTTTTTTATTGCCATAGGATAGATGAAAATGTAAAACATAGGGGAGGGGAAATCTATGGCAAAGAAATCGGAGCAGTTTTCAAGACCTATCAATTGGATCAACTGATCATGTTTCCGCCGGATATCGGGGAAACGATACCTGAAAAACATTTAGTCCGGGTAGTCAACAGGTTTGTGGAGAGACTGATTTTATCATCGATAATCAGACGATACCCGGCGGCGGAAGTTCCAGCTACCACCCGCGGATGATGCTGAAAGTGTACTGTATGCTTATGCCGATAAAGTCTATTCGAGCCGGCGGATAGCGAAATCGGTCAGGGAGAATCTGAATTACATTTGGATAGCCGAATGGAACACGCCGGATTTCAGGACAATCAACCGTTTTCGGTTATCGATCAAAGATAAAATCGGGGAGATATTTTACTCGATGGTGGAACTGTTATTCGGGGACGGATACATCAAGCTGGAGAAATACTTTTTGGACTGGACGAAGATCGAGGCGAACGCCGATCAGATCAAAGACCCCGACCTGATCTATCCCGACCAGGTCTTCAAAATACCGCCTTGTTTAGTGAAGTAAACTACCCGCAAGAGTAATAGAAGAAAAACCCGGCTGTTCAGGCCGGAGTTTTTCTTCTATTACGCAGTACTTGATTCTAATGGTACACCCATTCGCCGCAGGCTGGTACTTCTCAGACTGCTTTTTACCGTAATGGGATAAGCCGTACGCAGTACTTACTTCTTCGTACCGCCGGATACATTTTCCAATAATTCCTTGATACCGCCGAGTGCGCCCATCAGCGCGGAGCTTTCGAACGGCAGGAACACCACGCGGTTTTGGTTGGTAGCGGCGATCGCTTTATAAGCGTCGACATACTTGATCGCGACAAGGTACTGGGTGGGGTCGTTACCGGGAACCGCGCCGGCGATCATCTTCAGCGCGAGCGATTCGGCTTCGGCGAGCTTCAAGCGGGCGTTGGCCTCGCCCTCGGCCTGAAGGATGTTCGACTGACGGAGACCTTCCGCCTGTTTGATCCGGGCTTCCATTTCGCCCTGCGCGCGGGTGATAGCGGCGTTCTTTTCGCCCTCGGCGAGCAGCATCATCTCGCGCTTTTCACGTTCGGCGCGCATCTGCTTTTCCATAGCGGCCTTGATATCCTGAGGCGGATTGATATCCTGGAGTTCGACACGGTTGACCTTCACGCCCCATTTATCGGTGGCTTCGTCGAGGATGATACGGAGCTTATTGTTGATGACGTCGCGGGAGATTAGGGTCTCGTCGAGTTCGAGTTCGCCGATCACGTTACGCAGAGTGGTCTGGGTGAGCTTCTCGATAGCGTCGGGCAGGTTTTGGATCTCGTACGTCGCCTTGACTACGTCGGTGACCTGGTAGTACAGCATGGCGTTGATCTCGATAGTGACGTTATCCTTGGTGATGACGTTCTGACGGGGAAAGTCCATGACGACTTCGCGCAGGTCGATAACATCGATCTCCTTTCTCTCGTACCAGTACTGGCCGCGCGATTCACGGACATACTTCCAACTGATCTTTCTGGCCTTATCGACAAGCGGGAGCACGATGTTCATACCGGGTTTCAACGTCTTCTTGTACTTCCCGAGCCTTTCGATAATCATGGTCTGGCCTTGCTGGATGATCTTGATGGATGACGCGATGATGATAAGAAGCGCAAACGCCGCGACAGCCAATACGATGATGATTTCCATATCTGTCCTCCTGTTTATTTTAGTGAAAAGCCGCAAGTTACAAGTGACAAAGAGAATCCAAGTATTCTTTTCGACTTGTTATTATAATACAAATTTATAAGATTGCCAGATTTTATCGCGAATAGTTTGAATCAGCCCGCGTTCACGCCGGACAACTCATGCTCCATCCGGATTACGATTTTCCCGTTGGCGTGCCCCTCGGCGTAGTAACGGAAAGCGTCGGCGGTCCTGCTCAAGAGATAAGTCCTATCGATCACCGGTTTCACCTTCCCGGCCTCGATCAGTTTCCCCAACACATCCAGGTCTTCACGGCTCAGCTTGGCGCTCCAAGCGGACAGCTTCTTGCCGCCCTTACGGGATATCCACGGCCCGAGGAGCATGGGTTGGAATATCTGCTTCATGGAATTCGGGCCCTTCATGGAACCGCCGGTAGCGACATAAATCCCGTGGGGACTTAAGGCCCGTTTGTAGTCGAAGATCGAACGGTATCCCGCCGTCGCGACGATCAGGTCGTAAGACCGGCCGTTCTTCGTGAAATCTTCTGTTGTATAGTCAATGACATGATCCGCGCCGATAGAGCGTACCATATCCATGTTTCTCGTGCCGCATACGCCGGTCACTTCGGCCCCATATGATTTGGCGATCTGCACCGCGAATGTACCGATACCTCCGGCGGCGCCGTAGATCAATACATTCATCCCGGCTTCGATCTTTCCGCCGTCGCGGAGAGCCTGAAGGGCGACCTTTGCCGCCTCGGGAACCGTCGCCGCCTCCTCGAACGAAATATTCTTCGGCTTGAACGCGATCATGCTTTCCGGGACGCTGACATACTCGGAATAAGCCCCGTAACCGCAGCTAAAGATGTCGCCGTAGACCTCGTCGCCCGGCTTGAACATGGTCACGTTACCGCCGGCAGACTCCACCGTCCCGGCGATATCGTTCCCCGGCGTCCGCACCTTAGGTTTGGTCAAACCCGTCCAGAAGCGCGCGAAATAGGGTTTCCCTATGACAAACGTCAGGTTGTTGAAGTTCACGGACGACGCATGGACTTTCACCAGCACCTCGCCGTCTTCAGGGACGGGCTTTTCAGCATCGATGTAACGTAATACTTCCGGCGGTCCGTAATTATCAAACACTATCGATTTCATAAATTTCTTCCTATGTTTATATTCCCCTCTTCACGCCACTTGCTTGAGCACGGGTTTTTGCTCCTTCACGCCAATAATCAGGAGCCAGAGGATGAGCAATATCTCGCCGATAAAAGTGAACATCGAAATGACGATATTGAAGTTGGAAAAGAGGAATTTTCCCAAAGAATCGACGACGTACCCCGCGCCCGCGATTAGTACGAAGATACCGATCCATTTCGGTATAAAGCCCGATTTGACGACCAGAATACCGAGCGGAAACAGCCAAATACCCCAGAACACCCCGACAATGAGTATCCCGGCTTTCTGCATTTCGAGGAAAAACATCGCCATCGCCTGAAGCTGGACCGGCTGAAACGCGGAAAGGTATGCGGAGCCGCTCAGAAGCAGGATGGGAGCGAATTGGTTGAGCATGTTGAGAAACGCGATAGGGACGCTCGCCACCACAAGTATCACCATCAATCTGGCAGTATCCTTGTCGACCGATTTGAACAGATTGTAGAACGTATAGACTAAAAACAGGAAAACGACCTGCGCTACAAGATTGCTGACGAAGCCGAGACGGAATAGCCACTCGGATGCAAGGATATTACTGACCGTGGTAGCGGCGTCGCCGGGTACGAAAAATTTTGGGTCTACATACATCATGCTGAATGCGCTGAATACCGCCACGACGAGATACAATATCCCCGCTGTTCTTGCGATTTTTTTGTTCGAATTCATCCTTTTCTCCTTTTATTTCTCACTCGTATTCTGATCCGGCGTGTACTCCAGCAGATCGCCCGGCTGACAGTTCAACTCCCTGCAGATCGCGTCCAATGTCGCCACACGGATCGCCCTCGCTTTCCCGGTCTTCAATATCGAAAGATTTGCGTCGGTAAGGTCGATCCGTTTCGCGAGCTCGTTCAATGCTATCTTCCGGTCCGCCATCATCCTGTCTAATCTGAATATGATGCTCATACCGGTACCCTATCAGACTGTCAGGTCGTGCTCTTCCTGGAGAGCCGTACCGTTTTTAAATATCTCGCAGACGATGAGCAGAATGACGCTCACGAGAAACGTCGATAAGTTGAAGGTCATGATCGAAAGTACGATCATCATCTTCCCGGTCTTCGCGATCTTCTCCACGTTGTTTTTGTCAAATACGATGTTTTTAGCGAAATTACTGAATATGGCCTGCGCGGATTTCATGATTCTCAGCACGAACACCACGAGAACGGCACAGTAGGGCGCGATCAGGATTTTAAAGAAAAGCGGGATGTTTTTGAACTTGTCCCAATCGGGGTCTTTCAGTTTAGCGGCGGCTTCCGCGAAAACAGGCAGTTCGATCGAGGTAATCACGATCAGGATGATCAGGATAAAGAATCCGATAATCGAGAAGACAAGCACGACATACCACAGCACGGCTAACAGCTTACTGAAAAACGAGGAAACCGACTTTTCACCTAAATATTTCATATGAAACTCCTTTCGATTTTTTATATGATACCATAAAACATATCGAATGTCAAGGAGTATTTATCGATTATCGATAAATATTTTATGTAAAAGGATAAATCCGGGTGAAAAAGGGTTTTTTCCTGTCAGGAGAGGCAAACGATAGGCTGGAATCGGGGAATGGCCTGTTTCAGCGGACTGAAAATCACAGGATGAGAGCGATAATTTGTCGCCATGACGCCCTGTCTGTCTCCTTTTCCGAAGGAGAAGGCAGGCGAAGCATATCGTGCTGTGATAAAAAAGGATCTCTCCGCCGCTCTTCAAGACACAATTGCGGCGCGGAATCGCAATTATATCGTTAGGCATTCTTCAAGTACGCGGGTATGGGGAGGAAAACGGGATATTACTTCTTGTTCTGGATTTCGTTCAATGACTTGACCGCGCAGAATTCCCCGCACATCGAGCAATAGTCCTTATCGGCGATACCGCTGGATTCACGGCGGTCGCGGGCCTTCTCGGGGTCGATTGCGAGGCGGTACATCTCGTCCCAGTCAAGCTTCTTCCGCGCACGGGACATCTTGTTGTCGCGTTCACGGGCCTTCTTGCCGAGCTTCACCATATCCGCCGCATGCGCGGCGATCTTCGACGCGATCACACCCTCGCGGACGTCGGACAGGTCGGGCAGGCAGAGATGCTCCGCCGGGGTGAGGTAGCAAAGGAAGTCGGCTCCGGCGGCTCCGGCGATAGCTCCGCCGATAGCCCCGGCGATATGGTCGTAACCCGGCGCGATATCGGTCACAAGCGGGCCGAGGATATAGAACGGCGCTCCGTCGCAAAGGGTCTTCTGGAGACGGATATTCGTTTCGACCTGGTCGAGCGGGACATGGCCAGGCCCCTCGATCATCACCTGAACGTTAGCCTCGCGCGCCCTTCGGCCGAGGTCGCCCAGAGTGATCAGCTCCTCGATCTGCGCGCGGTCGCTCGCGTCGGCGGTAGCTCCCGGGCGCATCCCGTCGCCGAGACTCAGCGTCACGTCGTAACGGTACGCGATCTCGAGGATACGGTCGTAATAGGTATAAATAGGGTTTTCGTCGTTGTTCACTTCCATCCACACGCAGAGCATCGAGCCGCCTCTGCTGACCACGTCGAGGATACGCCCGCCCGTGCGGACATACTCCCACGCCTTCCGCGTGATGCCGGAATGCACCGTCATGAAGTCCACGCCTTCTTTTGCCTGGCTCTCGATCACCCCGAGGAAGTCGTCGATCCGCATCTCGGACATATGCCGCTTCTGCTTCGACAGTTCGAACCCGACCTGATAGATCGGAACGGTTCCGAGCGGGATTTTGCTCTGCTCGAGGATTCGCTTGCGGACATTGTTCAATATCGCCCCGAGGCTCAGGTCCATGACGGTGTCCGAGCCGAAGTCTTCTGCGAGTTTGAGCTTCGCGAGTTCGAGTTCGAGATCCATTCTGTCCGGCGACGTGCCGATATTGGCGTTGACCTTGGTCGTGAGTCCCTTACCGACACCGACCGGTTTGATATTGTGGATATTGTTCTTCAGGATCACGGCATGGCCGAAGGCCACGCTTTCCAGAAGGGTGTTTGCGTCTATGTCTTCCTTTTCGGCGACCCATTTGATCTCCGGGGTAAGGATTCCCTTTTTTGCCGCCTCAATTTGCGTCATGTTCTTTCCTCCGTTTTTCATACTCCACCCACCGGAAGCCGAACGCGTATCCCCAGATCGCGTAGGGCGCGGGCAGGATCATCGCCAGCGACCATAGGAACGTCCAGAACTTCGAGTTCCATGCCGAGCGGTATATCACATAAGCTTCTATCAGGAAAAATAAAACGAGGAATATCTTCCAGAAAATCGGAACGAATAATTCCTTTTTCGCGCCCAGACAGAAAATCCCTATCAGGGCGATCAGGTCGAAGATGATGATCGGGATGTATTCCGCCCACGAATAGATATAACGGGGATCGGGCGGCTCGACTGGGATTCCGTTCGCGGCCATCGTATTCGTGATAAGAGTATTCGTCAGAACAATCCCGTTAGTCGTCATGGGATCCTGGTTTTGCGGAAGCAGCGGAAACATGAAGATTCCGCGCGCGACGACAATCAGGAGAAATAGGAAAAAATAGATGTGGATGACGTTCAGGCGCATGATATCCTCAATCGGAAGTGGTAATTTCGGAGTGCGGGCCGATATTGTATTCCTGCGACGACGCCCTCAGGAACGCTTCGTCGCCGATCAGCGAGCTTTCCAAAATCGTATTTTCGACACGGCTTTCCTTTCCGATAATCGTGTCCTTGATAATCGAGTCGCGGACGATAGACCCTTCCGAGATCGAAACATTGGGCCCGACGATCGAGTTCTCGATCAGGACGTCCTTCCCGATAAACACGGGCGGGATGACGATGCTTCCCGGCACGCGGTCGTTCGTGGCGTGACGGCCGAGCATGATTCTATTGGTATCCAGCAGCGAGTTCTTGTCTCCGCAGTCGTACCATTCGAACACCTCGAATGTCTGGAACTTCTCGCCGCCGTACATCATGTTCTTCATCGCGTCGGTCAACTGGTATTCGTTACGTGTCTGTATTTTTTCTTTCATCAGGTACTCGACCGCCGAGAAGAGCTTGTATGCGCTCTTGAAGTAGTAGATACCCGCGATAGCGAGCTTGGACGGCGGCCGTTCGGGCTTCTCGAGCATGTTGGTGACAAATCCCTGGGCATCCGTCATCAGCACCCCGAACTTGCGCGGGTCTTCCACTTCCCATGCGCCGATCATATTGTGCGGCGACTTTATCGCGGCGAGGATGTCCGTATTGAAGATGATATCGCCCAACACCACGAGCATGTCCTCGTCCTTATCGAACGCTTTCTTCGACTGGTAAATCGCGTGCCCGAGGCCGTTGTACTCGCGCTGGCGCATGAAGCTCATCGGGAAGGTATAGTTCGATTCGAGATGGTCGCGGATCTGCTCGCCCAGGTGGCCGATGATGAAGATCATTTCGGAGAAATCGAGGGTCTGGAGCTGCTCGATGATATAACGGATGATCGGTTTCCCCGCTACCCGGATCAGGGCTTTCGGGATAACATGGGTGTGCGGCCAGAGACGGCTGCCTTTACCGGCGACCGGCAGGACGATTTTCATGAACGCCCCCTCGATATTTCGATGAGTATTGCGTTATTATAGAGCGGAGCGGCAAGAAAAGCAAGAGATTTTGGAAAGTGGAAACGGCACCCCGCGTTCTCCGCGTGAACTTTCCATGGGCCCGGACTACTGAAATACCTCGAGTTTCACACAGAGTACACGGAGGGGAAGAGAAAACAGGGGTATAAAAGAAAACCTACTTGAATTCATCAAAAAAACTATAATTTATTTCATAGACTGTTTTTGGTTTTAAACCCAACTCAAGCTGCTCAAACCTCTCAACTAATCTATCACCATCAATTAATTCAATAGGAATTGCTCCATCACGAACAGCAGCAACTTTTGCTTCTTTTGTAAAGCGTCCAGTAGTAATAAAAATCCCTTTTTCTGACTTGCCGCCTATTGCTCCCTGAAAATCCCTTATTTTATCGGGGCCTACTGTTTTCGTATATTTTTTAGATTGAAAATAAACCTTTATGCTTAATAACGGATTAATTTCCAACATTCCAAATCCGTCTATTCCCTGATCTCCCTTTTGTCCTGTAACTGTAACTTGAGTAAATCCAGATTCTCTTAACAATCTTTGACACAGTTTTTCAAATCCTGAAGGTGAAAGTTCTTGAATTGTAGACAAAAGTTTTTTTCTATGCCCTTTTTCTTCTTCTTCCTCAATTTTCTTCTCAATTTTCTTCTCAATTTGCACATTTTCTAGTTTATCAGGTTCTTTATTCTCTGCATTATTTGGTAAAAACTGGGTATGAATCTCTTTAAAAATTTCATAGACTTTGTTTTCAGTAATGTTTTCATTATTTCCCTTTTCTGTAAGTGCCCAAACCCCGCGTTTTGAAGAATCTACGAAGCCGCCTTTACTTAAATAGAATTTTGCCCAAGCAACTTTATTTCTATAATTCGATTCACCTTTTTTATTTTTCTTATCCAATTCTTCTTCGGAAATTTGAAATCTGTCAATTATACTATCGTATATTTCTCTTGGGTTTCCTGAGCCTCCTAATTCCCTTAGAACCTCAACAATTGCCGGAAAGTATTTAATGAAATCAGGCCCTTTGTTTACAGAAAGTTCTTTTTTAGGCATATATACCCGCCCTTATAGTACTTTTTCTTTATTGTTTTTCTCTGAGATCTCAGCGTCTCTGTGGCTCTGCAGTGAGATTTTTAGTGATAAAAAGTTTTTATCCGACATAAATAGTCTCTTTCAGGATTTGATCTTTAATATAAGGTTTCAGGTATTTCTCACGGCATATATCAATCGAGCGGTGAAAGCGTTTTTCAAGAATTTCTTTTATCTTGAGCTTGGTATCGAAAAGATCATTATTATGATCAAACTCAATAAGGATATCGATGTCGCTTTTTTCGTTGGCCTGACGGCGCGCGAACGAGCCGAATACCCCTATCTTGGAGACCTGAAATTCCCGGCGGAATAACTCTTTGTTTTCATGAAGAAATTGAACTATTTGCTCGATTTCAAGCATAATATCCCCTCATAACATTTTATCCATTCGCTTTTCGATGCTCCGTGTTGGACATCACGGCTTCCTCCCGCGGGAAGGAGAAAGCTCGGCGCTCGATGCCCGGCTATTCCCTTATCTGCCCGTCGCCGTAGATGACCCATTTTTCAGTCGTGAGGCCTTCCAATCCCATGGGGCCGCGCACATGCAGTTTCTGGGTCGAAATCCCGACCTCCGCGCCCAATCCGAACACGCCGCCGTCGGTAAACCGCGTCGAGGCGTTGGCGTAAACCGCGGCGGAGTCCACACGGTCGAGGAAACGCTGGACATTGCCGTAGTCCTCGCTCACTATCGAGTCCGAATGGTGCGAACCGTAGGTGTTGATATGATCGATCGCGTCGTCGACATCCCTGACCATCTTGACCGAAATAATGTAGTCGAGGTACTCGGTGTACCAGTCGTCCTCGGTCGCGTCCTTCAGCCCGGCGGGAAGCCCCTCGACAGCCTTCATGCTCTTCCGGTCGATCCGCACTTCGACCTTGTTCTTCACAAGCGCCTTGACAACGGATGCGGCATGGGGATAGTCCTTATGGATCAGAAGCGACTCGATAGCGTTGCACACCGACGGCCTCTGCACCTTGGCGTTGACAGTGATCGCCTCGGCCTTTGCTTTATCGGCGGATTGATCGATAAAGACGTGGCAGACACCCTTGTCGTGCTTGATCACGGGGATCCTCGACGCCTCGACTACCGCGCGGATCAGGCCTTCGCCGCCCCGGGGGATGACAACATCGATATATTTATCGAGCTTGAGGAGCTCGTTCACGATCTCGTGCTCGGTACGGTCGACAAGCTGGACGGCGTCACGGGGAAAGCCAGTATGCTCGAGCGCCTCACGGATCGAATTCGCGATGGCTTGGTTGGAATTGACCGCTTCCTTTCCGCCGCGCAGGATGACCGTGTTGCCGGACTTGAGAGTGAGGGCGGCGGCGTCGGAGGTGACATTGGGGCGTGACTCGTAGACCATCATCACTACGCCGATCGGTACGCGCACCTTCATGATCTTGAGGCCGTTGGGGCGGCGAGAGAGCATATTTCCGCTCCCTACAGGGTCGGGTAACGCCGCGATATCGCGGATCGCCTGAATCATCCCGTCGATCCGTTTGTCGTTTAGCATCAGACGCTCGAGATAAGCCGCGTTCTTTCCCGATGCTTCTGCGAACTCGAGGTCCTTTTTATTGACGTCGATGATGTAGGAACGGTGGTCGTTGATACTTTCCGCCATCGCGATTAACGCGGCATTCTTGTCGTTCGTGCCCTTGCCGGCGACCTCATAGACGATATCCTTCGCCCGTTTCGCCAAACCTTCGGCGTATTCTTTTATTCCGTTCATAAGCCCTCCGAAAATACGTTATATTGTATATCGGGTAAGAAAATATATCAAATCATAGCGGAGTCGGGAGATTTAGCCACACGGTTCGGTATTCCGATGAGGCAAGCAGGGTGTAGCCGGGGCGCGGTTGCCGAGCGCTCGTCCTGACCGAAGGGCAAGGGAAGCCGAGGCGCGTTCACCGTCTACTGGATATCCAAATCCTCGATAACGACGAGGCCTTTCTTTTTGTCTAAATATGCAACCATCAAATGGTTCTCCGTTGAAAAGTTAAAATCCGTGCCCCACGGGTATGGGCCGTAGGTCTTACCGCCGTAATAGAAATAGGTTTGATCGTCCGTCTCGGCCTTCTCGATCCTGAATACGAATTTCATGCTGTCCGGGGAGAACCTGACATCCGGGATAAAAAACGCCCCGGGCGAAATTTCTTTTCCGTCTATCCACAACGATTCGTCGCCGGGCTTATTGTTAAAAGTAAAATAAAAATGTTTACCGTCGGGTGTAAACGAGGGGAGATAGGCGTTGTAGAACGGCCCATAGCTCAGATCGTCATATTTCATGTAGGCCGGTTTTTTCTGCTGTTTCTTATCGAGAGTCCAGTAGAAATGCGCGAGGTGTTTTCCGTCGGGCGAGAATACCAGATTGTCCCCCGAATCGGACTGGATGAAGCAGGGCCCGAAACGTTGATCCCCGTAAACGATATAGTCGTCGCCGTTTAATTGCTCCTCGATATAGACCAAGCTCTTGCCGTCGGGGGCTATGTCGAAATTGGAGATGTAGTTGAACGGGCCGGAGACTTTTCCATTAATCCAAACATAAAATGTCTCTTTATTACCCTTACGCATGACATAAACATACGCCATCGTGGAACCATCGTCGGAGAAGACGGGCCTCTTCAGATCGCTGTACGGGCCGTAGAATTTATTTTCATAGTAAATGTACCATCCGTCATTGCCTCTCACGGAAAACGTGAATTTATGATTCTGCTTCGAGAACACAACACCGCCGGGCGCGCCCGGAAGCTGGTCGAACTCGGTATTGTCGACGACCATGACGCCGGAACCGTCCATCTTTTGGTATGTGTACCAGTACCCCTTGTTATCGGGCGAAAAAGCGTGGAATACCGCGTTCTTGTAAGGGCCGTGTATCGCGTCGTCGATCTCGATATAAAAACCCGGCATTTTCTTCGGATACGCATAAACGACCGCGGTATGTTCCCCATCGGGGGAGATGAACGGTTCGACGGACGGATAGGGACCTAAAACTTGATCGCTGTACCGGACATAGATTTTACTATTCTTCTTGAACGCAAACACGAAGCGGGAAGGATTATCCAGCGCGTACTTGAAAAATTCGATCATTTCCTGGAACGGGCCGTAAGTTTTCCCATTCGCGAAGACATAGTGCTCAGTTCCGAGGGTATAACGGAACCAGAAATAGGATGTATCCGCCGCGAATGTCGGCGGCATGACCGAAGTGTACGGTCCGTATATCTTATCGATCAATCTGAGATACTGCGCGTTATCCTTCTCGTAAACCACGCAAAAGATATTCGGGTAATGAGATAATATGTTATAACCGCTGTCGTACATACCCATCGTCCTGGCTTTCACTTCCCATAGTTCGCTTGGATCGTCGAAAAATATGAATATTTTGTTCAGTTTCGTATTATCGAACTGCCCCGCGAGAATCGAGGTGTTCTTCAGGAACATCAGGGATTGGTAGGTATAATCCCCTTTTTTATACGGAATGGTCTTAATTACTTTCGGGTAAACGAACTCCGGGATGATGAAGAAGAATAGTATTGCCAAAGCGGCTTTTTTCATAGAATCCTCCAGTTTTAGAGATAGTTTATTATAATACATTTGTTAAATATTTCCATGGGCGGAGAAATATTTTTTTCTCTCTCTGACAGATAAAATGCTCCGAAGATGAATACGGAAAAGCAAGCGGAAAAGACCGCAAAGACGGGGAGGACACGGAGGGAAAAACTTATATTTCGAGCCCTCCGAACCCTCTGCGGTAAAAAAAACGTAAAAATCCCGCTCTCAGGATTGGCTATATAATAGGACTGACAACTGAAAAGTGGAAAGTGACAAGTTGGAAACGGAAAATGCTGAAAAAAGGGCGAAAAACTATCCCTAATATCCCTAATCCAGTGAAAAGTTGAAAGTTACAAGTCAAATTGGATAAGGCGGGATGCAAAACGGAAAATACAGAAGGTTTGTCCCTCGTTTCTCGCGGAATACCGAAGCATCCGTGTGATCTGTGTGGAATTGAGGTTATGTACAATATCCCAATAGAACGCGGATGTACACGGATTTTACAGATCGCCGCGGATGGAAATGTAGAAGCGCGGCGCGTATGTTACTCCGTAAACCGCATGAGCTGTCCGGCCTTGAACTCCCATTCGGGCGTGTAGAGGAAATCGCCGAACTCCGCCGGGTACCACGGGAGTCCGTCGAACACGCCGCTGTAGTTTTTCAGGACATGGATTTCCTGCGCGGGCATATAGCTCTGCGCGAGCATGAAAATCTTCCCGCCGGACTGGTTCTCAGCCAGATCGACCACGATGACCGCGTGACCGGGCGCTCCGGCCTTAAGGAACACGTCGCCGATCCGGATATCCGCCGGCGACCCGACGGGCTTCATGGTTTTACCGAGGGATAATGTGCTCGCGTAGTTGAAGACGGCGATCATATATTTCTTGAACGAGGTGTAACTTTTCCCGGAGGATGACGACGCGACCCATTGGACTTTATTTCCGGCGACCTTGATCCCGTAGCCCTGCGCCCATTTCGAGTAGGCGGCGTTAAACCCGCTCACGAAGTAGAAATGGATTTTCGAGTATTCGTTTTTGGAGTAATGGTACTCCGCTTTGAGACGCATAATCGCATCGGCGCATTGCTGCAAGTCCTGCTTCCCGACATCGATATTCACTACGGCGTAATGCGCTTCCTGATTGCCCTTCTGTTTGCCGTTATAGAGCAGAACGGGCGAACCCTTCGGCTGAAGGGGGAGGTAACGGAGCCATTCCGCGAACGAGCCGGGTTCGGCTTGCACCCGCGTATATCCCTGCGGTAACGGGATATCGGCGATGCGGTAGCTCACATGGGCGTCCTTCGGCATCCATGTGTAGACCGGGGCGGGAGTTGAGACGGCCGCGCCCGTGCCCGACGGGACGTCGATAGTCTTGGGGACGATCTCATCCTCGGGCGACAGCATCATATCGAGATGGTTCTCGACGGGCGGGGAGCCGGGATCGGATGGGAGTGCGCCGTCCGGGACAGTGGCGACCGAGATCGCGACCGACGCCGAGATACCTAAGATTACGAAAAATAATAGAAGTCCGTGTCTCCCGATAAAACTATTACGCATATTTACCTCGTTTTTTATAATATCTATTGACTCAAGAACATATTTATGTTATTATATAGTTAGCAATATGGACTAAGGGCTGTTGACGAAATCATATTATCATTGCGAGGCGAAAGACGAAGCAATCTTTCTTATTATTTTATAAGGTTTTATATAGACTGCTTCTAACACGCTACAGAAGATTGTTTTAGCGCGGTATCGCAGTGACAGGAAACCCAAGTATTTCCTGAGTTCGTCACAAAGCCCATTCATTAAACCCTTTATTACCCCCTTTTAATAGGACCGCCTGCAAAAGGCGGTTCTTTTTTTGACTTCCATAATCACCCGGTTTCTGTTATAATATGCGGAGGGGTTTATTATGGCGATTGCCTTCTGGGTGTTTCTCTTCTCTTTAATCACGGGTTTCGCGTCGATCCTGCTCGCTTTTTTTATCTATCTTAAGTATCGAAAGATAGCGGTATTATTTTATATTTTCTTCCTTTTTTCTTTATTTCTCATTATTCTCTATTTCTTTTTTCACAATTTCGGCGGGGTCGCCACGCATTTGGGGACTATGCCGGACGATCCGTTCGTACTGCTGATACAGTATATCGGTTCCTATGCTTTTATTGTTGTCGCTCCGTTCTTTTACCATTATATCCTCGGGCTTGAGATCGGCCGGGGAAAGAAGATTTTTTTCTTCCTCGCGGATACTGTCGTCCTTGCCGCGACAGTTGTTTACTACATCACCCGCCTGCCGGCAATCGGATTCGGTATCCTGATACCCTCTCTTGCCCTGACAATTCTCTACGGGCTTGTGCTGATCGCTATTCATTTCCGGCGGATTCCCGACCGCGGCCTGAAGAACTCCGTGAGGACCTTCCTGATCGTGACGGCATGCTTCTTTCCGTTGATTCTCGCGGATATGTTCGATTCAGCGATACTCGGGATTACGCTTTTCCCGATGGGATTTTTCGCGCTCCCGGCCTACTATCTTGTCATTAATATCCTGAGCATTATTTTCACGATGTTCTATTTCAATAAACCGCCGTATCTACAGAAGGGCAAACTGACCGGGTATCTCACCGGGCAGTATTCGATCACCGGACGGGAAGCCGAGATCATTCTTCTGCTTCTTGACGGTTCGAGTAACCGCGAGATCGGAGAGAAGCTGTTTATTTCCTATAAGACTGTCGAAAACCATATCTATAATATCTACCAGAAGACCGGAGTGAAAAACCGGATCGAACTTTTCAACCTGATCCTATCGAACCGTTAAAATAGGGGGAATCCCCTACCTGTTTTCATGAAAATTGAGGGGGAATCCCTATTCTTTTCTATTCCTGAATCGCCTATAATACTACGAAATGATGAACGAAACGAGGTGTCTATGAAAACGAAAATTCTGGTTGTGTATTACAGCCATGACGGAAATACGCGGATGATCGCGGAAACTGTCGCGAACGAACTGGGCGCGGATATAGATGAAATCGCCCCGGTGCACGATATCAATTCCCGAGGCTTCTTTAAGTATTTTTTGGGGGGAGCGATGGCCGCAATGAAAATGAAACCGAAGCTGGGCCCCGCCGCGCATGATCCGTCGGGATACGATCGCGTAATTCTCGGCACTCCGGTTTGGAACTCGACAATGGCGCCGCCGATGCGCGCCTATCTCGTGCAAAACAGGCTGAAGATCAAGATGGCCGGTTTGTTCTGCTGTTTCGCTGGAGCGGTGAAGAATACGTTCGCCGAAATGAAGACGATGCTTGACGGCTGTATCGTCACGGGGGAAGCAGGTTTCCTCGAGCCGCTTGTCCGCAATGAAGCGGAATCGTCCGCCGCCGCGCGCGAATGGGCGCGCGGGTTGTTAAAACGTATCTATGGAGAACAAGAGGAGGCAGAGGAATGAAAAAGTACGAATTCCTTTCAGCTCGGGTGGAAGTATTGTTATACGGCACTATATTTTCAGGAGAAAAATTACTATGAAACAAAAAATCAGACGCACGCTTATTTTTATCTCGTTCCTGCTTTTTCCTGTTACGATCTTCTACTTCTCGCCCTACCTGATCCTGATGGCGGGCGCGGAGGGAATTGCCGCCGGGAGCATGCTCGTATTCGGCGGAATGTTCGTCGTGTCGCTTTTCTTCGGGCGCGCGTTCTGCGGATGGATATGCCCGGCCGGCGGCGCGCAGGACGCATCCCGTTTCGTCAATGACAGGCCGCTCCGTTCTAAGAAGGCGGATTGGGTGAAATACTTGATCTGGGTGCCGTGGATCGTCCTCGTAGTAGTCTTAATCGCGCAGGCGGGAGGGATACGCAGGACAGACTTTTTCTACGGAACCGTCCTCGGGATATCGGTCGCGGAACCGACGTCATATTTCATATATCTCCCAATCCTCGCGTTGATCGCAGTCCCAGCGCTCTTCTTCAGACGACGCCTCTTCTGCCACAGTATCTGTTGGATGGCGCCGTTCATGGTGCTCGGGCGGAAACTGTCGAACTTGCTCCGCCTGCCGTCGCTTAGGCTTCGTTCCTTTCCGTCGAGCTGCGAGGCTTGCGGTAAATGCGAAAGGGCTTGCCCGATGAGTCTGCCGGTCGGGGAGATGGTGCGGGCAGGAAAGATGGAACGCGCGGAATGCGTGCTCTGCGGGGAATGTACCTCCGCATGCAGCCGTTCGGCTATCCGGTTCGGGTTCGGCGGAATAACAAGGGGTAAATGAAAACCGTATTGACTTGTCAGGACAACGGGGATATAATGCCCTTTCAGAAAACGGAGGGCATAAATGAAAAATCGTTGGATAGCGGTAATCATCGGCATGATTTTTGTCGCGGGCGCGTGCTCGTCGGAAACGAAACCGTCAAAAAAGGTGGTGAAGCCTGTGAAACCGAAACCCGTAGTAGTCGAACAGAAGATCGATCATGACAAGATCGCTAAGTTTTTCGTGTTCCCCGGCGGGAAGATGAAGGCTGTCATCATGAGTTTCGACGACGGCCCCGATCAGGACAAGCGGCTGATCGAAATCTTCGCGAAGTACGGGATCAAGGGGACGTTTCATCTCAATTCCGGCAAGTTCGCCGGGAAGAGCAAGGCCGCGCTCGACGCGATGAAGGAATACTACAAGGGGCACGAGGTCTCGGTGCACACTGTCAGCCATCCGCACCTCGAGTTCCTGCCGGAGGCCAAGGTGATCCAGGAAGTCGCCGACGATAAAGCTAAGCTCGAATCGGTATTCGGATACACCATTCCCGGGATGTCGTACCCGTTCGGCACCTACAACCAGCTTGTGCTCGATATCCTGCCGTCACTCGGGATCAAGTACTCCCGCACTGTCGTCATGAATACGTCGTTCAAGCTCCCGAAAAATCTCCTCGCATGGGACCCGACCTGCCACACCGGCGCGGCGGACTACTGGATCAAGAAGTTCGTCTCGACCAACCGGAACGAGATGATACTGATGTTTATCTGGGGCCACGCGTGGGAATTCGATAACGGCGACAAGGAGAAGAACTGGGCGGCGATCGAGAATACGTGCGCGACCCTCGCCAAGGAAACCGATATCTGGTTCGCGACGGCGCTCGAAGTAGCGGAATATATCGAGGCCACACAGGCAGTGGCCGAGAAGAACACGGGCGATGTGATGACGAATACGGGCAAGCTCACCCTCTGGGCGAAGACGAAAAAGGGAATCGTACAGCTTAAGCCCGGGAAGACGATCCCGAATTCGTCGTTTTAAGGTTCAACATATATTGACAGTGACTTCCAGCAGCCCTACTGCTACACCACTATCGATCGCGATAAGTTAATCCAATACCGCGATCATCGAAACAGGTTGCGATCAGGAAAGACGAGGATACAAAATTGCGGTAAAATGTTAGGGGAGATTTTGAATGAATCGTAAAGCACTTTTACAGTTCACTTTTCCCCTGTGCATCGCCTTTGTCTCTGTCTGCGGGAACGCTGGCAACGGAAAACCAGCCGTGTAGGATGTATTCCCGGTTACGACACGTTAGTGCTACTGAAAAAGCCAAGAAAACCCCCTTGCGGGACTGCGAGGGGGTAGTTTTGTGTAGTGTTTATAACAAACTGTTTACGAAAATTACGCCAAAAAATGCGACTGGACACAAAATAATAACGGGAATGTAATTTGGGAATTAAGTTGACAAATGGAATTTGCCCGATACAATATCGGAAAACGCCGAAGGACGAACAAATAATGAAAACACTAATTGCTTTTTTACTTGCCTGTATGATATCCTCTTTACCGTCGACGCAGGCAACCGCCAATTCCAAGAACGACGAAGCGGTCGAGGTGACCTTTCTCGCCGCCAGCGGCGCTCCCGACGAACAAGAGGTCTACGACGAACTGATCGCGGAATTCCGGAAAGAGAATCCCGGCATTACAGTCAAGAAAATCGAGGTGGATTGGCTGTTATATCACGATAAGCTTAGGACGATGTGCGAGGGGGGAGAATCTCCCGACGTTGTCATGGTGTCGGTACAGTACTTCGCCGAATGGGCGGACAAGGGTTACTTTCTGCCTATCGACGGTTACAAGTCCGACGCGGAGTTGGAGATCGGCGACTTCTATCCCAAGCTGATCGACATGTTCACCTATCGTGACAACCTCTACTGTATACCGAAGGATTGGACGACGTTCGTTATCTATTACAACAGGGATGTTTTTGCTAAGGCTAGAATGAAGCAGCCGTCCTCGTCGTGGACATGGGACGATTTCCTGAACGTCGCGAAAAAGACGACGGCGGATACGAACGCCGATAACGTTATCGACAGGTATAGCTTTATGGTCGAAACGTGGGCGGACTGGTACCTGAATTGGGTGTTTCTGAACGGCGGCAGCGTGTTCGACGAGAACGGGGAATGGTTAATGGCAAACGGCGAGAACCTCAACCGGAATTCCGGGGCGATCCAGTTCTTGGCCGACCTGATCTTCGTCCATCAGGTCGCTCCTCAGGTCGACGGCGCGCTCTCAGGGATAGGTTGCATCGACGCGTTCAAGCAACAGAAGATAGCGATGTGCATGGCAGGGTATTGGGGGATGAAGATGTTTAGCAAGATCGATGATTTCCAGTGGGGCTATTGTACGCTGCCGGGCAATTCCGTGAATGCGTCCTCGATACTCGGCAGGGGTTTCGCGATAAGCGCGAAGTCCCAGCATCCCGAAGCGGCGTGGAAACTCGTAAAATTCCTCGCGAAGCCTGCCAGTATGAAAAAATTCATTAGGTTCGGCATGTCTTTGCCGGCCCGACAGTCACTCGTCGTCTCGAATGAGTACCTCGATATCCCGGGACTGCTCAAGAATCAGCCGCACCTCGCATCCATCGATTATCTCAGCGATCCGTTCGTACTACAGTTGGAGGACGCAACCTTGCCGTTTAATATACCCGAATGGGAAATGATCCGCAATCGAATGGAATGGACGTTTGACGAGGTTTTCCTCGGGAATCAACTCGCTAAAGTGCAGTTGTTAATACTGGATCATTGGGTGGGGAAAAACTATCCTCACTTGAAATGGAAGAGTATCACGGTCGAAGAATAGCCGTTTGACAGCAAGGGGTAATGTTGGCGTTTGGGCGACTGTTCGACAAGTACGCGAAGCCGGATATCGAGAGGACGAGCAGCGGGGTGAACGATGAACCGTGGGTGTATGTCGGGACGAAGGGGATGTACGACGGCATCACGTTTATCGCCGCCGAGCACAAGGGACGGGAAGATAAGACAACAGACTCTCCTCAGGGGGTGTTGAAGAACTTGTCTTGTCGTGTCATGGTGAGCTTGCCGAACCATAGCCGAGGTAATCTATTTAATTATTGGGTATATAAATTAAACAGACTGCTTTGCTACCCCTACCCGCGTAATCCGTGTGAAATTCTTCTACCGCGCTAAGATGAGAGGGAGTGAATATGAGAAATAAACTCTTTTGTAGTTTTATTCTGTTTGCGGGGATATTACTGCTATTGCCCGGCTGTCAGTCGGGTGATAAGGAGAATAAGCTTCATATATTCAAAAACGGTATCAGGACAACAAACTCGGTATTTTACAGCGCTCCGGTAACGAATACACTTTTAGATTCCGCGCTTATCGACGCATCGAGAACAAAGAACACAAATAAAATCCTCGAGCTATTGAAACAAGGCGCGAGTCCCGACGCCGCCGATAAAGAGGGAAGAACAGTTCTGATGAAGGCCGCGATGCACGGCAACCTCGATGTAGTCAAGATTTTAATCGAGGCGGGTGCGGATATCGAAGCCGAAGATGAAAAAGGAAACACCGCGCTTTTCTGGACGGCCGATACTCAGGTTTTTAAGTATTTGCTCCAGCGGGGCGCGGATATCACGCACGAAAACCATCAGGGCGATACTATTCTCAGGTACGCGATGCTGAATCAAGACCCGGATATTCTGAAAGCTTTAAAAGATAAAAAGATCAATATCGATTTCCAGAACCAGTTCGGGAAAACTCTGTTGATCAAAGCGGCGGAAAAAAACGATATCGGGTTTATGAAGTTCTTGTTGGAAAACGGCGCGGATATCGATTTTCAGGATAATAATAAAAAAACCGCGATCATTTACGCGATGGATTCTCACAGTTTTGATGCATGGATTCTCCTGGAGAAGCATGGGGCAAAAATCGATTATACCTTGGGAGACTTGAACGATAATCTAGTTTTTGCATCGACGGCGGGAAATCTCAAGGCGGTAAAAAAGCTGGTCGCGTTAGGGGCAAATCCCGATCTCCCACCCAGTGAAAAGGATTGGGATCTATTATCCCCGTTGATGATGGCGGCAAAGAACAACCACATGGATGTCGTGCGGTATCTGGTCGAGCACGGCGCAAACGTCAACCAGATCAAGGAATATGACGCGAGTTCTGCGTCCGTCTTCACCTTCGCGTTCGGCTCGGGAAATATGGATATGGTGGAATACCTGCTCTCAAAAGGCGCACGCGTAGATTCCGGTTGTTTATTTGGGGCTGTGACGAAGAAATCTTACAAGAAGGTAATCTATCTTCTCGAAAATGGCGCAGATGTTAATATTCAGTGTTATATGGAGTATTTTTCTCCGCTGATGTATGCGGTATTGCATGACGATATAAAAATGGTAAAACTATTAGTCAAGCACGGCGCGGATGTTAACGCGGTGACTTTTAGCAGCCCAACTACAACACCACTCTCGATTGCGATACGTTTATCCAATACCGCGATCATCGAGTACCTGAAGAGCAAGGGCGCGACGAACTGAACTAATCCAGCTTATAAACCGTGAGGAAGTTCATCGCGTTTGTGTTTTGCGCGTACCCGAAATAGAGAGTACCGTCGGGAGCGCAGGCCATTTTCAAACCCGGCATATCGCCCATGAAAGACGAAACTTTAAAAATTTCTTTAAATTGTCCGTCGGGAGAAATTCTCATAATAGATATGTTTGTTTCCGACGAGCCCAATACCCCGGCGAAAGTATAGAAGTAATAGGGCGTGTTTTTCGTTGCGGCGCACGTTTTTTCGCTGTTGTAAACCGCGCCGTCAATGAATTTTTTCGTATAGTGTGCGGAAATGGCAGGCGCCCCGGTGTTTCTTATGTCGTAATAAACAACATTCGTTACAAGCTGATTATGATAGATATAATAGATATTACCGGCGCCGTCCAAAGCATAGGAGATGAACTTGGAGCTCATTTCAAATATATAAGTGCCGCTCCACGCGGTCCCGGCTGTGACAAACAGTCTATTCATCCCGTCGCTATTCACAAGCACAAAGATTTGGCCGTTCGGAGATTCCTGCAAATCGATCGAAGTGATGTAGTTTGAAAAAATTAAGGAATTAAATCCTGTGTACGATTGCCATGTTGCGCCGTTATACTCCATGACTCTGATATAATTACTGATAACGCTTCCTTCGTTCGACGATACTGCGATGATTTTTTTTCCGGTGGAAGTTACAATAAAATCCATGGCATTAGGGTAGTAAAACATAGCCGGGCCGAAGCCTGTACCCGGGAGGGTACTGCAGTCATATACTACCGGCGGATTCCCGTTCGGCATATATGCTGCATACGGCGATGTACCGTGGAAGTCCAATACCGGAAAGTACATAGTGTTCGGGATAGAATTGGTGCTTTTCAGTTCCCAGTTCAAAGCGGACATTTTGTACGAGTAAAGATTTGCTTCATATCCGTTCTGCTGGACCAGCACATGAAGAACGCCCATCGCATCGACGTCGATAGAATATGTCTCCGAGCCGTATAAATTTGAAATGGTCTGCCCGATCTGTTCCAGTGTGTAGGTGTCGGCGAATTCGAGAAGTTGATTCTGCGCGGCGGGGGAGAGGAAATGCAGGAGCTGGCATGCACCGAAAAGAAAAACCATTAATAAGATAAAGAATACTTTTTTCATAGGGCCCCCTCGAGCTTTCGACCGCATGTTTAGATTAACAGATGTTTTGAATTAAATCAAGAAATGAATTGTTGGAAAAAGGATGAAGACATTGAATTCGAATTTTGCACTTCCTTGTTGAACCTATATTTTTGCAATTCTCCTCAATCCCGTTTCGGCGGAAACAGTTGACATTCTCGATATCCCCCCTTATAATAAAGGCCCACATGGGGATGTAGCCAAGTGGTAAGGCCGAGGCCTGCAAAGCCTTTATCAAGGGTTCGATTCCCTTCATCCCCTATCTTTTCTTCACCCGCCGGGATGGTGGAACTGGTAGACACAAGGGACTTAAAATCCCTTGGGCGTAATGCTCGTGCGGGTTCGACCCCCGCTCCCGGCAGGATAATTTGGTCGCGAGGGCACGCCCCTCCCGGGCTATGCCGAGGACAAGCGCTCTGTACAGGATAATAATTGCTCGCGAAATGTCGCGGGCTATATTTTTGTCCGGGCGGATATTGTGATAACGGGATTAGCTGTCGCGCAGCGACCTCCCGGCAGGATAATAATCGCTCGCGAAACGTCGCGGGCTATATTTTTGTCCGGTGAGTATTGTGATAACGGGATTAGCTGTCGCGCAGCGACCTCCCGGCAGGATAATTTGGTCGCGAGGGCACGCCCCTCCCGGGCTATGCCGAGGACAAGCGCTCTGTACAGGATAATATTCGCTCGCGAAATATCGCGGGCTATATTTTTGTCCGGGCGGACTATTCCGTCCCAAGAGATAGGCATCTATACCGGCAGAAATTCTTTCCACGGCACGGCGGATGATTTTCTTGTTATCCATACAAACTCCAACCTGAAAGAATAGTTCTTCAGAACAGGATGCCTTTTTCCGAAAATCTAGAACGGCTGTAAAAACTCATTTGCCGTATTCGATTTAGTCTAGTAAATTATACTGAAACACCGGGATGAAATCAAAAAAATATTTCCTGAATATTTAGGATTCTTAATGATTTCCCTGTATATATTAGCACCATCGTGATATAACGAGGTAAGAGTGATACCCCAAAATGTCATCGATGAAATCCTGACGAGGGTCTCGATTTCTGAGTTAATAGGCCAATTTATCGAGGTTAAGAAGAGCAGTAATAGAAACCATTTGGCTTTATGTCCTTTTCATAACGAAAAATCTCCCTCGTTCTCGATCAGCGATGACAAAGGTCTGTACCATTGTTTCGGATGCGGGGCTTCGGGTAACGCGATCACGTTCCTGAAGGAGTTCCGCAAGCTTACGTTCCGCGAGGCTCTCGACGACCTGGCTAAGATCGCCGGGATCGACCTCGACAAGTTCGGCGATGAGGCTGAATCGGCCGATTCCCGCCAGAAGGAACGAATTTACTCACTGCATTCCGACGCCGCGAAGTATTTTCACCGAAACCTGATGGATCCAAAGGGAACGGACGGCGGAAGTATTGCGCGGGACTATCTCAAGGGACGTAAGATCACGGGAGATATGGTAAAAATGTTCCGTCTGGGATACGGCGGCTCGTCATGGAACGGGCTGATCGAACATCTCAGAGGGGAAGGATATAACGAGGAGGAGATGCTGGCCGCGTCGGTGGCGGCGAAGACCGAGAAAGGGTTTTTCAACCGTTTCAAAGACCGGGTGATATTCCCGATTTTCGACATCAGGGATAAGGTAATCGCGTTCGGCGGAAGAATTCTTACCGACGATAAGACGTCGGCGAAGTACCTGAACAGCGGCGAAACAGCGATTTTTCACAAAGGCAATCAGTTATTCGCGTTGAATTTCGCGAAGGAGGAGATATCCCGTTCCAGCCACGCTCTGGTGGTGGAAGGCTACATGGATGTAATCGCATTATATCAAAATGGGATCAAGAATTCGGTCGCGCCGTTGGGGACCGCTCTGACGGAAAACCAGCTTGTCGTGTTGAAACGCTTCTGTGAGAACGTCACGTTCGTGTTCGACGGGGACGACGCAGGGGTAAAAGCGGCAGACCGGGCTATCGATCTCACCGCGACTTCCGGAACCGATATTAACCATTGGGTTGTCATTCTGCCGAACAAAATGGACCCTTACGATTTCTCGATGAAGAACGGCGGACAGGCGTTTACCGATTTTGTCGGTACAAACCGTCTCTCCCCGATAGATTTTAAAATCCGTTACTATTCCCGTAAGGTCGGGGCGGAAGCGAACAAGCTGAAATTTCTGTTCCATATCTTTTCGTATATCGAGAAGCTCAGGAGCGCGGTGCTCCGTCAGGGTGCGTTGAAGTCCGCGGCGGATTTCCTCAAGCTGGAAACGGAGATTATTAAGGAAGAGTATAACAGTTTTCTCAATAAACGCCCGATGGGGCAATTTGTCCGGAAGCAGAACAAGGACAATTCCCCGGCGATCGATCCGCTGGAGCTGGATTACCTCGCGACAGTGATTTCGAAGCCGGAACTTTTGGATGAAATGGCGAGGGTGGTCGAACCGGAAATGTTCGTCAGCCCGGAGTATAGAGAGCTCTACGAAGCTCTTTTGGCCGATACGACACGTTCGACTCAGGCGATCCTTTCCAATGTCACGGATAAGCCGCTCATGGAGAAGGTCTCGCATTACAGTATGTCGCCGGAGTACAACCCGGGATATATTTCGGCATACCGGCTCCGAGCGAAATATGTCAGAAGCCGGGTCGAGGCGTTACGGCGGGAAGTCACCGTCCTCGAAAAACGACTGCCCAAGGACGAAGAGATCGATAAACGGATCAACGAAATCCGTAAGGAAATGCAGGATTGGGGATTGGAGCAGGAAGAGATTAAGTCATTTATCTCGAAGTCTGAAATTGAAAAAATATAGAGGAGATATAGAGTATGTATGATGAGCTTTTGGAGAATGAAGATATTAATAAGCTCTTGAAGTACGGAAAAGAAAGCGGGATGCTCACCTATGAGGAAATTCTCGAACGTCTCCCCGATGAAATCGCGGCTTCACCCGAAGGTATCGATAATGTCCTGAAACTGCTCGAAGAGAACGATGTCGTCATTATGGATGCGTTCCTCAACGAGTTCGACGATTTTCTCGACGACAGCTACGACGACCTCGATTCGATTATTATCGAGAGCGAGGACGAGCAGTCCGATAACCCGTTGCGAATCTACCTGAAAAAGATCGGGAAAATCCCGTTGCTGAACCAGACCCAAGAAATCGAGATCGCGAAGAAGATCGAAGAGGGTCAACTCAAGATCAACGGCGCGGTGTACGATTCCGGCTTCCTGATCGAAGAGATCAACGAAATCATCCAGGAAATCCTCAAGGGACACGGCAAGCTCTATAATTTCTTCAACATCCCTAAAATCTGCAACATCACCGCCCGCGAACGAAAGGAGCGGATGAAAACGGTGTATCAGGTCGAGGACCTGCTGAAGGACTACTACAACAAGATGGAGAATATCGACGATTCATGGGAGAACGCGCGCGAGGAACAAGTCCGCACCGAACTCCGTGAGGCGATCCGTAAGCTCCGCCGCGGATTTATCGACCAGATCAAGACGATCGAGCTCAATCAGAAGCTGGTCACCAACGCCGCCGAGCACATCCTGATGCTCTGCGACGAGATCAACGTGATCCACCAGTACTTCCGCAAGGTCGAAGAGATCAACTGTATGTCCATCGCCGATATCTATAACACGTTCACCCAGCATCCCGAGAACGAGGGCGTGAAGAACCTGATCGAAACGATCAACAAGAAGGAAGAGCGCCTCAAGATGATCGAGAACGCGTTCAAGTGTTCCGCGCAGGAGCACCTGCACTGGGCGAGCGAGATCCGCGACGGCCTCATTATAGTCGAAGACCGCAAAAAAGACCTCGTGCAGGCGAACCTCCGTCTCGTGGTCAGTATCGCGAAGCGTTATATCAACCGCGGCGTGCACCTTTTCGACCTCATCCAGGAAGGCAATATCGGCCTGATCCGCGCGGTCGAGAAGTTCGAGTACCGCAAGGGATACAAGTTCAGCACTTACGCGACATGGTGGATCCGCCAGGCGATCACCCGTTCGATCTCCGAACAGTCCCGCACGATTCGCGTGCCGATCCATATGATCGAACAGATCAACAAGGTCAAAAAGGCCGAAATGGACCTCACGCAGGACCTCGGCAGACTGCCGTCGGTGGAAGAGATTTCCACGAAGATCGGGTGGAATGTCAGCAAGGTGAAGCATATCAAGAGCGTGGCGAACGACCCCGTGTCGCTCGAAACGCCTGTCGGGCGCGACGAAGACTCCGCCCTCGGCGACTTTATCGAGGATGTCAAGGCCGCGAGCCCGATCAATATCACGATGAACAACATGCTGAAAGAGAAACTCGCCGAGATTATCAACGAGCTCCCGCTCCGCGAACAGCGTGTCCTGCGGATGCGGTTCGGCCTCGAGGACGGCTACGCGCATACGTTGGAAGAAGTCGGCTACCTGTTCCAGGTCACCCGCGAACGTATCCGGCAGATCGAAGCCAAGGCGTTACGCAAGCTCCGCAACCCGAAGCGCGTGAAAGAACTAATGGACTTTATAGATTAAATAAAAATGTTGAATTATTCTGGGGTTGTATATAGAAGTACAACCCCTTTTTATTTTTGTCTTCGGCTGTTTCCCTCGCGTTGTTGCCGTCGTGGTGCGCTCGGGACTAATTCATCCCTGCGTGTCGCCGCGCGCTTTAAAGCGCGTTTCTCTACCGGGAAAATCCGTAGAAAAGGCATTTGTCCGACGACTCCCACGGATGGCGGAAAAGTAAAGGGATATATTCCATGAATTAGGGATAAAAGGGATAGAAAAACGACCCTTTTTTGAAAAAACCTCTTATCTATCTTGATTTTCCCTGTGATGTATAGTGTTCCTCCTAATAGTATGCCAATCGTGGAGGCGGAATTTTTACGTTTTTTAATCAGACAAATCCGTTTAACGCTTTCTTTCTGCTTGTGCAGAAAGAAAGCTCCAAAGAAAGACACACCGCGCGGGATAAAGCTCAGGAGAAGAGCCGGGAAATCCGGGTCGGGTGTAACACGATACGAAGCATGATCAGGTTTCCGCGTGTGTAACCGGACTTACACCCTTTGCCGGATTTCCCGGAAAGTAAAAATCGCTTTAAAGTGCGCGGGAAAAACAAAGAAGGGGAAAGGGAAATCGGTATTTTGCATTTTGTTTTTCCCCCGCCTCTATGCCGCGTCTCTTCTCAGCAAAACGGATCAGAAACGCCACTGTTTGACGACGAGTGAAACGAGGAGGAGTTTGGCGTTTCCCGTTTTGCGGTCTTTTTTTTCTTTTAAGCGGCATCAAGGCGGGGCAGTCTTTCTTTCCCCCCTTTCTTTCTCCTGTGAGAAAGAAAGGGGGATTCTTCATATTTTTTCCGCCGAACGCTTGACAATAGATTTAAAAGGGTTTACAATCGTAAAAAATGGAAAGAGGGGAAACAAATAATGGCTGATCAGTTGGCGGTTTTATGCGCAACAATAAAATCCTTTCATGATAAGAAAAAAAATGTACTAGAATCCTATATACCTTTTATTGAGCATTGTTTGTATTCTAACTATGAAAATGATAACATTTCACAATTGCAGGAATTTATTATCAGTAATTATAAAATTGAAATCCCAAAAAATTCATTAATTACCATGTTAAACATTTTAAAAACTAACAATTATATTACATTAAAAGGTGAAAATATTGAAATTCTAAAGGATATGAAGAATCAAAATGAAGAATATTTAAAAGTCTATGAAAAAAGTAGAAGAGATTTAAATGAATTCATTTCATATTATAAAAACAATTTTTATAAGCAAGAAATCTCCGATGAAAATGTGTTAAAGCAAATTAATGATTTAATCATGTATAGTATTGATTTTTTCGATATTCTCCATGATATTCCATCAGGTATCGTTTTTGATTCGAAATTCCATGAATTAGTAAGTTATATAATATATATTAGGGATAGGAATGATCATTTATACGGTATATTTAAAGACATTTTTTTTGGGGGTCTCTTAGTAAACCTAATAAAAAATCAAGGAAAAGAAATAAACATTTTAAATCCATTATCTGTATATCTAGACACAAGCTATTTATTCAGAATTCTTGAACTACAAAACCGTTTTTTAATTCCGCTGCAAGAGAATTATACGATATTATGAAACAGCAAAATTTTAAATTTTATACATTTGAACAAAATTATAATGAGCTTAGGAATAAACTATTATACATTCGTAGAAATATGCTTGAAAACAAATATGAGCAGAATGTTGAAAAGAATCTTGATAGTATTGATGGATTGGAGGGATCTGTCTTAAGAAGTTTTAAATCCTTTGCGCAGCTTGATGAGTTTATTGATGAATTAAACGATAAGCTTAGCAAGCTTAATATTACTGTATTACCATCCAGTGTTCTTGATTCAATTCAAGATATTGAAAATGATGAAATTTCCCTTACCCGATCAAAAATTTATAAAGATTATTATAGAAAAATTCTATTAAAAAATAAAGATATTATTAAGGAAGATTTGTTTTTTGAATCAGAGTTTATTGATTTTAATAATCCCGATGACTTTGTAAATGATATAAAAAGAAGAATTGTTGAAAAAAGTCTAGATGAAAAAGCAATTGAGATTCCTGATTTTAAAACATTTTATAATGAAATGCCAGCATCGATCAAAGAAAATTATAGTTTTCATTCAACTCTTTCAGTAAAAGTTATAAGATATATTAAGGAAAAAAGGGTAAGGAATTGTTCAAAGTTCTCAGATTGTAAATTATTTGGTAGCGTAACAAAGACGGGACCTGTATAAATAAAAGAGGCTTTTCATCCGATTCTTAGATTACCACAA
>Ga0154538_152_pt1 | contig 33145 bp, 26 predicted proteins | sample RifGroF1_FD_105681 | JGI IMG/M metagenome (GOLD analysis project Ga0154538, IMG submission 105681) | Spirochaetes bacterium GWF1_51_8 | reverse complement strand
ATCAACCCCGCCGGTCTCACAAACGTCGGCCAGAACTTGGTGAAAGAAAGCCCTGCGTCCGGCGTGGCCGTGCAGGGTATCCCCTCGCAGAACGGCTTCGGCACGGTTTTGCAGGGCTTCCTCGAAATGTCCAATGTCAGCGCGGTACAGGAAATGGTCGATATGATCGTCGCCCAGCGCGCCTACGAATTCAACTCCAAGTCCATCCAGACCTGCGACTCCATGCTCGCCACCGCAAACAGCTTGAAACGTTAAACAATAAAGACCTATTCCTGACGGGGAGCACGATAAGTGTTCCCCTTTTTTTGTCATTACGGGCGTAGGTGAATCAATCCGTCTCACCTTTTTTGTCATTGTGAGCGAAGCGAATCAATCGATACCGGTACCTTCTCCCTTTCCTTATTATCCTCCTGCTATTTCAAGCGATCTGTTACTTTCTTTCATCTCTTTCTCAAGCACGCGCTTTGTATCTTCCCATAATCCATGTTATAATAAGTTCTGACAAGAAAAAGAGGCTTTCATGCGGCGATTTTTAATAATTACAGCGCTTTTCCTGATACTCCCGGCGCTCTTCGCGATAGGCGGGGCGGAATACAAAACGCTCCTCAAGGAGATCGACGGGAAGGGTTTCGCGACCGACAAACTGGCGATCCTCGGTAAGTATGTATCGATCTACGACTTCACGGTCGCCGAGGCCGCTGCCGTGATCGGACGATTCAGCTTCTCGACCGACAAGCTGAAGGCGCTCGCGATGTTCTCTAACTCGCTTTCCGACCTGTCGAATTCTCACAAGCTCGCGGAAGGTTTTTCCTTTACGAGCGACAAGGAAAAAGTTCTGACGGTCACCGCGCAATGGAAAGCGGCGGCGAAGAATTCCCCTCAGGTCCCGGATATCGTCAAGTCCCTCGCGAAACAGCTCTCCGCGCCGGGCTTTTCTAAAGAGAAAATGGCGCTTTTCAAGAAAACGCTCCTTTCGCTGAAAGACCCGTTATCCGCCCATGACATCCTGACCGTGATGGGTTCGTTTGATTACAGCGCGGACAAGGTGGACGCTCTCGCTATGCTGGGCAGGTACGCCGCCGGGATATTCTGCGCCGACGCCGCGTCGATCCTGAAGAATATCCCCTTTTCCGCCGACCGCCTGAAAGTCCTCGGAATCGTGAAGGACTGGGTGTTCGATACCCAGTACATCCTGACACTGATCGGATGCTTCGATTTCGAGGAAGATATCGTCGCGGCATGGAAAATCCTCAAGACCGTAAAACCGGTCAGCCTTCTCTTCGGTATCGTGAAAAATTCCCCGGCGGTCTTCGTGATCGACTTCTCCGGCAGTATGACCGTGAAATTCGATACGGGCGGCGGTTCGGTCACACGCCTAGATTACGTCCTGAGCGAACTTGAGAACGCCATCACCAACCTGCCGTCAACGGTAAATTTCAATATTATCGCGTTCCACACCGAGGTCTACGCGTGGTATCCGCTACCCCAGCCCGCGACCCCGGAGAATATCAAGAACGCGGTAAAGTTCGCGAAAAGTGTCGGCACCGAGGGCGGCACGGCGATCTACGACGCCCTCAAATGGGCGTACACCCAGAAACCCAAGGCGATCTATTTCCTGACCGACGGCATCCCTACCCACGGCGAGAAGACCGCGGTGAAGGACATCCTCGACGACGTCAGGCTCTGGAACATATCGAACCCCTGCCCGATCTTCGCGATTGCGTTCCTCAAGGGAAATTTTGCCGGGGATGACAAGGCCGCATCGAAGGACTTCCTCTCGCGGCTCGCCGAACTTACGGGCGGAACGCTCAAGGTGATGGAATAATGAGCGGGAAACACACCTACACCGAGGAAGGGAAGTTCGCCGGGTCGCGTCTCGACGCCGCTGTGGCCGCGCTCTACCCAGACTACTCGCGCAGTTTCCTCAAAACCGCCGAAATTGAACCGTCGGTCAACGGCAAGCCCGCTAAATGGAGCCATAAGCTCAAACCCGGCGACATCGTCGAGTTCGAAATTCCCGAAATCAAGCACCTCGAGCTCGTCCCGCAGGACGTGCCGTTCGACATCCTCTATTCCGACGACGACATCGCGGTCATCAACAAGCCCTACGGACTTCCGGTGCACCCGTCGCACGGCCATCCCGACAAGACGCTTGTAAACGGGCTGCTGTTCCGGCTCGGCGATAAGATCACCGGGGTGGGCGGCGCCGACCGTCCAGGGATAGTGCACCGTCTGGATATGGATACCGCCGGCCTCATGGTCGTCGCGATGAACGATCATTCCCACCGTGTGCTCTCCGAGATGTTCCGTGAGCGCAAAGTCGGTAAAATCTATCATGCTATTGTCAAGGGTCACCTTCCCGGCAAGGGCCGTTTCGAGCACCCGCTCGGGCGTTCGCACTCCAATCCGCTCAAGCGCGCGGTAATCCCGGTCGCGGACGGCGGCAAGCCCGCGATCACCGAGTACAAGGTGCTCGAGTACCTCGACGAGCATGCGTATGTCGAGATCGTGCTTTTGACCGGGCGGACTCACCAGATCAGGATTCATTTCGCCTACGAGGGGCATCCGATTGCGGGCGACCCGCTCTACTCGCGTCACCCGAAGGCTTACGGTCTATCCGGGATCGCCCTTTGCGCGAAGGAGCTTTCGTTTACGCACCCCTCGACCGGCAAGGAAATGTCGTTCAAGATCGAGCTCCCCGGGGAGTTTTCCGCGCTTCTCGAACGGCTGAGAAAATCCTTACCCTGAACCTCAAGTTGATTCGGAAAGGTGCAAGTTTTCAAACATTTCCGCCTATTTATCCAGATTATTTCATTTCCGGCATTGCTAATCCGAAGATTCATAGGAATACTCTCACGGGGTTCTTATGCGGACACAGCGGCGAATCAAGGGAACGTTATCCCTAAAAAACTCAGGCGACCTGACGGTCTATTTTATAGGGGTCGGCAGCGCGTTTACACGTGAAAACGCCCAGACAAGCATGCTTGTCATCAAGGGTGACGACCATGTCCTGATCGATTGCGGGAGCACTTGTCCCAACGCGCTTTACCAGATCGGGGTCAATCTCTGCCAGATCGAGCGTATCCTCGTCACCCATTCGCACGCCGACCATATCGGCGGACTGGAACAGCTCGCGCTGACATGGCGGTATGTGGTAAAAAAGAAACCTTCGCTGGTCATCACCCCCGAATACCAAAAAATCCTCTGGGACTTTTCCCTCAAAGGCGGATGCGGGTTCGGCGAACGGCACGACGGGAAATACCTCGAATTCGAGGACTTTTTCGACGTCATCGAGCCGAAACTATTGAAAGGCTATTCCCGCGATTTCTATGAGGCGAAGATCGGTTCGATCAACCTGAAGATCATGCGGACGATGCACTTCCCGGACAGCTCGACAAGCTGGAAGGATAGTTTTTGGAGCACGGGGATCGTGATCGACGACCGGGTGTTCTATCCCTCGGATACGCGATTCGACCCGGAACTAATCTCCGAAATCGAGGAGAGGTTCAAGCCCGAGGCGATGTTCCACGACACCCAGTTCTTCACCGGCGGGGTGCATGCGTCGCTCGACGATCTCTCCACCCTTCCCGCGGCGGTAAAAAAGAAAATGCACCTCGTGCATTACGCGGATACGTGGCGCAGTTTTGAAAAGAAAATCGCGGAATACGGTTTCGCCGGGTTCGCGATGCCGAATACATATTACATTTTTTCCGGTAAGGATAAGAAATGAAGATCGAACCATTGGATGACGGGAAACTCAGCCTAAAAAACAACGGCCATCTAACAATATTCTTTCCCGGAGTCGGGAGCGCCTTTTCGAAAAAGCACTATCAGACAAACCCGATCATCATCAAGGGTGACGATCACGTGATGATCGATATGGGCACCCGTTCGAGCCAGGCCCTTTACGAGCTCGGTGTCAAGGTAAGCGATATCGATAATTTCCTCATCACTCACTCCCATGCCGACCATATCGGCGGACTGGAAGAAGTGATGCTGATGGGGCGTTACGTCTCCCACAAAAAACCCAGCGTGATTATCAACGAGGAATACCAGAAGATACTCTGGGAGAAATCCCTGCGCGGGGGATGCTCGTACAGCGAAGAATCGTTCGGGAAGTTTCTCGGTTTCGAGGACTTCTGGAATATCATCCGCCCCGAGGAAATGAAGGACTATCCCCGCGAAACCTGGCACGCGAAGATCGGCCCGATCGATATCAAAGCCCCGCGTACTATGCACATCCCCGAGCATTCGTTAGACTGGCGTTCGTCGTTCTGGAGCTGCGGGGCGATTATCGACGAACGGATATTCTTCACAAGCGACTCGCGCTTCGATCCGGACCTTCTCCTGTCGTTCGATAAGATGTTCCACTTCGAGAAAATATTTCACGATACCCAGTTCTTTACCGGCGGGGTACACGCCTCGCTCGACGAACTCGCCACCCTGCCCGACGACTTGAAATCGCGGATGTACCTCGTCCATTACGGAGACAACTGGCCGAGTTTCGAGGATAAGGTCAAAGAACTCGGTTTCCCCGACCTCGTCCGTCAATGGATGTACTACAAGTTCTAAGACTGAACCTCGGGATAATGCACCATGCCCGTGGCAATCTCGCGCTCTTCTTCCGTCATACCGCCCACGACCTTCCCCTGTTCGATAGCGCCGCGTTTTTCCTCGCCGAGCTCAGGATGCGCCTCGATGTATTCCGCCGCGCGTTTCAGCCGTGTCGCGGTTTTTGCGCGCCGCTCAAGGATGCTCGATAACACCAGCCCGATTGCGAACAGGCTGAAGAAGCCGATAAACAGGTAGAGCTTATCGAACTTCACCATATCTCTTAAAAAAAACAACGCACCGAGAAGCGCGATCATCACGATATAAAAGATGTTGCGGATTTTACGGCTGTCTTTCGACAGCCAGGGCGCTTCCCACGCCCCGGAACGCCAGGACATATATTCTCCTACTGGTAAAATACTTTCATCATACCGAACCGCTCCATCACCTTCGCGGACTTCATCGGCTCGTAGACAAAAACCGGATTGCCGTTCGACTTTACTGTGATCACATACGGCTTCCCGAGCACTTGAGTGATATGGTAATAGGTCGCGAACTCGGCAAGGTCTTCCGCCCAGCTCGTACTGCCGTAAAGGGTGACGAATGGCGAGGCGGAGAAGTTCCGGTAGAGCTTCTCGGCCTTAGCGAGCTTGATATTCGGCCCGCCCCATCCGTATACGGAAACCTGTTTCCGCATCTGGTAATCGTTATCCGGCAACGGCAGTTTGAGCCCGTCCCAGATACCGGTCACGAACGGCGTCATCTGCTTGGGCATCTTGCTGAAAAAAACCATCATTTTCCACTGGAAGTCGTCGGCATACGGGGTGATGTTTTCGACATAGTCGATCCCGTGAGTGACCTCGTGGAGAAGGATATAGAAAAATCCGTTGTACCCCGTTCCGGTTTCGATCTCGACCGTATAGCCGGAGTTGTCGGGAATAAAGCAGGTCATATCTTTCTGGCTGACCCATTTTCCGAAAGGAGATTTCAGCGTCGCGGGATTGAATATGATATAAAAATACTCCTTGCCCGCTTCATCGGCCGCGATATCGGTCATCCCTCCGCCCATGAACGTATCCACGAAATAGATACCCAGCATCCTCTCTTTCATGATCTTCTGATGCAGGGGCGGAAGCATCTCGATATAGTTGCTGATTTCCTTCATCTCGGACGGCGACGGGGTATAGTTCGCATAGCTTGGCATATTATCGAGCGCTTTCAGGTAGCTCAGCAAGTTTTCAGAAACAGGCTGTACCCGTTCGATCAGCGGTTTGGACAATATGTCCTTCGGGTACTGTGAGAATTGCCGGTACGGCTGTTTGAGTACCGCGATAACTTCCTGTGTCTCCTGTTTCGTCAGCATATAGTAGGTGCACCCGAGCATGGCGAGCGCGATGAGAATCCAGAGTTTTTTCACATAATCCCCCTTTATTTGGTCTTCAGCTTCTTGATAAACTTTATGGCCTCACGCAGGAAAGCTTCGGACTGTTCCTCGTGCGGAATATGCCCGCAGTTCGAGATCACCGCCAGTTCCGCCGACGGGATCAGGTTTGTCAACGAGACGGTCTCGGACGGCGGAACGATTTCATCATGATCACCCGTGACCAATAGGACGGGGATGCCGAGCTTGCCGAGGTAGTCCTTCGAACTGTTGCCTCCGGTCGCCTTAGTGAATTCCCACAATCCGATATCCCAATTGCTCATCGAGAGCGGTTTCCGGTACAGGGCGATATCTTCCTCTGTGATCTTATTCGTATCGAACCATGCCGAGGCGAGGATTTCCATGCCCCAGTTTTTGATATTCCTCATGAGTAACGGCGCAATGTGATTGACGGACGGAATCGAATAGATAAGCTGCGCGAACCCGGGAGGCCCGGAACTGATGATCGCCGGATCGACAAGGATCAGCGCCTTGATCTTGCCGGGATAAGTCCCCGCCGCTGTCACCGCGACAGTCCCGCCGGCCGAATGCCCGACCCAGACCGCGTTGCTATACCCCAGACTGTCGAGCAGACCGAACGCATAACCGATCTGTTTCTGCATCGAGTACGGGTTGCCGTTCGTCCAGTTTCCGGGCAGTAGCCGTTCGGTCAACCCGAAACCGAGTCTGTCGAACGCCACGACCGTGCCGTACTTCGCGAGCTCCGGCATCACCTTCCGCCACGAGTAAAGGCTCGCGCCGAAACCGTGGAGAAGCAGGAAGACCGGTTCGCCCTTACCCGCCGTCTTATAATGCACCTTTACACCGCCGATGTCGGCGAATTTACTGTCCGGATCGGCGAGCTTAGCTGTGGGCAGCGTACCCTCTACGGGCGGCACGGGTATCGCAAGGGGGGCGATAAACAGTCCCAGTATAATCAGCCCGATTGCGATCATCAGCCACCCCCGTTTTTTACGGTTTTCTTCGTCCATTCCGCTCCCGTCCTTACTCTAACATACAGCAATAATCTTACCGGAAAACCCCGGTTTTGTCAAACACAAATTTATCAGAACGGTATCCTGAACGCGAACTCCACCGGCCCCGGAAGAATATCCTGAATCTCATCCTGAGGCGCCCCGGCGTTCATCAGCCAGAGCGTGAATAGCTGGGAGAAGTCGATCAGCATGTGCGCGGTCACAGAATGGGTGAGGCCGCCCCGGAGATAGAGCAGATCGAGATAGAATGTCAACACAGAGCGGCGGAGAAAGTTCAACGCGATCGTACCGCCGGATAAGCCCATCTCGATTTCCTGCGGGACATGCACCGCCGGGAAAAGAGTGCAGTCGAGTATCGCCGCGTTAGCCAAACCGGACGTCGCCCCTACATCCTCGAAAAGGAAACCCCGGAACAGAGCCTCTTCGGAGATCGATATGATCGTCGACTCGAGATAGAAGAAGGCGAGCATCACCGGTATCGACACATACGCCGGCACTTCCCATTGCCCGAGATAGCTCTTTCCGGTCGTCCACATCGCGTCCTTATGCGAGTACATCACGAGCGGTCCGATCACCCCTGCGACCGGCAGGAGCAGCATCATCATATCGTTGTAATGCCTGCCGTCGAGCGGCGCGGTAAACAGCTCGCCGAAACCGTAAGCCTTCCATGTGGTATCGAGCGGGTTGTTCTCGCCGAGCATCATGAAGTCCGCCGCGTCGCCAAGTTCCTCCCGCCATTTATCGTTATAGATTCCCTGCGCCGCATGAGCGCGGGCGTTAAAGTACGCGACATACGAGGAATAGAACGCCGCTTCCATGATCCAGTTGTAAGCGAATTGACCGAGAAGCAGGGCGTCCGGCATACTGTCGAGCGCCCGTTCGATCCCGACCAGCCCGCCCATCCCCATTGTCATGAATAGCCCGTCGAGCGGATTGACGAAATAGATCGGGACGAGCGACGCGCCCATCATGGCAATATCTTCCCAGTAGGACAGATTGAACGCCGAGCCGAAAAATAACGGTGTGAGGCTGAAACCGGCCGCGATGCTCGGCGCGAGAATGCACTCGAAATAGCTCCAGCCGGTTCCCGGCTGTTCTACCGGCTTCATGGGCTGGGGTTTAGCTTTATCGCCTCCGCTGAAATGCCCGCCGAATGTCTCCTGCGCGAATAAGCCTTGGACGGTCAAAACAAGCGGAATACATAGGACTAGAAACTTTTTTCCCATCGACATCCTCCTTTCCCCCTTCACCTTAACGGTTTAATTATAAGACATTGCTCACAATAACGCTATTATTTAAAAATCCCGGCATTAGATTTGACAGAAATCCCGTAAAGCGGTAAAGTATATTGGATATGTTAAGGGGCACGGGGATGGATTTTGAAGCACTGGACGACGTACCGGAACGTGATAGTCTAATAAACACATTTATAGCCGACTTTTTGTCAAATCTCGATGAAAACGAAGATCAGGTCAAGGATTCGTTTAGTGACGATTCACTGCCGCCGTGGTTCTATAAATTCATCATCAGCTTCCTCACCAATCTCGAGTTCGATAACGAAGAGGCCAAGCAGCATTTCTACAAGATACTCAACCACCGGGGAGAGATTTCCCATTCAAAGAAAAAGATCGATATCCGGGTCGCCGCGCTCGATTATTTTATAAACACGGCGAAAATCCTGAAAAACCCCATCTTCATCGAGTACGGGCTTTTTGAAAAAATATACACCCATAGCAAGGAAGACCCGAAGACCCGCTGCTACAACCCGCGCTTCTTCAAGGAATTCGTCCAGAAGGAAATCATCCGCGCCGACCGTTACCAGCAGAAGTTCTCGGTCATCCTGCTCGATCTCGACAACTTCAAGACAGTCAACGATAAGGAAGGCCACCTTTACGGCGACGAAGTCCTGATCCGTTTCAGTAACGTGCTCCGCGAGCATGTGCGTGGCGAAGACATCGTGTCGCGCTTCGGGGGCGACGAGTTCGCGATCCTGCTCCCGCAGACAGGCCGGATCGGCGCGAGGGCTATCGCCGAACGTCTCAAGGAAAGGATCACCCGCGAGTTTACCCAGGACAACCGTTCGGTCACCGAGTTCAAGATCACTTTTTCCGCCGGGATCGCGACCTACCCGTTCGATGCCACGGACTACAACTCGCTTATCGAAACCGCCGACAAAGCGCTTTACCGCTCCAAGTTTATGGGTAAGAACACGATCTACGACCATCTCGAACATGAGTACAACCAGCAGGTCCGTGACGGCCAAGAGCACCGGAAAAGTCAGCGTTTCAGACTGCGCCAGAATAACATCATATCGCTATTGGATAATCCCGACCTCGTCAAGATTAACGCCCGTATCGTAAATATCAGTAACGGCGGAGTCTTGCTCGAGTGCCACGGCACATTATCGGACGACCTGAAATTCAAAGACTTCGGATTTAATGTCGATAAGCTGGGCGCGCAGATCATGGAGAACCTCAACCTTAAGGGAAAGGTCGTGCGTGTGAACCAGGAAGAAAGCAGGCTGAAATTTTATATCGCGCTGAAATTCGACGAGGAGATTTCCCCCGAGATGTGGGAAGTGATCGAGAAGTTCGGCGAAACCGCCGTCGATTAGAACTCCAGCACCCCTTCGGCAAAAGTCCTTACCTTACCGCCGACCCTGATATCGTAATTATCCTCATTCCGGATAGTCCTGACATAAAGCGCCGACGGGCGATTGACTTCCGCGCCCTGAAGGATCGTGACATCGATATCGACATCGCGGGTATAACGCGCCAGGTATGCGCCGAGGCATCCCGCCGCGCTCCCGGTCGCCGGGTCTTCCGCTATCCCGAACTGCGGGGCAAACATTCTCGCCCGCACCAGTCCGCCGTTCATCTTCTCCGGCGGAATAAAACAATAGAACGGCGTCCCGTCCTTCTCGTCCACCTTACCGCTCCCGGAAGAAAACACCGTAGCCGAACGTTTCAGGACGTCGGTATTCGCGAGCGGAAGCATCAGGAAAGGGATCCCTGTCGAAACGATGGCGGGCGGGTATCCGGGGTAGAGGTCGCTCATATAAAACCCGTACTTCTCAGCGATCGTCTTGACATCGAACTCCTGTTCGAAAGCGGGCGGGTTCTGCTTCATCCAGAAAGCCCCGTTTTCGGTCTGGTACTTCACAGGAATCTCGCCCACCGGGAGATTGAGCTTGATCTCCTGCGACAGGGAAAGTTTATACTTTGACGCGACCACCGCCGCCGTTCCGAGCGTGGGATGTCCCGCGAACGGTACTTCCTGGCCGGGGGTGAATATCCTCACCGTGAACGTGTTCTTCTTTTTATCGAGCACGAACGTCGTCTCGGAAAAATGGAATTCCCTGGCGATGAGAAGCATCTCCTCGTCGGTCGGCGTTTCTTCCGGGAAGACTACCGCAAGCTGATTCCCGCCGCCCCTTTCTTCCGCGAAGACGTCCACAATCCTGTATTCAGCTTTCATTTCGATACCCTCTGTTTTTCGCTGATTATCGCCCTGATCTTGTCGATCAGCATCCCGAACCCGACCTCGTTGTAGCCGCCGTTGGGAATGATCACATCCGCGACCCTCTTGGTCGGTTCGATGAACTGTTCGTGCATGGGCTTGGTGAAATTCTCGTACTGCGCGATCACCGATTCGAGGGTGCGTTTCCGTTCCACCACATCGCGCTTGATCTTGCGGATCAGCCGCAAGTCGGAATCGGCGTCCACAAACACCTTGATATCCATGAGCGATACGAGGTCGTCATTCTCGAAAATAAGAATCCCCTCGACTATCACGACCGGCGACGGGGCTATCGGTATGACCTCGTTCGTCCTGTTATGCTCGATATAGGAATAGACCGGCATCTCGACCGTGCGCCCCTCGCCGAGACGTTTCAGGTCGGCGATCAGCAGGTCGGTATCGAACGCCGAGGGGTGATCGTAGTTCACCTTCGGGCGTTCCGGCAGCGGGATATGGTCCTGCCGTTTATAGTAGTTGTCGTGACGGATCAACGCGACTTCCGTAGTGAACTCGCCGATAATCCTGTCGGCGAGCGTCGTCTTCCCGGAGGCCGATCCGCCCGCGATCCCGATAATGACCGGGTCTTTCAAAATTGCTCCTTAGAGCAGGATTCCCGCGATAGCCGCGGTCATCCATGACGCCAGCGCGCCGCCGAACATCGCCTTAAGCCCGAGCGAAGCCAGGTCGCCGCGCCGCTGAGGCGCAAGCGCGCTGATTCCGCCGATCTGGATACCGATAGAGCTGAAGTTCGCGAAACCGCAGAACGCGTAGGTCGAGATGATCACGGCCTTCTGCGAGATCAGCATCGCGCCGGTGGTCAACGTTCCCGCGATGACCGCTTTATTCGCGTTGATGTGGTCGCCCAATGTCAGGTATGCGATGAACTCGTTCACGGTAATCTTCAGCCCGAGCATATTGCCCACATGACCGGAGTCCGCCCACGGTACGCCCATGATGAACGCGAGGGGCCGGAAGATGAAACCGAAGAGTTCCTTGAGGCTCATCGGGAAAATACCCGCGTGGCCGCCGTCCGGGCCGAGAACCCCGCCGAGGATCATCCCGTCGATCAGCTTATCGCCCCATCCTATCAGTACGTCGACAAACGCGAGGATCGCGATAAACGTCAACAGCATCGCGGCGACATTGACGGCGAGCTTCAAGCCGTCGGTCGTACCGTTCGCCACGGCGTCGATAATATTGTCGCCGACCTTGATCTCAGGCATCTCCGCGTCGCCCGCGGTGACAGAATGCTCGGTCTCGGGGCGGATGATTTTCGCGATCACAAGCGCCGCCGGCGCGGACATCACGCTCGCCGCTATCAGATGCGTCGCGGGAACCCCCATCCCGATGTATGCCGCGAGCACGCCGCCCGCGATTGTTGCGAAGCCGCCGATCATCACGGCGTTCAGTTCGGACTTTGTCATATCCGCGAGGAACGGTTTTATCATAAACGGGGATTCGGTCTGCCCGACAAAGATATTCGCGGAACAGGAAAGGGTTTCGGCACCGCTCGTCCCCATATTCCACATCATAAATTTACCCATCGACGCGATCACGAGCTGGATGATCCCGAGATAGTACAGCATCGACATGAACGCCGAGAAGAAGATGATAGTCGGGATGACGCTCACAAGAAACACGTAGATATTGTTCTTCCGCATCAGGTCGACCACCTGAGTCCCGAGCAGAAATTCCGTGCCCTTCCATGTCAGCGACAGGAACGCGGTGATCTTATCGGACGCTATTTCCATGATCTGCCGCCCGGAGATGTCACGCGCCCAGAGTACCGCCACACCGATCAGCAGGAGCGCCACGAAACCGTTGCGCGCCCATACGCCTTTTTTCGCGATCAGCGAAACGATATAAAACACGAGAACCCCGATCAGGATATAGCTCGCGATATGCAGATTCCCGATCTTCTCGACAAAATAGAACCCGACGATGATAGCCGCCGCTCCGAGTAGGATCAGCACTGCGAAAAGGATCTTATTCATCTTGATATTCTGCATATCTTTCTCGAATATATAGAATAGAACCATATATGTGAACACGAAGATGCCGATGAACGACAGGAGTCCCGTTCCGAGCACGATAGTCGCGAAGAGGAACTGGAGAACCACGCCCCAGATTACCGTACGGAGCTTAATCGCCTTGCGGTTGTTCGACATCAGGAACGCTATCCCGAGCATGACGAACAATCCGGCGACGCTGATAAAACGGTACCATTCGGGCGCGACATCGACGTTCACTGTAAGCGTCACGGGGGCGCTTTCGTTGCCCGCCGCGTCGATAGCCTTGACATCGAACTTATGCGTACCGTTGGGCAGGTCCTTCACCGGGAAGCTCCATTCAACCACACCCGACGCGGTCAGCCATTCGCCGCCGTCGATGGAATATTTCACTTCCTTCACCCCGGAAAGCGTCCCGATCCCCTCGTCCGCTGTACCTGCTACGGTAAACGCCGCAAACGGGATACGGGTGTTCGTGCCCTGGAGCGTAAACTTCACCACGGGCGCGGTTGTGTCCGTGGCCGACGGATTGGCATAGAACGGGATCGTGATCGGAAGGGTCTTCTTGCCGTCGGCGGATTCCGCGTGCACGTAGAGGATATGCTTCCCGGCGGATAGTCCGTCGAGGGTGACCTTCCAGAGAGCGGTGCCTTCGGCGGGTTTGAGGTCGCCCGGCTTGTCGACCGCGGCATACACCGTCTTGATCGCGCCGACATCGGCCTTTACCGACTTGATACTGCCGGATATCGTCACCGCCTTACCGGACAATTCGCCGTTCTCGGCGGGAGTCAGGATGACAATATCGTAGTTTTCCAGCAGACCCGTAGGTACGCTTTCCTGCGCGGACAACGCGCCGAATACAATGAATAAAGCCAGGAATCCCAAACCGAGCATCTTCTTCATACGGTTACCCTCCGGAAGGTTGTGATTTCGACGGTTCCCCATGACTCAATCATGGTCACTAATAAAACTAATTCTAGAAAGTGACCCTTTGGCGTATATTAAAAACATTGGGAGTTCAAAAGACTCACCAAAAAAGCAAAGCCTCTGTTCTTTTTTTCCCCCTATGGCATGCCTTCGGGGACAGGCTGCAAACCCAGAAAGAAAGAGGTTCCCCGCCCGATGCTGTTCCAGAGAAGAGGGGCGCGAAACGGGCGCCTCGATACGCTACGCTACTCGGCATCCGGATACTGAGCGCCGTGCTTTCTGCCGAAGGCAGTCAGGAAGTCGAAGCACCGTTCCGCTTAGTAGAAATCACGGCACAGCGGCGGGGTTCGAACAGCCGAAGACATAAATACATGATTGAAGTTGGCTGTTTCACCCGCGCACTTTAAAGCGCTTAAAACTCCCGGAAAATCCGAAGAAAAGGCATTTGTCCGACGACCGCAGGGAGGAGTTATGCCTTTTCCGGATTTTCCGGCTCTTCCCCTAAGCTTTATCCGCGCGGCGGGTATTTCTTTGCTTACTTTCTTTCTGCCCGCTCAGAAAGAAAGTAAGAGTGTATTCAAAGGTTTTCTAATCGTGACCAAAAATCATAATTGATATTCTAGATGTATCAGTTTCTAGAACCGCTCTTATTATAATGCAGGATTGGATTTTATCAACAGAAAAAGTATTCCGCCCGCCGAAAAACGGTTTCTACCAGTTTGTCCAGATATTCGTCACCCACTCGGGATGGTCGATGAACGGGTTGCGGTTGAACTGGTAATTGCTGTAGATCAGGTTGTTACGGAGCATTTCCGCGGCATTGGTCGGATCGGCGAGATGCCATTGGATAAGCGTGGAGAGTTTGCCCATATACGGGATATCGCTGCCCAGAAGGGCGAGGTTATCCACCAATTCCAGATTAGGCTCATAGGTGAAATTGCCCTCGTAGCGCACCGCCATATAGAACATCGCGCGCGCGATATCACCCTTCATGTTGTCCGGCGGCTCCCATGAGATACTGGCGTTCTTCTTCAGGCTGGGGGAAATAACACCGTTCGTCAATAACAGGTAATTACCCGTGTTCCAGAGCGGTGTTCCGCCGATGTCGAATGGATAATTCAAACGATCCTGATTCACACCGCCGATTGCAGGGCGCAGGGCGAAGATGTCTGTGTAGGGAGGCCAATCGGTCTCATCGTTAAACCCGTAACTGTTCGGCCAAAGGTGCTCGCGTTCCCAGATTGTCCAACGGTCTTCCGTGCCGGTGCTCTGTTTGTTCTTCGCGATGGATTGGTTCGCGTAGATAGTGAGAACATTGTTCGCATTTAACGGGTCTTGGTCGATCGCCCTGAGCGCATCCCAGACATCGAGACTCGAACTTGTATATGGCAATACCGTGTGCCCGTCGATAATGCTGTGCAATGCCGCCTTCAACTGCGCGCCGGTCTTCCCGTAGGCCGACGAGTAGTAGTTAAACCACGGGTCGCTCGAAACATAGAACGTATTGATGATAAACGACACCTGCGTCACGGCGCTTTCGACACCGAGCAGGTTCTTCGCCTTGACATAGAGCGTGTAGCTCCCGTTGGAGAGCGAGAGGTTCGTCTGCCATCCCGACGCCAAAGAGCCGGAGAGTACGCCGTAAGCCTTCTGGAACGTGACGCCGTTAAGCGACACATACACCCCTTCGAGCCCGTTCGCGTCCCCGGCCGTACCGGATACCGCGATCTGTGTGTTGGTGTATATCTTCCCGCTGACCGCGGGTTCGTCTATCGTCACCGACGGCAGGTTTGTGCCGCTTGTCCCCACCTCGATATTGAGGAGCAGGTTCTTCTCGTTGAGGGTGACACCGTTCGCGCCCTTCCCGATAATCCTGAAGACGTTGATCCCGCTGTCCACCTCGTAGACCTCGAACATGATCGACCACGAGCCGTCGGGCAGGACATCCGCGTATTTTGGATTGTACCCGCCGATTACTACTATAGAAGAGATATCGCTTCCCTTGATGCCTTCGATCACGACCGGGCGCACGACGTATGCGCCATTCGCCGGGGTAAGGACGATCAGATTGGTATACTTAGGACCGCCGCCCGTATCGTAAAGGTCGCTGAGGTTGGTGCACGACAGCAGACCGAAAAACACGGCGAGAGCAAATAACGCGATTTTATAAAATGTCTTTTTCATATTCAGCTAAAAGTCCGCTATCAGGTTCACCCATTCCGGGTGGTCGATAAACGGGTTGCGGTTGCCCTGTATCAGGTATACCGCCTCGTTGCGGTCGATCTCCTTCTGGCTGACCGGGTCCTGGGTATGCCATGCGCGGAGCATCGCTTCCATCCATGAGAGCAATGTCGCGTGATAGGTGCCGTCGGAACTGCTCCACCCGGAATCCTCGCCGTAGTAACGGATACACATATAGAAGTAAGTGCGGGCGAAATCGCCCTTATACTCGTCGATAGGCTCGAACACCGGATTGATACCCGGATACCCCGGCCATGTGCAAACACCCTTTTTCGATCCGTTCTGCGACGTCCAGCTCGCGCTGTTTACTTCGCCGAACGCGTAATTGCCCCGCTGTCCGTTGACATAGCCGTCGGTCGGGTAAAGGTGGAACAGGTCGCTGTACATCGGCGTAAGATCGTTAAACCAGCTCTTTGGCCAGGAATGCTCCCTGTTGTAACAGCTTCCTTCGCCGCTGTAACTACCGCACTGCCCGCTAACAAATGTATACTCATAGGGCGGGGTACCGCCGGGGATGTCCGAATACATATCCCACACCTTGCCGTTAACCTTTTTATCCGTGCTCTGGAAATGAGTCCAGAGGCTGTCGTACGATTGAGAAGAGTGCCCGTCGATCAGGTCGTTCAAGTCCTGTTTGAGCGTCGGCGACCCGGGATTGATCCCGTTGTAATAAGGATGCCCCGTGCCTGTATTGGTATAGACCGAGAACGTGACCGACTTCTGCGGGCTGTACTGGCCGATCGAGTCCTTCGCGCGGACTATCGCGGTATAGTTCCCGGTCGCGAGATAAAGGTTCGTGCTCCAGCTCAACGTGCCGGACACCTTCTTGTACGCGCCGCCGTTGATCGACACTTCAACCGACACGACCGAGTTGTCGTCGGACGCCGTTCCTGTCATCGCGACCGGCAGAGCGGTGAACGACTGGCCGCCCGACGGAGCCGAGATGCTGACAGTCGGGGGATTGTCCGATGTCCCGCCGGTATCGAACTGGAACGTATAGCTATTGGTATGGCTGACATTGCCGTAATTGTCGACAGCGTAATAGTACAGCCCCTGCGGCGAGCCTTCGTTGGACAGACGTACCGCGAGCGACCAGTTGGTCGTGCCGGAAGCCTGCTTGAAGCACGCGAGGCAGTTCAGCGCGATGTAGACCGCCTGCACGCCCGTAGAGTTCGGCTGAGGATCGCTTGCCGTGCCGGTGATCGTGAGATTCGACGAGGAGATAGTCTGCCCTTCCGACGGCGACGTGACAGTCACGATCGGCGCGAGGGTGTCGGCGTAGTCGCCGATAGTGAGCGTGACATAGACCGTGGTGACAGTTTTCCCTGTAATATCCTTGCCGTAGACACTGAAAACATTCTGCCCCGGGACGACTTCGCTTTCAATGAACTCGACACTCCAGCTATTGCCGTCGAGCGCCGCGATCTTCGGGGTCGAACCGCCGAAAACGATCAGGCTCATGATGTCCGAGCCCTTGATGCCCCCGAGAGTGAACGGCAGTTCGTTCGTGCTCCCGAACGACGGCGAAAGGATCGCCACCGCGAGATTTTTCGTACCGCCCGATGTCGGTGTATTGAGGTCGGTCAGGTTGGTGCATCCGAGCAGGAAAAGGGTGATTGACAAAGCAATATACTTCACGTTTCCTCCGTGCCGTGAGTTAATCGTCGCCGGGAGTGCCGATATTCCCGAACGCCGCATAGGTCGGGAAATAGTTCAGCATCGTGCCCGCCGCCGACCATTCTGTGATAAGCGTGCCGTCGCCGATAGGCATCGCGAGATCGCGCTCCATCGGGATACCGGTGTTGCCGCCATATGCCGACGCGGCTGTATTGACATCGGCGGCGCGGTCGATATTGCTCCCCGCGTCGTCCTGAAGTACCATTGTAAAGCCGTCGTGCCGCATGAACATCCATTCCCAGAAATAGTCGTACTTCGAGAAAACCGTCGTCCGCGAAACGATAGTGTAATGCCCGCCGGGCTTGATGATCGTCCCGCCCGGAATAGTGAAAATGTTCGGTTCGGACTGGACGTTTTTATTCGTGATGATGATTCTATATCCGCCCGCGTCGATATACTCGGCGGTCACATTCTTAAGCTCGATGAAACAGGGGCCGTAGTCGAGGTCGGTGCCGGAGAGCTTGACGCCCTTCCAGAGGATTTCGCTGATCACGATGTCGTGGAAAACGACAGGGTTTTTCATCGCAGCCGGCGCTATCGTGACATTGGATACCGCCGCGCCGGACGTCTTGGCCTTGACCGCATCGTAGACCGTTTTCACATACGGCCCGGTGACGATCAGGCATGTCCCGTCGTTCATCAGCTGATCCGCGTCGCTCATCAGATCGAACGTCGTCAGTATAAATGTCTGGTAAGGCGTACCGAGATCGGCGAAAATGAGATTAAAGTCGTAGGAAGTCTGGAGCACCCCGCCGCCGTTAGTCAGAAGGAACGAGTAGTTGGTCAGCTTGGCTATCGCGCCGGGAGCGAAATCGATCCGGCTTCCGGGACAGGAGTTCAGGACGTCGTTCAGCATCAGTGCGATCCCGGAATGGTCGAGATTCCGCAAATAAGCCTCGATCTTCGTCGAGGTCTGCCCGAGGCGCGCGTTGATATGCTGGATCACGTTATCGATAGGCTGGAAGTAAAGTTCCACCCAGTTATCGTTGATATAGTAGGTTTGGATCAGGTTCATCGGGAGCTTTTTCCCGTAGACGTCGCTTCCCCATCCGAAACGACCGTCGCGGAACATCTGGTCGAACTCGCCCTGGAAACTGTTCAGCATATCGCGGTCGGTCATCTTGAACATGAGGAAATTGCCCGAGGCGATGTTGTGCGACGAGAGAAGGTAGATCATACCGTCGATAATGAAAAAGTCGCTGTCGAGGTTGCCGTAGGTGTTCCCGGTGTTGGTCGAGACCGGCGCGGAAATCCCAGCGAGCGATGCGGCAAAGTTCCGGTCGATCACGATCTTAACCGTCACTCCCTTCGACGCGGCCGCGTCGAGCGCGGCGAGTATTCCCGGGTCGGCGATATCGCGGAGCGCGGCATCGATATATGTCTGCGCCGAGCCTATCGCGAGCGCGAGTTCCCCGCGTGTCCCGCTCGAGTAAAGCTCGAACGTGTCGTAGGCCTCGCCTGCGGGGGGTTCTCCGCATGCGCCGAAAAGCGCTGTCAGCACGAGCGCGAAAATCGCGGCGGAATACCCTTTTCTATGTTTCGTCATCTATCTCCTCTCAAAATTCCAATGAAGTGAACAGGTCGACCCCGTAAGCGGGCTGGTTGCCGTAAGGCGCTTCTTCCAAGCTCGCGTAATAAGCGTAGAACGGGCCGGGGATAAACATTCCGCCTTCCAGTCCCACTTCGAACACGCCCTGGCTGAACACATACGAAACCGCGAGATCGATCTCGATCCCCATCATCCGCCCGAGGCGCAGTTCGTCATAGATATTCGCGGGAAGAATGATATTCGTATCCATCGAGGTCGCGCTCGTGTCCATATAGAACCATCCCTCGATTGAGGCGTTCAATCCCTGCTTGCCGGGCGCTACGCCGGAAAGGTCGAGATTTTCGATCCCGAGCTTAGCGGATGCCGCCATAATCGGCGCTTTATGCTTCGCCTCGATAGGATTGAAGTCGATGCCGGAATAGTTCACATACGCCGACGGGTAAATCCCGTAGTAGTTCCTGAAGATGTATCCGCCGACCTTGTCGCCCTTCATGGAGACAAAGCCGTAGTTGAGGTAGTTGCCGTATTTGTCGGTGGTCGCGCCGCTCGAGTAGACAAACTCCGCGCCGAAATTCAGCCATTCGAGGATGTCCGCTTCCCCTGAAAAATGGAGCATCACGCCCGAAATATCGACATTGGGCTTGTCGGTGGACTTTCGGTCGATCCCGAACGAGTAAGCCCCTTCGAAAAAGAGCGATACCCCGTCCATCTCGAAAAGTATGTCCGCGCCCGCGATCATCAGCCAGTCGTTGTCGGCGAAATTGCCCTCGGTGCCGATCCGCGAACGCTCGTACCCGCCCATGTTATAGGTTCCGTCGCCGGTCGCCCCCACCCGTGAAAAAAGGAAGTACGGGCTCACCGCGAGCGTCTTGACCGCATCCGCCGCGCTCCCGGTCATCTTCCAGTACGGGACGAGCCCGGCCTTGAAGATATTTACGTCGCCGTTGAAGTAAGGCACTGTATAGTCGTGACGGGGCGACTTTAACGTATAGATATCGCCGTTAGGGGAATTGAGCGAGAAGAAGTCGAGGAAGAGCGCCGCCCCGATCCCCATGTCCTTCATCTCGAAATTGAGCAGGAAAGCGTCGAGGGTGTCGTCGAGAACATAGTTATTGTGCACCTCGCTTTCGACTATCGCCACGGGCTGACGGCCGATAATGAAATCGAGCGCCATCGCCTTCGTATTGAATACCGCCTGCGCGATGTCGAACTTGCTGTAAAGCGTCCACACATAAAACGCGTTGTACGGCGAGCCGGTCGTGAGGGAGTCGTTACCCCAGTAACCCGGGCGCGAGATTTCAGCTTCGATAAAGATATAGTCGAGTACCTGCACCTCGGCCGAGACGCCGATTTCGGAGAAGCCGAGGAAGAACTCGTCGTCCGTATCCTCGACAGTCGCATAGCTAGAACCGTCGGTGTTCATCAGATCGCCGTTGCCCATCTTATAGAACTTATTCATCAGGTAAGCCTTCAGCTTGAGGGATTTGAGCGGACTCTCGTTCGTCGTCGCTTTTACCTCGGGCTCCGGCGGAAGCATAATATCCGGTCCTTCCTGGGCGGATAAGCCCGCGGCGGCGCCTGTTATAAGCAGAATAAAAAATGATAAACACAGTCTCATTACTTTCTCCTTTTTTGCGTTACTCCGGGATCACCACGCGAACTGTCATATCGAGTTTCTTTTTTTCTATCTTTTTTATCTTTTTCAGGTACGCGATGATGAAGTCGCGGAAATTTTTCTCCGTATCGTACTTCGCAGTATAGTTTGTAAACTGCGGATAGTTATCTCCGCCCTTCGCGAGGAAATCGGTGACCGCGACCTTATAGAATTTCTGGTCGTCGAGCGGTTTGCCGTTGAACGTGATCTTCGACGGGCTGTCACCGCCGGAAACGATCTTGACTCCCTTCGAGTAATAGAGGAACGAACCCTTGCCCTGGTTCAGCACACCCTGATTCATGATCTCGCGGATATATTTACCCTGCAGGGTCAGCACCATGAGCGTATTGTCGAACGGGTAGAGATTGACGACGTCGCCTAATGTCACCGTACCGTTCGTGAGCTGCGAACGGATCGAGCCGGCGTTGAGGATAGAGAAATCCGCGCCCGGAGCGGACATCCATGTAATATCGGCGACAAAATTGCCGAGGGGAAGCTGGACATCGCGGATGCCGGAATGATGGAAGAAATAATCCGAATCGCAGATCTTCACCGACATCTGTTCCTTGAACGAGGCATTCTTATTGGAGATATAGAGTACGGTTTCGGGGTCTTCCGACGTATTCGAATCGATTGTCACAAGGTCGTACTTGAAGCTGCTGATCTTACCGCCGCCGACAAAAAGTTCGAGCACTCCCGCGTAGATACCGTAGTTACCTGCCTGCACGATCAGCGTGCCGCTCTCCTGTATCGGGACGAACGCCGCCGTATGGGTATGCCCGCCTACAATCAGATCGATAGCGGGCACGGCCTTCGCGAGTTCCCTGTCCATATCAATCCCCATGTGCGTCAGGCAAATCAGGATGTCGTTCGTCTCCATCAGCTTCGACGAATCAAGGAGCGCTTTCAATGTCGAGGCCTCATCCTTGATGTCGAGCGACGAGATCACGTCCTGGTTCATCGTGCCGACATTCGAGGTAGTCAGCCCGACTATCACGATCTTCACCCCGTCGATATTTTTAATGATATAAGGGATGAATAGGTTTTTGCCCGTGCCCTTCTCGAACGTGTTCGCGGAAAGAATGGGGAATTCCGCCATCGCATTTAACGCCAGAATATTGCTTAAGCCGTAGTCGAACTCATGGTTCCCGATCACCATGGCGTCGTACTTCATCTTATTCATGACCTCTATGTCCATCGTCCCTTTATACACAGAGCTGAAAACCGTCCCCGCGAGGATGTCGCCCGCGTGCAGGAGTAAAAAGTTCTTTTCCTTCGCGCGGATAAGTTCCACGAACGTCACCCGGCGTGCGAGACCGCCGGTATATTGATCCATGCTGTTTTTGATCGGGTACATATTCGAATGCGTATCGTTAAAATGAACGATAACAATCTTCTTGTCCCCGGCGCACGCGGCAGTGAAAAGGAATAACGCAATTGTAAAATAACGGAAAGTTCTCTGAAACAGCATATTGCCTCCGGGAACTATTTAATTTCAATCTTCTTGATCGTCTCGTTCATAAACACGATTCTGTCTAACGGGTCGGCGACCTGAGAGTCGATCATCCCGATCCCCTTCAGGTATGCGATCAGCGCGTCGCGGACAAGCATGCCCGTGTTGATCATTTCCGGCGTGCTCTTGAACTCGTTATACCCGTCGCCGCCCAGCCACAGGAAATCCGCCGATGCGACAAGGTAGTTTTTATCCTCGTCGAGAGGTACGTTATTGAACTTCACCGTGACCTCTTTATTCGTTTCTATCGTGACCGTCAGCCCTTTGGAAATGCAGAGAAACCCGCCGGAACCGCGTTTATCGACCCCTTTCTTAATAATCTCCTTGAGGATCGACCCGCTCACTTTGCCCTTGACTAAATAGTTCTCGTAAGGCATCATCTGGAAAAGATCGCTCAGCCTGACCGTCCCCATCGGGATCGAGTCCCGGATCGCTCCGGCGTTGATCAGCGCGATATCGGCGCCTGCCGCCGCGGCCATAATATCGGCTACCATATTCCCGAGCGGTGTGGGGAACGAACGCACCTTCGAGGAATCGAGGGTCTGCATACTGTCGCAGACCTTTTCCATCATCTTCTGGTTGATATATTCCATCTTATCGTTGAGGTAGGTCAGCACCCATTTCGAGTCGGAGATGCTTTTATCGAGCGGGACGAGTTCGTACTTGAAACTTTCTATCTTGCCCTGAGAAAGTTCGAGGTCGATCTTCCCGACATAGGAACTGTTCTTGCCGCTCTGTACGATGAACGTGTTATTTCGGATGAACGGCACAATCGTCTTGGTATCGCCGTATCCCGAAAGGATGATATCGAGTTCCGGGAAGCCTTCCGCGAGCGCGATATTCCGGTCGAACCCGAGATAGCTCAGGCAGATCAGGATGTCGTTCGTTTCGGCGAGCTTCAAGTTCTTTATCAGGTGATTCAGCATCAATTCCGGCGGAAGGATATCGATCTGTTCGGCGACTTCACGGTTGTACAGACCCTGGTCGGGAATCGCGATCCCGATCACGACAATCTTCGTCCCGGAGATGTTCGTGATAAAGTAAGGCATGAAATGGGAGTTTGTCGTTCCCTTGTCGACAAGGTTGAGCGAGAGGAACGGGAACTTGGCGATATCGTCGAGGATGTAGAGGTTGTCCATCCCATAGTCGAACTCGTGGTGCCCGAGGTTGATCGCGCTGTACCCCATCGCGTTCATCACTTCGATATTGACAAGTCCTTTATAGACCGACGCGTACACCGATCCGGGAAGGATGCCGCCTGAATCGAAAATCAGCATTTCAGGATAAGCGCCGCGTATCTCTTCTATATATGTCTTCAGACGGACTGCGCCGCCGAGATCACCGGAGTCCTTTGACGACGGGAAGAACTGCGAAAGCGTATCGCCCGTGTGCAGGATCACCAGGTGCGCTTTCGGAGCGCATCCCATAATAAAAACAGTGAAAACGAGAAAGAAAAATGCCCGCATGATATTCCCCTCAATTCAGTCCCGGTGTCGCATAGGTATTCAGCCTGTATAACGGTGTCAGCGTTTTAGCCAGATTGATATTGCATGTCGCCCAATTCCCGATCACCGTGCCGTCGTTCGTCCCGTTCCGCACCATCGACTTCACATATGCCGACGGCGTACCGTCGTTTAAGATGTCGCCGTGCAGAGGCGCGAGCGCTCCGCCCGAGAAGTAGCCCGCTTTATCCACAATCGTCCCGTTCTTGTCTTTCAGCCACATCTCGATAAACGCGTGATCCTGCGGGTGATAGAAAAAGAGGTGCTCGAACGTATTCGCGCCGGGCACGAGAGTATAGGCGTAGTTCGTCGTGTAGGTCAGCACATGGCACCCGCCCGGCTGGATCACAGTCCCCTCGGGAAAGATATAGAGTTTGTAGTAATGCCCCTTCTGGACAAGCGTGACGCCGGAAATAAACCAGCCCGAGATATTGACCGGCCGGGTAGTATTGTTCTTCAGCTCTATGAACGTATCGTTAACTTTCCAGTTGCCGTCGATATCCATGCTTCCGCCCCAGCAGATTTCGTTGATAGTGACCTCGCGCAACGCCTGCATCGCATCGCCGTTCAGGTCTTTGGTCGGGTGCTTGCCGATCGAGTACATATACTCGAAGTTTTTGGCGTACAGGCCGACGATGAACGGATCGCGGATTATGACATAGTACTCGTCGTTACCGCTGTAGGACGCGGCCTTCGAGAAGTTCATCGAACCGGTGAGAACTACCGAATTGGACGTGCCGGGATCGATCACCATGTACTTATTGTGGCATTTCTCTCCGCTTAACGTGTTCCCAATGACATGGTTGTCGTTGCCGTCGTACTTCACGAAGATATTCGGCGTGTTCCCGATCTCGTCGATGAAGAGTTGGTGGGTGGAAGCGTTGTTCCCGGTGTGCCACGTCTTATCGAAAACGCCGTACACTTTAATATTGTTGAACTTAGCGGCGGCGATCATCTTATTCGCGATATCAGCATGAGTGAACGCGTAGATCGCGAAATAGAGCTTTTCGTTTGCCCCGTCGATCAGGCTCATGAACACCTGATCCATCCGTTTCGCCGCCGGGGCGTCCTCGCCGTAGTAGGGCGCGAAATGAACGGATATGTAGGTCACCGACTGATCGGCGTTCGTGAGATGGAACACGTTGTTCGTGAACCCGTCGAAAAACTGCCCCGTCTTGTCCTTCCCGAAGAGCCCCTTGACGAACATGGTCTCGAAGTCGCCGGTATAGTATTCCGCTATCTCCGGCGAATCGATAAAGAGAACGTTGTTGTTGTTTCGGTAGATATCGGTGTCGGTGAAATTCGCCGAGCCGCAGACGACATAGCGTTTATCTATGATGATATACTTGTTATGCATGATCTTTTCTTCGTTGCCGATCCGGTAGGGAATCCCGAGCGAGACAAACGTCTGGTACTCGTCGGAAGTGAAGTAGCCGAAATCGCCCACGAACCGGACTTTCACCCCCCGGAGCCATGCGCGGATCACGCAGCTAAAGATCGTATCCTCGGAAAGTCCCATTACGCAGAGATCGACCGATTCCTTCGCGGAATCGACCATCAGCTTTATCTTCTCTTGTATCTTCGCGTCCACGGCGGATTCGGCGTTATACCCGGGCTGGGTGAAATATACCTGTACCTTCCGCCCGTCCCAGAACGTCTGGCTCGGGGGTTCGCCCAGGTCGCACGAGACAAGAAACACGACAGCAGATAAAATGAGTACCGGTTTCCGCATCCTATTCCTCCCCGCCGCCGCTCTGGCCTTCGCCGCCTGTCACCGCGCCCGGCGAGCAAAGCACCGCTTTGTTGTACGACGCTTTTACCGCCGACGCAGGCACGCCAAGGCTGTATGTGATCCAGTTCTTGATCGGGTAATAGCTGTCCATCGCACCGCCGTAAGAGTCTTTCAGCCGGACGGCCGACTTTTTCAGCTTGGAGAGATTGACCCCGGCGGGGAGATAGCTCCCTGCCGCTAACGGATCGACGACCGGCAATGGTTCGTTGACACCGAAATCGGCGGTATCGGCGTATTTCTGCCCGCCGCCGTCATAGAGCTTGATCGCGAATCCCGTTCCGGGAAGTTTCAACTCAGGGACGACCATATCGAAATGCGAGAACGCGCCGTTCGTGTTGTTGCCGATAGTGAACACCTCGCCCTGATCGAGCACCGCGCCCTTCGGCAGGATGATCCGCAGGTAAGATTGCCCCTCGACCACCACGATCCAGCCTTCGTAATTCACCACTCCATAGTAGGCATTGCAGACCTCGATAAAATCGTCGTCCGGATTGGAGTTCGCGCCGTTGTTGTCCACACTCCCCGCCCAATGTACTTCCTCGACATAGAGGGACGAACGGGTTTCCATATAGCCGGTGAGGCCGTTGAACGGTTTCCCGTCAGGCTCCCCGAGACACCCGGTGAAGAGAAGTATGAACACTGTGGCCGCGGACAATCCGAACTTATTCAGCATATAACGCTCCGAAAGAATAAAAGGAATAAAAACATCCCGTCCCGCTTTCGCGGGACGGGGAAAAACACAATTACTGAGGTTTTACACAAGAATGATTGGTCATTCTCCACTCATCGGCATTGATATTGTAAACCTGCCATTGAGATGAGGACGCATCGGTACCTGCCGCAACAGCCCAATCGTTGGTACCTATCGTTACCATATACTTTCTGATGATCACATGGTCGACCGTGGCGTTCGCCACACCCGCGACAGCCCACCCAGTGCCCGGATCGCTTCCGAACTGACCGAATGTATCGATCATTACGTCGTTCTTCGATAAGCCGACAGCATCGTCGCCATTCCAGTTCGCGTAGGTGGTATTCGTAATATTCAAAGTGAAATGGTTGGTTGAGTCCGCACTGCCGACAACAAACACACCGCCCGCGGGAATCGAGTAATTCGAGAGAGTTAATACCGTACCCGGCCATGCCGCGCCGTTCACGCCTTTATGAAGTTTATAGGCATTCAAACTGACCGCGTTTGTCTTCGGGTTGTAGATAGCAATAGCTTTTCTGCTTAACGGCGCGCTTTCGTAATAACCTGATATAAAAAGCTCTTCAGGCAAACTGCTGACATCGAGATTTGTCAGCGTGATTGTGCGGGTAAGCACGGTCGAGAAGTTCCCGGCGAAATCTTCAGCCCAAAGATAAAGTGTTATATTCGTCCCGGTGGTCAAATAATTCAGGTTGACTGTAAATGTCCCGGTCGCTGGTACTGCCATATTCGTGACATTACCGAGCGCGGCGTACACATACTTCACCGCGACGTCGTCACTGACAGTCCCGGAGAACCCGACAGAGCCGATGATCTGGGTATTACTTTCCGCGGGGGTCGTCCATGTGTCGATCACGGGATTTGCGCTGTCGAGATCGCTAATTACACCCGCGATCATACTGTCCACAAGGAAGGTGCCGTTAAAACTGCTGCTTCCGCCTTCGATGCCGGCATACATATAGTTTGTGCCGTTACCGATCGTGTGAACCGTGTAGACTTCTTTCCAAGAACCGTCGAGGATATAAGTGGCGCCATAGTACTTGCTGATATACCCGGTCTGGTTCGTCCCGGAATAGAACGCCATAAACGTAGCGCACCGGGGAGTACCCGCAGTCATTTTAGCATAGTATTTGACAATCACCTGATCGCCCGGGGTCACGGGGATTTCGGTGATATTCCAGATCGCGGGATAGGAGACAGCGGTCTGGCTTAATGCCGCGGCGTAACCCGTTCCGCCGTACCCGGCGCCGTTAGCGCTCTGGGCTATCGTCGTGAAGTTGACGGCTGAAATATTGCTTAGCGAGTTCGTCCAGCTATCGGGCGATGAGCCTGTCCAAAGCTCGAAATCGAAGTTCGGCCCCGTGAAGCCGATACTGATAATCGCGGTATAGGAATTGGTCGCCGAATAGTTATTCGAGACATCCTTCGCGTAAACCTTTAAAAGGTTCGTGGTGTTATTGAGGAACGAGAGGTTTGTGGTAAATGTCACACCGCCGATCCGGACAAACAAGCCGCTATTGACACTGAGGTATACGCCTTCCACGCCGCTCTTGCTATCGGAAGCCGTCCCGGACACATTCACCTGATTGGATGAATAGACTGTCGAGGACAACGCGGGCTTCACGACTGCCAGCACGGGAGGAGTGGAATCCGCTCCGCTGATCGAGACCGTAACATTGCGGATATTCGTCAATGACGAATTCGCCTGCCCATCATACGCATAGATTTTCAGAACATGCGCGCCGGGGTCGAGAACAAGATTGGTCGAAAAACTTGTCGTGCCGATCTTTTTCGCCGCAAGCGCATCGATGATAAGATAAGTGCCCAGCACTCCGTCGGCGTCCGACGACGTACCGGAAACAAGCACATTGCTGTTCGTACTGATAAACCCTTCCGCAGGGCTCGTAAGTGTAATCGTCGGTCCCGTCACAGTCTGGTTCGGATCGCCGTCGCCGGGAACCGGAACACTGCACCCGATCATGACGAACGCGGTCGTCAGAACAAGAGCCGCAAATAAAACGGTTCTTTTCATATGATCCTCCTAATTATATTCAGTTAAAAGTGACAAGTGGAAAGTGGAAATCTCATCTCCCATCTCACTTTCGCTATATCTTATTTCTTTTACACGCTTGGTATGCAAACCTTTTTTTCTTGTCACCTGTTACTTGTAACTTTTCACTTACTTCACCACTTTATGGAATAGGTCGTATCCGCATGCGGATACCCCTGAAAATTATCGATCATCGGGATACCCGCGTCGAGACACAACGGCCCCACCACGGTCACCTTCTGCCCCGGCGTATATACACCGTTAATGGAGTAAAAGAGAGGGATGCTCTCGTTGAACGAGACTATATATGCTCCGCTGTCATCGAGGATGACATCCTTGACCGTTCCGGTCGCGCGGATCACAATCCCGTCGTCCGTCCCCGCGAGGTCCTGGATATCCTTGACATAGATCGCCGACGGCGCACCCGTGGGGGTGACTGACGGCGAGGACACAGCGGCGACTTCCTTCAGCCCTTTGTAAGACTTGGCTCCCGTGACAATACAAGTAAGTACCTGTCCGAGACTGGACGATGTCACCCCGGATACCCCGCCTGAGACCCAGAAATAGATACCGCCGGTGCTGTCCTGAACATAGAGCTGCCATGAGGTAAAGCTCGATCCGAAATAGCAAAGCCCCGTGATAACCCCCTTAATCGGGTACGCCCTGCCCTCGAAATCGCCGTCTGTTTCCATGATCTGGCGGAGCTGGGCGATTGTGGTCGCGCCGTGGAACGACGCGTCATAGTTGATATTGGTAATTGTGAGATATGGCCCTTTGAAGGTCGCGTGATGGTTCGTATAGCCCGACGGCATAGAGCCCGGGGACTGGAAATCCGCCATACCCGGCTTGAATTCGCTGAGCTGAGTTTGACATCCGCCGAGAACGAGAATACCGGAAAGTAGGAGAAGGAGCCGGAATTTCAATAGATTACTCCTATTCTGAACTTAGAGGTATATTTTTTAATGGTTGGATTAATTCAATATAAGGAATTATTTAATATACGGTTAATTGTTCGATTTTGTCATAGTCCGCCCGCATAAGTGCCGGATGGTGATAAAAGACCGGCGCCATTGGGCTTAATGACAAACTCATTTTGTCATTGCGTGGCGTCATGGTGAGCGCTTGTCCCGACTTCATCGTCGGGATGCCGAACCATAGCCGAAGCAATCTATTTAATTACTGGGTAAATATATAAAACAGACTGCTTCGCCGCTTCGCGTCCTGTCTACCTTCGGCAGAAGGCAGGCTCGCAGTGACAAAAAATCGTGTATTTAATGACTTCGTCAACATACGCCATTTCGCCCTGTTTTTCATTCTTCAATATGGCGGTGATAAATTCTTTCTATAATATTCTAACTCCTTTCTCAGGAAATCTCCAAAAAACCGGGAGTTGGTTTGATAAAAATCTATTTTTATATTAAAATATTCCCAATATTGGAGTGAGTGTAACTATGAAAACCTTAATACTTTTTATATTCATCATGGCGGGTTTGACCGCCGCATGCGCCGTACAGCAGGATGTGACAAGTCAGGCTAAATCGCTGGGAATCTTTCTCTGTGAGAATAGTTTTACCAATACTATATTCAACCTCAGCACGAACCGCGACATCCCGCTCATCGTCTCGATCGAGACCAATCTGCTGAACGAGCTCTATAAGTATAAAGACGAATTCTGGCAGGACTTTCAGGTCGATGTGTTCACTGGGGACAGCGCCAATGGCGACGGCACCGCGTCCCATTTCATCATCCTGAAAAGCAAGGATCGCGATGTTCTCGGTATCAGGCTGAACTACAATACAGCCCTGAAAAAATTCGATATCCTGAGTTATTGGTCGTTCCTGGACTATTAAGGCGGTATCGATGCCGGAGCCGGATTATTGGATTTCACTGGTTGTAATCAATCTTCTCTTTACCATAATTCGGCTATTTTTTACCGGAGCAAGTACTGCGAGAATTCTCCATCCCTGCTTTTTTCCCGATATACTGTCCGCTGCCGACAAAGAAGAATCCTAATATTCCCGCCGAAATTTCGATTTTTTTCATTTAAGGGTTATAATCAATAGGAGCTATCCATGAAAACCGCCTTTTTCTTCCTTTTCGTCATCCTGCTCACGTCCTGCTCGGGACATAAATTCGGTATTATCGGCATGGACGGCCGGTACCTGCTCGCGCCCCAATTCGACGATATCTGGAGCTTTTCCGAAGGCGCCGCCGTTTTTCGTGTAGGCGATTATTTCGGGTATATCGGCACGAACGGCTTGATAGTGATCCCGCCGGTTTTCCAAAAAGCGTCGTCGTTCTCCGAGGGACTCGCTGTGACTGAGCTATCCAACCGTCTTTACTATATCGATAAAACCGGAAAGCCTGTTTTCGGCGGGTTCTATACCGAGGCTTACGGTTTTCACGAGGGCTTCGCATGTGTCAAGGAAGGCGAGAAGTACGGTTATCTCGATAAAAATGGCGGATACCTGGTCAAGCCATCCTTCCTGTACGCCGAGGATTTTTCAGAGGGATTGGCGCTCGTGGGCTATATCCCCGGGAAGTCGTCGTCTCATCTGAACGGTAAAATGCGGTTCGGGTATATCGATAAGGCCGGGAAAATAGTCATCGAGCTGAACTCGTTAGTACCCGAGCCGAAAGAACTCTTCGCGAAGATGACCGCTCAGGCCGAGTCATTCCACATCAAATTTCAGCAGACGGGGAAGAAGCCGGAAGGTATGACGCCTGCCGAGATACTCGGACACCTGAAATCCCAGTCAATTGACGATAAACTCTTCGCGTTATGGGCTATCGGCGAGCTTAAAATGAAAGACGGTACGCGCGCGCTTGTCACCGCGCTGACCAACTCCGATCCGTCGACGCGTTTCCTCGCGGTGTGGGGACTCGGAGAACTCATGGCGGTAGATGCCATTCTCCCGCTCATCCAGCGGCTCAACGATACCGACAAGACGGTCAAGATCGCCGCGATCCGGACAATCGTCAAGATCGGCGGCGAGTTCTCTCTCCTTCCGCTGATCGCATTACTGCGCGACACCGATCCCGATATCCGGAATACCGCATTCTGGGCGGTGCAGAACCTGACCATCATCAAGGGAAGCGGTTTTTCGGAAGGCAAGGCCATTATCATCGCCGACGAGCTCTACGGCTATATCGACCTTAACGGCGCTGTCTCGGTCATGCCCTCTTTCGCATACGCATTCCCTTTCTTTAACGGCTTCGCGGTGGTGAAAAAAGGCGGCTACTTCGGGTATATCGATCATTCGGGAAAGCCTGCCGGCGAGTTCCGTTACGATACGGCGGCACCATTCGAGAACGGTTTCGCGGTGGTGCAGAGCAACCTGCTTTACGGCATGATCGGCGCCTCTGGAAACTGGGTCGCCCCCGCTATATATGACGACCTCTACCAGTACTCCGATGGGCTGGCGCTCTTCTGCCTCTCGAACCGTTACGGCTATCTCGATAAAACGGGCAATGTCGCGATAAAGCCGATTTTCGAAAACGGCGGGCATTTTACCGGAGGACTCGCGCCGGTCAAGGGCAAAGGGAAGTACGGCTATATCAATATTAAGGGGCAGCTGGCGATACCGTTCCAGTATGACGAAGCAGGGTCGTTCCATGACGGCCTCGCGCCGGTGAATTTCATGGGAAAATGGGGTTTCATCGATCAAAACGGCGAGTTTATCATCAAGCCGTCGTTCTCCGACGCCTACCCGTTTGTGAAGGATATCGCGCCGGTCAAGGGAGAATAAAGGAGGGCGTATGTTCGATTTTTTGAAAAAGAAACTGAATTTAATGCATGGCCAGACCCCGATAGTCAAGCTCGAACGGCTCAGTAAAGAGCTCGGTCACAGCCTGTACGTGAAGCGCGACGACTTGACCGGGATGGCGCTCTCGGGGAATAAAATCCGCAAGCTGGAATACCATTTCTATCAGGCAAAACAGCAGGACGCTAACTGCGTAGTGACATGCGGCGGAATCCAGTCTAATCACGCGAGAGCGACGGCGGTGCTCGCGCGGCAGTTCGGATGGCGCCCGGTGCTGATCCTCGGCGGTTCGGAACCTAAGGACGCCTGCCAGGGCAATCTCCTGCTTGACAAACTGCTCGACGCGGAAATCCGTTGGACGGACGACAACTCGCTGTTCCGTTACAGCGACGACCTTCTGGAAGAAGCAGCGGAAGACCTCCGCGCGAAGGGCTACCGCCCCTATGTCATCCCGATGGGCGGAACGGACACCACCGGGCTGAGCGGCTATATCTCCGCCGGGCTCGAGATCCGCGAGCAGGAGAAGAAGATGCATGTCGCGTTCGACGCGGTTTTCTGCGCGGTCGGGACAGGCGGCACTCTCGGCGGGCTTATCCTCTGCAAGGAACTCATCGACTGGCGTATCAGGATATACGGTGTCAACGTCATGCTCGACGCGGACTACTTCCATGACAGGATCGATCTTCTTATCCGCGCTTATAAGGACGAGCATACGTTGACCGCGGCGCATCACGCGAAGGACATACAGATGATCGACGGATTTGTCGGGACGGGCTACGCCAAAAGCACGCCCGAGGTCGCCGAGCTGATCAAACGTGTCGCCGTAGCGGAAGGGGTATTCCTCGATCCGGTCTATACCGCCAAGGCGTTCCAGGGCATGCTCCGTCAGATCGACGACGGTATGTTCTCGCCCGAGTCGAACATCCTTTTCCTGCACACCGGCGGAATGTTCGGATTGTTCGCGCAAGCGGATGGATTGTTCCTGTAATTTAAGACCTTTTTTAAGATACTGTGATTCTATAAAAACATTTCACAAGACATCAAAAAGACAATCTTCATTTCTTTCTGCGCGGCCAGAAAGAAATGAAGCAATGAACCCCGCACGGAAATTCGGGGCAAGCGAGCCGCCACGCTGATAAAGCTTGAAAGAAGACCCGGGAAACCTCGCTTGTACTAAACGTAGTCGAAGTGACTTTTATTCTCTAATGGAGTTTTTAGCACTTCCATCGAAGTGTAATGGATTAATTAGGGCTTACTGAAAAACAAGTATCCC
>Ga0154538_155_pt1 | contig 33382 bp, 27 predicted proteins | sample RifGroF1_FD_105681 | JGI IMG/M metagenome (GOLD analysis project Ga0154538, IMG submission 105681) | Spirochaetes bacterium GWF1_51_8 | reverse complement strand
CCCGATCTTTCACTCGGTTTCCGTTATACTCTCCCGCTGACAAAGTCCATCTGGTTTATCATTAACGAGCCGTCATTCTATTTCCAGTTCGACGACCTTCTCTATACTTATCCCGTATCGTTCCTCGCGAAGATCCATGCCGGATTCGATATAAAGTTCCTCTTCGATATTTTTCATATCGGGGCGGGTATCAACGCCGGTTATCCCACGCTTGGGTTTACGGTGCATATCACCCCCGCGATCATGGGAAACGTCCCCGTGCTCAATCTCATCCCGATCTGGTACTTCCATCTTAAAGTCCACTTCTCGCTTTACGGGAAGGAACTCGGAAGGTACCCCGGCGAGTTCGGTTTCCAGGGATACAATATCGCCGTGGAAACCTACTTCGGGATATAGTCTTTATCGCAATACAACCATTCCAATGCCGATTCTTTTCTTTTCGGAAGTTTTGCTTTATAATAATCTGTTGTCTATTCCGGAGGGGAATGATGAAGTTAAACCATGTCATAGAATCACAGCAGTTCACCCGCGAATCGCTCGAGGAGTTATTCGATGTCGCGCGGGGTATGGAGAAACTGTCCACACAGGTGAAATCTCTCGCTAATAAAATCATGATATCTCTGTTCTACGAGCCGTCGACAAGGACTCGTTTGTCGTTCGAAGCGGCTATGATGCGTCTCGGCGGAAACGTGGCATCGACGGAGAACGCGCAAAACTTTTCGTCTGCGGCTAAGGGCGAAACTCTCGAGGATACGATCCGTGTCCTTTCCGGATACGGCGATGTGATCGTCCTGCGTCATTTCGAGACGGGCGCCGCCCACCGGGCAAGCGAAGTCAGCGAAATCCCTATTATCAACGCCGGAGACGGTACCGGACAGCACCCGTCGCAATCCCTGCTCGATATCTATACGATTAAAAAAGAAATCGGCCGTATCGACGGCCTGAAGATCGCCATGGTCGGCGACCTTTCCAACGGACGCACCGTCCGGTCGTTAGCATATCTTCTTTCAAAGTACGACAATGTAAAGATGTACTTTGTTTCACCCCCTAACGTCACGATGGGTTCCGATATCAAGGAGCACCTTCAGAAACACGGCGTTTCTTTCGAGGAATCGCCCGACCTGAAAGATGTCGCCGGAAAGGTGGATGTCATCTACCAGACCCGTATCCAGCGCGAGCGTTTTACCAGTATCGAGGAATACGAGAAGGCTCACGGTGTCTACATCATCGACAACGAGATTATGGATGTCCTGCCCGAGAAATCGATAGTGATGCATCCCTTGCCCCGTGTCGACGAGATCAAGTACGAGGTGGACAAAGATCCCCGCGCCGCCTACTTCAGACAGGCCCACAACGGGCTTTATATCCGTATGGCGCTCCTGTCCATACTGCTCGAAAACCGATAGGGAACGGTCGATGAAAGAATACGATTGGAAAATGCGCACTTCCCGTAAGGAAACAATCACACTACTCAAGCAAAGCCTCGTTCTGCCTGATTTTATCGTCAATGTCCTTGCCAATCGCGGAATTGAGACCTATCTCGACGCGATGGAATACCTCTATCCGAATTTTCTCAATCTTCACAACCCTTTCATTTTCAGGGATATCCATAAAGCTATTTTTAAAATTGAAGAAACGATCAAGAATAAAAAAGGGATTTTAGTATTCGGCGACCGCGATGTTGACGGGGTGACCGCTACGGCGATTATCTACAAACTCCTCGATAAACTCGGAGCGCAGGTAACTTACCGCATCCCTGAAGGTTACGAGAGCTATGGGCTCTCGAAGGACGCTGTCGAATGGGCGGCGATGAACGAGATCAGTCTTCTCATCACGGTCGATTGCGGGATTACCGCGCTGAAGGAAGTCGAGCTTGCGAACAAACTCGGCCTCACTGTCATCATCACCGACCATCACGAGCCCCGCGATACTATTCCCGAGGCCTATGCGGTAATCAACCCGAAGATCGCCGAAGACCCGTATCCGTTCCGTTCACTCTGCGGGGCGGGCGTGGCATTGAAACTTGCTTGGGCGGCGCTCGAGAAGAAAGAGCTTCCCGAGTACTTCGATAAAGAACTGGTGGTTCTCGACCTCGAGACGACCGGCCTCAATCCTCATTATGATGACATTATCGAAATAGGCGCGGTCATGCTTAAAAACGGTATCGTGACCGCGAGGTTCCAGAAACTGATCAAGACCGCGAAAACGATCACGCCTGAGATTACGAAGATCACCGGGATAGACGCCGGGATGCTGACCGACGGTGTTTCGATAGAAACAGCGCTGAAAGAACTCCTTGAGTTCATCGGCGATAGAAAAATCATCGGGCACAACCTGATCGACTTCGACCTCAAGTTTCTCCAGCATCACCTGAAAAAGGCAAGTCTCCCCCAGATCGTCAACCCGATGGAAGACACGCTCAAGATGTCAAAAGTGATGCTCCGGAAAGCGAAAGACCATCAGCTCCTTACGATCGCGAATTACCTCGGGTTTTATCCCGACCCCGCGAAGATGCACAGGAGTATCGCGGATTGCGAAGTCTGCGCCGAGGTCTACCGAAGGCTTCTTCTGACACGCAACACCCGTTTCGTCGATACGATCAGCGAGTTCCTGCCGCTTGCCGCAATCGGGACGGTAGCGGATATTATGCCGTTGACCGGAGAGAACAGGAATATCGTCAAGAACGGGCTGAAACTTTTCGCGCACGCTCCCACGGGGCTTATCTCGCTTCTCAGGGAAACCCAACTGCCGCTCGAAAAGATCACGTCGAAACAAGTCGGATGGAATATCGCCCCGTTACTGAATTCCCCCGGCCGGATGGGAACCGGAAGCCTGAGCGCGGAACTCCTGATCAGCAACAAGGTCAACGAGGGCGAAACCCTCGCTAAGGATATTGTGAAAAAGGACGTGCAGAGAAAAAATCTCCTGAAGACATCCGAAGAGTTTATTAAAAATTCTTTTATCGAAAACAATCGTCATGCGGATAAAATCCTGATACTCGCCTCGGAAAAAATCCCCAAGGGAATCACCGGACTGCTCGCGAACAAGATCGCTCACGAGTACCAGAAACCCGCGATCATCATTTCGATGGAGAACGGCGAGTATACCGGATCGATGCGGGTCAGCGGCGAATTCGAAGTGGTGAAGATGCTCGAAAATATGTCCGAGTACTTCACCCAATACGGCGGACATAAGTATGCGGGCGGGTTCACGTTAATAACCGAAAAGGTCGAGGAGTTTATCGCGAAGGCAAATGAATACGTCTCGATCCATGAGAATGATGTGCTGAAAGAGGAAATCCTGATCGATTCCGTGATGAGCGATTTCAGCGAGATCAACCAGAACAATATCCGATACCTCGAAAATACCCTCGAACCGGTCGGGCATTCCAACGAATTCCCCAATTACCTTTTTGAGAACGTCAAGATCACCGACACCTATTATATGGGAAAAGAGAACGATCACGCCCTGCTCACGCTGAAAAAGAATGAATCGACGATCAGGATGGTTGCGTGGAACGCCGCGAAAACTGTACTTCAGCTCCTGAAAGAATACACGCTTTTCGATATAATCGCCTATCCCGAAGTGAATACATACAACGGCGTATCGGAAGCGAGGCTCGTTTTTACCGATATCCGGGGGAAGAAGTAGATGCAGAAAAGCCTGGTCGGACAGAAACACCCTTCCGCGCTCCTGCAAAAACTCCTAAATGAGGATTTTCAGGGACGGACGTTGGTCTTTTCCGGCGTACCGGGATGCGGGAAATTCACCGCGGGAATCCTTTTCGCTGAAAAAATCCTCGGAAAAGACCCGTTCCTCTCGCCCGACTTCCTCTTCTACCGCAACGACGATTTCGCCCTGAAAACCCGTTACTTCATCCGCAATACCGCGAACGAAAAACTACACGAACTTGTTAAAAGATATTTCCGTTATTTCCTCGGACGTATCTCGCAGGCGGTCTTCCTCGGGGAAATCCCCGACAAACTCAAAGAGAAGAAAATAGACATCGCCTCGATCCGTGAAGAACTGGAGACGGGCATCCTGAACGGCGGCCTCATCCAACGGCTCGGATCGGATACCGCATTCGCAGAAAAGCTCCAGAAAATTTCCGATGAGCTTTCCAAGAAGCAGAAAATTCCGATAGACTTCATCCGCGAGGCGATCGAGTTCCACTCACGGAAATCGTCGGGAAATCGCCGGATTACGATCATCGGCGATTTCGAGAATGCGACTGTTCAGGCCCAAAACTCCGCCCTCAAGCTTTTCGAGGAACCGTCGCCGACATCTCTCATCATCATCACCGTTTCGGATATCGGGCAGGTTTTGCCGACAATCCTTTCCCGGAGCATCGTAATCAAGTTCGACGAACTCTCGCCGCAATCCGTTAAAACGATATTTTTTGAAAACCCCGGTAATTACCGTTCGACGCTCGATCTGATGAACGACGAAGTCTACCAGTTCGGGACAAAACGGCGCGCGAGTGTCAGAGAGTTTTTCACCAAGGTCGCGCCGCAAGTGCAATTCGGTTTCGAAGTCTTCCAGTTCATCGACAGGGTTTGCGATAATTCCGCCCCGGGGATGGAAATCCAGCTTCTCGAGGAGATCGCGAACTATTTCAGGAATCTTCACCTGCTCCGTCAACAAATTCTTCACAATATCGAAATAAAGAATTTCATCGACATCGAGTATCAGGATATTTCGGAAACCTTAATCAGGAAAACCACGACCGCGGAGATATCGGAACTGTCCGCCGAAATCGAGACGGTTTGGAAAAAGGTGAAGTACGGAAATGTCAGCCCTCAGGCGGTGTTCCCCGCGTTACTTCTCAATATTTCACGCTGGTACCAGAAAAAAATCAAATAGACAATTCGAAGACTCATCTGCAAGCGGATTGAACGGAAGTACTACTTCTTCGGACTCACCTGTTCGAGCTTACGGAGTATCTCGCTGAATGTAGCGAATTCCTTCGCGGGCTTGATTTTTTCAAATTCGGGCAACGGGCACCATGAAGGAACGCCGCTCGGGAACATCTTATCGAACGAAAAATCTTTTTTTTCCACTATGCAATGATATTTTTCTTTCTGCACATCGACATTGGAAGAACGATTCTGAAAGTAAAAGCAATCGAAACAGCTATAGATCAGTTTCAAAGCGCATCTCGGTTTTTCCATAAAATCCCTCCTGTTCAATCCTATTGATTATAGATTCATTTTATAATCAGTCAAGCAATTTATTGAATTATTTTTATTGACGAAAAGTGTTTATTCCTATAAAATATCTGTAAAATTTCCGGTAGTAAACATGATTCAACTGATCAACGTTTCAAAATATTATCCCAATCAAGTATTATTCGAGAATATCACCTTTTCGGTACAAGCCGGGGAAAAGATCGGCCTGACCGGCCGTAACGGGCATGGGAAATCCACGCTCCTGCGGATTATTCTCGGGCTCGAGGAGCCGGATACCGGAACAGTCACTATTCCGAAAGATTACACTATCGGCTTTATGGAGCAAAAAATCCATTTCACCCGCGCCACGCTTCTGGAAGAATGCGCTTCCGTCTTACCCGAAGAGCACAAGGACGACCATTGGCTGATCGAGAAGACGCTTTTCGGCCTCGGTTTTTCACAAGACGACCTCGCTTCTTCCCCGCATATCTTTTCCGGCGGCTTTCAGGTTCGTATCAATCTCGCCAAATTGCTGATTGCCTCCCCAGATATGCTCCTTTTGGATGAACCGACCAACTTCCTCGATATCGTCTCGATCCGCTGGCTGAAGAGTTTTCTCCGCGAATGGCGCGGAGAGTTTATCCTGATCACACACGACCGCGGATTTCTCGATTCGGTCATTACCCATACCGTCGCGATCCACCGGCGGAATATCCGCAAGATGAAGGGCGATACATCTAAAATGTACCTTCAGATTGCCAAGGACGAGGAAATCTACGAAAAAACCCGCCTCAACGACGAAAAGGAGCGGAAACGCATTGAGGAATTCATCACCCACTTCCGCGCGAAGGCGCGTCTGGCGGGAATGGTGCAGTCACGTATCAAGACGCTCGCGAAAAAGGACAAGAAAGATCATCTCGCGGAGATCAAGGACCTGGATTTTTCGTTCCAGTTTTCTTCCATTGCCGGTAAATGGATCATCGAATCGAAAGGCCTGACTTTCGGATATGACGGCGAAAACATTATCCGCGGCTTCAACTTCGCGTTGGAGAAGGACGAGAAGATCGCGATTATCGGTAAAAACGGTAAAGGGAAATCGACACTGATCCGCCTGCTGAACGGGGAACTGACGCCGAAGGCCGGAACGGTCACTATGCATCCCCAGACAAGAACAGGCTACTTCGGTCAAACAAATAAAGATACACTGACGCCTCATATGACTGTGGAAGAAGAAATCTATCACGCCATGGACGATCCCACCCGCGAACGCGCCCGCAGTATCGCAGGGAGCATGCTTTTCGAGGGCGATATGTCGCAGAAGAAGGTCGAAGTCTTGTCCGGCGGCGAACGGGCGCGTGTCATGCTCGGCAAGATTATCGCCCAGCCGTGCAGTATGCTCTTCCTCGACGAACCCACGAACCATCTCGATATGCAGTCCGCGGACGCGTTGCTCGAAGCAATCGACCAGTTCGATGGCGCTGTCGTCATGGTCACCCACAACGAAATGTTCCTGCGCTCGATCCCCACCCGTCTGATAGTTTTCGACGAGCTTCCCGGGATGAAAGGCGGCGAATCTTACCCTTACGTCTTCCTCGGCACTTACGACGAGTTCCTCGAAAAATACGGCTGGGCTGACGAACGGATCGCCATGACCGAAAGCGCAAAAAAGCAACAGACCGATTTGAATGTCAATAAAAAGGAATTGCGGAAAAAACGCGCGGAAATCCTCGATGAACGGAATAAAACACTCAATCCTGTCAAGAAAAAAATGGATGAAACGGAAAAAACGATAGTCGAGTTGGAAGCGCTGGCGGATTCCACCAACAAGGCACTAATCGACGCGGCGGCCGCGAGCGATACCGGAAAACTCAAGGATCTCGGAACCACTCTCAACGACTGTAACCGGAAACTCGACCGTCTCTATACGGATCTCGAGGAGTACACGGTTAAGTACGAAGAACTCTGTGAAGCCTACCGAGTCAAACTCCAGCCTTACGATTCGCTTACCGAATGAAGACCCTATCATTTGACTATTCGCCCCGGCGTGTTAAAATATCCGCGAGGCGTAAATGAATATACTTTTCGGCAAACCTAAGAGCGGCAAAACATCCAGAATAGTCAAAACAGTCCGCAAGGACATCGAAGCGCGGCGGCAGCCCCTTCTGCTTCTGCCCGCGAGATACCTGAAGGACAGTCTCACATTGCGGCTCGCGAAAGAAATGGGCGGATTTGCCGGAAAAACTTTATTCACTTTCGACGAGATTGTCCGCGCCGTCGTCGAGCGTTCCGATTTCAGGAAACAGGGCAGAATCGCCGTCCTGAGCGATTTCGAAACATTTCTCCTCATCCGCCTGATCGCGCAGGATATTTCATCCGAATTCAAGTATTTTAAAAATATCCATAGCTATCCCGGTCTGATCGAACTGCTTCACGGATTGATCCGCGAGCTCCGTGCCGCGACCCTGCTGCATAAGGAAATTAACCCGCCGGAACAAGAAAACCCCGCGAAATGGGAAGACATCCGCCTGCTGTACGCGGAGTATGAAAAGCTACTACTCTCAAGAAACCTATTTGACGAGATGCTCTATATTGAAACGGCGGCGAAGATAGTGAAAGAGGAAGGGATAACCGATTTCGATTCGCTTTATATCGACGGGTTCTACGACTTTACCGCCGTGCAGTTTCTGTTTATCAAGGCGCTGATCGACGAATTCGAACGCGCGAATAAGCCTGTGACCGTCGCTCTTCCCGACTCGGAGTTTCCGTTAATCCGCGATACGTTTACTCTGTTTCACGATAGTTTTCATGTAGAAACGGAGAGGCTCCCCGATCCCGAGAACACGTTTTCCCTGCTCGCCGAACGAATCCTATCGTTCGATAATAGCCGAAAACCTCTCGAATTGCCGTCGGATAGAAACGTGACGCTGATTGACGGTTTCGGGAAAGCCCGTGAGGTCGAGCTGATCGCGCTTGAGATTAAGCGACTTGCCGGGACCGGAAACGTCGAGTATAACAATATCGGTGTACTTGTGAAAAACTCCGGCGACTACGATCACCTGATAGAAAACTGCTTCCGAAATTTTAATATACCGTTCTTCAATACTAAGGATAAACCCCTCAAATCCAATCCCGCCGTCGGATACCTTCTGCACCTTTTTAGATGCGCGGTCAAAGGGATCGACAGTGTCGATCTCATTTCGATCTCGAATTCCGGCTATACCCGTTCGAACGTCTGGCGGGGATTAGCCGATTCGGGGTCGTTCCTCGACGAATACTTTCACGGCAGGCGGACGGAATGGGAAAACTATATCGACGGCCGAATTGCGTTTTACCGTGAGAGCGCCGAAAACCTCGCCCGGAAAGACCTGCTCGACGACGAATTGGACATTGACACATTGGAACGTTTCCGGGAGAACTATTTCAGTTTTTTGGAACTTCTTTTTCGTTTCGATAACAACGACCGGATTACCTTTCACGATTTCAACCGCTGGATCGCGGACTTGATCGACGCGTCCGGGATGAAAAAAGCGGTCGAGAACCAGCGTTCGAAGAACTCGTCGGATTACTGGATCGTCTCGAAGGATTTCACCGCGTTCCAGAAACTCAAGAAAATTCTCACCGGTCTCAGAAACGCGATGAAATACATGGAATCGGACAAGATTATTTTCTCCGATCTCTTCGACCTGTTCTCCGAAATCGTCTCGGACACCCGGTACCGTTACGAGTTGTTCCCGGAGCAATGCGTAAAAATACTCACTTCCTACGATCTCCGCGAAACAAGTTTCCAAACTTTGTTTATTACCGGGATGAATGACGGCGAGTTTCCGGGCAGTCTTCCGGTCTCTATCCTCGACCAGCGTGAACGGATCAAGCTGAACGAACGGGCGCGGAGAATACTGCTCCCGACCGAGGAGCGGCGTACCGGGCAGGAAAGATTCGATTTCTATATCGCGGTGTCCCGCCCGTCGGACAATCTCTATCTTTGCAGGAACTCCTTCGATGAAAAGGGCGAGTTCCATCTGCCGTCCCTGTTTATCAATGAAATCCGAAGAAATATCTCCGGACGGATTATCTCGATCCCGCCTGTCGAGGGTGATGAACAATTCTCTCTCAGGCTTTTCGATATCGTCCCGTCCGTGGAATGGATCAAAATCCACGACCCGGCCTTTTTCTTCGCCACCCATTACCAGATGCTGTCCGAAAGGTTTAAAAACGATCCCGCGAGACGGCGCGAATTGGAAAAGCACTTGCCCGGCCTGGCAAATTCCCTTCTGATGTCCTCGTATATGAAGAAGATCGATGCCGAGAAGGCGCATTCCGAAACAGGTGATATTCCCCCGGGGGCGCGGATTCAGGGGATTCTCGGCGGTGCGGAGGGGTTTTCCGATAGTATCGAAGAGTTTAAGTCGCATTACCCCTTAAGCGCGACCCTTCTCGAAAACCTCGGCGGATGCCGTTACGCGTTTTTCCTTCGTTACCTGATCGGAGTCCGTAAGGAAGACTATCCCGAGAATAAAATCAAGGATGTCAATAAAGGCCTCTTCCTGCACGATGTAATGGAGAAGTACCTGACAGCTACCCGTCTGCACGAACCCGGTGAATTGCCCGATTCTACGGAACTGGAGAATGCGATCGGCCTCGCGGTCGATGAATTCAAAAGACATCGTTCTCACGGTCTCGTATTCGATTTCGAATCCGAGTACTACCGCACTCTTCTCATCCATTTCTGCAATGCCGAGAAGGAACTGCGAAACGAATACACCCCCGAGCATTTCGAATTTCCGCTGGATAAAATCTCTCTCGATCTCGACGGCGATAAGCTCGTGATGAAAGCCCAGATAGACCGGATCGACAAGACCGCGGGGGGGGAGACTTACAGGATTATCGATTATAAATCCGGCAAGGTCGATCAAAAAGCCAAAGACACGAAAACGATCCCGCTGTTGGGATTCCAGCTCTACCTTTACGCGGCGGCGTTCGAGGCGGTTTTTCAGGGCAAGGATGTGATCCGGGAGCTGTCGTATATCTCGATGATATCACCGGAAAAATTGACCGAGGGGCGTGTGTTCCCAAATGACGACGAGACACCCTTTCCGGAGATATGGGAACTGAAAAAACGCGAGATCAAACTTCTCATGAGTCTGCTTGAGAAGGGAAATCTCTCACCCTACACTCTCCCCTGCGATTTCGAGGACGACATTGAAATACCGGGATTTTACGTTTCGAAGAAGAACAACGAAACCCCGCTCGAATCGAACGATAAATGCGGACATTGCGATTATGTCTATATTTGCAGACGCGCCAACAAAAAGCAAGTTCAGCGTCAATCAAATAAAGATTGATAGAAAACCGGATTTGGTGTAAAATAATGCGGGCGGTTCAAAAAACTTTTAACATTTTTAACATTAATAGTGATATATCTTTAAATTACGCCTAATGGTCACTTCCTTGCCACCGAGAATCGGTGGTTATTTGAAGTGCCCATGAATAATTCTTCGCGGGAGCGTGTATGCCGATCTGGAATTCTGAAATAGAAACAATGCCTCAAGGAAAATTGAAAGAGTTTCAGCTTGAGAAATTGAAAAAAACAATCAGGTACACATACGACAACGTGAAATTCTATCGTAATAAGCTCGATTCCATGAAGGTCAAACCTGAAGATATAAAGACTCTCGAAGACATCCGCAAACTGCCGTTCACGACGAAGAACGAACTCCGTGAGAACTTCCCTTATGGGCTTTTCGCGCGCCCGATGAAAGATGTCGTCCGTATCCACGCGTCCAGCGGGACTACCGGAAAGCCGACCGTAGTCGGGTATACTAAAAACGACCTCGAACTATGGGCGGAGTGTATCGCGAGACTCGCTTCCGCAGGCGGAGTGACATCGGACGATATCGCGCAAATTTCGTTCGGCTATGGATTATTCACCGGCGGTTTCGGCCTCCACTACGGGCTTGAAAAGATCGGCGCGGCTATCATCCCAGTCTCGAGCGGGAACACCGAACGCCAGATCAAGATCATGCAGGACTTCGGCTCCACCGTCCTTATCTGTACTCCCTCCTATGCCCTCTATATGGTGGACGTTGTCCGTGAAATGGGTGTCGATCCGGTAAAAGACCTGAAGCTGAAATTCGGATTGTTCGGCGCGGAACCGTGGAGCGAGTCGATCCGCACCGGAATAGAAAAAGGATTCAATATTACCGCCACCGATAACTACGGCCTCTCCGAGATTATCGGGCCCGGAGTATCCGGCGAATGCCTCGAAAAGAACGGGATGCATATCAACGAAGACTTTTTCTTCATCGAGGTCATCGACCCAGAGACGGGCGAATGGGTCAAGGATGGGGAGATCGGGGAACTTGTGATCACCCCGCTCGGCAAGGAAGCGCTTCCGCTGTTCCGTTACCGTACCCGCGACCTTTCGTATATCGACACCTCGAAATGCGCCTGCGGGAGAACCACGTCGAGAATCATGAAAATCCGCGGCCGTACCGACGATATGCTGATTATCCGCGGTGTAAATATATTCCCGTCTCAGATCGAAGAAGTGCTCCTGAAAATCGAGGGCGTCGCCCCGCATTACCAGATAGTCGTCGAGAGAAAGAACAATATCGATACCCTCGAGGTATGGGTTGAAACGAACGAAAACATGTTCTCCGACGAGATGAAGAAGCTCGTCGAACTGGAGAAGTTGATCGTCGAGAAGCTCTACGGACAACTCGGCATCCGTGTGGATGTAAAACTTGTCGAACCGAAAACGATCGAGCGCAGTCAGGGTAAGGCGAAGCGCGTTATCGATAATAGAAAGTTGGTCTAATGAAAATAATAATATCTTTCATATTCGGGCTTTTATTAACCGTGAAGGTTTTCGGGGTCTCGCCCGATTACCCGTCGATTTTCGCCGAGGATTTTACCAAGGCCCTGAATGTGGTGAACGAGATCAAGGGGCAGGTTTTCGCGCAATGCAAGCTGATGTCCGCCGATGCCGAACTTATTCTACCCATCGTTTTCCCGGAGCTGCTCCGTTACTCGCTCTTTCGCGATAGTATGGAGATAGTCACGATGGAGCTTTTTTACATCAGTTTCGGGAGCGGTGTCAACGATTTTTCAGTCGGCATCTTCCAGATGAAACCGTCGTTCGTGGAACGGATGGAAAACCTTGTGAGCACAAACGATGCATTCAAAGAGTTCAGGAATCTCCTTAAATACGGCAATCCCCAGGACCTTTCCGCTGTCAGGAAGGAACGGCTCTCCCGGCTGATGAAACTGCAATGGCAGATCACATATCTCCTGATTTTCTCGAAGATCGCATTGCATTTCTATCCCCCGAAACCGGACTGGACGAAGGAATATATGATCCGGTTTTATTCCTGCGTGTATAATACAGGTTTCTGGAGGACAGAAGAGTTTATCCGTCAGACCATGGAATTAAAAATCTTCCCGCACGGTATGGGTTATATCGGGGAGCAGTACAACTACTCCGATATATCGGTGTATTTTTATGAGAATTACTGGAAAAATATGGTAAAGGAATGGGGAAAACTAAATAAATCTCATTGAGGTGCGGATGAGAAGGATATTTCTTCTCTGTGTATTCAGTCTTATATCGTTAAACGCATGCCATCGCGATACGATTCCTCCCGATCCGGCGGAGACGGCGCTGATAAAAAAAGGCCTCGATTCGTACAAGTACGGCAAATTCAACGAAGCCCTCGGCTCATTCGCCGACGCTCTCCGTATCAACCCGTTATCCCCCGAAGCTAATTTTTACAGTGGCGCGATCTATTTCCATAAAAAAGACTATCCTTCCGCGCTGGCATTTTTCGAAAACGGTCTTAAACCCGATCCCGATAATCCGAAAATGCTCTATAACCGCGCTCTGACCTATCTCGAAACCGAACAGTACGATCTCGCTGTCAAGGATTTCGAAGAATGCTTGAAGTCCGATCCCAAGTCGTGGGAATCGTATTATTACCTCGGGATGCTTTCGATTAAAACCGCGAAGGACGATCAGGCGCCCGCCTACTTCCTCGAATCGCAGAAACTCAATCCTGCCTACTTCTGGTCATACTTTCTCTGCGGAGCAGCTTTTTACCGCAGCGGGGACTGGAAAAATGCCGCGCTTCAATGGACTAAGGCGATTGAGATTCAGCCTTCGTATGCCCAGGCTTACGCCCTGAGAGGACTCGCTCTCTACAACTCGCTCCTTTATAAGGATTCGCTGATCGATTTGAAGAAGGCGATGTCGATGGGGTATGCCGATTCGATTGTACCGATGACGATCGCTCTCGACTATTACCGGATGAACGACACAGTAAAAGCGAAGGATTTCCTCAATAAAGCGAAACAGGATAAAGAACTGTTGACCGAGGCCAATCTCAAGCTCTTTCCGTTTACCGACTATATTCGAAAGTCGTTAGGAGAATTATTACAAAAATAGATTTCGGAGGGCATATGTTAGTCAACAAAGTAGCCGAGCCGAGAAATGTTAAAACTTTTCGCGAGATGGTGGAAGGATTCGATACGGACAAGCTTCATTTACCCGCATTAGTAGGGAAGACTGACGAGGGCTACTGGACTGTCACCTACGGCGAACTTCAGGACTATGTCCGTTACATCGGAAATGCTCTATTGAAAATGGGTGTAAAAAAAGGCGATAAAATCGGCCTGATCGGTGAAAACCGAAACGAATGGGTGATTTCGTATGTCGCAATCGTGTATATCGGCGCTACCGTCATCCCTCTCGATATTCTCCTGTCGTCCGAAGAAACCCTGCATATAGTCAGAAATAGCGATGCGGGCATGATATTCTGCTCGTCGGCATACCTGACAAAACTTCTTGAAAACCGGACGATGATGAAAAATATCGAAAAATTCATCGTCTTCGATAAAGACGATCCGAATATGCTGAAAGATATGTCGGCAAAATGCAAAGATAAAAAAGGCGCGCTTACCCCGGGAAATTTTGCGCTCAGGGTGAACGAGATTGCCGATTATGAGGCCGAACAGAAAACCCCCTACAAAGAATATGAGTTCCCGAGCTTTTTCGCGCTCTACCGGACCGGTAAAAGGATGATTCAAAATCACGAGAATCTTTTCGAGAAACAGAAAATAAATCCCGACGACATCGCGGCCTTGATCTTTACCTCCGGGACTACCGGTCTGCCGAAAGGAGTGATGCTTTCACATTACAACCTCCTTTTTAACGCGGACGGGGTGCAGATGTCCACCGCGCTCAGTTCCGACGACCATTGGGCGGTACTTTTGCCGCTCCATCACACCTATCCCTCGATGATGGGAATTGTCGTGCCGCTCCTCACTCACGGCCGCATCATCCCCATCGGATCGTTGAAGACAAACGTATTCATCCCGATACTGGCTGACACCGGGGCAAGCTGTATTCCGGCGGTACCCGTCCTGATTGAAAAAATCTATAAGGGCGTATTCGCCAAAGTGAAAGCGAAGGGTATCGTGACCAGTATCGTTTTCCACCTGATGTTCGCGATCAGTAAGTTTTTCTATAAAGTATTTAAAGTCAAGATCGGGAAAGCCCTTTTCGGAAGCGTGCGTTCCGGCCTCGGGCTGAACAGGCTCCGCTTCTTTGTCTCGGGCGGCGGCCCCATTCCGAAGGCCGTCATCGATGGGATGGAAGTGCTCAGCCTTGTCACTATGCAGGGATACGGCCTCTCCGAGACCTCTCCGGTCGCGGCAAGTACCACTCCAACCCTTAACCGCGCTGGCTCAGTGGGTCTCCCGCTTCCCAATATCGAAGTCATGATCGATCATCCCGATGCTAACGGCAACGGTGAAATCCTAATCAAGGGCGGAAGCGTTATGCTCGGCTACTACAAGATGCCGGACAAGACCGCGGAGGTGATCGACAAGAATAAATGGTTCCACACCGGCGACCTCGGAAAAATCGATTCCGACGGCTACCTGTTCATCACCGGAAGGATAAAAAACATCATCGTCACAAGGGGCGGAAAGAATATCTATCCCGAGGAGATCGAAAACCTTCTCCTCCAAAGCGAATATATCGCCGAAGCCGTCGTGATCGGAAAGCATGACGCGGAAAAAGGCGAAGTCCCGTTTGCCATCGTCTATCCTAACTTCGAAACGATTTCTGCGATGGAGCAGGAACTCAAGAAAGCCTACACAGAAGAGGATATCGAGGCGTTGATCAGGAAAGATATCCGCAGGCTGACCGCCGACCTTGCCTCGTACAAAGTCCCGCAGGGACTGAGGATCAGCCCCGAAGAACTGCCGAAGACGTCCAAACGTACCGTGAAACGATTTCTTTTCGAGGATAAAAAGTAGGAGCGGGTTATGCTCAAAGACCTCTTGATGAAAAGCCGCAGTTACAGGCGTTACGACGAAAGCCACGTCATCGACAGACAGACTCTGATCGATCTTGTCGAACTGACCCGTTATTGTCCGTCCGGGATGAACATGCAGCCGCTTCGTTACTATATCTCTGTAGATCCGAAGATCAACTCGATCATCTTCGAAAATACGAGTTGGGCGGCCGCCTTGGGACCGGCGGGACGTCCCGCAGACGGAGAACGCCCTACTGGATACATCCTGATACTGGGGGATAAGCGTCTCACGCAGAACTTCTTCTGCGATCATGGAATTGCCGCGCAATCGATCCTGCTCGGCGCAACTGAAATAGGCCTCGGCGGTATCATTATCGCTACAGTTAAACGCGATATTCTGATGAACGCACTTGCGATACCCGATCACTTCGAGTTACTGCTCTGCCTCGCAATCGGTAAGCCTGTGGAAAAAATAGTCATAGAAGAAATGCCCGCGGACGGGAGCCATAAGTACTGGCGGGACGAACAAAGAGTTCATCATGTGCCGAAAAGGCCGCTCTCCGAACTCATTGTCAATCTGAACGATTAGAGAAGTTTCGTTTTCGCGACAAGGGTGTCGATATCCTCGTTAAGGACGATCTTCGCCCTGCGGTCATACTGAGTCGGCTGGTTATTTAAAATGACAAGCATCGTCGTATCCGAGATATAGGACGGCAATGTCGCGACCGGGTATACCGACAAAGACGTGCCCATCGCAATCACCATATCCGCCTTCTGGACTTCAGTGAGAGCTTTTTCGAGGCCGTGCACCGGTTCCCCGAAAAACACGACGTCCGGTTTCAGGATGCCTTCGCAGGCTGAACATTTCGGTACCTTACCCTTTCGGATCGTTTCGATAATTTTATCGTCGGCCGGGATAATCTTCCCGCAGGTTATACAGACATACTGCGAGAATGACCCATGCACCTCGATGACGTTTGTGTTCCCAGCCTTCTTGTGGAGTCCGTCGATATTCTGTGTGATCACCGTTTTCAGCCGTCCGATATCCTCGAGCTTTTTTAAAAACATGTGACCCTTCGTGGGTACGGCATTGGTAAAACTGTCGATCAATTCGGATAACAGGCCGTAGAAGTCCTGCGGGTTCTGGCGGAAATAGTCGATATCGAATATTTTTTCGCCGGGTATATCCTTACGTTTGTAGATACCGTTGGGGCCCCGAAAATCCGCAATCCCGGCGCTGGTAGAAATACCCGCCCCGGTTAATGCTACGATATACTTGGAACGCGACAGCGTATCCATGAACAGATCGAGACCTTCCAATATCATTTATTTCACCTTCAGGAAAATTCTTTTTCCTACTTTTATCACTTGTTCCTTTCCGCCGGAGAGCACTACTTCTTCTTTGATCTTCTCGCCGTCAATCGAAACCGCGTTCTGGGATATCATTCGGCGCATCTCGCTTTTCGAGCTGATTACCCCTGCCGCCGCTACGATATCGACAATGCTCATCGGTTTGTCGATGATAAATTCCGGCATCACATCGGGAAGACCCTTTTCCTTGAAAATGCGTTCGAACTCTATCAGCACTTCTTCGGCGTCTTTTTTGGTATAGAGTTGTTCGACAATCGCCTGACCGAGTTTTACCTTGAAATCGCGGGGATTCTCGCCGGCCTTCATCTTTTTCTCATAGTCCTTTACCGTTTCGAGCGGGACATCGGTAAGAAGCTCGAAGTATTTCGCGATCAGATTGTCCGGGATCGACATGACCTTCCCGAATATCTCCTTCGGGGTTTCGGATACGCCGATATAGTTCCCGAGAGACTTACTCATCTTTTGGACGCCGTCCGTCCCTTCGATAATAGGCATCGTCAGGATAGCCTGCGTATCCTGACCGTAAGCGGTCTGGAGATCGCGTCCGACAAGCAGGTTGAATTTCTGGTCGGTTCCGCCGATTTCCACGTCAGCCTTAAGCGCCACCGAGTCGTAACCCTGGATCAGCGGGTACATAAACTCGATGATCGAGATCGAACGGTTTTCCTTATAACGTTTCGCGAAATCGTCGCGTTCCAGCATCCTCGCCACCGAGTAGAACGACGTCAGCTCGAGAACATCGGAGAACATCATCTTCGAGCACCAGTCGCTATTAAAAACTATCTTCGTTTTCCGCGGATCGAGTATTTTAAAAATCTGCTGTTTATAGGATTCGGCGTTCCGGAGAACTTCCTCACGGGTGAGACGTTTGCGCGTTTCGGATTTCCCTGTCGGATCGCCGATCATCGCGGTAAAGTCGCCGATCAGGAAATAAACCTCGTGCCCCAGTTCCTGGAACTGGCGAAGTTTCCGTAACGGAACCGTATGCCCGAGATGGATATCCGGCGCGGACGGATCGGCGCCGAACTTTATTCTTAACGGCCTGTCCTCTTTTAACGATTTCTCCAGCTTCTTTCTCAGCTCTTCCTCGGGGATAATCTCCACGGCGCCCCGGGAAATAATTTTCATCTGTTCGTCGACACTGTGCTTCATCTATCGCTCCATGACATAATTAAAATGAAAAACGGGATTTATTTCGCTAGCCCCGCATCCTTGTCATTTAAAACGATCCCCTTTGCATTCGGATCGATCTTATCCATGACATTCAGCGCGGTATTGACCATTTTCTCCAGAGAGGTATCCAGCTTCGAACAGAGAGCGATACTCACTCCGAGCTTGACCTCGCTGCTTTTATACTTGAAGCTTCTCAGTCTGACCTTTTCCTGAATCGACTGGTAGAACGCGGTCAATTCGGCGATGTTCTGGTACTCCGTCGCGACGACAAGATACGGGCCGGAGTAACGAGCCAGCACGTCCGAACGGCGCTTCAGGCTCATGTCGAACACGTTAGCGACTATTTTCAGGATATTGTGTGTAAACTCCGTGCCGTAGGTCTGACCGAACTCTTTGAAATCGTCGATACGGACAATCGCGACCGCGATCTCGAATTTGTTTCTTTGGGCATTGGAGTGTACCGCATGTCCCACTTCATAGAAATAGCTCCGGTTGAAAAGCCCGGTCTCTACATCGAAATACGCGATGCTTTTCAGCCGCCGGATCATTTCCATATTGTCGAGGTTCATATTCACACGGCAGAGGAATTCCTCACGGTTGAACGGTTTCTGCACATAGTCGTTCGCACCGTGTTTGAGGAATTTCGGCACGATCTCCTCGTTCGACTCGCCCGAAAGGATGATAATAGTTACTTCGTCCTTACCATGCTTCGCCCTGATCTCCGAAAGAAGCTGTAACCCGTCCATTTTCGGCATGTCGTAATCGGCGATTACGAGACTGATGTCCGGGTTGTCCTTGATGAACTGAAGAGCTTTTTCACCGTCTTCCGCCTCGAAAACTTTAAACTGCTGGCTGTGCATCAGGCGGTCGAGGAATTTTCTATGGAAGGACGAATCGTCCACAATCAGAACCTTCTGGTTCATATTACGGATAATTCTCTTGATCGCGCTCAGAAGCTCGTCGGCATACCCGGCGTCTTTTTCGATAATGTAATCGACTACGTTTTTGGAGATAAGCTGTTCGCGTATCTCGTCGTCGTAGAGAGCGGTCAGCACGATCACGGGGATACCCGCTTCGAGGCAGAGATCGACCGCCTCGCCCTTGAGGGCGTCGGGAAGGACAACCCCGGCTATCGCGAGAAGATAGTCGCCGGACGACTTCACGAGAAGGGCGTTTGCATCGGCCAAACTACCTACGCTGTCTACACTGACGTCCATGTTGTCGGAAATCTTCTTCGTGATATTCTTCACTACCGTCAAATTGTCATCGATAATCAATATCTTTTTCATATCTACACCCTTCCGCAGTTTTTCACGTTTAGTTTAAGGAGGAATCTCCTTCTTGTCAAAATTCTATTATTCCATCCAGTAAAATTGATATTCCGCCCGAAATAGAGTAAAATAATAGCTAATTCTTTTCTGGAGTAGATTATGAGCAGGGACTACGACTTTTCAGCGATTGAAAAAAAATGGCGCGATTATTGGGAGAAAAATAAAACCTTCAAGACGGTCGAGAACCCCTCGGTACCGGAAGAGAAACGCTTTTATTGCCTCGATATGTTTCCCTATCCCTCCGGAGCCGGGCTCCATGTCGGCCATCCCGAAGGATATACCGCGACGGATATTATCTGCCGATACCTGAGAATGAAGGGTTACAACGTTCTTCACCCCATGGGCTTCGATTCGTTCGGCTTGCCCGCGGAAAACTACGCGATCAAAACCGGGACTCACCCCCGTGAATCGACCCATGCCAATATCGATAATTTCCGCCGCCAGTTAAAATCGCTTGGTTTCTCCTACGACTGGGACCGCGAGGTCTCGACCTGCGAACCGGACTACTACAAATGGACGCAGTGGATATTTCTCCAGCTTTTCAAAGGGGGATTGGCTTACGAGGCGAATGTCCCGATCAACTGGTGCAACTCGTGTAAAACCGGGCTCGCCAACGAGGAAGTCGTCAACGGCCGGTGCGACCGCTGCGGCGAACCTGTTGTAAAAAAGGATATGCGTCAATGGATGCTCCGGATCACCGCTTACGCCGACAGGCTCATGGAAGACATGGAACCCCTCGACTGGCCGGAGTCGATCAAGCATCTTCAGCGGAACTGGATCGGCCGCTCCGAGGGCGCCGAGGTCGATTTTCAGGTCAAAAGCACGGGCGATATGCTGAAAATTTTCACTACCCGTCCCGATACCCTGTTCGGCGCGACCTATATGGTGCTTGCCCCGGAACATCCGTTAGTAGAGAAGATTATGTCGAAGGACGAACGAGCCTCAGTCGAAGAGTATATCCTTAAGACAAAGATGAAGAGCGACCTCGAACGTACCGACCTCAATAAAGAGAAGACAGGCGTATTTACCGGCGCCTTCGCGGTCAATCCTGTCAACAGTAAGGAAATCCCGATCTGGATATCGGACTATGTTCTTATCTCCTACGGGACGGGCGCGATCATGGCGGTCCCGGCTCACGACCAGCGCGACTTCGAATTCGCGACGAAATTCGGCCTCGATATTATTCAGGTGCTTTCACCCGACGGTAAACCGCTCGACAAGCTCGACGCCGCCTTCGAGATAGACGGCATCGCGATCAATTCGGGCGAATTCACCGGGATGAAAACCGCCGACTTCAAGAAAAAAATTACCGAGTGGCTCGAGAAAAAAGGAATCGGGAAACTCGCGGTCAACTACAAGCTCCGGGACTGGGTGTTCTCCCGCCAGCGTTTTTGGGGCGAACCTATCCCTCTCATCCATTGCGAAAAGTGCGGAACCGTCCCAGTGCCTGAATCCGAGTTGCCTCTTGTCCTTCCCGATGTCAAGACCTATCTGCCGACAGGAACAGGAGAATCACCGCTTGCGGCGATCACGGAATGGGTCAATGTCAAGTGCCCGGAGTGCGGCGGGCCGGCGAAACGTGAGACGAACACTATGCCGCAATGGGCGGGTTCCTGCTGGTATTACCTGCGTTACCTCGATCCCCTGAACATGAAGGAATTCGCGTCAAAGGAAAAGCAGAAATATTGGATGCCAGTAGACCTCTATGTCGGCGGTGCGGAGCATGCGGTACTCCATCTGCTCTACTCGCGTTTCTGGCATAAATTCCTCTTCGATGAAGGTATCGTCGATACGAAGGAACCGTTTATGAAGCTCCGCAATCCGGGGATTATCCTCGGCGAGGACGGGCAGAAGATGTCCAAGTCGCGCGGTAACGTCATCAATCCCGACGATATCATCACAAGTTTCGGCGCGGATACGATGAGGATGTACGAGATGTTCATGGGGCCGCTCGATGTCATGAAGCCGTGGAGCACCAACGGGCTGAAAGGCTTGTTCAAGTTCCTCGAAAAGGTGTGGCGGCTTTTTACCTCTTCAACGATCACGTCCACTCCCGCACCCGATGACGTACTCCGCCTCACCCATAAAACGATTAAAAAGGTCGAGACCGATATCGATTCTCTCAATAACTTCAATACCGCGATCAGCCAGATGATGATCCTCGTGAACGAGCTGACTCGTCTGAAAGAACAGAATCGCGATATTCTTTCCGTTCTCGCCAGGATACTTGCGCCATACGCTCCTCATTTCTGCGAGGAGATTTGGGAAATCCTCGGCAATCCGCCGAGCATTTCGTCCGCGGAATGGCCGAAGTACGATCCGGCGCTGGTTGTCGACGAGACCTATCTGATGATCGTGCAGGTTAACGGCAAGCTCCGAGAGAGTATCGATGTCGAACGCGGAACGGATATCGAAACGATGAAGGCTCTCGCGCTGAAAAGCCCTAAGATATTGAAATGGATCGGCAATGCCGAGATCGTCAAGGTGATCGCGGTGCCGGACAAACTGATCAACATCGTTATCAAGCAATAAACGCGTCCTTGACAAAAAGGGTTATTGAGGATATCATTTTAAGCAAGCAATATGAGGTTTTGATGAAAGTAAAAATCAGCGATATCGTTACTCTTTTAAACGGAAAAGTACTGTTCGGCGGCGAGAAAGATTATGTAATCGGCGTTCTCGCGTCGGGACTGATGAGCGATGTCCTCACGACCGATAAGGAAGAATTCCTGCTGGTGACCGGACTGACCACCCCGCAGGTTGTCAGAACCGCCGATATGGTAGTCGCCAACGCTATCCTATTAACAAACGGAAAACAAGTACCCGAAGATACGATAGAACTCGCGCGCGAACTAAAGATTACTCTCCTCTGGACACCGCACTACAATTTCGAGGCATGCGTTCTGCTGGGTAAACTATTCCCCGTCGAGCCGCCCGATGCAAGGTAAAATATCGCTCGAAAAACTCCCGAGTGTTGTCACTGAAATCCTTCTCCGCCTGAAAGTCAAAGACGCTATGTCGCAGGCATTGCATACCGCGAAAAAGACCAATACGCTGAAAGAAGCGCAGAACATGATGAAGGAAAAGCGTATTTCGGGCATCCCGATTGTCGAGGGCGATAGGCTACTCGGCATCATCAGCGTCGACGACATCCTGAACGCGTTCGACAAGGGTTATATCGACGACCCGATCGAGCCGTATATGACGAAAACGGTCGTCTTCCTCGAGGACGATATGCCGCTCACTTTCGCTATTTCTTATTTCGATAAGTACTCCTTCGGCCGTTTCCCGGTCATCAATAAAAAGAAACAGCTTGTCGGGATACTGACAAGCCGCGATATCCTCATGTCGCTTGTTCAGGCGCTAAACCAGGAGATCAAGGAACTCGAAGATAAAATCCATCCCGAACACCCTCTTCATAGCCCCAACAAAATTCACCGGGAATTCTTTATCAAGAAACTCGATTTCGAGAATGCCGGAAAGGCTTCTTTCGAAATAAAAAAAATATTGAAAGAAGAAAATATTCCGCAGAAAATAATCCGCCGCGCCGCTATCGCATCCTATGAACTGGAGATAAATATAGCCATTCATTCGGAAGGCGGAAAGATGTTATTCGACCTCGAGGGCGAGTATCTCGTAATCACCGCGCAGGACAACGGGCCGGGAATCGCAGACCCCGATAAAGTCATAAAACCCGGCTATTCCACCGCGAACGAATGGATCAGGTCTCTGGGTTTCGGCGCGGGAATGGGACTTCCTAACGTCATCAAGGTATCGGACGATTTTAAGATAGAATCCGAAGTCGGAAAAGGAACTACGGTAAAATCGATCATTCTCCTGAAAGAGGACGATTGACAATGGAGAAAGTATTTCAAAAGGAATGAATATGAAAAAGTTTTCCTTAATTCGCTCGATGATCGCATTCTTTCTTTTCTCGGAAATTCTTTTCGTCATATTCGACTTTTTCGTCGTATACCCCTTCCTCGGCCTTCCGTTCAATATGGTTCTTCGCGGTATGGGGCCCGCTGTCGCGATCATGCTCTCCGTTTTCGTGATCGTCGGGTTTTTTATCCGCAAGTTTCTCAAACCTATCTGCACTCTCGCCGATAAAACGGTTCTGGGATCGCGGTTGACCCCGGAAGAACGAGTCTCCTTCCTGAAAAGAGAGGCGTTCGTAAACCGTTTCCTCATGCTTGTCAATATCATCGGCTTTATGGTGGTCACACCGATTGCGATAGTCGCGACTATGTTCGCCGACGGTGTCCTTCGTTGGTCGACCGTTCGGTTTAATATTGTCGTGGTCGCTGTCGGCCCGGTGCTCGGTATCCTGCAAAAAGAGTACTTCAGCTTCATTATGCGGAAGATCAAGGAAAAAATCAGCCTTCAGGAATTTCAGCTTCTCGATAAACCGGCAAACCTGAGAAAAAGATCGGTCGCGATGATTATCGCGTTCACCCTCTCTATCTCGCTCAATTTTACCATGGTCATCCTGAGTCAGAACGAAGTTCTGAGCGGCGTCGATCATATCGCGATCAAGTTAAACCCGGAATTTAAAGAATCTTATACCAACGAGTACAGGGAGTTCTACCTCGCGGCGGAACAGTCTACCGACCCGGTGCTGAAAGAAAAAGCCCAAGCCTTCATCAAAAAAGTCAATGCCGAATATCCTACAAATAACATGATCTTCGCCGTGCTTTCATTCGGATTTATGGCGGTGCTGTGGTTCATCCTCGGGGTATGGATTTTCAATTTATCATCGCATCTCCAGGGCATTAACGCCCGTTTGCGCGATATTGTCAATCTCGAGGGCGATCTGTCCCATTTCCTTGTCAAGACGACCGACGATGATATCGGCGAATTGCAGGTGCTGATCAATAAACTCATTCTGAACCTCAACGGGATGTTCCTCAGTATCTTCAAAATCGCCCGCAGTCTGATCGATCAGACCCGTCAGGAGCAGAGTAATGTCGAGGAACTGATGCGCTCCAACGAGGAAATCCAGACTTTGACACAGGAAGTATCCAAGGAAGTAGGCCAGCAGGTCGAGGTTTCCAAAACGACATCGGGATTTATTAAAGACTTGGTGAATATCATCGAAGACAATATTTTGAAAATCCGCCGTCAGTCCGCGATGATTAAGAACACGAGCGACTCCTTCGCGGCATTCGCCATGTCCATGAACTCACTGACCCAGTCCGCCGATAAGGCCTCGGATTTCGGGAAACGCCTCACGGTTTCCGCGGAAGAAGGCGCGAAATCCATCACCGACATGAATTCCGCAATCGAGAATATCCGTTCGTCCGGCATGAGTATTTCCGACATCACGGAAACGATTTACTCTATCGCCGACGAAATCAATATCATGGCGATGAACGCCGCAATCGAGGCCGCGCACGCCGGTGATTTTGGAGCAGGGTTTGCGGTGGTCGCAAGCGAGATACGCTCGCTTTCGGAAAACACTTCGTCCCAGACCACCGAAATCGCGGAACTCCTCAATTCGATGACTAAACAGATCGAAACACTGGTAGCCCGGGCGAAAGGAATGTCACAGGCGATGCAGGGCATCCAGGACGCCGTCAATTCTACGAATAAGCTTGTGCGCGAGATCGAACAGGCCGCTGTCGAGAACCGTGAGAAATCGTCGTCAAGCGGGGACGAGATGCGGCAGGTGATGCAGATCACCGACAGCATCACCCAGAATCTCGAAGACCAGGCTGCCGGCAACAAGAAGCTCGTTTCATCGGTTTCCACCCTCGAAGGTTCTACCGTGAAGATCGACGAGGTCGGCAAGCACCAGGAAAACTATTTCACCGCCCTTTCCGACGTGTTCGAGCATATATATAGGTATTTCATGTCGATGAGCGATCAGCTCGAGGCGCTCGACGACAGTCTCGGCAACCTGAAACTGGTCGATCCGAACATGCTCAATCACGAACAGCATGCCGAAGTCAAACTAAAGGATTGAAAATGAAGCTCTCGGAAATTGTTAAAGCGCTCGAACTCACCTATGCTACGCCTGAAAAGATTGATCCTGATGTCACGGACGGGTATACATCCGACCTGCTGAGCGATGTGATGGGTAACGCGCGCGAAGGATCGATCCTGATCACTATTCAAGCACATAAGAACTCCGTCGCGGTCGCGTCCTTATCGGGTATCACCGCCATCCTGATCTGCAACGGACGTGAAATCCCCACGGACATGCTCGATGCCGCAATCAGCGAAGGGATCGGGATTGTCTGCACCGGCGACAACCAGTATGTCTCGTCTTACAAAATACACCGTGTTCTCGCCGGGTCATGATCGTCAAGGCCGATCTTCATATCCATTCCTGCCTCTCGCCCTGCGCTAATCTCGAGATGTCACCGTCGCGTATTGTCGAGGAAGCTGTTCGTGCGGGTCTCGGCCTGATCGCGATTTCCGATCATCATTCCTGCCTGAATTGTACCGCGCTCGACAAAATTTGCGCTTCCCGTTCGGATATCCGCTGTCTATTCGGGATGGAGATCGCGACGGCTGAAGAAATCCATGTCCTGTCGATTTTCGACAATCTCTCACTCGCGCTCGAATTCGGCAAGAAGGTCTATGCGAGTCTTCCATCGCTCCAGAACGATCCCGAACGTTACGGGGATCAGGTTTATGTCGATGAGAACGATGTGATCGTGGGAGAAGTGGAGAACTATATCGGCGGCGATATAGCGAGCTCTTATTCGCTCGAGGCGCTGATTCCCGCGATCCACCGCGCGGGAGGTCTGGCTATCCCGTCGCATATCGACCGGCCCTATTTCAGTATCCTCTCCCAGCTCGGCTATATCCCGTTATATGACTATGACGCCATCGAGGTTACGCCTTCGGCGAAAAGTATACCGGTCGAGGTTCTGAATCGATATCCAGTCATCTATAACTCGGATTCGCACGTACCCGAAACAATCGGGAAAACTTTTCATGAGTTGGAATTCGACTGCGGCTTGAAGGAAATCGGCATCGCGGAACTGAAAAAGGCGTTTGAGAAACGGATTAAGCATCCGGCTTGAGCTTCTTACTCAGCCTGTCGGCATAATGAACCGGCAATGGCAGTCTGTAAGCGCCGGTAATTTGTCCGGTCAGCGCGGGGATCGAATCTATCGCGAAACGGTATCCCGGCGAGAGAAAGACCGGTTTAGCCTTCTCACGAGTCCTCATCACCAGACCGATCACCTTATCATTCATGGTCAATTCGGAATAGTCGAACCTTTTTCCGCCGGGGATGGAATATACTCCGCAGAGTTTCGATTTCCCGCACCCTACCGACGGCATATCGAGAAGGATACCGCCCTGCGCCGCGATCCCCATTCCGCGCGGATGCGCGATGCCGTGGCCGTCGAACAGGAGAATATCCGGAATTTCGTTCATTTTGAGATATGCACGGTAAATCGCCGGAAACTCCCTGAACGATAAAAATCCCGGGATATAGGGAAAGATTATTTCTTCCGACGCACCGTACTCCGCGGCAATCCGCCCTTTGTCGATATCGAAGACAACAATCGCCGAATAAGCGCGTGTAGCAGAATAGGCCGTATCGATCCCGGCAACCATGCGAATCGGTTTTTCAATAGGTTTATCGTTAAGATAAGTCTGAAGTTCTGTCTGGAGCGCCCTCGCTCCGTCGAGATCGCGGTCACGGCAGATTTGAAGCGTCCTTTCGATCAATTCTATACGCATGAAGGATTATATCTCAAAAAACATTCATCCGCAAGCGGATTTTTATTAAAACGATTGCAAAATTATCATAAATCTCCTATAATATTATACAGTATTAGCGATCCTACTACTAAACGGGGGAGCCTTGAATGAAAAAGGTTTCGATTTTTCTGACCGTCATTGTGATTCTGCTGTCCTCATGTACGATAAAGCTGAAATCCGGAAAGAAGACCGAGGGCGCCGTTCCCGATTTTATTATGGGCGATTTCCAGTACACGTCGTTCAGCGGAAGCGGGAAACGCGAATGGGTGCTGAAATCCTCGGAGGCGAAAATGTTCGATTCGAGCAGCGAAATATTCCTCTACAATATGACGATGACATTCTACAATCCCAATAACGTCATGCAGTCCTTTCTTTCGAGCGACGAAGGCTATGTGAATAAAAAGAACAAGAACGTTACCGCGACCGGAAATGTGAAGATATTTTCCGAGAACGGCGCGGTACTGATCTGTAAAAAGGTGTTTTGGGATAACGCGAACCGGATATTCTATTCCGACACGAACGAACAGGTGACGCTGATTCAGGGAAAAACCGTAATCAAGGGCTATAGAATGAAGGCCGATTCCGGTTTGAAACAGGTCCAGATTCTCGATGTGACCGGCGCGATAAAAAAATAGGATTCTCTATGAAAAGGATTTCCTGGGTTTTCTCATTTCTCTCCCTCTTTTTTGCCGCCTCGCTTGTTTTTTCCGCGATCCTTAAAGTGTCCGAGAAACAGCCTGTCGATATATCCGCCGGTAAAAGCGTGTATTATTGGGAGATCGAAAGAATTATACTCGAGGTATCCAACAAGAACAAGCCAAAGATCGTACAGGGAAACAGCGTTCTGGTCGCGGATACGATCATCTTCGATCAGAAAAACAATATCGGTTATGCCTATGGAAATCTCGTTTTCGAGAACAAGAAAGAGAAAACCGTCCTGAAGGCGGGCGAAGGGACTTATTACGCGAAAGAAAAGAAAATGATCGTCCAGAAGAATCCCATCATCTATATGAAAAAAGATAATACTACCGTGAAGGGCGACATGATGACGTTCTTCACGGATAAGGACTATATGGTTGTTGACGGCAATGTCGAGATCAAGGGCAAGGACTTCACCATCACCGGGGATAAGGCCCGTTATAACCAGGAAGCCGGCTCGTTCACGGTCACCGGAAACGCCAAGACTATCGACAAGTCGCAAGTGCTTTCCGCGAAGACCATCGATGTCCAATCGAAGGAAAATCAGCTTTCGAGCTATTCTGCTGTGGGCGATGTTGTGATCGAGAACACCAACGACAATTATCTAATCAAAGCGGGCAAACTCGATTATTACGAGAGTCTCGGGTATTCACGGATCAGCGATCACCCGGTGATCGAGTTCAAGAAAAATAATATTAAGGCTTATTCCACCGTCATGGAAAAATACGATAAAGAAGAAAAGGCAAATCTTCTCGGCGACGTCATCATCATTACCGGTGATAAACAGGCATTCTCGAAATGGGGCGTCTACGATTTTAAAAGCGAGGCGATGATCCTGACCGGCAATCCAATTCTGGTACAGGGTAAGACAAAGATGAACGCGTTAAAAATTATCGTCGATATCGCCAAAGAAACGATGAGTATGCAGGGCGGCGGAAGCGGCATTTTCGAATACAAATTGAATTGAACCTGCGAAGGAAGGGTTTTTGGGGCTTACTGAAAATACGAAAATCATCGAGAGTTTTGAAAGCTTGGGGCTGAGTCCGAACGAAGCCCGTGTCTACTTGGCGTTAGTGGAAAATCACCCGATCACCGGTTACCAGCTCTCCAAAATCAGCGGTATCCTTCGTCCGGTGGTCTATGAAATGCTCGGACGTCTGGTCGAAAAGGGCGGCGCGAAGATCGTAAAATCCAATCCCGACACCTATATGCCCGTGGAGATCGACTCGTTTTTAAAGAACATCGAGACCGATTTCACGGTAGCCAAGCAGAATATATCGAAAATCCTCAGCCAGTTCCTTGTCGCGGACGAATCTGACTATTTCTGGAATATCATCGGGAAGAAGAATATTGAAAACTCCGTCATCTCGCTGATCGAACGCGCGCGGGGGGAAATTTATATCAACCTTCATCTTCAAGACACATTCGACTTTTTCAGCGATTCGCTTCATACGAAACTCCACGACGGGGTCAGGATAGACGCGTTTTCATATTTCACCCTCGACACCCGCGAGATTACCCTTTATTCCTACAATCTCCGCAAGACTTTCATGTTCGAGGGAATCATCCCTACCGAGTTTGTCATCGTTTCGGACAGCAACGAAACCATCATCGCGAATTTCACCGATCCGAAATCCGCCAAGGCTGTGCATTCGAAAAACCCGGTCATGGTACATACCGCGAAAAAACTGATTGTCGACAGCATCTACATGATCCGCCTCTGGAAGTTTATCGGCACCGAAAAGCTCAAAGTCCTGATGACGCATGAGGACAGAAAACTTCTCGAGGCTATCGAACGGCATCTTGCCGAGTAAGGAGCTTTTCTTGAACGGAACACCCGAGATGGACGCGATTTTCAGAAAAATATATGATGCGATTATCGAAAATATCGAGCACGGCAACGGCGGCCCGTTCGGAGCGGCATTAGTCTCCCCCGAAGGGATAATCGGCGTCGGGACGAATAAAGTACTTTCTTCCTGCGACGTGTCCCGTCATGCCGAAGTCGAGACTCTCGCCGAAGCCGCGAAAAAGCGCGGTAATATCCATATCGCGGACGGCGTCCTTTTTACCAGCCATTTCCCCTGCATGATGTGTTACCACGCCGTAAAATGGGCCGGTATCACGAAGGGGTATTACATCTTCGACACCCAGGAAACCCGCGATTATTTCGGTTTCGTGGGCGACCAGTCGTTTCTTGAGGACTTGGGGATATCGCAGACGAATCTTGAAAGCGATCCTGCTCTTGTGCTCGAACGCTACCGGTCGGAACTGACGGATGAATTGTTTTTTCATAGATTGGTCGAAATATGGAATGAAAACTACAAGACGACTCTCGGATCCTACGATATCTGATTAGATATTCTTCTCGATCACCATAAAAAGCCCTTCTTTGATTGTCGTGAAATAGAACTTATAGATATAAAAGATATTCTCGGGATTGTCTTTGTACTTCAGCATCAGGTAATTGTAATCTTTATCTTCTATATAGTGTACGAGTTCTTTATTGAGGATATAACCCTCGATCGCCTGCGGATCGGGTTTCTCCAGACCGAACCGGTGCGCGGCGAAATCGATGCCCTCGATGCTATTGATCGGGATATAACGGTACTTCCCGCCGGATTTTTTTATTTCAAGGAAGCTCGATAATAAAGTGAGCACGTCTTCCATGATAATCCGCTGCACGCGGAGCGATCCGTATTCGATCTTCACCCCGAACAGGTCTTTGAACAGGGAATACTCTTTATTGAGTTCTACCTGGTGGATTTCTTCTTCGCTTGTTTCCTCTTTCAGACGCTTAAACAGCACATCCTTGTCGATCTGCTTATTCACGCTCAGGAATATTTCTTCAGTCCAGGCTATTCCGCCCATCCATTGCCCCTTATTTGGTTGTCATCGTCTCGACCCCTTCCCATTCCTTGGGCGGGTTGAGGATCAGGTAATCGCATCTCTCAATATAAAGCTGGCATATTTCGTCTTCCGGCCTTTCCTTGAAAAGGCGGCTGAATTCGTTCTTGGCTTCTTTAAATTTTCCGTCGTAGTACTGGGAAAGCGCCGTATGGAACGAGTTCAAGTATTGAACGAGCGGCTTCGCTTTTTCCAGGGCCATCGGGCAATATATTTTCACGGGTTTGTTTTTTCCCTTCACACGGACGGTATCGAGTTCGCGGAAATGGAACTTCCCGGGTTGGATCTCGTCCTTGGTGAATTCGCTGATGATGATCGGCATATGGTACATCTTTGTCAGCCCTTCCAGACGTGAAGCGAGGTTCACTGTATCGCCGATGACCGTATAGTCTATTTTCTGTTCCGATCCGATATTTCCGACAATCGCGTCGCCCGTGTTGATCCCTATTCCGATCTTGAATTCGATCTTACCCGAGGCGCGTTGACCCTGATTGAACTCCTCGATAGCGTCGGAGTTCATGATCGCAGCCGAGACAGCGCTTTCAGCGTCATCCGGACGGACAAGCGGCGCGCCGAAGATCGCCATGATCGCGTCGCCGATAAACTTATCGATAGTCCCATGCTTGTTGATAATGATCCGCACCATCCGGTCGAAGTACGAGTTCAGCGAGAGAACCAGCTCTTCCGGCCTTAGGCTTTCGGAAATAGTCGTAAACCCGCGGATATCCGAGAAAAAGATACTGACTTTCTGGCGCGCTCCGATCAGCATCGAGTCGGACGCGAGGTTCAATACCTGGTTGATGACTTCCTGGGGCACGAATTTCTGGAATATGAAACGTATTCTTTCTTCCTTTTTCTTCGCGAGTACAGTCTGGTAGGCATAGTTCTTGATCTGGTTGTACGCGCCTTCCAGTTCCGCGATCATGTTATTGAAATAGAAGCCCAAAACCCCTATTTCGTCGGGATAGTATATCTTGACGCGTTTTGTGAGGTCCATGTTGGAAGTGATGTCCTGGATTGTCCTGACGAACTTATTGATCGGCGAAGTGATTCTCGCGATAAATATGAGGAGCAGGATTGTCGAAACGACTAAGCTCGCGGAGAGAATGATAAAAAGGAAGTCGAGGATTTCATTGACAGTCCGGTAAAATGTATTGCGGTCTTCCAGAATGACAAAAACCATATGCCAATCCGAGAAGTCGATGAACACGCCGACGTACTGTTTGCCGTCCGAATCGAATTCCACCCATCCGCTCGTTTTACCGTCGAACTTTTTTATCATTTCGGCTGAATCTTTAGTATTGAAATTGGTCATCGAGACGATTTCAAGATTATTACTGAGCGTTACGCCCACAAATCCGCCTGTCGGCGAGTTGATGACAGTAGTAGCATAATCACCTACTGACCGCTTGGTGTTCAGGAACAATGTCGGATCACTCGCGAGATCCATGTTTTTAATAAAGTTATTCTGCTGCGCGGCGTACTTGTAGATATCCTGCAGTTTGAATCCGAGGAATTCCTTCGCGATACCGGTAATACCGTTCTTCGCGGAGAAATAGGATGTAAAACCAAGGAATCCCGCGGTAATTATCAGAATCGGGATCACGACAAGCAGTATTTTATAACGAATTTTGCCCCGTACTTTCACCCTGACCTCACTTCCTGTAGAGTATATCGCCGACTTTTATCGGTTCGTTTTTCTTCACGATCTGTGCCTTGGACATAATCGGCGATACAACCGAAACATTCGCCTCACCGATATAGATGATGCCCGACTTCTCGTCTTTCCTATAGATAAAAATCGTCTGTCCGGCACTGAGCGTCTTACCCTTATAGACGTCGAGGATGATTTCATTTCCGATCACATCCACTACGCGACCGACCGCTTTTTCCTGATAGTTCTCTTCCTGCACCTTGGCGGTCTGCTGTTTCTCGGCATTCAGCACGATCACAATCGATTCCAATTTCTCGATACTCTTATCTATATAATCGGAAAGAGGATACAGTGTCATTATATTTACAAGGCCTTGTTTTGCTTTATCGTATTCTTTTTTCTTATAAAACTCTTCCACCTTCGCGAATTCGTCCTTCGCCGATTTATTATGCTGTGCTTTCAGTTCGGCGATACTCAGCCCGGCGCTCTTCGCTCCTTCGATCATCAAGACTCGTTCGAGACCTTCCACGCTCCCCTTGAGATAGTCGGAAATCGGGTATGTGACGATCACCTGAATATACTTTGCCTTCGCGTCGGTATAGTTCTTCGAGCTTTCACTCGCCGACGCCTGATCGAAGAGCGGTTTAGCCGCAGTGTTTTGCTCGGACTTGATCTTCGCGAGATCGACACTTCCCGAAGCCTTTGCCTTTTCTTCGATAGCGACTACACGTTCGATACCGTCGACACTTCCCCCGACGTAATCCGAGAGCGGGAACTGGGTGATGATACCGGCATACTTTTCTTTCGCTGAGGCGTATTTTCCGCTCTTCTCATCCGCGGATGCCTTGGCGTAAAGGTCTTTTGCTTCTTTATTCTGTGTCTTCTTTAATTCGTTCAAGTCGACACCCGAGGGCTTGGACTGTTCGGTAATCTTGGCTACCGTCTTCTCAAACCCCTTCATGCTCCCTTCGACATAGTCCGATAACGGGTACTCGGATATGATATCGGCGTACTTGGACTTAGCGCTGTCAAGCTTTCCCGCTT
>Ga0154538_174_pt1 | contig 33668 bp, 25 predicted proteins | sample RifGroF1_FD_105681 | JGI IMG/M metagenome (GOLD analysis project Ga0154538, IMG submission 105681) | Spirochaetes bacterium GWF1_51_8 | reverse complement strand
GTCCGACGAGTGGAGCGGGAGCATCTCATTCTCGGAATCCTTTTCGCACGTCGACTCGATTGTGCAGGGGCTGATCAAATCCGGCAACCAGCTCGATATGAACAAGATACAGGCCGAGATCGACAAACGGAACTATATCGACTCGGTCATACAGGCGTACATCGCGCTCGGCGTCGCCAAGAAAGAATCCGCGCTGCTCGAAGCGAATATCGGCGCGAAGGAAAGCACGCTCAAGGTGATGGAAATCAAGCTCAAGAACGGGCAGGAGATCGCCCTCAATGCGAAAAAGCTCTCGAACGAGATCGTTCTGCTGAAGCAGGACTTAAAGTATAACTATGCCCAGCAGGAGAAATCCGCCGAGCAGTTCCGGATACTGACCGCGCTGACCGGTATCGCGCCTATGTGGGACGCGGGAAGCGTGCCGGTGGTGCCGGACGCCGGGAGCAACTCGCAGTACGCGCTCGATATCGGGAAGAAAACGCTCGAGATCGCGAACAACTCCATCGATCTCGGCCTCGCGGCACGCGAGCACTTCCTGCCCGAGCTCAGCCTCTCGTTCAACTACGGCTACGATATGTGGGAACAGCAGTCGTCATGGGGCTTCAGCGCCGGTCTGTCGTTCAGCCTCTTCGACTTCTTCGAGCGCGAGAACAAGATCGGCCAACTGAATTACCAGAAGAACAATAACGAGATCGCGCTGCAGAACCTGATAAAAGAGTTCGAGTACAGCCTGAAGCTGATGCGGAAACGGATCGAGGTGCTGACCGAGAAGGTTTCCGCGTTGAAGGGGAATGTCGAGATCGAGCGCGAGCTCCAGAAGCTCTACGACTACCAGTACAAGACCGACGCGATCGAGTACCCGGAGTATATGCTCCTCATGAACAATCTGCTTCAGGCCGAACTGACCTACCTGCGGGCGGAATCGGAATTGTACCTGCTGAAAAAGCGTTTGCAGTACGGGCTCGTGAAGATATAAACATGCCTCGATATGTTGTTCGACAAGCTCACAACTACTCGGCATCCGGAAACCGAGTGCCCCGAAGGGGTGTATCGAGGTTTTCGTTCTGAAATGATTATATAGGATAATACATAAAAAAAGGACGGTCTGTCGTCCATATAACAAGTAGAATAAAAAAAGGACGGGCAAGAACCCGTCCTTTTTTATTATCGAATTGTACTTAGAAGCGGAACATGAGTTCCAGTCCGCCGAACGCGCCGCTATAGTTGATCGGCAAGGTAGTCTGTTCGGTACCGTTGACAAGGAACTTGAAGTTGGGATCGCTCAGGTTTTCGGTGGAAGTCCTGTTCTCATCGGTCACGTCTTTGAAGGTGATCGAGTAGAAGGGCAGGAAGGTCAAGTTATATCCGCCGAAAATGCGGAGCTTGAAGCCCTGGGAGAACTGGAAGTTAAACGACAATCCGGGCTTGACTCCGACGGTAATGCCCATCATGCTGACATTTAAGTCGCTGTAATAGTTCTGGTCGTTGATGGTGATATAAACAGAAGTGTTCTTCATTGTACCGAGATCGGTAAAGTTACCTATTGCGGTAATATCGAGCGAAGGAACGATGCTGAACGGGCCCATGTAAAGCTCATAGCCTACACCGAGGTCGAGGTTGAGGGCGATAGGATTTGCGACATAGAGACCGATCTGAGATCTCAGGAGCAGAGCATACCCGACTTCGAGTTCATAAGAAAGTTCGATATGGGGCGCGAGAGTCTGTGCGGGGAACGAGAACGTGTTGCTGAACCAGTCGGTACCGGGTGAGTCGTCGTTGTAGAGCAGGAATACGTTACCGGCTTTGATGTCGACCATCGAAACGCCGCCGCCGATCATCAGACGTCCGCCCATCATCGGGGCTTCGATCAACTGGTCGTTAGCGATAGGCGAGCCGAAAATGACCTTACCGATAGAATAATCCGCACCGATACTTTCGACACGGATCAGGCCCGCATCCATCTTGATGGTCTTGCCGGTCGCGCCGAGGGCGGAAGATTTCTCGATTATGAACTCGTAACCGGGCTCGACACCCATGTCCTTACCGAGCTCCATGTAAAGGGTACCGGGGCCGGGAACTTCGAGAACTTTTGTCTTGATCTTGAACGCGTCCATATTGCGGAGGAAGAATGTCAATCCCCAAACCGCGTCTTTGATCGCGTGCTGGTAGGCGTCCTGTTCGCCGGTTTCGGATTCATACTTGGCTTCTCTGCTGTAGATATCGACAAGGTTACCCTCGGCGTCGATCAGGCGGATCGAGACGTTGACGCTGGCCTTATGCACCCACACCCATTTCGAGGTGGTGTTGCCTTTCAGATCCTTGGACTTCTTTTCGATCTGGAGTTTTTCTACCGACCATCCGCTGATGATCGGGATGGCGATAAAGAACGAATTCGCCATTTTTTCGAGGTCGACAGCGGGGATGACTACCACGCCGAAGTCTTCGTCGATCAGGTTCTTGTCGTTCAGGATCGCTTCTTTCTTCAAGTCCTTGATCTTCTTGATGAACTTCTCGGCGGAAGCGACGTCCATTCTGTACTGGAAGCCGATAACTTTAAAACGCTTGAGATCGTTGAATACGCCGATCATCTGGTCGTCGAAGTAAGCGACGGCCGCGCTCGGCATATTATAAGATGAATACACCCCGAAGATAGCGACTTCGCTTTTTTTGGAAACTTCCGCGTCCGCGCCGAAGCTCAGACCGGAGAATCCCGCGATCGCTAACACAACCCAAAAAAGTCTTTTCATTTGAACCTCCATAAAGGAAATTTTATAGGGATTATATCGCCATAATATAACCCCTTTTTTTAAAATTCTCAAGAATTACATTGCTTTTATGTGTTTTCCTGGAAGAAATCGTAGATCAGTTGTCCGACAGAGACCGAGCTGTTATCCGCGGGGATCGTTTTCGGAATATGGACATGGAAGCCGCGGGAACGCAGTTCCTCATAGATCAGCGTCAGGCACGCGGGATTGGTGAAGAATTCTCCCGCCAGGAAAACGTTCTTCTCATGGTAACGGTCGGATATCCTTTCGACGGCGTCCGCGGTCGCCTTCGCGATCGTATCCACCACCTTGCCCATCAGCCCTTCGGGGTTCTCCTGCGCGAAAAGGTCGCCGACTAATTTCTGGATCAGGGCGTAGGTGTTGATGACGAAGAGGCCGTCCTCGTCGGCGATAGGCAGGGAATAATAGTCGTACACCGTATCCATCGGCACCATCTCGTTTACCAGCGTCTCGAAGAAGTCCTGTTCGAACGTCTTCTCCTTGTAGAACAAGAGTTCCCCGATAGCCGAGATGATATGATGCATGCTCGACGACAGGGTATAGTTGACATTGCCCTTATTGATCGCGTCGAAGATATATGCCGAGTTCTGCGCGGCCTTGACCTTGCCGATCAGCGGAATCTGCATATTCGACAGGTCGCCGCCGATAGCCTCTTTGATAAGCGCGATGGAAATCCGCCACGGTTCGATATTCGCGACGTCGCCGCCGGGCAACGGGACTTCCTTCCAGCGCCCGACTATCTCGAAATTCCCGATATTGCCGTAGATCAGTTCGCCGCCCAGAATATTCCCCTGCGGGCCGTAACTGATCGAGTCGTACACCACGCCGATCCCCTTCTTCTGCGCGAAACCGTTCTCGTACATGACGTTCGCGAGGTGGGAGTAGACATGGTTGACCTTGCGGAGATCGGTGAAACGCTTCAGGTAGTCGGCAATGAGGGAGAAGTTGTTGTAGTCGCGGATCAGGGTCAATTCCTTGAACTGGAGATGCCCGACTATCAGGCTCACAAGCCTGTCCATCTCGTCCATCTCGTAGAACGACTCGAGCCGTTCGAGGAGAGGGGATATGTTGATCGCGTTCTTCTCGAGATACGCGATGGTGAAATTGTTCTCGTCGCCGAACGACAGGGCCGTGCGGTTGTTTTTATTCTCCGGGAACGGTATCGTATGGAACGAGAACGGCGAGAACGATACCGGGAAGTAATCGTCGAGGATGAACGACTGGAAGACCGACGGCAGGGAAAATTCCGTATCGACGGCGTTCTTATGGTCGGTGTGCTCCTCGCTCAGGATGATAAACTTACCCTGCCCGTACTCACGGTGCAGGTCTTTGAAGAAACAGTTTTTATCGCACTTTTTCATCATCTCGCCCGAACAGATCGTGACATGGAACTTCCCGTCGCGCTGGGTGATATGCCGGATACCGAGCTTGGACGGCTTGACGAAAAGGGAGCGGCAGAATTTGCTGTCCATCTTCGTATCCGCCTGAAAGTGCGACAGCAGGAAGTCGTGATCGAACACGAGGAAGTAAGGGGTTCGATCCTTTTTTACCTTTGAAATTTCATCTACGATCAGAAATGTTTTTCCGCTCGGGAAACGCAAGTACTTCTTTTCCATTATACAACCTTTAAATAATTCGGGTGTCCCGGATTGACTATCACATTTACCGCCGCCGGGATAATCTCGATCTCGAAGCGCGAATTAACGAACAATTCGCCGTCGATGTGCATCGGCATATCCTCGGAGGACTCGATCACGAGCTTCTTCGTCCTGAACGGCGTCACTGTGGGATCCTGGTTATGTGTGCCGCGGATCACTTCCATGAGCTTCTTCGTTTTCCGGATCAGCCCGTCGTTATTGAACCTGAACACGCAGGCGTCAAGCAGCCCGTCGTCCGCGAGAGCGTTAGGCAGCACCGCGAACCCGCCTCCGCTCGATCGGCCGTTACCGACGCTGATCATGAACATCGCGCGGTCTTCGGAAAACTCTTCGGAGACCAGCTTGAGCCGCTTCGGCTTATAACCGATCAGGTTTTTTATCAATGCGATCCAGTAACGGAGCTTCCCGTTACGGATTTTCATTTTATGGAAATCGGCCGCGACCTGCGCGTCGAAACCCACGCCCAGTGTGTTGATAAAATAACGCCCGTTGCACTTCCCGGCATCGAGCCTGACACTCTTCGCCTGAAACAGGCTCACCCAATCCTTCTCCGCGAAACGCTCCGGGAAGCCGAGAACATGGACGAAATCGTTGCCGGAACCCGCTGACACCACACCGAAAGTCACCTCGGGATGCCCGATCAGGCTCTGCACGATCTCGTTGATCGTCCCGTCGCCGCCTACCGCGACGATATGGGTATAGCCCTGCTCGATCAATCCGGCGGCAAGTTCGGTGGCATGTCCGGGGCGTTCGGTCGAAAAGATGTCCGCTCCCGGGTGGTAACGCTTGATCTCGGCGCGAACCTCGGGAAGGTATCTCCCGGCAAATCCGCTTCCCGCTACGGGATTATCGATAAAAGCCCATTTGCCGTCGTAATCGGACACCGAACCTCCACTCCGCGATTTTCCCAAGGAGCATGCTTATTGTAATGCAGAATTATATTTTATCAAGATTTGATTTGTTTCTTTCGGAAATAAACTGGGCGCGGACTCATCCGCGCCCCGAGCTATTCTTCGATCAGGTTTAATTGATACTGGGCGTATAGGATTCTCTGCTTGAAGTAATTAACTCCGCTGCCGTAGTCGTCGTCGTCGCCGGAAAGCAGCTTGTAGTACGGCTTCTCGCCCCACGACGCCGGATTATCCTTGATCTTTTTAGGCCCGGTCGTGTCATTATCCACCCACGGTTTTATCATCGCGTGCCATTCCTTGATCCGGTTCATACTCGCCCATGCGTCGAACAGGCCTTTCCCGGGATCGATCAGCGTGACCAGGTAATTCGAGTATGCCTGACGGTATTCCGGAATTGATAGCACTTTCGAGATCAACGGGCGCTGGGAGTCGTTCGCCCACTGCCCCCACGAGAACACGTCCACCGTAGCGTCGAAACCGCCGGTGAATGTCCCCAGGGTGTTGTCGTAGTCGTATGGGATAAAGTACCACATTCCCGACGAGTGGCGGTAGATATAGTAATTGTTTTTATTGTTCCAGTAATCGTCCCACATCCCGACAAGGACGTTGACGGCATAGGCCTTGAGGAACTGGTGGACATCGAGGTTTTTATCGAGCCAGCTTTTCAGTTCTTTTCCTTCGAGTTTGTAGAGGTTCTCGGCGAACTGGATCAGGTTGGATTTCGCCTGCGCGAAATCGGTCTTTTTAGTCTTCAGGTCGTATGCGAACTTTTCGCTCATACTCTGCGATTCGGGGCTGATCTTTTCCATCCCGATACTGTCGTCCATCATCGAATAAACGAGGTCGGCGGGCCAGAGGCATTTCCAAAGCTGTCCGGCCGGGTCGCCCGGGAACCGGTTTTTCATCATCGCGCCGTCGATACTCTCGTTCATCCGGTACACCCCGAAGTACGCGGGGTATTCGTCGCCTATGACATGGATGCTTAATAGGACGTAGCTCGAACGGGGCGCGATAGTTACTCCGAAACGCTGGAAGAGATCGAAACAGTATATCTCGCGCACCATCGCGGGGTCGCCGTTGAACGCTTTCAGGTTCAGGGCTTCCAATGTGTGGAACTCCTGCGATTTGCCGTACTTGTCGAAGATGATGCGGAAATGGCTCTGCTGCCACTGTGTCGAGTCCGCGGTGTGGACGATATCGTCCTCGGGGGCCATCCGGCTGTAAACATTGCCGCGGATACGGAAACCGACATTCGTCAGGGTTTCGGATTGGCCGTTCTTGATGAATGTGAAATCGGCGTGGACGCATTCTTCGTTCTCGGGATTCGCCGCGAAGAACGCGAGAAGCCGGTTCCATTCTTCGGGCTCGATCTCGATCAGTATCTCGGGCAAGGCCTTGACATCGAAAACATATTCCGGCCCGAGCGAGATTGTCGCGGGATCGGCGGGGCGGATCGTATATCCGCAGGAAACCAGTAGAAGCGTCAAGAAAAGAACGGCGTTTTTCATAGCGATTCCTCGTCATAGTATTCATGGAAACAGCGCAACGGTAATCCGATTCGCGGAAGAGTATTTTAGCATATCGTTTGAATATTACAACAGGAGAATCGTTCGGCCGGAAACCTTTACCCGGCGGCAAAACCCCCGGAGGGGGCTTGTTGACGAAGTCATTTTGTCATTGCCTGCCTTCTCCTTCGGAGAAGGAGACAGGCGAGGCGTCATGGTGAGCGCTTGTCCCGACTTCATCGTCGGGATGCCGAACCATAGCCAAAGCAATCTATTTAATTACTGGGTATATAAATTAAACAGACTGCTTCACCGCTTCGCGTCTCGCAGTGACAAAAAAACGTGTGTTTCATGACTTCGTCAATATGCCGGAGGCCGGTTATTTAATCGAAAGCTGTTCCTTGACATACTTGATCTTCTGGAGGAAGTAATTGACCTCGCCGGGGGTGTCGTCGGAACCGGAGAGCAGACGGTAGTAGCCGTAACGCCCCCAGTCGGCGGGTTTGTCCTTGATCGCCTGCGGGCCGGTCGTGTCGTTACCGACAGACTCAGCGATCATCGCCTGCCATTCGGCGATCCGCGCCATGCTCGCCGCCGTGTCGAAAAGCCCGTTCTTCGGGTCGATCAGTTCGGCGATATACCCCTGGTACGCCTTGGAGTACTCGGGAATGGAAAGGATTTTGTCGATCAGCGGCCTTTCGGCATACGAGCCCCACGCCATTACATCCTTCGTCGCGTCCATAGTGCCGACAGCGGTGCCGAGAGTGTTGTCGTAGTCGTAGGGAATGAAGTACCACTTTCCCGACGGGTGGCGATAGAGATAGTAATTGTTATTGTTTCCCCAGTAATCGTCCCACATCCCGACCATGACATTGACGGCGTAAGCCTTGAGAAAGAGCTGGACCTCGAAATTCTGTTCGAGCCATTTCTTGAGCTCATCGCCCTCGAGGTAGTTCAGGTTATACGCGAAATCGAGCAGAAGCTCCTTCGCCTTTTCGAAATCCTTCTTTTTCGTCTTGAGGTCGTAAGGGTAAGACTTGCTCATCCCCTTGCTGACCGGACTGATATCCTCGATCCCGATTTTGCCTTCCATCGAGGCGTGGATGAGGTTCGCGGGCCAAAGGCATTTCCAGAGATAGCCGAGCTTATTACCCGGGAAGCGGTTTTTGATCATCACGGAGTCGACGCTCTCGTTCATCCGGTAAACCCCGTAGTACACAGGCGCGGGGTCGCCCCGGACATAGATACTGAGGCAGACATAAGCGGACTTCGGCGCGACGAACACTCCGAAACGCTGAAAGAGGTCCATACAGTAGATCTCGCGCACCATCGCCGGATCGCCGTTGAACGCCTTCAGGTTCATGGCCTTGAGCGTATGGAAGTCCTGCTTGGGTGAAAATTTATCGAAATCGATCCGGAAATGGCTCTGGTTCCATTCGGTTTTACCGGGGGTATGGACATAGTCGTTCTCGGGGCAGACCCTGCTGAAACCGTTGCCGCGGACACGGAAGCCTATATTCCAGAGCGTCTGCGACTGGCCGTCCTTGATGAAGGTGAAATCGGCGTGCACGCATTCCTCATTCTCGGGATTCTGCTGGTAGTACTTCAGCAGCTTGTTCCATTCGCCGGCGCTGATATCGATCACGATCTCGGGAAGGGCCTTGATATCGAACACATAGTCCTGCCCGAGCGAAAGGGTCGCCTTGTCCATCGGACGGACTTCGCCGCCGCAGGAGAGGAATAGCAATAACGTGAATGACAGGAGACCGTTCTTCATAATACCTTCCCGGGACGAATTTATATTGGGCGGTTATTAAAACTCTATTCAAATGGACAAAAAGGCTCTTTTCAGGACAAAATCATGCTTATTTATTGAAGCGCGGTAGAAACAGCCTGTGTCATTTACAATAAAACATTAAAAATAGATTGCTTCGCTTACGCCCGCAATGACAAGACAATTACTCTAAACTTGGATCATACTCCAATTAATAAGTTTTTTATACCGCCCTCTTACTATACGCGCGGTAATAAACCTACCACCAGAATATAGAACGGAGCCATGGAACGGCGGTATTCGACGGATTGTTCTCGTCGAGTAAAAAGTTTCCATTCTTGAATGGGAAAACCGCGAATATGTATCCGTCTCCTTTTTTGAGACCTTTTTTATCGAGCGTGATTTCCCAGATACCGTCGGAGACCTTTTGGAGCGGATTCGCCGTCTTTTTCCACTGGTTGAAGTCCCCCATCAGGTATACCGCGTTTGTGTTTGTCCATGCGATACGGATGGTGATGGAAGTCCCGTTGTCCTTTGGGTTGAGGAACGGCGCGGACGGGGTTGCCAGGTTGAAGACCGACGGCGACGGGGTCAGATTCCCGTAGACGTCCATCGCGGCCATATAGACCTTATACTGGCTGTTTTCCTTGAGTCCGCAGAAGTTGTTGTAACCCGTATTGTTCGGCTGGACAATGAACTCGCCCTTGACCGTCATCCCGTTACCGTCGACAATCTCCTTCGCGGTGGGAGCCGGAGCGCTGTCGGGCAGAACGGTGTAGAACACGGCACAGCTTTCATCGAGTTTGACATTGATTATACCTACGAACGGCCCCAGATTGGTCACCTGTTTTTTCTCGGCCGGCAGGAACACCGGGGGTATCTTATCGCCGTTTTCTGTGGGCCCGGCATACATCCACGTGTTCCCGTTAGTCGGTAATCCGAGTTGGAGTTGGGCGAACACGATTCGCGTCTTGATATAGTTGGCGTTGGGAAACTTCCCGGTCGCGTCGCCGGTCAGGAGCTTATAGTAGCCGAAACTTCCCCATCCGGCAGTCGGCAGATCGATAATCGCCATCTCCTTCCCGGTGTCGTTGACGATATAGGGCGAAATCATCTTCTGCCACCCGAGGATGCGGTTCGTGCTCGCGGTAAAATCGAACAAGTCGTTCGTCGGGCTGATCAGCTCGGCGATATAACGGATATACTTTTCCTTAAACTCGGGGATTTCGAGGACTTTATTGAGGAGCACCGGTTTTGGCTTCGGGCCCCAGTTGAGGATATCGATTGTCGCGGTGTTCCCGAACGACTTTATGCTGATACCCAGCGTGTTGTCGTAGTCGTAGGGGAGGAAGTAGCACTTGCCCCATTCGTCGAAGTAAAGGTAGTAGTTGTTGCCGTTATTCTTCCAGTAGTCGTCCCACATCCCGACAAGGTTGTTCACCGCGTAGAGCCGCAGGAGCAGGTCGACATCCATCGCCTGCGATATCCAGTTCTTGAAATCGTCGCCCTTCTTTTTATTGAGGTTTTGGATGAATTTTAACAGCATGGCCTGCGCTTTGCCGAGTTGGCCTTTTTTTGTCTTCAGGTCGTAACAGGGGGCGATGCTTAACGAGTTGTTCGTCGGATTGATCGACTCGATCCCCACATCCTTCGCGCCGGGTTTGGACAGGTTCGCGCCCCACAAGCATTTCCAGAGGTAGCCGTCGTCGCCGGAGTACTGGCTGTCGAAACGCGCCTTCAGGTAGTACTCGTCGTAAGGCTCGATCATCTTATACACCCCATAGTAGGCGGGTTTCGCGTCGCCCGCGACATGGATATACAACCGGCAGAATCCCACCTGCGGTGCCGTCCACACCCCGAACTTCCGGAACAGGTCGTAGCAGAATATCTCGCGTACATAGTTGCCGTCGTCGCGGAAGTACTTGAGATTGAGGCCGCCGAGACTGTGAAACTCGTTCTTGCCCTTGGCGAACTCGCCGAAATCCAGCTTAAAGTGCGCGTGGTTCCATTTCGGCGCGGAGGGGTTATGCGGTTCGCCGTAGCTTCCCTCGGGGCGTTTCCGGCTGGTATTCCCGCGTATTCTGATTCCTATTCCGTAAAGCGTCTCGACGACGCCATTTTTCTCGAACTTGAAATCTGCCTCGACCATCTCCTCGGAGTCCCAGTTGGCATCGATGATCTTGAGGAGATTGTTCCATTGCTCCGACGAGACCTCGATAGTGATCACCGGAAGGGCGGACAGGTCGAAAACGTAGGAAGAATCGCCCTTGATCTGGGTGTGAACCGGTTTGACAAAAACGTCCTGACAGGAAAGGAAAAGAAGCGCGGTCATTGCGACGGCAAGTTTTTTCATAGGAAGGCCTCGTTAGTGTTGTTGAATAAAACAAGGATACCGGCGAAAGCCGGTATCCTGAATAATATCGTTATGAACGTGGTACTTTATAAATTCGTTACGACCAAAGAATTGTATCCGCCCCATCCGTCATCGACATAATTGGTATTTACTGGGTCGGTTAACCAAACTTGAGCGCCGTTATTGTACCAGAATTTATAGGCGTCACCATGATCGGCCTGCGACGGACGGAGGCGCGTGATTTCAAACAAACCTCCCCCGACATATGTCATCAGCAATCCATTATCCCAATCACCATTTGCGGGATCGCCTCGGAGGTAGATATTGGTAGACGGCATCGATGCCCCGGTGTATTTAAAACGGAAAATGATTGAAGTAGGAAGAATCTCGGGGCTGATATATCCGCCCGGGCCGGTAGTCGCGTTCAAGAGCGTCGGTGAGCTTTGAAGATTTACAGCGGTGTCCTGAGCGACACAATAGATATCGTAGGGTGTTTCATATGTGAGGCCGCCAACTCCCCAACCATAATAAGTAATAGAAGGGCAGGCAACGCTTCCGGAACCTATCGGGGCGCCTCCGCCCGCGGACTGTCCGAGTTTCACTTCCGCGGATGTCGGAGCGGCGCTATTGTTGGTCAAGCAAACAAAATAGACGGTACCCGCCTCATTCAATCTCCAATAAAACTCGATCCAGTCAGTACCGTTTGCCCAGAAAGTGGGAGGATCTGTAAATGTGGGCGGTGTCGTATCTCCGCCCCCGCCGCCTCCTCCGCTGCCCCACGTGTTTCCGTTGGTGGGCAGTCCGAGCTGGAGCTGGGCGTACACGATACGCGTCTTGAAGTAGTTTGTTCCGACCGCTCCGGTAAGGAGGGAATAAAACATGTAATCTCCCCAGCCGGGCTGATCTACAATTGACATGTTATCACCGGTGTCGTTAGCGATAAAAGGAGAAATCACGGAATGCATTTGCTTGATCCTGTTTGTGGATTTCGTAAAATCGAACAGATCGTTGGTTTTATTAATGAGTTCCGCGATATATTTCTTGTAGGTGTTCTGGAATGCGGGAATAGCGAGAACTTTTTCGATCAACACGGCGGTGTCGTCGCCCCAATTCAAAACGTTTTCAGTACCGGGATCACCCCATGTCGTACCACTGGTTCCCATCGTGTTGTCGTAGTCGTAGGGAATGAAATAAGCTTTACCCAGATCGTCGAAATAAAAATAATAGTTGTTTCCGTTTTTCCAGTAATCGTCCCACATTCCGACTAAAACGTTGACAGCGTAGGCCCGGAGAAGGAGATCGACGTCCATCGCCTGGGATATCCATGATTCGAAATCGGCGCCCGTTTTCGTGTTCAGGTTATTGATGAAACTGAGGAGTTGGGCTTTTGCGGCGGTGAAATTCGTCTTCTGGGTCTTCAGGTCATACGAAGGGCGAATACTATTGCCTTCATTAAATTGGTCTATTGATTCAATACCGATTTTAGCATCTGCGGGGAGAAGCATATCGGCCGGACCCATCGATTGGTATAAGCATTTCCATAAATTTCCTTCATCATCGGTGGGTGTCTTAGTAAATCGAACCTTTAGGAAATTGTCGTCGATCGGTTCGATCATAGTGTAGACACCGAAATATGCCGCTGTCGGGTCTTCTTTGATCTTGATATATACTTTGCAGAAACTAGCGAGAGGAGCGGTCCAGACACCGAACTTTTGGAAGAGATTGTAGCAATATACCTCACGTGCGTATGCGGGATCGCTGTTGATAAATTTCAGGTTGATCCCGTCCATCCCGTAGAAATTAGTGTTTACGGCCGCGAATTGGTCGATGTCGATCTTAAAATGAGCCTGATGCCAATCAGCCCCTGAAGGCTGATGCATTTGCCCGGTGCTTCCCTCGGGTCTGACACGGCTGAAGGAATTACCTCTGACCCTGAAACCTATATTGATATAATGATTGGTAACACCGTCTTTGACAAAGCTAAAATCAGCCTTCACCATCGTTTCATTCCGGTCATTTACATCGAAGTTCGTCAGAAGTGTATTCCATTCGTTGGAACTGATCTCGATCACTATCGAAGGCACATCCGTGAGATCGAAAAAGCTCTTGAGCTTATCCAGCTTCGTGGTCTTCGTTTTAGGAATTTCGCTAAATCCGCCGCCCGTGGCGAGCTGGCAGGATGCGGTGACAAACATGAGACACGCCGCGAAAACTATCGCGGAGTACTTTCTAAAAGCGCTTACCGGCATTTTACTTACCTCCAAACCATTTGAGTATTATACCCCTAAAAATACATTTTCTCAACTCATTGTTAATTTCTAGTTAACTTTTTTTTTATATAACCCGTCGAGAAATAAAAATTTGATTTTATCCTCAAACATGAGTAAAATATAATATATATCCCGGATCGGCCGGGGATTTCTTTCCGATTTTCCTTACGATTTGCGTATTTTTGTGCCGGAAACATGAAGCAAGGCGGGGTATTCCTGTTCCTAATCGACGATAAGGGAAAAGTATGGATTTGGATTACCCGGTTTTAACCGACGAGCTTTTTAAAAAATTCGCCTTAATGCTTTTCGAACTGAGCGGGATCAAACTTCAGGACCATAAGAAGTATCTCCTGATACACCGTCTCTCCAAATATGTCGGGCCGACAAAACCGTTCCATTCGTTCGAACAGTACTACCATGCGTTACTGGACGATAAAAGCGGGAAGCTGACGACCGATTTCCTTAATGTCCTGACGACCAATTTCACGTTTTTCTTCCGGGAACCGCTCCATTTCGATTTTCTCCGCGAGTATCTCGGCAAGGCCAGTCAGACGGAGCCGTATATCCGAATCTGGAGCGCGGCGTGCTCCTCGGGCGAAGAACCGTACAGCATGGCAATCGCGATCACGCAGGCCGTCCCCGACTACAAGAACTACGATATCAAGGTTCTCGCGAGCGACATCTCACGGAAGATGCTCAATGCCGCCGAAACCGGCGTCTATCATTATACGAAAGTCCGGGGGCACCTCGACGACTCGCTCCTTCGGAACTATTTCGATTTCGACCGGGAGACGAACGCGTTCACGGTGAAGCAGTTTCTCCGGGAGCTGATCGCGTACCGTTACATAAACCTGCTCGAGCCGTACCCGTTTCATAAGGCGTTCGATCTGGTGTTCCTGAGGAATGTCCTGATTTATTTTGACAATAAAGAAAAAGAATATATAATAAATAAAATTTTAAGTTATATTAAACCCGGGGGATACCTTATTCTCGGTTTATCGGAGAGTTTAGTCGGGATCGACCATAAACTGAAGATAAACAGGAATTCCATCTACCAGAAAGTGTAATGCGAGGATGTGATGAGTAATTTAGACGCACCCGTCTATTTTCTCAATCCCGGCGAGTTGATATTTTCCAAGAAGCCCGTGGTAATCCGAACCGTGCTGGGTTCCTGTGTTGCCGTCACCCTCTACGATAAGGTCAATAAGTTCGGCGGGATGGTTCATTTTCTCCTGCCCAATTCCTCGAACCGTGGGGTCAGCACGAAGTACGGGGATGTCGCCGTGCCGACACTGATCAACAAGTTCATTCAAGCCGGATCGAAGAAGCAGTTTCTCGAGGCGACTATTACCGGCGGAGCGTTCATCATCTTCGACGAGTCGGAGATATTCTTTATCGGCGACAGGAATATCGAATCCGCCCAGCAGATCTTACGGCAGAACGAAATCCGTGTCGTGGCCACCAATACCGGCGGCGAACGGGGCAGGCGGGTTCTTTTCAATACTGAGACAAGTAAAGTTGAGGTCTCGTTTCTCGAACATATGGATATCGACGACCTTTACGACAAATAAATCAATAAGGGGAATGCAATGGGATTAAAGGAACTTTTAGACAGTCTTTCACCGATAGCTATGGGGAATCCGATCGGGATCGAAGTGATCTTCTGGCGGATGATAGTAGCGCTGGGTTTCGCCCTCATCATCGGCGGCGTGTCGTATATCGCGTACAGCGGGCATGAGTTCGAACGCTCCAACCTGCATGCGCAGATTCTCGTGACGCTGGTATCCGCGATGGTGATTAACGTCATCGGCGACAATTTCGCCCGCGCGATCGGCTTGTTCGGCGCGATGAGTTTCATCCGTTTCCGCACCACCCTGCGCGACACGAAGGATACCGCTATTTTCTTCTTCTCGGTAGCGGTGGGTATGGCGACAGGTCTCGGGTTCTTCGAACTCGCGCTGATCAGCATGATGATCGTTCTGCCTCTCCTAATCGGGCTGAAATACCTCCCGCTCTTCAAGACCGAACTGACGCAGATAGAGTTTAACTGCAAGGACTACGAGTCGCTGAAATTAGTGAAGGATTACATTCAGAAACAAAAAGTAAAATTTACACCCACCGAAATCCGCGAGAACAAGTTCCGGCTGGTCTATCATGTTTCCATGCCGGTGGATAAGGCGTTCCCGTTAGCGGAAAAAGCGAAGAGCGATAACCCCGAACTGATCGTCGATTTCGAAGTGTCGCGTGTCGAGTAGGCCCGAATGAAACTCGATCTCACCACGCCCGCGTTACTCTTCCCCGCGATCTCGCTGCTCTTGCTCGCGTATACGAACCGTTTCCTGACCCTCGCCAATCTCGTCCGGGAGCTCCATGCGAAACATAAAGAAGCTCCCGACCAAACACTTCTCGACCAAATCAGGAACCTCAGTCTCAGGATCGGGCTGATCCGTTATATGCAGGCGCTCGGAATACTGAGCTTCATCTTCTGCGTGTTCTGTATGTTCCTGCTCTTTATGGATATCGAGGGATGGGTCGAGTACACGTTCTCGTTCGCGCTCCTTCTCCTCATGGCGTCGCTCGTCGTCTCGTTCATCGAGATTACTATATCCTCGAATGCGCTCAAGGTTCAGCTCAAGGACTGCCAGAACACCGGCGGCCCCGAATGTAAAACCCCCGCCAAAAAGTAGAGTTATTGCCCAAAATATAAAAACCCCCCGCTCTCGGGCGTGTTGACAAACTCATTTTGTCATTGCCTGCCTTCTCCTTCTCAGGAGAAGGAGACAGGTCGCTCTGCTCCTCGCTGTGACACAACCCCTAATCTATTCTGAAAAACAATTTTTTATTCATAATGATAGTGTTTTTTGAACCGCCCTTAAAATATAACAAACCCCCCGCTCTTGCGAACGGGGGGTTTCCCTTACTAATTCGGGTTTATGGTTGGACCAAAATTCTAACACTTTGGTGACAATAAATTGTACCGGTCAGCCTTCGGAAAGTCAATCAACATCTTCTTTCCGGCGGGCGGATAGAAACGGGACCTAGAACACGACGGATAGCGAGAACGAGTCCGAAGAGCCGTGGTAGCCCAAGGGCACGACCGAATAGTCGATCGTGAACGCGAGCGTCCTCGTGACCTCGAAATTCAGCCCGAGGCCGAAACTGAACCCTTCGTAATCCTTACCGAGTATCTTATATCCCCCGCGCACGAAGATCGTTTTCTTGTACGAGTATTCCGCCCCCGCCGAGAGAGACCATTCGTTGTCGCTGGGCTTACGGACTTCCATCATCACTATCCCCACATGGCGGTCGTTGTCGAAACCGACATACGACACTCCGAAACCGAAGTACCACGGCGACTGAACCGTGCTCCCCGGTGTAAATCCCTGGAGGCTGACCGCGAGGTCTTTGAACGCGAACGAGAAGGTCAAGGTATCGCTGAGGTTGGTTTCGCCCTTGAACTGGCGGACGTCGAGCCAGTCGGTGAAGTTCTGCACGCGCACCGAATAGGTGAAGCCCGCGTCGAACGCGAGACTATAGGCTTTATACTCCGATAGCTGGGCTTGGGCGAACTTGACGGTCACGCCGAAGTCGAGATGCTGCTGGTCGGCGAGGATGTTATCGAACGGCGCGAAAAGGTTGTTCGCGTAGGACACCCCGGCCATGAAGTCGCCGGAGTTCATCAGGCCCTGCGGGATACCGTTGATCGACGCGTCGAAGCCGTCGATAGTGAATAGCGCGGCGGTCAGTCCGATCACGCCCGCGCTGTGGTTCTTCGACGGGATCGGGAGCGCGAAGTTGAACGAGTTATACGACGAGTTAAAGAGCCAGTTCATTCTCGATACCGAGAAGCTGATCAGCTTCACCTGCGCCATCGACGCCGGGTTGACCGTGATAAAGCTCACATCGCCCTTGACAGTCAGGCCGCAGTCCGCCATCCCCATCGCGCGCGGGATATAGTTCTCGAGCATGAAGATCGGGATACTGGACATCCCGTACTCCGCCCATCCCGCTCCGATCACTGAAACCGAAAGAATAAAAGTATAGATTAGTTTTTTCATTGTTTGCCCCCTACCGTACCACGATTACTTTGACTACGGTATCGAATTCACTGCCCTGTATATGGATAAAGTACCATCCGCTTCCCACCTTCTCGCCGGAGTCGTTCAATGTCCCGTCCCAGACGAGGGTGTCGCCGATATTGTAGTATTTTTCCGGGATGACCGCCACCTTGTCGCCCGCGACATTATACACCGTGGCGAGGGCGTTGCCCGAACGGTTCATCTTGACGACGAGTTCCGAGGTGCCCTTCATCGGGTCGAGGATACTGGTCACCGCCGAGGCTTGCTCGACCGGCTGGAAGACGAGCGTGTTCGTGACAACAGTCAGGTTCGTGCTGGTGTCGTAGGCGAACACGATGAGGACGATGGTGTCGCCGTAGTTGAAGTCGCCGACCGGATCGATGATGATGTTCTGCCCTTTTTGGGCGTTCGCGGAAATACTGCTTCCCGGCCCGGCGAACGACGGAGCGAACTCCGAATTGGACAGGATGACCTGCCCGTTCATCAGCACGACGATCTTGTTCGATTCTACCCCGTAGTTGTCCATTACCATGAACGAGAATGTGGATGCGACGGGGATATCGATAGTCCCGTTGACCGGGACGAAATTCGCGATCAGGGGCGGAGTCGTATCCGGCGGACGGGTGGTGAAGTACCACGTGTTCGTAACCGCGTTGCCGGACGCGCTGTCGTCCTCGATGGAGACGCGGATTCCGTAGGTATTCGTAAACGCCAGTACCGAGGTGTAATCGACCGTAACGTCGAACCCGTTGTTGGCGTTGGATACAAACTTCCCGGCGGTGCCGTTGAACGGCGCGATGAAGACGCCGTTCGTGACCGCGTCGATCCAGAAGCCGCCCATAAACACCTGCACCGCGATCTTCTCCTTCACGACCTGCGAGTTGTCCGAGGTCTCGAAGTAAAGATGAGTTTCCGGCTCGATATCGGCCGCGCCGTAGCCGGGATTGGCCTTAGAGATGACGGGTTTCGTGGTGTCGCCGCTCTGGATAAAGAAGTTCCATTGCAGACTTCCCGCGTTCCCCTCGATATCCTTCATATATGCATAGACCGTCACCGTGTCTCCGTAATGGAACGAGAACGACGGATTGACGAGCACGCTGTAACCGTTATAGCTGTTGGGATTCAACGTCACCGCGAAGCCGGGCTGAACCGCGCTGTTGGTATAGACCGGCATCGTATTCGCGCCGCTGTTCGTCTTTATCAGGATGTAGATAGACGAGGCTTGTATCCCGACATTGTCCGCGATATCGAACGTGATATTCGTATCCGAAGACTTGGGCGCGCCCGCGGTCTGCGGGGCGATATTCGTCAGGAACGGCGCGATGTCGTCCGACTTGATGGTGAAGGAGTAGTTGGTGCCGAGCGTGTTCCCGCGCGGGTCTTTCGCCGAGACATTTACAGAATAGCTGTGCTCGTACACCCAGTCGTCTCCGTTATCGATCACGAGCGAAATACCGCCGCCCGCCGCGCTCATCGAAGAGAGCGTGTCGTCGAACGGCGCGTAAAACATGCCGTTCGAAAGGGCGAGAGCGCCGTCTATCTTCACCACCACGCTCGAGTTGACGACCGAGCTTTCGTCCTCGATATCGAGAGAGACCAGTTTATCGATCGCGACGCCGGATGCGCCGGACGAGGGATCGAGGCCGGTGATATAGGGTTTGACGTCGTCGGCCTTGATAGTAAAGCTGTACGATGTGGATAACGGGTTTCCTTCGCTGTCTTCGACATTCACGAGCACCGACACGGTCTGGTCGTAGACGAAGAGGCTGTTGGGATCGATAGTGACGCGGAGGGACTTCCCGGCAATAGGCTGAGTGACCGAGCCGCCGAAACCGGACTGGAAGCCGCCGCCCGAGATCGCGCTCTGCCCGTTGACCTGGACGTTCAATGACGCGGGATTGATGCTGACGGCGTCGTACACGTCGAACACGATATTGACCGCGCGGACCTGATTGACTGCCGACGGTACCGGAGCGCGGTTCGAGATACCGGGTGCGACATCGTCGGGCTTCACGGTGAACGCCCAGTTAGTCGCCGTCGTATTGCCCTGGTTGTCCTTGAATTGTACCCATACGCCGACCGATTGACTGTAGAGGAAATCGGCGCTCGGGTTGATCGTGACGTTGTAGCCGCTGCCGTTGGGAGTGATCGAGCCGGTATAGCCGGACTGGAACGCGCCGTTGACAATGGCGTTGGTACCGCCGATCTTGGTCTGTATCTGCGCGCTCGCGACTTGGATGTTGTCGTCGAGCTGGTATCCGATATTAACACTGGGGAGCTGTTTATTTGCCCCGGCCGCCGGACTGCCGTTCGCGAGGGTCGGCTTGATATTGTCCGCGGTGACCGTGAATGAGTAGTTCGTCACCTTCGTGTTGCCCTTGTTGTCCTCCGACGTCAGGCTGACATTGACTGTCTGCCCGAAGCTGAATTCGGAGACCGGGACGATCGTGATATTGTAGCCGTTACCGGTCGGGATGATCTGGGTGGACGAATTGGCTTTATAGTTGTTCGAGAGCACGACCGTGCCGTTGATAGAGGCGAGGAGCGAGCTCTGGTTGACTTGATCGTCGTCGTTGACGTTATAGAACACGGTCGCGCCGCGCGCCACACCCGCCGCGCCGGGAGCGGGGTTGAACGAGGAGTAGACCGGAGCGGTCGTGTCGGCCTTGATATAGAAATAATATCCCGCCGCGTTGACATTCGCGGACTGATCGCTGACCGAGACTTCGATATCGACTTTCTGCTCATAGGCGAAATCCGCATCCGGATTGATCGTGACGGTATAGTCCTTTGTTGAGTTCTGGACTATCGAGCCCGTGAAGCCGGGCTGAAATACGCCGTTCTTCACCGCGTCGCTGCCCTCGATCACCACGTCGATATTCGTGCTGGAGAAGTCCATATTGTCGATGGCGCGGAAGACGATATTGACATTCCGGTTCTGGTTGTTGGTGAACTGAAGAGGCGAGTACTGCGAGAGCGCGGGCTTGATGTTGTCCGAGCGGACGATATAGTTGAAGTTGGAGTTCAGCACAGCCGCCGAGTTGCCGTTCGCGGAAGCGTTAGGGTCGTAGGGAGTGGAGTCCGAAAAGCCGGGCTTGCTCATATCCGGGCGGTAGTACATAAAGACCTTGACCGTATCGCCGGTTTCGAGGCCGAGCGCGGAGAGCGGAATTTTGATCTCAGCCCAGTTGTTGGCATAGACGGAAAGGTTTTCATTCCCGGTCAGCCATGCCGTGTTGCTGTAGGTACCGTTTCCCGCACGGGTCAAATCCGCGGTTTGTTCGGCGCCGCCGTCGGCGTCGTTAAATAATAACTTGGTATAACCGTAGTTGTTGAAGGTGTATTTATAGAGGCTACCGCTGACAAGCGTCATATACGGGCGTGTCGCCCAGTCGGATGCGCCTAAATCCCCGCCCCAGAAGTGAATCCGGGGAGCGCCCGCCCATCCGGCGGGTTTGTAGAAGTAGACTGTCATCTGGTTGGACATTTTTGTCAGGCGTTCGTAATGGGTCACCGAGCCCGCGCCTACCCATGCGGAACCGTTCCAGTTTAGGAACTCGGAAACCCCTTTGGTGACATAGCTGTTTCCCAATGCGCCGCCGAACTCCATCCGTTCGTCATAAGGCGCTTCCGTCCATTGACGGAGCAGGAAGTCGGGCTTGTTGGCGCCGCCGTAAGTAGTGCCGCTTTCCCACGGGTCGGCGCTTCCGCCGGTTGTCCCGCCGGAATTGGTGATAAACCCGAAGATGATACGCGACGAAGCGTTGCCGCCGTTAGTGAGCACGTCGCCGTTATAGAAATAGCCGATGTAGAGATATTGCGGATCGTCGGTGATATAGACATCCTGGCAGGCGTTCTGGAAATGAAATTCCGTATGCCCCATGATGGTCAGCGGCTGGAAACTCGAACTGGACGCAGTAGGCGACGAACCCCACCCCGAGTCCTTGAAACCGTCGATGTACGGGCTGAAGAGCGGAACCGAATTGGCCGCCGGATATGCCCATGAAGCGATCGAGAGAAGGTAAGCTATTACCCAAAGCCATTTTTTCATATTAATTCCTCCGGAAATGAAAGCGCTTACATGGGTAATATTATAACATGGAAACGTTGTTTGTCAAGAAGTTAGAAAGAAACATGTCGTCTTGTGGGTGTTTCTGCACAGGGCGTTTTTATGCAGACACACGGGCGGGGGTTAGAGTATTATAGAGAACGGTCTATCACCCGGCCTTGCGATAGGATTCTTTAATTCCGGCGAGCAGGTCGGCCGATAGTCCGGATGTACGGATATTGACGACCTTGCTCTCGAAACGTCCGCGCACCCAGCCGTAGAGCGCGTCGCAGGAACCGTCGGGCGAGGCCGTGGGGATGACGCCTTCCGGGGTGAAAACACATTTCTCGCCGAGACAGGCCCGTTTGGTCAGAGGACAGGGATTCATGAGTTTCTCCGCTTTTTCTATTATTATCGGACATATCGCGGAAGCGATTAGCCCGGTATACGAGGCAGGGATAATTAATAGAAAAGCCCCATCATGGGGTATGTTGACGAAGTCATGAAATACACGATTATTTGTCACTGCGAGCCTGCCTTCTACCGAAGGTAGACAGGACGCGAAGCGGCGAAGCAGTCTGTTTTATATATATACCCAGTAATTAAATAGATTGCTTCGGCTATGGTTCGGCATCCCGACCGGGAAGTCGGGACAAGCGCTCACCATGACGCCTCGCAATGACAAAATGAGTTTGTCATCAAGCCCCATCATGCGACGGGGCTATCTTATTTATATCGATTACTGAAACAAAGTACGGTTACCGAGCGACTCCCATGGATGGGAGAAGTCCCGCGATGCCACGGATGGCAAGAGCGGGACGAAGGCGTACCGAGGTGCTACTTAAACTTCAGCTCGATCATCCCGTCGATCTTGAATGCGATGTCCGAACCGAGGATGATGGTCGAATGGTTCATGTTGTAGACGGGAGTAAGCGCCATTCCCGGAAGAAGTACGGCCATGCTCAGGCAGAACGCTACATCCTTGTCGAGCTTGAGGCGGTTATGCAGGTCGAACTCGATGCCGAGCAGGTTGACATTGTTGGTGCCGACAGCGACGACGGTGTTCGCGAAGCCGCCGACCAGCATCGTCTCGAGGCCGATCTCGTCGAACTTCAGCTTGGCGCCGACTTCGATCACCATCAGGCCGGGATCGTCGAAACGCACCGCGCCGCGTGTCAGGTTCTTTCGCGTATCGGCGGTGACCACTTTCGAGTTGAAATACGCCTGCTGGTTGAACGGGCTTCCGCCGAAAAGGATACCGAGGTCGGTACGGAAGTTGCCGTTGTTATTAAGTACCTGGAACTGTTCGATATTGCCCGTATTTGTATCGTTACCGGTCGTCATATTGAAACGCCCGAAGATTTCGAGGAAGGGCAGGATTTTCATTTCCGCTTTAGCGTAGAGATGGAACGCCGCGAGCGGGATGTTCGTGCTGTTCTGGCTGACGTTGCCGAAGTTGAACGAGAAGCCCGCTTCCACCTTTAACGGGTCGAGGTTCAATTGCTCGTAAGTGCCGATCCAGTTCAGGGAATACTTATAGGCGAAACGGTCGTCGACCACGCGCATGAAGTAGACGTTTGCGTCAAGGAAGTCGAGCTTAAGCTGGCCGTTGACATAGTAAAGATGGGTGGCGTTCCAGCTTTCGGTCTCGAAGTAATCGTTATCCTCGTTGACATTCGAAATCGACTCGTTCGTGCCGTTGAACAGCTTCGAGTAAAGGACGTCGATATCGAAAAGAGGCTGGCGGAACGAGAGCTTCAGGCCCATCAGGTCGTCGTCGATCTCCGACTCCAGCGGCGTCTTGAACCCGATGATCCCCAGTTTCCCCTTGAGGAAAATGTCATCGTAGAGCAGGTACATATTTTTTGTCTCGAGATTCCATTTGTCCGCGCCCTGTCCGCCGCCGAGAGGAGCTTCTCCCCACGGGAGATTGCCTACTTCAAGCTGGTAATAGAGTGAGAAGACGGATGTGGCCTCGAATTCCGCGCCGATTCTTATCCGGGTGTCGAGCGACCAGAAATCCGCGTTACGCGTGAAGTCGAGGTCCTTATTCATAAACCCGTAGAACCTGGTCCTGAACTCCCCGTCGAACTTGACGTCGAACGCGAAGACAGCGGATACTGTTAAAAAGACGAATAGCAATGAAACCCAGAACCCATATTTTCTCATCATTTGCCTCCGAATGTTTAAAAATGATAGCATACAAACGAAAAAATCGCAATTCGATAACTCCATCTTTTGCGTTCCGCTAAAAGACTCTCTATAATAATGCGGGAGGAATAATGGGCGCGATTATCGTTTCAATCGTCATATTCGGTGTCGGATTGTATTTCTTCCTCATTACCAATAAAAAAATCGCCATGCTGAAAGAAGACCTCATCACCAAGGAAGCCCGTGACGAAATGGGCTCGTTAGTCGCGGAGTTCAACCGTGTCGCCGAACGGAATATCAGCCTGATCGAAGACAGGATCGAAGTCCTGCAGGGGATGCTCCAGAAGGCGAACCAGAAACTCGGCCAGCTTGACGAGAAGGTCGCGCGTGTCTCCCGTCCGGTGGTAGTCGAGAAACTTGTCGAGGACACCCCGCGCCGTGAGAGCGGATTCTTCAATCATACGGATAGCGCGATTAAGGAAGCCCGTCAAACCCGCGAACAGACCGTGGACCGGGTCGAGCTCTCAAAGCCGCATGCGACGAATACACCGGAATCGCCCGTAGAAACCGTGAGAGTCCGTGAGACGCCGCATGCGGAAAAACAGGCCTCGGACAAGGAAATAAAGCGTCCAGCGGACGAGATTTTTACTGAAAAACCCGCCCAGAAAAAGAAAGCTCCGCCGTTGAAAAAGCCCGGCGACGCCGGACAGCGTCTCGACGAGACCGCGTCACGGAGCGAACGGCTGAAGGCGTTACTCCGGCAGGGCAAGTCACGCGAGGAACTGGTGGATATGGGGTATATGGAAAACGAGATCAATCTATTGAGTTTCATTATCCGGAAGGAATAGGGCAGTCGGCACGAACGGGCTTGCTGTCGAAGTCATTTTGTCATTGCGAGGCGTGAGCGTAGGCGAACGGCGAAGCAATCTATCTCATCATTATTTAAAGTTTTGTACACTCTTTCACTTGCGTTTTCCTTCGCGGGAGAAGGAGACAGAAAAACTAAGCGTTTCCTGTGTATGTCATCAAACCCGAAAAGACCGGAATCAAAAAGGCATAAAAAAAAAGGCGCTGCGCCTGCGCCTTTCCGTTATTAATTTATTAGAGGGTCATCGTGGTTTACAAAGTTATGTTCTCTCGTCAGTTCATATTGATGATATAGCTATCTTTCCCGATAGCGGTCTGTTTTAATTTCGACAACACATCGGACGCGTCGTTCTTATCGGTAAACTTGCCTATTCTGACACGGTAGTAGCGCACACCGTTGACTATGCTTTCGACTATATATGCCTGGTAACCCATGTTTCGGAGTTCGTTCTCGATCACTCTCGCTTTCTCTATGGATGTATGCGCCGAAACCTGGATTGTGAAATTCCCGGCGACCGCGACGACCGCGGGCTTCTTGGTATCCTGGGGTTTGACAGCGGGAGTCTCGGCCTTGACCGTATCCTGCTTGGGTTTTTCGACAGGCTTGGGAGTTTCTTCTTTCTGGATCGTCGGTTTCTTGACTTCCTCGATCGCCGGAGGCGCCACTGTTTCCTTCTTGGCGGAATCGTCTATGACGGCGGGGGGCGGGGTTACCTGCGGGATCGCGGGCTTGAGGACATCCACGCCGGCGGAATTGGGCGTGTTGTTCTTCATGTACTGGCTTTCCATTTCCTGCGCGTGAATCTTTTCGTCCATCTGGGTGATATACTGTTCGCTTGTGACCGCGACATTCTTCATCGTTGTCTTGCCGAGCCAGTAGCCGATCAGGAAAACGAAGACGCCGAAGAACACGAAGATCGCGCCGGCCCAGACTATTTTTTCATCGGTCAACGCGAGTGCTTTTTTCTCTTTCTTGACGGGAGTATATTCCGCTTCCTTCATAGACGGTTCCTGAATCATGGAAGCGCCGCCCCTGTGATGAAAGCTCGCGGAGTGCTTATAGTCGTTGATCTTGATCCGTTCGCCGGGAGCGGAATCCTGATCCTCGAACGCGTAATTCCCCATGGAATCCTGTTTGGATGTATGATCGGCCGGTTTTGTTTCCGGAAAGATATCGATAAAATCGATTTCGCTCATAGTTCCCCTCCGTGAGCGTGTTGTCTAAATAATTTTCGGTACTTTCCTGAATTCATTTACGGTCAATGGAATATAAATTTCCGGTAGATAAAAATAAAAATGCGTGTTATAATGCTTTTGGGGGTAAAGATGCGGTTCATTCCGATTATCTGTTTGTCGCTCCTCTCGCTTATTTCATGCGGGGGTAAAAAATCCATTGCCGGGTATGATGAAATTGTCCTGGCGGGATACACCTTTAAAACCGTCGACGGCAGATTCGAGAAACAATCCTATAAACAAACCGTTTTAACAAATGCGCCTTATCTTTACGACGAGGCGTTTGAAGTGACCGGATTCGTCTGGCGCGACGATTCCGGCGGGGACGTGTTCACGCCCCTGATCGAACGCTCGATCCTCTACGGTCAAACCGTAGAGTTCGAGGCGGCGGGGTACGACGGTTTTCAGTTCAGGGGATTTGCGTTCAGCACCGCGACCAACACCCTCGCGCTGAAGTATGGCGAATCCGGGGTTTACGGCGGTGATATGCTTTTCCTCAAGGCCACCCTTTACCTGAACCATGCCGCCGAGCCCGAAGAGTTTAAGCCGGTCGATGCCGTAGAGGTGGGGGTCGATCTGCCGATGCGGGATTGCGACGGAGAATGGAGCCCGTTTTTTGTCGCGAAGATGAAGGTCATGGATATCGAGTTTATCAAGGAGATAGTCCGCGCGGAGATGAAGCGTCAGTATACCGGGAAGCTCCCCGCGAACGTGAAGGGCAAAATGTTTTTCGTAACCGTACCCGTGCAAAGTATCAAGGACGGGTTTTTTAATTACCATGTCAAGGTAAAGGTTAAATTCGAATAAAACCATGGGGGTTTTTATGCGTAACACACTTTTCGTTCTGTTATTCGGCGTCCTGTTGACGTCATGCGAACTTGCAAACACACTCTTTCACCCTACGGACCTCGGCGTTCTCGTGAAGGATAGCTGGGGAGACATAGCGATAGAGAACCCGTCGAGCGATCCCGACTTCTTCCTTGTCGGGACAAACCAGATTGTCAGGCTCTACTGCAAAACCGTTTCGCTCGATCCGGTGCTCGAAGTCCGTGTGGACCTGAGCTCGATCGGGGCGGGGGGCATGAAGCTCAACCCCAACTATTCGCGTACGGAATGGACGGGAGTGAGTTTTGTTGTTCCGCCCGAACTCGGGATCAAGGATATCAAGATGATCGCGCTCAATTCGAAAGGCCTCCAGATCACAAACATCCTGAGCGTCACGGTTTCGACAAACGAAGAAGTGATCTATGTTTCGGCATCCGGTAACGACGCCAACCTGGGGACATTGAAGGGCGCGCCGCTTCTCACTCTCGGCAAAGCTGTCGAGAAATCCGGCCAGACCGGGATCAAGACAGTCTATCTATCCGGCGGAGTGTACGCCAACGTCTACAGCGGGTTTCATGTCAACCTGCTCCTGCAAAACCAGACGAACCTCTCCTTATACGGCGGGTGGAACGGGGAATTTTCAGTCAGGGATGCCGCGCTCTACGAGACGGTGATCGACAGAGTGCATAACCCCAGCACGGGGGTTGCGGTGATCAATTCGGTGGGGATACTGCTCGACGGGATCACGATCCGCGGGGTGGAACTCTCCGACGATATCGTGGATATGTTCGCGACAAGGGGAGGCGGGATCGCGGCGGTGAGCTCCTCGCTTGTGCTCAGGAATGTCAAACTGGTCGCCAATGAGGCGTTAGCGGGCGGCGGCCTTTTCTGCAGCCAGTCGGCGGTGTGGCTGACAAACGTGTCGTTCCTCTCGAATAACGCAAAGACGGGCGCGGGGATGTTCGTGTTCCAGTCCGATCCTCAGATTGCCGGATGCCTGTTCTCCGCGAACCAGAACGGCGGCGGTATCGTCTTTACCAACTTATGCAACGCTTACATTACAAACAGCGTGTTCCAGTATAACGGCAGTTCGAAGCCCGGCGGCGCGATCGCATATTACGGCTCGTTTATCAGCCTCTACAGCAATACATTTGTGAATAACTACGGTGGCCAGATGGGGGGCGCGGTCTTCGCCCTCTCGTGCTCGAACGGTGTGTTCTACAGGAACTCGTTCGCCGGTCATCAGGTCGGCAAGTACGGTGGCGCGGTGATGCTCAAAAACTGCCCGTCCACCTACGAGTTTTATAACAACCTGTTCAGCGGAAACCGCGCGTTTTTCGGAGGAGCGCTATGCGCATCCAACACACTGAAAATCGACATGGACGGTAACCTATTTTCTCAGAACAGTTCTACCTACGATGCCGGTGTTACCCATAACGGCGGCGCGGTCAGCTTGTACTCGACGCCCTACGAGATCAAACATTGCGTATTCAGCGGGAATGCCGCGGAATCGTTTGTCGGATACGGCGGTGCGGTTTTTGCGATGAGCTCGCCCGGGTTGATTGTCAGTTCTTGGTTTTCCAATAACACCGCTTATTACTCCGGAGGAGCGCTGATGCTTGGGTCGAGTCCGGTGATCATTCTCAGCAATACTTTCTATTATAACAAGGTTTATTACCATTCCGGGGGAGCTATTTTCGCGAACTCCTGCCAAATGACGATGAAATGGAATCAGTGGATCAGCAACTATTCCTATGAGCTGGGCGGCGCTATCTATTTCTATTCCTGTGTCGCGACGAATATCAACGATAAATTTATCAATTGCTGGAGCCAGGGAACGTATAACTCGGTCATCACTTTCGACGGCTCATCGTCATGGAAGCTGGGATACACGTTCATCTCCAACCTTCTTGTACTCGGCGGTTATCCGGCAAGCTATAAGGCAACATTACATAACTCCGGAGGAATGTTCACAAACACATATATCCAAAACACCTTCGGGACGAACTCGATCGGTTTCTTATATATTAAAGAGGGTGGAAGGCATATTACGAATAACTCGGACTGGGTGAATATTAACAATCCTCTGGCGATGATCACCTATCCGAACAGTACGAATAACAAGATCACTAATCTGTAAGGGGGACGGAATGAAACATATACTCTTCTATATAATAATCCTCGGTTTGTTTGCCGGATGCGATATTTTCAAAAACAGCGATCTCGGCGCGTTTCTCGAGCAGTCGAAGGGCGATGTGACGATCAAGTCCGCGTCGGTCACTCCTGACTATTACCAGGTGCGCGTATTTGAAAACTTCACACTTACCGCGCAGACCGAAAGCGTCAAATCGACAGTCGTATCCGTCGAAGCCGACCTGACTCCGATCGGCCTCGGGATTGTCAGTCTCGAGAAGAACGGCGAGGTTTGGTCGAACTCGGTCTGGGCGGAAACGTCCGATCCCGGGAACTACGCGATTGTCTTCACCGCTGTCAACGAGTTCGGCAGGACGGCTGTTTTTACGAATACGGTACGGGCGTTCCAGTACGACGCGGTTTATGTGGCGGTGTGGGGCAGCGATTCGAACTCGGGCCTGACGAATACACTGCCTGTCCGCACGATCCAGAAGGCGATCCAGATTTTCCAGAATGCCGGGGTCGGCGAGATCAGGGTCTCCGAGGGTGTGTATGACGATTACGCCGGCGGCGCGTGTATCCAGATGCAGGCCGGGATGAAGATCAAGGGCGGATACGAGAGCATGTTTACGGCATACGACCCGGAACTCTATCCCACCGAGATCGCGGGCAGAAGTAATGTCTTTCATGTGATTGTCGCGGCGGGCGGCGGAAACTGCTCGCTCGACAGCCTGATTATCAGCGGCGGCTACGCGATGGACGATTTCTTGTTCAATAAGCACGGCGGCGGAATACTCGCGTTAAACACAAGCCTGATGATAAAGAACTGCCTGATTAAAAGCAACGCGGCGCTTCAATGCGGCGGGGCGGTTTACGCGATGGGCGGATCGGTCACGATCAGCAACTGTAACCTGAGCGGCAACTTCTCGTACGCGAAGGGCGGAAGCGTGTTCCTTTACGATACGCCGAATGCCGTGATCCGCGATACGTTGATCTCGAACACCTCATCCGGCGAAGGCGGCGCGGTCTGGGGGAACAATACGGCGCTATTAACCTTCAAGAATTTGTATATCACAAAGTCTGAAGGTAAAAAGTCAGGCGGGATCGTCAGTCTCAATATCGGTAATTTCACAATCGAGAATACGGCCATCGTATCTTCAGCGACCGCGCAGACATTGGACTATAGTTATATCTCTGGAGGCATCGCGTCTGTTTCTTCCGGCTATTTGACAATGAAGAACTGCTTATTCAGCAACAACACCGTCAGTAATACCGTTGCCTTCGGAAATGTGACCGGAAACGGTGTTTATCTCTCCGCGATAACCAACGGATCGATCACGGGATCGAAGTTTATCAAGAATTTCACCTACAGCGTTTACGGAATACACGCGGGAGCGGTAGTACTCAACGGGAATTCCTCCGCGAGCATTATCAGCAACATCTTTTCTATGAACTCCAATTCGACGACTTATTTAAGCGGCGGAGGCGGAATTAATCTTGAGAGCTCGGACGATCCGGTTATCATAAACTACAACCTTTTCACCCAGAACTACCCGGCGGCGATTGCGGACGGTTATCAATCTTATCCGGTATCTGTCAGGTATAACGGTTTCAGTTTGACATCCGTTTATTATCATGTATACGGGTCATCGGATATATTCAGTATCGCCGATTTGAACAATCTCGATAGCGCCGCGGAATACCCCGCCGGTTCTATCGACGGCAACTACGATTTTTAACGGAGGCATATGATGAAAAAGATTTTAATTATTCTAAGCGTACTTTTCGTTTTCATCGCGGGAGCGGCCTATTCCGCGCCGCTGACTGTGAAAACCATGATCGGGGGTTTTGTCAACCTGGGCGATAAGAAGCAGGACAATATCGGCGAACTGACCGCCCGTTCGCTCTACAACCTCTTCGCGAAGATGCCGGGAAGCGACCTCGTGGATATCCAGGAATCGCTCGACACGGTGAAGCAGAAAGGCATCCTTTCAATTACAAACGGGAAGGAGCTCAATCTCGCGATGACGAAAGTGGCTCAGCAGACGGGGGCGGGACTGATTATCTTCGGTGTCTATAAGGTCGCCGAGAACAAGCTGTCGCTCTATGTCTTCGGGATCGACGTCGTCACAGGCGACCTCAAGTTCTCGCGCGAGTTTTCCGGCGCGGCTGGGATGGACGTTTTCGACACGATCGACCGTCTGACCGAAGAGATCGCCGGGGTCGTGCTCGGGAAAAAGATCGAATTCGGAAACCTGACTGTCAATATCAAGGCCGAGAGCGCGGAGTACCGTGTCTATCTCAACGGCAAGCTGATCGGTAAGGCCGACTCGCTGAAACCGTTCGCGGAAAAGGTGCTCGCGGGCGAGGAGAACGAGCTCACGATTGTCAATTCCAAGACGATGAAGGAAGTATTCCGCGACATCTTCACGGTGAAGAAGGGCGAGACCAAGACTGTCGACTATACACCCGCCGGGAAGATCACCGTCACCGTACTCAATGTCACCGATCCGGTGATACTGAAATGGGACGGGAACAAGGTCTGGGACGTCATCCAGGGCGAGCCGTTCCAGATGCGCAATATCGATATCTCCAAGCCGCACCAGCTCGAGATTGTCGACGCCAAGGGCGAGGTCAAGAACGGCACGAAGATCACGCTTGAAGAAGGCGAAAGCGCCGTCATGAATATCGACCTGTCGAAGGGCGACCGGAAGTTCGGGATGGCGCTCAAGGCGCTCGAGGGCGGAATGTCGTTTTCGCTCGGCGTGGATTATAGTTTCACTCCTATGATGAAGCTCGGTTTCTATTTCGGCATCATGTTCTACGAGACCTCGACTATCATCAACGGCGTCCCCAACTCCGCGATGAACAACCTTCTGAAGTTCGACCTCGAGTACTGCCTCTACTTCCTCAAGCTCGAGAGCTTCCCGTTCGCGCTCGGCGGGACCGTGTTCGGCACCGGCTTCCTGACCACCGGCTCGAGCGCGCTATTCACGTTGTCGCCGGGGCTGGGAGTCAAGGTCAACATCTCGCAGTTCTTTGTGGACATAAAGGCGCGTTATTCATTTGTGGACAATAATATACACCCAATGCTCGGGATAGGGCTCGCGCTCGATTTTTAAAACACAGGTTGATCGATACAAAGTCCGCCGGTAAAAACTCCGGCGGGCTTCTTTTTTCAGTTTATCCCTTTACATCTTCGCCGGATAACTTTATAATATTGCCTGAAAACTCGTTCCGGAGGACTCATGAAAAAATCTCAGCAGAAACTTTTGATCAACCTCGGGCTTTTGCTCGCGGTTCTCCTCCTGTTCGGGGGATTTTACCTGTTCTTCGTTCAGCCCGAGACGGCTAAAAAGATGGACTGGGGCAAGGTCGAGTTCTTCACGGGGGTCGAGAAGAGCGACGTCATGGGGATCGATATCATGTTCCGCCAGCTCACCAATATCTACGGCGTCTCTCTCGCGAAGGTCACGAACGGGTGGGATATCCTTGTGCCGGTGCACACCGGGGCTTATTCCGCCGAGGTCGAGAAGCTGATCGACGACCTCCTTTCCGTTAAAAGCGAATCGGTGCTGACAAACATCACACCCGAAAAGCTCATCGAGTTCGGGTTTGACGAGCCGATCGCTATTATCGACGTGATGCTCGCCGACGGCACCCGTTTCAACATCATCAACGGCGGTTTCGCGCCGGTCGACAACTATTATTACACCATGCTCAATCACAACTCCAATACTATCTATATCACCTACGCCTATAAGTTCTCCACCTCGGAGCGTTACGCCGACCTGTATGTCACCCGGAACTTCTTCTCGCTCAAGGCGACCGCGGTGACCAACCTCGAGGTCAAGGGGCTGAGCGGGGTGACGTATAAGATGGCCTATTCCGGCACGAACTGGAACCTGACCGCGCCCAAGAAGATGCCGCTCGACAACTACGCCGTCCAGCGGAAAATCCTCGAGTTCACGGCAATGCCGTTCATGCAGTTTGCGTACTATATCCGCACTCCCGAACTGGTCAAAAAATACGGCCTCGATAAGCCGATGCTTACGGTAAAGGCGGTCTCTTCCTACGAGGGCGACGGGGTGAAGGAAGTTTATATCAGTTCGCAGACGAACGGCGTGTTCCATTACGCCTATACCTCCTCCCTACCGGGGATCATCCTGATAGACCACGCGGATATCGTGTCGCGTTTCAAGATCACCGCGGACAGTTTCCTGACACCGGTTTTTACCAACACCAACACCGCGGCGTCGAACCTCACAATGCCGGTGATCGTACCCTAAATGGAAAAGGATATCGCGCAGAAACTTCTGGGCCTTTTCTTCAAGGCGCCGCTTGTGCATGCCCTGCTGGTGTTCGAGGATAACGAGTTTTTCGGGGTCGTGTTCAAACGCGACATCGAACTCGGAATGCGCGAGGGCAACTTCGAGCTTTATGAAAATATCAACACCATCCGCGTCGACGAACTTTCCTCGATGCTTTTCGCCAATCAGGCGACTTCCACTACGGTGATTCCCGTGATCGATAAAGTCGGCAACCTTGTCAAGATCATGACCTACGAGGAGTACGAGAGCCACTTCCATTTCGACCGTTATATCGCGAACTTCTCCGTATCGCCGGTCCTCGACAATCTCGACCATCCGGTCGTCGTGACCAATCATTTCAAGCGCATCCTTTATATGAACAACCTCGCGATGGAGACCGCCGGTAAGGACTACCTCGGCTGGAATGTCAACAGCCTGCTGAAGCAGTTCGATATCGAGATCGCGGGCGAGAAGATGATCGTCACGAAGGACGACAAGGTTTTCCACCTGCATATTCATTACTCCTTAGCGGAGAATTTTTCGTACCACGTGTATCAATTCCTTCCGGTGAATTAGGGATAAAAGGGATAGAAAAAGGCGTGTTTTTTCCTTTTCCTCCTTTTCTTTTCACTTTTCACTTTTCACTTGTCACTTTTTACTCCTATTATATAGGGCTTGCTGAAAAACGAATAACTCATTGATATATAATGAAATATTTTAAGATTCGCCTTAGAATAATGCAAGGAAAAACGAAGAAATGGCGAA
>Ga0154538_163_pt3 | contig 34956 bp, 27 predicted proteins | sample RifGroF1_FD_105681 | JGI IMG/M metagenome (GOLD analysis project Ga0154538, IMG submission 105681) | Spirochaetes bacterium GWF1_51_8 | reverse complement strand
CGCGGCAGTATTGTGGATCATTGCTTTTCGGATATCTGTGAGGACGGATACGGCCTTTTCAGCCGTTTCCTTAATGATCGGGGAATTGGGTCCCGGATTGAGGATAGAATGAAAATCGCGGACGTAATAGAGCTTATGGATATCCTTGTTTTTTAATTCATGTATCTTCTCACGGGATAACGTGGTCTGCCTGGGAATGATAGGATTATCTTCCTCGTCGACGGCGTTATAAGGGAAAACCATTCCCGGAGACAGGTTTTTTACATGGATCTCGACTTTAAATTTTTTATCCTCGGGCATGAAAACCCCCATAACTTAGTAATTCAATTCTAAACAGCGCGGCGATTCATGTCAAGTATGTATCGATTTCCCTATTAAAGGCTGTTCAAAAGCTCGTAATAATATTAAAATATAATGTTGTTTGTTCAATCAATCAGCTCAAGGGGCAACAAGCAGGCGCCGGGGAACGGCTGTTAAAAAAATGCCCATAAGAATATATCATTCTTTTTGGAAGATTCAAATCAGTCATGGACAAAATCGGAGGAAAGTGTTAAACTAATACCTATGATGAAACGAGCCGTATACTATATTGTTCTAACCGGTGTTGTGCTGGCAAGCCTGCTATTTCTGGGATTTTCTGTCTTCGCTTTGCTGCCGCCTGTCCTGCCGAAAATAGTCACCCTTTCTGATAAAATCAAGACATCCGAAATCTCATCCATGGAGTATATCAAGATCGGCGGAGTAGACCAGTGGATTGCGATTCTCGGGCGGGATATATCCAAACCTGTACTGTTATTTCTTCATGGCGGCCCCGGAATGCCGGAAACGGCGTGGTTCCTCGAGTATAACCTGTCGCTGACCGAGGATTTTGTCGTGGTACTCTGGGAGCAGAGGGGGGCGGGGAAATCGTTCACGAAAAACGTCGTCCCGGACATGATGAAACCCGATACGTTTGTCGAGGATGTTCATGAGCTGACCGCGTACCTGAAAAAACGTTTCATGAAGGAAAAAATATACCTGACAGGCCATTCGTGGGGATCGCTGATCGGTCTGATGTGTGCCGCGCGCTACCCCGGGGACTTTTATGCGTTTATCGGAACCGGGACGCCGGTCGGTCAACAGGAAAGTGAATTGTTAGGATACAGGTGGGTCCTTTCCAACGCTATTGCCTCAGGCGATATGAAGGCCGTTCAAGAACTGAAAATGATCGGCGCGCCTACGAACGGGTTCTATGCCGGAGGTGTCGATTCTCTGATAATCGAGCGTAAATGGGTGCAGGAACTCGGCGGGACAATCAAGGGGCAGTCCGCGATCGCGATACTCTCGAAAATTCTGCTTTTTTCCGGAGTCTACACGATGGAGGACAAGTTCAGATACCTGATGGGAACCGATTTTTCCCTCAGGTATCTCTGGGAGCAGGCGTTGGCTATCGATATCAATGCTCAAAGCGCTAAAATCAATGTTCCAGTTTACTTGATCCACGGGCAATACGACTGCCAGGCATTTCTTTCGGTGGTGAAGAAATACTTCCTGAAGATGAAAGCTCAGGTTAAAAAGCTCATTGTATTCGATGAATCCGCGCATTTTCCGATGTTCGAGGAGCCGAAGAAGTTTCATGAGATCATGACAAATATCGTTTTGAAAGAAACTTTGTCCAAGAAGAAATAAATTTTCGGGGGCCGGTATGGCTATGAGACGAGAGCTGAAAACTTTTTTGGTCAGACTGATTGTGACGATCCTGATTTTCGGGATAATCGGCGCGGTGCTCTATTTTCTCCAGGTGCAATGGCATCTTTTCGACGAACCGTTGAAATTCCTCGAACAGAAAATCGCGACGACCGAGCAGAGTATGGGAATTGAGCTTGTCGCGGGAATTTCGATCGGGACGATCGTTTTCCTGGTTTTTATCCTACTTATCCCTATCCTGATGCGAAAAGTGAACAATAAGGTGTATATCAAATCGGTTCAGCGCGGACTTCTTTCGGCGTTCGTGTTTTTTATCTCGGACTCGCTTTATAAGTGGATGGAGAGTTTCGGGCAGATTTACGTGATTATCGCGATTGCGGGTATCGTCCTTGTGACGATCATCCTCATCGAATTATTCGCGCTATCGATGAAGAAAGAAGAAGAAAGCGCTGTTCGAACCGATCTTATTGCCGCAGTCGTATCGGGCCTCATGTTCGGCTTGGTCCTGAAGGTGATCATGGTCATCATCAATGTCAGCAAGTCGCGATTGGGCCTTTGAAAAATATGACATCATAATATAATAAAAGTATATTATGATGTATCGGGAAGGTGAGATTGAAAATCAGGTTTTTTAAGTTGCGGCGTTAAAATTGCCGGAACAATTCATCTTTCCATACTGCTGATCGGGTTTATCATCTTTTTCGTATTCGTTTCGAATATCCCGGAATTATTAATCAAAGAATTTCTGAGCCGGGTGAGGAATATCGCCTATCTCGGCGCGTTGGGTATCGATAATGAAGACCGAAGGTACTCAGATCAATTAACGAATGATGAGAGCGGCCGGATAACTATTCGACTACTTTATTGAGCGGGAACTCCACGATATCCTCGGCGCCGGATTCTTTCAGCTTGGGGATGATCTCACGGACGACCTTTTCGTCGACAATCGTATTGATCGCATACCACCCCTCGGTTTTCAGGTGCGACACGGTGGGCGCTTTCATGGAAGGAAGCAGAGCGACTACTTTATCGAGACTGCTTTCGGGTACATTGAGGATCAGCCCCACTTTTCCGCTTGCGATGATCACGGACTTCAACAGCATGGCGAGTCGGTCTATTTTCGATTTCTTCCATATATCCTGATAAGAATCTTTATTCGCGATAAACTGTGTCGTGGATTTCATGATCTCATCGACAATTCTGAGATTGTTCGCGCGGAGGGAACTCCCGGTCTCGGTGATTTCGATAATGGCGTCGGCGAGGTGCGGCGGCTTGACTTCGGTTGCGCCCCATGAGAACTCGACTTCCGCCGAGACGCCGTGCTTGGCAAGGTACTGTTTCGCGAGGCCGACCGCCTCGGTCGCGATCCGTTTGCCCTCGAGGTCCTTTACCGTTTGGATCGGCGAGTCGTTCGGAACCGCGACAACCCATTTCACCGGGTTGAAGCTCTGTTTGGAATAGACCAGTTCTGCGACACGGACGACGTCCGCGCCGTTCTCGACTACCCAGTCGAGCCCGGTGATCGCCGCGTCGAGCAACCCTTTTTCTACATAACGCGCCATTTCCTGCGGGCGCAGGAGCTGGCACTGAATTTCCGGGTCGTCTATTGACGGGTAATAACTTCTGCTGGAGATGGAGACGACATACCCGGCCTTTTTAAAAACTTCGACCGTCGCCTCTTCGAGGCTTCCCTTGGGGATACCGAGTTTAATATAGTTCATTATTTCTTCCCGTACATTTTTTCGGGGTCTTCCAGTCTCGGCAGGACGATTTTCAGTCCGCCGTCTTCTATCTTGCGGAAGAAACAGCTTTTATATCCTTCATGGCAGGCGGGGCCGCTCTGTTTGACTTTTACCACTACGGCGTCCTGATCGCAATCGACCAGTATCTCGCGGACTTCCTGGAAATTGCCGGAACTTTCGCCTTTCAGCCACAGCTTGCCGCGCGAACGGGAGAAATAATGTACCTTTCCGGTCTCGAGAGTTTTTGTGAACGCTTCTTCGTTCATGAACGCGACCATCAGTACTTCGCCGGTCTCCGCGTCGACCGTCACCGCCGTGACCAGTCCGTCCATCTTGGAATAATCGAGCTGAATCATATGTCTTCCTTAGATTTAATGGCACATATTATAAAGGAAAACATGATATTCCGCAAATCGCGGATTATCGGAGAAGCGAATATTATTACAGCCCGCAAGAATAGATTCTATCTGGATAGATGATGCGTCATTCGGTACCGCGCTACAATAATTTCGTGAAGTGCCGTAGAGGCATTCGATTGAATAACACATAGCGTTAATAAAAAAAAGCCCCCGTTTTGGGATTGATGATGAACTTGCATTGTCGTTGCGAGGCATATGCCGAAGCAATCTATATGATTACTGGAATATGAATTAAACAGACTGCTTTGTCGCTTTGCTCCTCGCAGTGACAAAAAACAGCGTAAATTTCAAGCTCGTCAACAACCCCTTTTACGCGGGGCTATTCGTTTAAGTATGAACAGAACTGTGTGCGAAGCCATAACGCATCGCGCCAAAAATTTAATGACCGAGCCGCTTTTTCAAGCCGTCCAACTGTTCCTTCAGTTCCGGGGGAATATTGTCCCCGAACGTGGCATAATGCTCCTCGATGCCGGGAATCTCGTTTTTCCACTCGCCGTTGTCGACATTGAGAAGCTGAGACAGATTTTCGCCCGGGATGTCGAGACCGTCGAGGGTAAGGCTGTCGCGCGCGGGGACATAGCCGATAGCTGTCTTGTCCGCTTTGCCGCCGCCCTGCACCCGCTCGAAGACCCATTTCAGTACCCGGCTATTCTCGCCGTAGCCAGGCCAGAACCATTTGCCCTCGGGCGATTTTCGGAACCAGTTGACATAGAACATCTTAGGCAATTTATCGGTCGAAGATTTTTTACCGATCGATATCCAATGCTTGAAATAGTCGCCCATATGATACCCGCAGAACGGGAGCATCGCGAAGGGGTCGCGGCGGAGCTTTCCGACCTGACCGGCCGCGGCGGCCGTGGTCTCGCTCGACATGATCGAGCCGAGGAAAACACCGTGGTTCCAGTCGAACGACTCATGAACAAGCGGGATCACCGACGAACGCCTGCCGCCGAAAAGGATCGCCGAGATCGGTACGCCCTTGGGACTTTCCCATTCGGGATCGATTACAGGGCACTGCGACGCGGGCGCCGTGAAACGGGCATTGGGATGCGCAGCCTTCTTCTCGCCGCCGGGTGTCCACTCGTTACCGTTCCAGTCTATGAGTTTCGCGGGCGGGGTGTCGGTCATCTCTTCCCACCACACATCGTTATCGGGAGTCTGTGCGACGTTCGTAAAGATACTGTTCGCTTTGAGAGAAAGCATCGCGTTGGGATTCGACTTCATGGAAGTCCCCGGAGCGACGCCGAAGAAACCGGCTTCCGGATTGATCGCGTAGAGCCTGCCGTCCGTGCCGAACTTCATCCACGCGATATCGTCGCCGACACATTCGACTTTCCAGCCGGGGATAGTCGGGATGAGCATCGCGAGGTTGGTTTTTCCGCACGCGCTCGGGAAGGCTGCGGCGATATATTTCTTAACACCTTCAGGAGATGTGATACCGAGGATCAGCATATGCTCGGCGAGCCAGCCTTCGTCGCGCGCCATCACAGAGGCGATACGGAGCGCGAGGCATTTCTTGCCCAAGAGCGCGTTACCGCCGTACCCGCTTCCGAACGACCAAATCTCGCGGGTTTCGGGGTAATGGGTGATATATTTGTTGGTCGCGTTGCAGGGCCATGGAACGTCCTTCTCGCCCCCGGCAAGCGGTTTACCGACCGAATGGAGACACGGAACAAAGTCGCCGTTGTCGCCGAGTACATCCAGCACCTTCTGCCCGATACGTGTCATAATCCGCATATTGTTGACCACATACTCCGAGTCGGTGATTTCGACGCCGATCAGAGAAATAGGCGAGCCGATAGGGCCCATGCTGAACGGGATGACATAAAGCGTTCTGCCCTTCATACAGCCCTTGTACAGACCTCGGAGCGTGGATTTCATCTCAGCGGGGTCCTTCCAGTTGTTCGTGGGGCCCGCGTCTTCCTGCCTGTTCGAGCAGATGAAGGTGCGGTCTTCCACACGGGCAACATCGCCGACGTCCGAACGAACAAGGTAGCTGTTGGGCCTGAGTTTTGGATTGAGCGGGATATAGGTACCGTTGTCCACGGCTATTTTCGCCAGACGGTCGTATTCTTCCTGCGAACCGTCGCAGATATAAACTTCATCGGGCTGACACATCGCGGCGATTTCGTCGATCCATGTCGTTAGTTTTTTGTTCGCTGTCTTGCCGGCCATTTTTCCTCCAGAATCGGTGACATTATGATAAAACAGTTTTAAACATTTATGCGCTTTCTCTTTCACAGAATATCAATAAAAGAAGCGTAAAATTTTAAAGAATAACGTGAAATGTCGCAAGAAATCGAAGGTTAAAAATCGAGTTTTTTTGTGTCGTCCGTTTCCGCGGCAGGCGCGGTCACCGCGGGCATTACCTGCGGAGCGAGAGTGATCGAGTTGTTGCCGGGTTCCGCCGCCTTTGAATTGTCCTTCGGCGCGGGGGTGACCTGCGGATTGCTTTTCGGGGCGGGAGTCACTTGGGGCGAAGTCTGCGATCCGGGCAATACCTGGTTGGGGGTAGGTTCGGGAGGGGCTTTCTCGAGGCCGAGCTTCACAAGGTCTTCGCCCATCGCCTGCAAAGCGAGTTTCGCCTCTTTCTTCACCGTATAATCGGGATCGTTGAACGCCTTGAAGATTAAAAGTTCTTTTGCCTTCGCGTCCTTCAGTTTACCGAGCGCCTTGACCGCTTCGATCCTGATACGGACGGTATCGACATTGGCAAGCTGCATCATTTTATCGACAATCTTCGCGTCTTTGATATATGCCAAACCCGCGATGGCATAGACCCGGATATTGATATCGTTCTTTTCATCCTCGATAATAGGAATGAGGATATCGATCATCGAGGGATCCCCGCTTTTACCCATCGCGAACGCCGCGTACATTCGGACGCTTTTCATCTCGCCGGGATTCTTGACCAGAAATTCAAGCTGTTTGATGTGCTCTTTCGTTCCGATATCGCCGATAGCGATGGCGGACGCGCCGCGTATTTCTTCAGAATACATATAATTAGTCAGAATCGAAAAGATCAGGACATTCGCCTTGGCGTATTTGATCTCGCCTATCGCGCGGATAATATTCGCGGTGAGAAAGCCCTCTTTTTCTTTCGGCAGGGTGTTTGTGAGGAGCTCGTAGAGTTTCGGCCCGGCCTGAACGACATTCATCTCCGATACCCCGAAAACGACAGCGCGGAGCACATCGGTGCTTTTTTCGTTATTGAGCGCGGCCATCCATACCGTCTGGTTGCTGATCGCGAGACGGATCAGGGCGTATGCCGCTTCCTTTTTCACCCCGTCGTTGTTGTCGTTAACAAGCGCGTTCTCGATCAGCTTGTAGGCTTCTTTCGACTTGTTCTTCTCTATCGCCTTAATGACATCGAGGCGCTGCTGAGAAATGCCGAATTTCATCGTTTTCTCCCACTGTTCGAGCACGGCCTGCTGGGCGAAAGTGTTTGTTTCGGCGAACGCGGGGATTATATTGACAGTGAAAAGAATGAATACGGTAATGAGGGTTCTCATAGAAATCTCCTTCTTGTCTGTATTTATTTTCGGAAGAATGAAAAAAATGTTGATTATATTAGTATACCATCTTTTTTTAAACTCAAAACCTGCTTGACGAAATGAACGCGATTGATTAAATTTCTCAATAAATAACCCCGGATTGGAGGAGATGGATGTCCAAGAAGCACAAGCATGACACCCCGGAAGAAATGAAAAATCCCCAAGGGGAGGCTTCCGATTGCGGGTGTGAAAGCGATTGTTGTTCGGAGGATGTGATGAAGGAACTCGGTGAATTGAAAGAGAAGGCGACGCATTTCGAGGACTTGTTCCAGAGAAAGGCGGCCGAGTTCGAGAACTACAAAAAGAGAATTATTGACGAAAAAGAGAAACATCGCGTCATGGCGAATAGAAATTTGGTAATGGAAATCTTTCCTTTGATCGATAATTTCGAGAGAGGTTTGAAGGTCGCTGAACAGACGAAGGATTTCGACGGCCTCCTGAAAGGAATTCACATTACCATCGAGGGGCTCCATTCGATCTTCGAACGTTTCAATGTTTGTCCTATAGAGTCGGTCGGCAAGGAATTCGATCCAAATCTCCATGAGGCGATCATGATGGAAGAACGGGACGATATCGAGCTGGATATGGTCGTGCTCGAAGAATTCGAGAAAGGATACATAATGGGCGATATCGTGGTAAAGCATAGCAAGGTAAAAGTGGGCAGAAAGAAACGTCCCGCCGATACCGCGAAAGACAACTAAGTTTATAATCAAGAGAGGTATAAAGGTATGCCGGGTAAAATAATCGGAATTGATTTAGGAACGACAAATTCGGTAGTGTGCATCATGGAGAACGGAACGCCTAAAGTGATCGAGAATCAGGAAGGCGCCCGCACCACTCCTTCGATCGTAGCGTTTACCGAAAAGGGCGAGACTGTTGTGGGACATCCCGCCAAAAACCAGATGGTCACTAACCATGAGAATACGATTTACTCCGCCAAGCGTTTTATCGGGCGGCGTTTCGGTGAAATCGACCGTGAGAAGAAATTAGTCTCGTTCAATATTAAAGCCGGTCCGCACGACGATGTGCGTTTCCAAACACGCGCGGGCGACTTCAGCCCCCAGGAAATCTCTTCACGCGTGCTGATGAAGCTGAAACAGGCGGCGGAAGACTATCTCGGAGAGAAAGTCGATCACGCTGTGATCACGGTTCCCGCCTATTTTAACGACAGCCAGCGGCAGGCCACTAAGGACGCGGGTACGATCGCTGGTCTCACCGTAGACCGCATCGTCAATGAACCCACCGCCGCCGCATTGGCATACGGCCTCGATAAGAAGAAAGAAGGTATTGTCGCGGTTTACGACTTCGGCGGAGGTACATTCGATATCTCCATACTCGAAATCGGCGACGGCGTTTTCGAAGTAAAGGCCACCAACGGGGATACACATCTCGGCGGCGACGACCTCGATCACGCTATTATGGAATATATGATCGCGGAATACCGCAAGGACACCGGGATTGACCTTACGAAGGACGCGATGGCTGTCCAGCGTTTGAAGGATCAGGCCGAGAAGTCGAAGATCGAACTTTCCTCGAAACTCGAATCGCAGATCAACCTCGCTTATATCACGGTTGACGCGTCCGGCCCTAAGCACCTCCAGATGACATTGACACGCGCTCAGCTTGAGAATATCGCCCGCCCGATTGTCGAGCGTTCGATAGACCCGTGTATCAATGTGATGAAGGACGCCGGGATCGATAAGAGCCAGATCGACGAGGTCATTCTTGTCGGCGGCCAGACCCGTATGCCGTTAGTGTCGAACCTTGTGAAAAACATATTCGGGAAAGACCCGTCGAAGGGCGTGAACCCCGACGAAGTCGTCGCGATGGGCGCGGCTATCCAGGCCGGTGTGATCGCGGGTGATGTCAAGGACCTTCTCCTTCTCGATGTTACTCCATTGTCGCTGGGTATCGAAACCCTCGGCGGAGTGAATACGGTGCTGATTCCGAGAAATACGACTATCCCTACAAAGAAGTCGCAGATATTCTCGACCGCCGAAAACAACCAGACCGTCGTGACGATCCATGTGCTCCAGGGCGAACGGCCCCGTTCATCGGATAACCGGACACTCGGGATGTTCAACCTCGAGGGAATACCGCCCGCACCGCGCGGAGTACCTCAAATCGAAGTCACCTTCGATATCGACGCTAACGGTATTCTTCATGTGACCGCGAAGGACCTCGGGACGGCAAAAGAGCATAAGATTAGAATCGAATCTTCGAGCGGATTAAGCGACGACGAGATCAAGAAGATGCAGGAAGACGCGGAGAAGCACGCGGAAGAAGACCGCAAAGCCCGCGAAATAATCGAACTGAAAAACCGCGCCGACGGCATTGTTTTCTCGACCGAGCAGGCGTTAAAGGAATACGGCGACAAGATCAATCCCGCCGATAAAACAGCGGCAGAGGAAAAGGTCAAAACCGTCAAGGACGCGATAGCATCGGAGAACGAGGGGAATATCAAGTCCGCGATGGAAGACCTCGAGAAGCTGATGCATAAAGTCTCGCAGGACATCTACCGTCAGGGCGGAGGACAGGGCGATCAGGCCGGAGCACCGCCTCACAGTGACGAACCCGCGCAGGAACAGCCCCAGGAAAGAGTGGTGGACGCCGAAGTAATCAACGACGACGAAAAGTAAATTTCATAGGGAAGGGGTAATGCAGATTACCCCTTCTTTTTTATATCCATGATCGGCGATGAACTCCATCGCCTTTTGTGTATTACGAGGGGAAAAAGATGGCGACTGAAAAAGATTATTACGAGTTATTGGGCGTAGCGAAGAACGCGTCTGTAGATGAAATTAAAAAGGCATATCGAAAACTTGCGATGCAGCATCACCCCGACCGCAACCCGGGAAACAAGGTAGCGGAAGAAAAGTTCAAAGAGGCCACCGAGGCCTATGCTGTTTTGTCCGATGCCCAGAAGCGCCAGCTTTACGACCAGTACGGGCATTCGGCGTTCAGCCAGGGCGGGCCGGGCGCCGGGGGATTCGGGCGCGGCGGCATGAATTTCGACGATATATTCGGCGGAATGGGCGGTTTCGATTTCGACGATATCTTTTCCTCTATCTTCGGGGGTAAGCGTTCGAAACGAGCCGAAACCGGGCCCCGTCCGGCAAAAGGCCGGGATATCCGCGCGGATATTTCGCTCGAACTGGGCGATATCCTCAAACCAAAAAAGGTCAAACTTAAACTGAAACGCGACGAAGAATGCGATGTTTGTCACGGCACCGGGAGCCAGAGCGGCGGAGGGAGCAAGACCTGTCCGACATGCGGAGGCGCGGGCGCTGTCCGTACCACGCAGGGATTCTTCACTATCCAGACCACCTGTCCCACCTGTCACGGCGAGGGCAAGATCATCTCGAACCCATGTAAAACCTGCAGGGGTTCCGGAATGTCCGAGAAGGATATCGAGATCATGGTGCGGATTCCCGCCGGGGTGCAGGACGGCCAGATGCTTCTGGTCAACGGCGAAGGCAATGCCGGCAAAAACGGCGGGCCGCGCGGCGACCTTTATGTCAAACTCAATATCCGCAACAATACCCATTTCGAACGGAACGCCGACGATCTGTTCGCGAAGCTCAGGATCAGTTTCCCGCGCGCGGTCTTCGGAGGCTCGATGGAAGTCGATACGCTCGAGGGCAAGCGTAAGGTGAATATCCCAGCCGGTGTGCAGCCCGGGCATCGAATCCAGCTTCAAGGCGAGGCGATTCCCAATCTCGACACCGGACGAAGGGGGAATATCTACTACGAAGTGGTGGTCGATGTCCCGCAGAACCTTCCCGCGAAGGCGAAGAATATGCTGAAAGATTACGCGGATATCACCGGGGATAAATTGTAGAAATAAAAACCGCCCCTCGGAATGGAAGCGGAAATAGGAAAAGCCATACTGTGGAGACGCTGAGACACCCCCCCCTACGTGAGGGCTGGCAGAGGACACAGCGGGAAGGGGGCTAGGAAAAGGGCATTGATCAGAAAAAGCTTTGTCATTGTTCGGCTACTTTCGGTAGAAGATAGGCTATGTCGAGAGACGGAAGCAAACAGTTCAAAAACGCTGTTGGTGATTCCATTCAACTCTCCATTTCCTTCTATCGAACCCGGCAGGTATATGTCATATTCTACAACCACTCCGCTCTTTCCCCTCGGCTGTTTCCTCCGCGTCTCCGCGGTAAGGTCTTAGTGATTATTTCAACGAATAGTAAATAAAATAGCCCCGCCTGATTAAGCGGGGCCTAATAGTTTAGTGCTAATTCTTAGAAACAGCCCATCGAGATCGAAAGCGCGCCGTAGGCACCGGAGAGCGAGCTATCGGTCACACCCGAGATGTTGTAGGTATCCACGCCGGAAACAATCCTGTATCCCCCGCCGACCTTAACCCGGAGCATCTTGCCGATATTGAGTTCGACATCCGCTCCGATCATGTACGACCCGAACGGAAAGATCGTCTGCTTGGCGTTGGGATCGATCACGATACCGTTAACGGTACTGGGAGTGATCATGACCGCGCCGCCGCCGATTACGCCGTAGAGCGAGAAATGGACGAGCGATTCGGGGAAGAAGATGTAGCCGAGCATAAACCCGCCGTAACCGACTGTCAGATTTCCACTGTTGGTGGTCGCGCCGGAGATATGCGACACGGGGATAGCGGTAGTCATACCGGCGCCCATTCCGCCGAGGATGAGACGGTGCCAGAGAAGCATTCCGCCGCCGCCGCCCATCATCATCGAGAATTGATTATTCACCGTAGTGAACATGAAACTGGGACCGCCGTATCCCCCCACAGGGATAGTCATATCGCCCAAAAGCGTCTGCTGTTCTTTGAGGAATGCAGTGTCGAGAAGAACGAGATTCGCGCGCCATGCGAGATTGTTGATATCCGCTTCATCCTGCGTCAGTTCCGCGGAGTTGGTACTCCGTGTGATATCCGCCGCCCACGACACCGACACGATCATGCCCATAACAAATGACAATAGTAACGCCTTTTTCACTTTTTCCTCCTTTGGAATTGCTTTCTGCCTATTAAACAGAGCCGGGCTCAAAAAGTGTTACTTTTTTAATGGGCTAAATTTCAGTTGGCAGTTTCCTCAATTAAAAAGCGTTATAATATATCAATAAACACCCGAATATTTTTAGAATCTTTAATTGAATACTTGATTATTTTATAATTCGAGGTATAATTGTATTAATAGGAAAGAATAGGGGGATTACTATGAAAAAAACATTTGCTCTATTATTTCTACTGCTCCCGGTAATTCAGTTAATCATTTCCTGCGACGAACTGATCGAACCGAAGGACATCATGCTTCTGGTCAAGGACGATATCCCGCCCGTGATAACACTAACCAGCCACACAAATAATCAGCCTGTCGGGAGGTATTATACTCTTGGCGGCAACGTCAGTGATGTTGGAAGAGGGGTTTTTAATGTGTGGATAAAAAAAGATACCGGCAGTTTTGAAAAGGCACTCGTCTCCGGAAATACATGGGCATTTCAAGTGGATATTGGATATGCCTATGCGGTTCATACTTATTATGTTTATGCTGAGGATAAATCTTCCAATTTTTCGAAAATTATTACCAACAGCATCAAACGTGTCCAGATTCCTTCTGTACAGATTACAAATCTTATGTCAGGAACTCTCACTAATACAACAAATATCGTTATTTACGGAGTGGCATCCATCGATTCACCCGCTATAATTACCAATATCTCGGTTCAGGTGAACGGGGGAATATGGATAGAGGCGATCAACAATTCCGGCGACTGGACATCTTGGTACTGTCCCTCTGTTCTGAGCGAGGGGTACAATGCAATTATCGCAAAGGTATTTGGAAACACACCATTGACTGCTGATTCAGGCTATTTTTATATCTCTAATGATTTAACGCCGCCTGTCTTCGTATCCGTGAACTATACCGATTACCAAAAGGTGTTTTCTCAAACCTATCAGCTTCAGTTGGTGTATAATGACGCCATATCCGGGGTGAGCAATGTCATGCTTCAGCTCAACAACCGCACCAATCTCCCGATGATTTACTCATCGCCGTACTGGATAACGAATGTTTCGGAAAGCACACTGATCGCGCATATCTGGAAGTATTACGCCTACGATAGGTTTTATAACATTTCTGCGACCAATCAGACCGTCATACTCCGTAAGGATTTTACGGTGCAGGAGTTCGTCCCGTATTATAATAGTAAGCCTACTAATTTTATAAGTATTGGATTTAGGAACTGTTTTGATATTTCCTCTGATGGAAACACTTTTGCCGGCGTAATAAATATCGGTAACAAAGTAGTTCGCATTCATTGGAACGGGAGTATTTGGGTAACAAATTACTTTGCCCCAATTTATATACCTAATAGTACCTATTTCGGTATGGCAATAGCTTTATCTTCTAACGGAAACGATATTCTAATTGGAGACCAAAACGGTACAAATGGCGGGGCAAATGTAGGATACGCATATTTACAAACATATGATGGGACAAATTGGGTAACAAACCTGTTTTTACCGACAAACAGGAACTATAACCCCGGATATGGGTGCAGTGTCGATATTTCCGCGGATGGAAAAGCTTTACTTATCGGGAGTTGCTGGGATGGTGAGGTCTATGGTTGGGGTGGCGCAGTTTATTTCTTTAGGAAGAACGGAATGAATTGGGAAACAAACAAGTTTATTGCATCGGATGTCGAAGCTAACGGACGATTTGGAAGTTGTGTCAGTTTATCTGCAGACGGAAATATATTTCTTGTGGGTTCGTATATTGAAAACTCAGGGGGGGCGAATAAAGTTTATGTTTTTCGTTATACCAATAGCTCATGGATAGAGACGAATATTATCGCTGGAGGAACAGGGTTCAGTTATCAGGTTAAATTATCCGATAGCGGAAACGCGTTTGTGGTTGTACAGTTCTCGTCCCAAACTGCATATTACTATCGTTGGAACGGGAGTACTTGGACAGCTACCCCGTTGACTCCTCATGATTTTAAATATAGTATGATTATGGTAGGTTACGATTGTGCCATCTCCGCGGACGGCAACACGGTCTTACTTTCCTACGGGAATGTCTATCGTTTCCATTGGAACGGCAGTTCATGGACGACAAATATCATCAACCCTTATCTCACCTCCATGACCGGTTTCGGACAAAGTGTGGCATGCAGTCCCGACGGAAAGAATGTTTGGGTGTATGGCGATAAAGTGTATAAATTCGTTTCGGAGTGGTAAAGCCTTAATACGTCCACAAGGGAAATTCAGCGGCATGGAAACAGTAAAAAGCGTAAGAAAAACACCCGGCGGATTGGCTTAATAATAGGATATGATAAGCAGAGCCGAAGGGGAGTATAGAAAAATGCGAAAAAAGAAGGGAAAAACTATCCCTAATATCCCGAATTAAGCGAAAAGTTTTAATATTTCCCGGAAATGTGTTGACACGCGCACGATGACTCGTTAAAATAACGTATATCCATATAGGAGAGCTATCATGAGAAGAAAAGGGGTTTTCTTGTCCTTCTATTCCGCTATTCTGGCGTTAATCGTTTCCTGCAGTATTACACCCGGAAATAACGGGAATCCCGGGAACAATCCTATCCCGAATTATATTCCGGTTATCACGGTAGCTTCGCCGTCGAACAATACTGTAACGACTAACGGAGCGGTCACTATCGTGGGGAGCGCGTCGGTCTCTTCCCCTGTGACAATCCTAAACGTTAAAGTCAAGCTGAACTCCGGCGAATGGCAGAACGCTTCCGGGACGTCGGTTTGGGGGATTTCGATTGGGCTTCCGGCCGGGACGAATACAATTTCCGTTATGGCGGTCTCCAGTTTGAGTTTTACTAACTATCTCTCCAATCACACCATTATTTTTGAGAATAACAGCCCGGTTCCTTTTGTCGCGATTCTTTCCCCCGCAAACGGCGCTTGGATTACGAATGGAAATGTGTGGATAAGCGGAACGGCTTCGGTCGGTTTACCCGCTGAAATACAGACCGCAAGAATAAGTCTGAACGGCGGTATTTGGAAAGAAGCGGAAGGAACGGAATCCTGGTCGAACGAGGTATCGTTAAATCTCGGTTCAAACACGATTTCGGTTCTCGCGGTTTCCACGAAGGGTAAGACTAATATTATCTCCGGATACTCGATTATCTATTATCCGGTTCCGTCGGTATATATCTCCTCTCCGGTATCCGGGACTGTGGCTGTGGCGTCTTCCCTTACCGTCCATGGCGGAGCGGATATCGCGGAACCTTCATCTATTCAGACAGTAAAAATCAAAGTGAATAATACCCCTTGGGAAAACGTATTTGGAACTAAATCATGGTATGCGAATATTGCGCTTTGGTGCGGAACCAACAGAATATCGGTGATGGCTGTTTCCGCTGAATTTAAAACCAATATTGTCTCAAATCATATCGTTATCCTGAATACGGTAAACCCGATGGTAACTCCCTGTTTTCCATTCAAAGATAATTTCATTATAACCAGCAACCACAGCGTTTTCTGGGGATACGCCACTTCTTCATCGACGATAACGAATATCAAGGTTTCGATCAACGGAAAAGCGTTTTCAAATGCGTCGGTTACGAATATCGGCGGGATGACCCGCTGGAATACAAAAGACCTGAAATTAACCAATGGCGTCGCCGGTGTAAACACATTGAAGGTTTACGGGAAGGATAACAGCGGTAAAACATCTATTACGAATACCTATCTGATAATAGTTAAAAATAAGCTGGTTCCCGCCGATGGAGGCGCAGGAGATTATTTCGGAAAATCCACGGATATTTCAGGGGATGGGAAAATTATTATAATCGGTTCTCCAAACGACGACGATATCGCAACAGATAGCGGCGCGGTTTATGTTTACCGGGATATCGGCGAAGGGAACGGATGGATTATTGATAAACTCATTCCATCTTATGATACGAATTATCTGCATTTCGGGCATCAAATTGCAATTTCAGGAGACGGAAACACAATAGTAGTAGGGACTTTTCGAGAAAATGATAGCTCCTATAGTATTTGGGATTTTAGCAATTTCGGGGCCTATTACTACTTTTATGTTTATAAATGGGATGGATTAAGTTGGAATGAAGCCTATGTTGAGACTTACTATAGAGGAATTAGCGGGCTTGATATCAATTGGGAAGGAAATAGAATAATACTATCAAGAGGAATCCAAAGTCGTTTATCAGAAGATCCTGTTTATTTTGTGTCTATATATGATTATACGGAAAATCTTTGGACAAATACCTTCGAGTGCGGAATAGATGGTTATAGACTTGATCCAGAATTCTGGGGAGCAGGTAGTATGCAGGGTTTTGGGTATTCGGTTTCATTATCGTCAAATGGGAACAATATTGTAGTAGGAAGTCCTGCTGCTAATCCTATAGCGCCATATACATACGCTTTCCTTTACCAATGGAACGGAAGCGCTTGGATTGAGGATTATATTAAAAAAGATTCGTTCGGAGGTGAATCAAGCGCTAATTATAAATTTGGAAATTGTGTTTCTATATCGGGGGATGGAAATAGATATATAGTGGGTTCTCCGATTGACAATAATAAAAAAGGATGTTTTTATGAATACAAATGGAATGGCGTATCATGGGATGAGCTAAAAATTTCAGCTTCCGACGGGGTAAACGGAGACTACTTCGGATACTCGGCTGCTACCACGCATGATGGGAATAAAGTAGTAGTGGGAGCACCCGGTTATTTAAATGCGCAGGCAAGCTATATTTATTATTATACATGGAACGGAAGCGCATGGGTTCAAAGTAAAACCAACGCAAGCGATCGAACGGCTACGGACGGCTACGGTTTCTCGGTGGGAATATCGGCGAACGGCGGAAAAACGGTCGTAGGCGCTCCGTGCGACGACGATAAAGGTACCGACAGCGGGTCGGTTTGGGTGTATTGAAAGTAACGGATACTGAGCGAAGCCGAAGTATCCCGAATTCAGCGGGGATGGGAAAATCGGAGAGGGAGGGATTCGAACCCTCGGTACCATAAGGTACAACACCTTAGCAGGGTGCCCCGATCGGCCACTCCGGCACCTCTCCACTTAAGCGGAATATTTTAACATAAAGCGGGCGAAAACGCAAGTTCCTGAAAATGTTTATTCGATATTTTGGATACTGCCGAGCCCGGTGATCTGCTGGGTGACTTCTGGTTTCCCCTTGTAGGTCACTTTCCCGAGTCCGGTCAGTTGAATATTGAGGGTTTTCACCACATTGAGCTGGCATTCCCCTGCGCCCATCAGCGAACATTGAACACGCTGCGCCAGCAGGTCGAATGCGTCCACGCGGCCGAGACCGGTATGGAGGATTTTTAAAAGATCGGTCGTCCCTTTAAAATAAATATTTCCCGCGCCGCGGATCTCAGCGTCGATGGTCTGAGACTGGCAGTTGATACTGATGATCCCGGTACCGCTCATAATCACCCTGAGATATTCGGAGGTCATTTGTTCTTCCATAAAGATACTGCCCGCGCCTAAGAGAGAAATCTCTTCTATACTCGGCATCCGGATTTCTATCTCGATCGAGTGATTAAATGTATCAAAAATGTTATCGAGGCCGATTTCGAGAGTATCGCCCTTCACCTCGGTCTTTACTTTATCGATAATACCGGGATCGGCCTTGACGACAATAAAATCCGATTTCCCTTTTTTAATCTTGACCGAACCGACACCATTGAAGGAAACGCTCTTAAACGGCGGAACGGTTCTTTTCTCGACCGATACCGGCTCGTTCACGATAGAATGGTTTGTTGAATACCCGCCGTTATTTCCATCACATGAAACCGGGAGCAGAATCGCTAAGAGTAAAAAAGGAAGAACCGTTTTCATGCCTGTCTCCTGCTATTTACTGCTGGAACGGAGAATAGTTTCGTAAAAATCTTCCGAACCTTCATTCATTTTATAATGGACATAGGTTGCGATTTTGTTCATCTCGCGCTCTTCCACATTTTCAAACTGGAAGCCCGCGGTACTGTCACGCTTCCCCTTGAGGCGCGCAATCGTCTTGATCTCCAGACCGCGCATCTGTAAAAGGACCGGATCGTAGACGTGGTTCTGCAACAGCATACTCGACTCGATGGAGTCGTAGAACGCTATAGCGGCGCCGCCCGCGCTAATATCGATCAGGTTCCCGCGGATAAACTTCGCCGCATCGCGCAGATATACCGCGCCGACCGCGTTCTCGATATTCGACGGCTGAACACGCAGATGCGCGCGCCGTTCCGGCGTCCTCAGCCCGAATTTGAGAATATTCTGAATGATACCGTCGGCAACTATCGCGGCGGAAGGATTATATTCTACAAGCGCGGTTATCCCGAGTGACATCATACTCATTAAGTCCTTCGGTTTCAGGTTTTGATGGAACAGTAACAGGACGTGTAGGTCTTTCCGGGTGTCCTTGACCTGCTGAAGAAAATCGATCTCAGGGGATTCGGAGACGACGATATGGATGTCTTCCTGGCTTTTTAATAACTGCAATGCGTCTTCTTTAGATTTTGTTTCGATAGGTTCGATACCTTTAGGAATCATCTCGATGGCCAATTGAAGTGTATAGCTTTCCGCATAGGTATAAACCAAAATTTTCATCAGTAATCTCCTTTTATCGCGAACAATTATAATGGATAGGAGCGCGTTGTCAAGAAATCCTATCCTTTTGGAAATTAGTTGATACTTTCCTTTAGGCAGTTATTTTCATATTTATATTCTTATAATATCCTATCTTATTGTAATCAAAAGAAATGCGTTGAATAATAAATCGGAAGCGGAGAGCTTAGATTTGTCTGTTCCCGGCCAGAATATCGGAAAAGTTTTTTAAATAAATATGCAGAATAGAATAGATAAAACAGGATTTGAACGGCGTCTAAAAATAGAGAAAAATGTAGTAAAATAATCATTGAAAAATAAGGAATTAGAAGGTATAATTATATAACCATGGGAATGGGATATTATGCTAACCGGGGAGGTTGTGTATGAAAAAAATAATCGTATTAATGATCATGTTTCTGCCATTATCTTTCGCGCATCCTGTCACTATTATGTTTCCTGAATTTTGGATTTATTCCGAGGCTAACACCGGGGGAACGATTACCACTTCTTACCGGATCGATATGCTGATCGATACCGGAATCAAGTACGGGGTGAAAATCGGCTTTGGATTGAGGAATTACCATATCAGTTCGATCAATTCCAATATGCTGATGCTCGACTCCCTCAAACTTTTTACGACCCCCTTCAACCTGTTCAATCTCGGAATATTTATCGGCAAGAACCAAACCCTCGGGTACAGCCAGATAGGTTACCAGGGCTTTCAATTTCATAATCAGACCAATCTTGAATATATCGGTTATAAAGAGATACGCGGCTCGGGTATAGAAATCTACCGTTCGTTCTGGGACGAAATCTTCGAACCCCATATCTTTATTTATTCCGCGCCATCGATTTTCTACCCCGCTACAAACCAGCTGAATATCGACGCCTTGCTGATAGTAAAGACGGACGACTATAAGTTTGAAATCTACGGCGGGATTGCTTTATTCAACGGTTCGGCATACAAAAGGTTCGGTATCCAAATAGAAACGCTTTTCGATAAGCTCGATTTTATGATCAGCGTTTATTCCTCAGATACTCTTTTCACGGATATCATCTTTTTCGATTCACTCTACATCAATGTCACCGAACATCTAATTTCCGGAATATTTGAGCAGACTCTTTCGCTTTTCTCGCGTCCTTCATATTACAATCAATATAAGGAAAATACCACAGGGGATTTAGATGTCTTTCTTGCGCTCGGACTGAAAATTGAAGATTTCGGATTCGGAATAGAAAACAGTTTTCTGCTCTCGGATAACTACGCACTGACCGACAGGCCGGGGGCATATGTGTACTTTATTTCAGGAAGTCTGAAGTATAAACTCGGCGTGCAGTATGCTCTCAAACTGGATGCCGCCGATACAAAATCGATTCCGTATTTCAACGATCTCTCGATTTTCCTTCAGGTTAACGGGCAGTTATAGCAGAGAGGAATTATACGCGGGACATTACCTGCAAGCGATTCGTATTTGAATAAACGATATGTCGTATACGTTCGTTCTTTCCGGAAGTGAGACACCAGCGACAGATGAAATCCAATAGAGCGAATAATTGAAAATTATCGCGTTAGCCTGTAAAATGGTATGTCAAGAAGAAAGAGGGTACTGTTTTGAATCAGGCGCTTATTCAATCATTTACCGGTCTCAACGAAATAATCCTGTCCCGCGCGCTCGAGTGTTTTTTTGGGTCCGCGGAGAGACATCCCGATTCCTCAATCAAATCGTCTGTTCTCCAGAATATACATTTGCTTCTTAATCGTGCAGTCGAGTACCTTAGTAATCCGAAGTCGGAAACGGGGAAATTTCTATTACCCGCGGAAGAATGGCGCCGCATTGACCTTTACCGCGATAGCCTGAAACGTGCGATCCGGGATACTTATCTTGGTGAAAGCGGTATTCCTGATGCTGAATTGAGACATGTTATTGAGTTGGAGAACGCAATCGACGATTATGTAGTTCATCTTAATGTCAGTCAGCTTTCCAAAAAAATGAAAAGCGACCGGAAGGATTATTACAACTCTTTATTTATAAACAACGAAAGCGTCATTCTTGCAATCCATCCCGATACCCTCGATATCATAGACGCAAATCGGAGCGCGGTCGATTTCTACGGGTACACTCGGGACGAATTTGTTAAACTGAGAATAACGGATATCTGCGGACTGGAATTGAGCATGATCCGTGCGAACATGGACAAAACGGTGAAGACCGGTCATTTCCATGTTCCGCAGTTGGAGCATTACCTGAAAAACGGGGATCGACGGTATGTCGAGCTGTTTCTGAATACAGTGAACGGCGAGACAAGCGGGCCGGTATACCTGACAGTGCATAACATTCATGAAAAGGTCATCTCCCAGAGACTCTTAACAGAGAGCGAACAGCGTTTGACACTCGCGATGGATGCGGCAGATCAAGGCCTTTTCGAGTTTAATTATATCACCGGCGAGGTTTTTGTCAGCGATTATTTCTACAAGATAGTCGGGTATGAACGTAACGAGATCCCGTCGAGCATCCCGGCCTATATCGATCTGGTTCACCCCGAAGACAGAGGGATAGTGGAAAAAGCGCTGAGCGTACTTATGAAGGGTAAAAACCAGTCGTCGGTAGAAGTCCGTATCAGGAAGAAGGACGGAACATGGATATGGGTCTCCGCGTCGGGAAAAGTTCTCGGGCGTTCAAAATCCGGGGGGGTCTTTCGTTACCTGGGAATTGTAAAGGATATCTCACAGGAGCATCAAGTCCGCGAGGAACTCGACCGCACGAACAATTTCCTCGAACTGATCTTCGCATCGATCCCGTTCCCGCTCGTGTTTTTAGACTGCGACTTCAGGATTGTCAAGGGTAATGAAATTTTCTATAGGTTATTGAACAAAGGGATATCCACGGTGCAGGGGACGAGTCTGCTCAACCTGATTGAAGACGACGAGGTCAAGGAGATTTTCGGCCGTACCGCCCGCACCGGCACCGCGTATTACGGAATTCGTGAACAGAGAAAACTGATCGGCGATCATTCGAAGGACGGCGGAATCTGGGACTGGAATCTCTCGCCCGTTTCCGAAGAGGGCGGCAAGATATCCGGTTATCTCTTTACCAGTGTGGATGTTACCGAGACAGCGAAAACCGCCGACGCGTTGATCGAAAGTAAGGAGCGGTTCAAAGAACTCGCTGAAAGCATCACCGAGATCTTTTTCGTGATCGATAAGGACCTCGATATCAGATACCTCAATAAATCGACTAAGCAATTTTTCAGGATCAGCCGGAAGAACCTTGTCGGCTCGTCGATTACTGAAATCCTCTCGAAATACTGGGATGAAACCTTTTTCGAGAAGTTCTCCGAATGCTTTCAATCCGGAAAGTTTTCTACCTCCGTGGAAAGTTTGTTGATCGACAACGAACGTTTTTTCCTCGAAGTGGATATCTATCCCAGTAAGGCTGAATTGTTCGTTTTCATGCGGAATATCTCCGAAAAAATCAAGGTCATGAACGAACTGCTCGGGACAAACCGTTCCCTGCATATGATGCTCGAGACGTCGCAGGCAATTGTTTATCACCAGGACGAGGCGCTCCTGATGTACCGGACATGCCAGATTTTTATCGAGCGCGGCGGTTACCGGATCGCGTGGATAGGGATATCGCCCGAAGGGGGTGAGAATAGTATCAAACTGATCTCCCATTTTGGCGACGACGGCGGGCTTGTGAAAATGATCGAGATCGGATTGAACTTCGGGGACGATCCCTCGCTTGTGGCGTTCCGCGAGAGAAAGACGATAGTGATTCACGACCTGTTAATCGATGCCGCGATTGTCCGTTGGAGAAACGCCGCGAATTTCAGGGGGATCACTTCGTGTATCTTCGTACCGATGGTATCGGAAAAAGTTCCTGTAGGGGTGATCGCTCTGTTCTCTACACAAAAGGACAATTTCCCGGAAGCCGAGGTCAGGTTTATCGAGGAAATTTCCCAGAACCTTGCCAATGCGATCCTGAATATCAGGCTCAGACAAGTCAGGGAAAAACTGACCCGCGCCCTCGAAGACTCCGAACAGAAATACCGTATGTTTGTCAACCAAGCCATCGACGGTATCCTGATCTATGATGTAGAAGGAAATCTCCTCGAGATGAATAAAAAGACCGAGGATATCCTCGGATCGGATTTCCCAGTCCTGCATTCGGTAAATCTCCTCAATATCAAACCTGACGATGTGAACAGGGAGTTTTTTCATGAGTTGGCGCTGTTTTACAGGAAGATTGTCAATAACGAGTACTCCGAGGGAATGGTTAAGGAAGTTCTCTGGCGGAGAAAACAGCACGTACTTTTTATCGATCTTACTCTCAACAGAATACGTTACTCCAATAAAAACTTCGTGAAGATGACGCTGAGAGATGTTTCACCGCGGAAGGAGTCCGAGGACAAGATTTTGGATTATCAGGTAAGACTGCGCGACCTCTCGCATACACTCTCGTTGACCGAGGAACGCGAGAAGAGGCGTCTCGCTACCGAGCTTCACGATTCAATCGTGCAGAATCTCGCGCTCTCGAAGATTACACTCAGTATGATAAAAAAGCAGGTAGGCGACTCCCCTGTGCGCGATTCGGTCGAAAAGGTCTACCAGCTTGTCGATGAATCGATCCGGACGTCCCGTTCGCTTGTGTTCGAACTCAGTCCCCCGATTCTCTACGAGTTCGGATTGATCGCGGGACTGGAATGGCTGACCGAGCAGATGGAAAACAAGTTCCGTGTCAAGATAGCTGTGCAGAAGAATATCGAGTCCCTTTCGATTACTCAGGATATGAGCGTCGCTCTCTTCCAGATTGTCCGGGAGCTCTTGATGAACGTGGTCAAGCATTCCGGGAGTATGGCCGCGAAACTGATTATTAAAAAGACTGATGAAAACATGCTCGAAATTGTTGTACAGGATAAAGGGAAGGGGTTCGACATCAAAGAACTCGACACTAAAACCGATATATACTCCGGGTTCGGTCTGTTCAATGTCCGGGAGAGATTGCTCTTTTTCGGGGGAGATATGAAAATAGTGTCTCATCCCGGGATGGGGACTTCGGTATCGCTGATTTTACATTTAGAAAATAATGGAGGGGGAATCGTATGAAAATCAAAGTTGCGCTCGCGGACGATCATCCGATAGTCCGTGAAGGTCTGAAAGCCCTTCTGGAGAACGAGTCCGACATCGAAGTAATCGGCGAGGCGAATAACGGCAACGAGGCCGTCGAGCTTGTCAGGAAGCTTTCACCGAATATCATCATCATGGATATCTCCATGCCGAATCTAAACGGTATGGAAGCGACAAGGATGATCGATAATGAATCTCCCAACACCCGTGTAATCGCGTTGTCCATGCATCACGACAAACGGTTTGTCGCGAACATGCTCGAGAGCGGGGCGAGGGGTTTCCTGCTCAAGGATTGCGCCGCGGAGGAGCTTGTCGAGGCCGTCAGGACGGTGATGAACGGGAAGACCTATCTGAGTAAAGGGATCGCGGATATCGTGGTCACCGATTATGTCGAATACCTCAAGAAGAAAGATCAGTCGGTATTCGGGATACTCTCGCCGCGCGAACGCGAGGTGATGCAGTTGCTTGTCGAAGGAAAAAGCACGAAGGATATCGCATCCCAGCTCTTCCTGAGCGTGAAGACAGTCGAAACGCACCGTCAGCAGATCATGACGAAGCTTGGGACGCATAGCATCGCCGAACTGACAAAACTCGCGATCAGGGAAGGCCTCACATCATTAGAATAGAATATCAGGTTTTTCGAATGCGAAAATCAGGTTTTTACCGATACCCGAATTAACAGAAATATGTCACAATAAATTAATAAAAATATCGGGGTGTTCGGGATGCCTAAGAAAATCCGGATAATTGTTGCTGACGACCACCGCATGGTAAGGAAATCAATCATCGAATACCTGAGAAAGGAAAACGATATCGATGTTATCGGCGAAGCCGTGGATGGAAAAGAGACCTGCGATGAAGCAAGAAAGCTCAATCCTGATGTCATAGTCATGGATATATCGATGCCGCGTGTCAACGGGATCGACGCCACACGCGACCTCCTGAAACTGTTTCCGGATATTAAGGTGATCGCTTTCTCTATGTACTCCGACAAACGCATTATCAAAAAAGCCTTAGCCGCCGGAGCATCCGGGTTCGTCCCGAAGGACTCGCCGATTGAGACATTGATCGACGCGATTCACACGGTTATGCAGGGCAAGTTATTCCTGACATTGGAAATACAGGATATGCTCGACAGTGACCGTACAGAAATAATGGAAATGAACTCAGAAGATACGATACTTTCGGAAAAGGAAAAGATGATGTTGAATTACCTTTCCGAGAAATGCACGGTCGATGAGATTTCGGACAGGATGAACATCGAGATCGGCGATCTGAGAAACAAGATCGTTCATTTGATGAATAAGCTGGAAATCAAGAGTTTGGGCGAATTGATCGAATATGCCCAGTGGGAAAAGATCACGGTATAATCAGGGATTTCGTAACGAAAATTCAGGGTATTCCTGATTGTTAATGGAAAGAAAAAGGGTTATAATAGAGTATCAAATTCGAATCCCCCCTTTCTTCTATAGAAACCGGCAGTTCAAAGAGAAATCTGCGAACTGTCGGTTATTTTTTTGCAAAAAATAACGCCGGATAATTCCGGCGTCTTGATGTACCCCTTGGGGGAATCGAACCCCCGCTGCAGGGATGAAAACCCTGTGTCCTAACCACTAGACGAAAGGGGCGAAAACCTCTCCCATATTTGAGAGCAATTATTATATCGCAGGCGGGGAAAAATGTCAAAAAAATCTTTATTGATTTTTCGCGAGATGCTCGGTCAGGACGCTCCGCATTTCAGCCTCGGGCGCTTTTAAGCCTGTCCAGAGCTCGAACTGCTTCACGCCCTGGTAGAACAGCATATCGATCCCGTAGACTATCCGGCATCCCTTCTCGATGGCATACTTGATCAGCAGGGTTTCGTTCGGATGATACACGATATCCATCACCGTGATCCCCTCGGGAATCTGGTTTTTCCTGAGCGGGGAAATGTTTGTGTTCGGGTTCATCCCAAGCGGCGTGGAATTGATTATGATATCGATATCCCCGCCGGACTTCTCCCAATCGGTGAGCAGGATGACTTCCACATCACCGCGTTCGATTCCGAGATGCACGACAAGCGAAGCGCGGAGTTCGTTCGCGGCATCGAGGTCGTCGTGACGGACAGCTATGACGAGCTTCGCGGGACGCGAGAAGTAAAACAGTCCGAACCCGATGGCACGCGCGGCGCCCCCCGAACCGATCAGCGCGATCTTCTTATTCGCGATCTCGGTTTTTTCGCTGAGCGCACGGTAAAATCCGTAAACATCGGTGTTCGTCCCGATCAGGATACCCTCGCGGTTCTGGATGGTGTTGACCGATCCGATCATCGCGGCGATATCCTCGATCTCGTCGAGGTACTCCATGACCGCGATCTTGTGCGGAATGGTCACGCTCGCGCCTTTGATACCCAGCGCGCGGATACCCTCGACCGACTTCCCGACATCGGATACCTCGAAGGCCGTATAGACCGAGTTGACCCCGAGCGTCTCGAAACCCTTGTTGTGCATGAGGGGCGAGAACGAATGACGGACCGGATTCCCGATGATGCAATAGACCGAGGTAGAGGAATTAATCACCGCATTCCTCCTGTTCGAGCCGTGCGATCTTCTCGATCCGGCGGTCATGCCTTCCTCCGTCATAAGGAGTTTCAAACCAGATATCGAGATAACGCCCGATGTCGTCCATAGTCCGCCGTCTGCCCGCGAGGACGATGACGTTGGCATTGTTGTGCCTGCGTGAGTATTCCGCGGAGTACTCGTCGAGCACCAGCGCGGCGCGGACTCCGCGCACTTTATTTGCGACAATCGACGCCCCGATACCCGAGCCGCACAGCACGATCCCGAAATCGAAATCGCCCTTCGCGACAGCGCGCGCGGCGGGGGCGATAGTGTCGGGATAGTCCATGCTGTCGATGCTGTGAGTGCCGAAATCGACGGTCTCGATCTTCTTATCATCGAGGTAGAGCTTGATCTGCTCCTTAGTCAGATAGGCCGCGTGGTCGGAAGCTATCACTACTTTCATAGAAAAATCCTTTTGTTTTGTGGGATAATAATATAACATTCCCGGCATATTTTGGCAAGTCTGAAACGTTTCACTATCCCTTTCATACCTTCCACCTTTTGAAGCAGTGTTTTCACTATTATACGTTTCAATATAGCATATTCATATATACGGTACTCATCGTGATAGGGGATATTTGAAATAAAAAAAGCCGCCCTCGCGGACGGCTGTAGTTAAAATCCTGATTATGTCATGGTGAGCTGGTCGAACCATTAACTGTAACTTTTCACTTATTTCGCTCCGGCCTTCTTGAGCTTGTCGATGATCGACAGGTACAGCGACGATTTAGTCTTATCGTCTTTCAGCAGGTTCGCGCGCTGGAGCGGGGTATAGGTCTTCCCGGTGATCTCGAACTGCATATTGACATTTACGTTATTCTTCATCAGGAGATCGACGATATCGGGATTGCCCTTTTCGATAGCGTAGCCCAATGGCGTACATCCGCTTTTCGCGGCCTGGTTGACATTAGCGCCCTTCTCGATCAGGAACGAGGACATTGTCAGACTCTCGTTCACTATCGCGAAGGTGAGCGGGGTGTGTTTCCAGTAGCATTCTTTATTGACATCGGCGCCGCTTTCCACTAACGTCTTCATCAGGTCGGGATTTTTCTTTTCAATCGCGAAACCGAGCGGGGACTTGTCTCCCATCGACTTCTCGTTGATATTCGCTCCCGCCGCGACAAGCGTCTTCAGGAGGTCGGTATTGCCCTTTTCGAGCACCATACCCAACGCCGTGTATTCGGCGTTGTTGTAGATAAACTTGACGCTCAGGTCGGCTTTCTTGGAGATCAGAAGGTTCAGCATCGCGGAATTTCCCTTTTCTATCGAGTAGCTGACAGGCGAGTATTCGCGGTCGGAGATCGTAAAAATCCCGTTGATATTGACACCCTTGTCGATCAGCAGGTTGACCATGTCGGAATTACCCTTCTCGATAACGAAACCGAGCGGGGTGTACGAGTTATCGCCGATAGAGAATTTTGCGTTCAGATCGACCTTTTTCTCGATTAGGAGATCGAGCAGAGCGGAATTACCCTTATCGAGTGCGTATCCCAGCGGAGTGTATTCCTTCTCGCCGAGCTTGAACTTCGAATTGACATCCGCGCCCTTTGAGATCAGGAGATTGAACAACGGCATATCGCCCTTTTCGATAGCGTAGCCGAGCGGAGTGTATTCCTTCCCTTTGAGGTTGAAGACGATATTGACACTCGCGCCCTTTTCGATCAGCAGGTTCATCAGTTCCTTGTTCTCTTTCTCCATCGCGTAGGACAACGGGGAATAGTCGAGTTCGCCGGATTTGAACTTAGCGTTGACATTGGCGCCTTTCTCGATCAGGCTTTTCGCGAGAGGGATATCGCCCTTCTCGATAGAGTATCCGAGCGGGGAATACTCCTTTTCGCCCACCTTGAAGGTGCTGTTGATATCCGCGCCCTGGCTTAACAGCATCTCGAGCATCGATTTATCGCCCTTCTCGATAGCATAGCCGAGCGGGGTATACTCTTTCCCGCCGAACTGGAACTTAGCATCCCCGGACGCACCCTTGGACATGAGGAGCGAGATCATTTCGGTCTTGCCCTTTTCCATCGCGTACGCAAGCGGAGTGTATTCCATTTCGCCTAATTTGAACTTTTTGTTGATATCGGCCTTTTTATCGAGGATAGCCTTCATAAACTCGATGTTGTCTTTGACCATAGCGTAGCCGAGGGGGGTTAACGCTTTCTGGGACATTACAGCGACAGTATCGATATCCGCGCCCTTTTCGATAATCGCTTTGATGAGGTCGAGGTTATCCTTTTCCATCACATAGCCGAGAGCCGAATAAGGCTTGCCCATCGACTCGAAGCTGATTGCCGCATCCGCGCCCTTGGAGAGCAGGAGTTTGAATAGGTCCATATTGTCCTTGACGATTGCGTAGCCGAGCGGGGTAAAGTTTTCACCGACGTAGGAGAACTTGACATTGACGTCCCCCCCGTTCTCAAGAAGGTATGTGACCGTATTCATATTTCCGATCACCATCGCGAGGCTGAACGGGTCGTAGGTGCTGCCCGCGAGCTTAATCTTTGCCTTGAGGTCCGCGCCTTTTTCGATCAGGAACTTGATGATATCGAGGTTGCCTTTTTGGACTGCATAGAATAGGGGAGTATAACGGGCTTCGTTCAGGTTAAACCCGCCATTGACATTCGCGCCGCTTTCGACAAGTTTCTTGATCATATCGAGGTTCTCGCGTTCGATACCGTAATAAAGCGGCGTTTTTCCATTGCGTTCGATATTGACGTCGACGTTGCCCTTACCGATAATGAGGGTGAAGACGTCGTAATAGTCGCGTTCCATCGCCATCGCGAGGATCTCGCCGACCTTCGTGTCGTCGACAAGCCCCAGTCCGATGATGTGCGAGAGGATATTCGTGCTTTCCATAATGACCGCTTTTTCGAGATACGCACCGCCGCTTTCGCCGGCCTTGATCTTCGTCATCAGGACATTGACATCGTCTTCGAGAACGAAGTCGGCGTTCTTGACCTTGAGCTGTTTATTCTTCGCCTGCATCTGGTTGTATTTCAGCAGGGTGCGGATAATCTTGATGCGCTTCCATTCTTCCATCTGGGGCGGCGCGTCCTTCGCGCTGTTATCGTTATTCCAAAGGAGATATGCGAATTCGATGGGATTCATCGTAAGTTTTTTCGCCGCCGGTTTCGCTCCGGCCTTCGCGTATATTTGAGCATTGACCGAGATATTATTCTTAAGAGTTGCGCCCTTCGAGAGTAATGCGTCGACTAATTTAGCGTCGGTAGCGATCGCGAAATCGATCGGGGTGACGAGCACGGGAGTGTTTACCGAAACAAGCTTAATCACGATATCGCTGATACCGGGGATACTCGTGTCGAACTGCGAAAGGTCTGCGAGTTTAGTGCCGATAGGGTATTTCGCCGGATCGAACACACCCCGGAAGACGAAGTCCTTCGTGAGCTTGCTCGCGCCTTCCTTATACTCCACCGTGACGATATAATACGACGGTAACGCGACCGGTACCTTGATTTTCGCATCGGCGGTAACACCCTTTTGTCCCATCAAGAGCTGGATCATGGGGATATCCTGGTTCTGCACCGCGAGATGGAGCGGAGTCACACCCGTGCTGTCGGCGGTCGCGGGAGCAGCACCGAGCTGGAGCAGGTATCGCACCATTTCGATCTTCTTATACTTCACCGCCTGGTATAACGGGGTTGTCTTATCGTCGGCCGCGACGTTGATCAGTTTCTTCTGGTCGGCGGGTTTCGGGACGGTGGTCAGCAGGAAGTTCACCGCGCTCTGATCCCATTTCATCGCGACGTAGTGCATCGCGGTCATTCCTTTGTATTTCAGGTTGACATTGGCTTTATTGAGGATGAGGTAATCGAGCAGGGGCTGCGACCATTTTTCCCCGAACGCGAAGTAATACGCGAGAACGGGTTGGGTCTTCAGATCGAACCCGACCTTCTCGACATAATTTTTCACGGTCGGCAAGTCATTATTTGTCAGGGCTTCCCAGATATCCGCCGCACCCAGCGGTTTGATACCCGCGAAAAGCATGACTAAGCCCAAAAATACGCTAAACTTTTTCATTTCTATCCTCCAAATCCCTTATTTTATTCCAAATAACTCTTTTATATGCTAACATAAATCATCATGTTTGGCAAAATTTATGCTGCGCTTTCAGAAAGGATTATATCATTTTCGGTAGAAAGGCGGAACCGCATAATCTTAAAAACGGAAATGGAGAAAAAAATGACAATTCGGCCGGCAAATCGTTCGGATGTCCCCGCACTCGCGTTGCTTTTAGGCGAACTATTTTCCATCGAGAAGGACTTTACCGTCGATTACCGGAAGCATGAGAAAGGCCTTGCGATGATGCTCGACTTCCCCGGCGAACGGACGATCATGGCCGCTGAGGACGGCGGAAAGGTAATCGGGATGTGCGCGGGGCAATTAAGCGTATCGACAGTCGAGGGCGGATGGTCGCTCTGGATCGAAGATATGATCGTCACCGAGGCTTACCGGGGGCAGGGGATCGGGCACAAGCTCATTTCCGCTGTTGCCGAATGGGGTAAAAAGAAGGGCGCGGTACGGCTTCAGCTTCTCGCGGATAAGAACAACACGCCCGCGATCGAGTTTTACTCGAAACAGGGATGGAAAACAGGCAACATGTTCTGCCTGCGGAAAACGGATTTTTAGGAGGCAAAGTGCGGATTCATCATATCGCGATATGGGTGAAGGACATCGAGGCGATGAAAGATTTTTATGTTAGTTATTTCGACTGTACTGCTTCGGAGAAATACATCAATCCGTTAAAACGATTTCAGTCGTATTTTCTCAGTTTTAACGGCGAAACCGCGCTCGAACTGATGAACTCAGGCATGATGGAAGGAACAGCAGGGGCACGGCCGGAATACGGTTATGCTCATTTAGCTGTTTCCGTCGGGAGCAACGAAATCGTCGATCGAATGACGGGGAGGCTAAGAGCGGACGGATATACAATCGAAAGCGCCCCGCGTCAGACCGGCGACGGGTACTACGAGGCGGTCGTCCTCGATCCGGAGGGGAACAGGATTGAAATCACGGTTTAGTGTCGTCCATATACTGCGGATAATGCTCTATGGCGCAGTCCGGACAGAGACTGTGCGAAAGAATCGTTTCAGAGTGTTTCATCAGGTAGTCATCAATCGGTATCCAACGGTCATTTATCCTGATCTTTTTACAGAACGAGCAGACCGGAAGGAAGCCCTCGAGATAACGTATCCTGCGGATAAATATGACGGTGAAGAAAATCGAGACCGCGGTTATTGCCATGATCACACATGTCTCGAAAATGCTTTCGGTATAGTTTATCGGGGTTTTTGGGGCGCCGAAAAGATAGTGAGGTAGATCGAAAACTTCATTCATCCATATGAGGGCGATGATCAGTCCAAATCCGATACTCTGTAAAAGGATCGCGGAACGAACAATGAAGTTTTTGGTTTTTATCGTTTTGGAATATACATTCTCCATCTTCAGCCCCTACATTATTATTTATCGGAAACCTCGAAATATCAAGTAGGATTCAAAAATATTTCTAAAAAAGTATCCGTGAATATTTGACGATTGAATGAGCAAAGGGTAATTTAATCATAGGAGAAATCTATGATAAATCAGGAAGTTAACGATTCCGGCAGTGTTTACGCTTTCTCGGCGAAAACGATCACCGGAGAAATGAAAAGCCTTTCCGAATACAAAGGGAAGGTGCTGATGATCGTGAATACGGCGAGCCTGTGCGGATTTACCCCGCAGTACGCCGGACTACAGGAGCTTTACCGGAAACACCGTGCGGACGGCCTCGAGATCATCGGTTTTCCCTGCAACCAATTCGACAATCAGGAACCGGGCACCGATGAGGAAATATTAAAATTCACGCGCGAGAAGTACGGGGTGGAGTTCCAGATGTTTTCAAAGATCGAGGTGAACGGCTCCGGGGCGCACCCTCTCTACCAATGGCTGACGACGACCGCGCGCGGATTCCTCGGTACGAAGGCGATTAAGTGGAATTTCACGAAATTCTTATTCGGCCGTAACGGCGAGTTCATCAAACGTTATTCCCCGCAGACGACACCCGAATCGATCGAAGGCGATATCCGCAAGGCGCTGGGATTGGAATAACGATCAATACGGCATGACGACCTGTATAGCCGACCTGAGTTCCTTCAGGATCGAGCCGTTGGTGGAGTCTTTGTTGAGCCAGATATCCGAAATGGTCACTCCGCCAATAATGTGCGTCACTTGATTTGTGTCGGCGTAGCCCCATGTGTCGTGCATGATGTAGGGGATACTTGATCTGTTTTAATCATAATCTCCATTAACACCTTCTCCGAAATGCAAATCTCTATTTACTCTATTTATCATAAAATCTTCCAAACTTTTGTATAAGCCATCTTTAATGTCTTTTTCTGAATACTCAACTCGATGGGTTATTATTGATAAATACTTATCCATATTGGGACCTGAAGTAATAAGTAGAAGCCCTTCCTTTATTCTAAAGAACGGATTTAGATATTTTCTTACTTGATCTGAAAGAAAGTTTCCGGCTCTTGTTAATTCTAATGCTAAATCTTCAACTAAATCAACATGAAAATCAAATAATTTTCCTAATTTATTATATAGTTCTGGATTCCCGTCATAAATTTTATATATTTTTTCTGTTATGTAAGAATTAAAATAACCGATTTTATACTTTGAAAAAACAAAAATTAAATCTTTTAATACAAAATTAAAATTTTTAATAGATGATTCAATCTCTCGATTTTGATTCCTTTTTGGCCATACCATACCTAATAACACTAAACTAAGCTTTTTGAGTCTCTCGAAAGAATCTTTATTAATACTTGGTTGGCCATCGCTAACTAGAGAAGAAGCCCAATTTTGCCAATCATTAAAATCAGCTAATCTACAGATTTCATCAATGTATGTTGAATATATCTCATCTGTATCTTGTTTATCAAAATCAAGTGATAAATTGTCCTTTACCCAAGCTTCATGTTTTTTTTTGTATTCTCTTAATAAATCAACAGAAAATTTATTGGGATTTTGGTCAACGAGTCTGTGATGTTTTTGACATAATAGCATTAAATTATCGTATGCGTCTCTTTCTTCATCGGCTAAATTAGAATCCCATCGAGGACCACCCGGTTCTCTTGCCGACATATGTGCTATATCACCTGTATTGGAAGAACAAGAATTATTTGGATCATCAAAGAATAATTCGGTTCTACAATCAGGGAAAGCACATCTATTTCCAGAACGTCCCCAAAGTCTTTTTATTGTCAGAGTTGATATGCTCATTTTCTTCCCCCAAAATAAATACTTTATAATTGAGAATAGGAAGTATTTACTTTGAAAGTATATTGATTTCTTCTAGGAAGTCAAGAGCAAATAAGTAATGATAAAAACAAAGTTCAGTGTTTAAGGCATCACGACCTGTATTGCCGACCTCAGTTCCTTCAGGATCGAGCCGTTGGTGGAGTCCTTGTTGAGCCAGATATCCGAAATGGTCACCCCGCCGATAATGTGGGTCACTTGGTTTGTGTCGGCGTAGCCCCATGTGTCGTGCATGATGTAGGGGATGTTGTTCACCTTACCGAGGTAGAGCATGATATGCCCCTTCTTATACAGCAGGGATGTCGCGGACGGCAGTTTGAGAAGCGCTGGGAGCTTGTCGGTCTCGGGAGTGTCTTTTTCGAAGGCATATAACGTTTTCCCGCAAAGGATCTGCTCGGAGGTGTTCCGGGGGAAGTTCAGCCCGACACACGCGAAAATCTGCCAGATGAACCGCGAGCAGTCCTGTTCCGCCCACATATCGCCCCATCCGTAGGGGGTGTGCAGGAGTTTGAACGCCTGATCGAGGATAACCCTCGGAGTGTACGGCAAGTAGCCCTTGTGACAATCGGACTTTTTTATATACGCGGCGGCGGTGTCGAACCCGCCGTTTTTCTTTTTCACGGGGAGCAGCACTTTCCACACCCCCGCCGACGCCTCGCCCAGAAGCGGCAGGCGTAATCCCATCCGCACGAACTCGAACGGCTGGGTGAGCGTCTTGTCCCAATAGAGATCGGCCTTCAACGAAGTCACTACGACGAACGGGTCGGCGGTCTGGTAGTTGTTGAGCTGTTTCACCGAACAGACCGCGACCTTCGAGGATTCGATCCAGCCCTCGGTCTGGGGCCCGCGGACAAAGAACCATTTCCCGTCGGCGGACCTATGCATGATGGCGACAGGCGTC
>Ga0154538_132_pt4 | contig 35013 bp, 39 predicted proteins | sample RifGroF1_FD_105681 | JGI IMG/M metagenome (GOLD analysis project Ga0154538, IMG submission 105681) | Spirochaetes bacterium GWF1_51_8 | reverse complement strand
CTACCAGGTGGTGCTTTCCGCCCGCGAACTGAACCTGAACAACCTTCCCGCCGACGCGTTCACATGGGACAATATCCACCTGCGCTACACTCACGGTTTCGGGCTGACGATGTCCCCGGCAAATCTTGTCGACCCGCAGGGCAAGCCGGTGTTCTGGATCAAGGACCTCGAGAATACCGCGTCCTATTCGAATCTCGCGGTCACATTGCCGCAGATATACTTCGGGGAACTTACCAGCAACTATATCATCGTCAAGACCCTCGCCGAGGAGTTCGAGTACAGCTCGGACACGAACCGCATCACGACCGTCTATTCCGCAGAAAGGGGTATCCCGATAGGCGATTTCTTCTCCAAGCTCATTTTCAGCACCGTCCTCAACGAAAAAATGATTTTTTGGACGAAATATATCGTTTCCAACTCCGTCCTGATCTATCACCGCGAGATCAACGAACGGGTGCGGATCATCTTCCCCTACCTCGAGTACGACAACGATCCCTATATCGCGGTGGTCAAGGGCAAGCTCTACTGGATTATGGACGCCTACACCGTGTCCGACCGCTTCCCAATCTCCGAACGATTCGAGACGATGTTCGGGAGCATCAACTACATCCGCAATTCCGTGAAGGTCGTGATCGACGCTTACACTGGCGACGTCTTCTATTATATAGTCGATAAGTCCGACCCGATCGCGCAGGCGTACCTTTTCCTCTTCCCGGAGCTCTTCCGCGAGGAAATACCTACCGACTTCGAGGAGCATTTCCGTTACCCGTCCACCCTCTTCGAGATACAGTCGAAAGTACTCTGCAACTACCATGTCGAGAACAGCGAGAGCTTCTACAACGGCGAAGACGTGTGGAAAATCCCCGAGCAGATCTACGGCGCGACGAATAGCCTCTTCAAGCCGTATTTCATCCTCTACCGGGCGGACGACAATCTTCGTTTCTCGCTCATTCACCCGTTCACCCCGGTCAAAAAGGAGAACCTCGTAAGCTGGTTTATCGCGTACTACGACAACGGTCCCAAGCTGTCGCTGAAGTATCTTGATAAAACGTCCAGTTCGCTGGGGCCGTTACAGGTAGAATCTCTCATCAACCAGGACGACGAGATGTCGCGCCTCTTGACCCTTTGGGGACAGAAGGGCTCGAAAATATTCCGCGGCAATATCCAGTTCATCCCATTTGGGAATAAAATCCTCTATCTCAAGCCGATCTTCCTCGAGGCCGAAAGCGCGGGGATACCCCAGCTCGTAAAGCTGATCGCGATCCTCGACGGAAAGGTCTATATCGCGGACTCGTTCGACGACATCCTGAAGAAAATCTTCGGATACCAGCCGTCGGACGAGCAGGAATTCATGATCGCGACGATGACCCAGATGATCCGGAATTCTTACGGGCTGTACCTGCAAATAGAGCAATTAAGATTAGACGGAAACCTAAAAGCTTATCAGGAAACTGTCGATAAATTAGGAGAGGAGTTAAAAAAGGCCGCTAATTTTGTCGAGTAGGTAAGTATGACCGATGAAGACCGGATCAATCTGATCCGACAGGGTAACGAACTTTTCAACAGGGGCGATCACCGCAACGCGCTTAAAATTTTCCTCGCCACGGATTACCGCGACGGTATAATCCGTGTGGCAGACCACTTGTACTACGAGGAAAAACAGCAGGTATCCGCGATCAAGCTCTATAAGAAGGCGGGATACCAGCGGAAAGTGGACGAGTTTGCCGAGAAGGCCGCGCTCACTATCCATATGCTGCTCGAGGGCGACAAAAAGGCGGCGGAAGTCCAGGCTGAGAAGATCGAAAGCACGGAAGCGTCCCAGGCGAATTTCAAGGAATGGAAACCGGTCACACTCTCGATGGAAGATATCGTCGGCTCCTCGAAATCCAAATCGCAGGGGACTGATAAGAAAAATGGAAAAAAATAACCGCGCGCATGCAAAACGCTTCCTGATCCTTTCCGGCATCATCCTTTTTTGCTGGAACCTCGTCGGCGCCATCGCGTCCGCAAATTTCGACCCGAACTTTTTCTGGACGAAGAACGAGATCACCTCGCACGAACTTGTCGAGAAGATCGACACCTACAGCAGTATGATCAACTGGACGACCGGCAAGGTCCGCACCGAGATCGCGTTGCCGATCAAGTTCGACAATCCGAATATCGGCCAGTTATTCAGCCAGTACTCTCAGGAAATCCGCGAGCTGCTCCGTCAGAACCTGATCAAGGCGCTGGGCTATCTCCGTATCTCTGCGATATTCAGCCTGAAAGACTATTACTCCCAGAAGAACGATATCCGTTTCGAGATCATCGACCGTGTGGACAGCGCGTTCTACTACCCGCCGGTGCAGAAGAAAAACCAGTTTCACGGTATCGCCGAACTCGCGCTCTACGGTAAAAACGGTCTCGCGACTTTGTTCTACCGCGATATCGAGAATATGGCGCTCCCGACCAACTACCCGTCCTCGAAGATGGCGGAGTACTACGACAGCATCATCATCGATACGCTGATCTTCAAAGAATTCAATCCCAGTATCGAGATGCGGATATACGACCAGGACGGACGGCTGATTTACGGGCCGGAAATCGTCGAGAAGAAGGCGTTGACCGACAAGGGTATCTGCGAGTTCACGACGAGCCTCACTTACGCGTTCAAGTCCGCGCGCTCCGGGACGAAGATTCTCTATATCATGCCGATCGAGGTCAAGGGCAAGATGGGCACCGACCTCGTGATCCATAACGAGGACGCGGCGAAGATCATGGCAAACCCGCTGACGGTAAAGTGCCTCAAGCAAGCGCAGATAATCGTAGTCAAGCCGGAAAACTGATGCCGATGCTGTTCCTGAAGGCGGGTGTCGCGAACCTGAACGGCGGCCGCCTCGAAATCCCAGCCCAGTCCGCGCTTCCGCTGATCGAGAAGATGGGGCGGAATAACCGGATCGCCTACTTCGATCCCGTGAAGGAAGCCGCCGCGCTTGTCGAGCTGACAGGCGGGCCCGGCCGTAAGGGCACGGGTTTTCCAGTATCGCCCGTGAAGACCTACCGGATGTCCGCCGAAATCATCGAAACCCTTTTCTGCCGTCACCCGGCGTTCACTTTCGAGAAGACCTTCCTGAACAGGCTGGTCCGCCTCAACGACACCCGCGAACTTCCCGCGATCGGTCTGTATTTCTCATGGGACGGCGACTCTCTCGGATTGACCTACACCGATCCGCTCAACCTGCTCTATGAGCGCACCGTCTTCTCACGGCGCGACCTCGCCTATCTCGCCGACGAGATCATCGGGACATTGAACGATATCAATAACGAGCTCCGGACAAATCCCGACCCCGACTATTCCCGCATCTTCGAGCCTCTCCACAGGGCCGCCTCCGCCCTGCCTTTACCGTTCACGAGCGATATCTCGTTTCGGAAGATCGACGCGTACTACGAGCCGGACGCAGGCGGCAATTACCCGTTCTTCCCGCTCGAAATCCTTTTCCCGGAATGTTTTATCCGTAATCTGATCCCCGGCGAACGGAGGAGTTTCCTCAAGAAGAACCGTTCGTTCACGCTGGTCTACTCGCAGGAACTGACCTACGCGATGAAAGAGACCGCCGAACTGATCGATTACCTTCGCGCGTCCTACAAGCTCGAGAGCTACCCGGAGAACACATTCCGGGAGTACCAGGACGAGCTGGCCGCCGCGAACTATTTCCATTATAACGGCCACGGCGAAATCCGCGACGGGCGCGGGTGTCTGTTGTTCGACGGACGGTGGAGCGACCGTCTGCCCCATGTCAAGAATATGCGCCTCGCCGTCCTGAACTGCTGTCAGACAGGGTTCACACCGCAGGGCATGGTCGAAAATCTTCTCGCCTCGGGCGCGCATTACGTGATCGCCTCGCCGTTCGATATCCCGGACAATACGGCATACAGCTTCCTGAAGTTCTACCGTTGTTTCAGCCCGGAAAACCCGGAACTTTCGTATATCATCTCGTCCTTGATCGACCCGAAGCTGTCGAGCTTCTTCCGTCTATTTACCAATTATATTCGGAAAGTCTGAGTTCGCATAAGCATGTGGATATGCCCGGCAGGCTCATACTTCGGCAGGCTCAGTATGACAGGGGGGTTTTCCGCGTCCTATAGGGATAATATAAGCGGCTTCTGTACCCAATGGTTCGACTATCGCGTACCAAAAGTTCAACACGGATTGCACTGATTTACCGGACATCTCGGCTCCGCTCGATGTCCGGCAGTTCGCTCAGAGAACAAAGAGAAAGACACTCAAACCTCTTTCATAGGGAGCTATGCTTCTTCTCTCTGCGTACCTTGTGCTGAGCCTGCCCTCGCAAAGCGGGGGCGTAGCCGAAGCATCCGCGTGAAACCCATCTCCCTTCTTACTTTTCAGTTGCTTGCCCCGAGCGAAGCCGAGGGGTCACTTTTTACTTTTCACTTATTTGACAGATTATTCTTTTATAGTTATACTGATTGGCTATAAATCACTTTGGAGGTTTCACCAGCCATGGCTAGTCTGATCTACGATGATAACAAATTAATGAAGGCGTTACTCGAAGCCGGAGTCCATTTCGGTCATCAGACCAAGATTTGGAACCCTAAGATGCGCCCGTATATCTATCAGAAGCGTCACCATATCTATATTATAGATTTGCGTTACACTATGGAAAAGCTGAAAGAGTGCTATAACGCCTTGAAGGAAGTAGTCCTCAAGGGCGGAAGCGTCCTATTTGTCGGGACGAAGAAGCAGGCCCAGGGCGCCATCAAGGAAGAAGCCTTGCGCGCCGCAAGCGCCTATGTCAGCAAGCGCTGGCTCGGCGGAACCCTTACCAACTACGCGACCATCAAGCGCAGTGTGGATAAGCTGAAAAAGCTCGAAAAAAAGGTCGAAATGGACCGTGAGAAGATGATAAAGAAGGAACTCGTGCTGACCGAGAAGAATATCGAACGGATGCGCTCGTTCTACGACGGTATCCGCGATATGAAGAAGCTGCCCGACGCCCTGTGGGTGGTCGACGCGAAACGCGAGATCAACGCGATCCTCGAAGCCCGCAAGCTCGGCATCAAGATTTTCGGTATCGCCGACACCAACTGCGATCCCGACCTCATGGACTTTATCGTTCCCGGTAACGACGATGCGATCCGCGCGGTAAAACTCCTCACCGAAATCATGGCCGACGCCGTAATCGAAGGATCGACCGTTGCCGCGAAGCAGGATATGGAAGTCGCTCCCGCCGTCGAAGCGGATGCGGATGCGGTAAAGGCTGAAACCGCGGCTCCCGCCGAGGCTATCGCCACGCCTGCCGCTGTCAGCGAGGCTATTTCTGACGAGATGCCCGATTTCGTCGATGATGAAGAAGATGAGTTTGTCGCCGACATCGAGGAGACTTCCGGTCTGACCTCGAACGACAAGTAAATCTATTCACCAATCAATCAAGGAGTCTTTAGAATGGCTGTTTCTATGGAAATGATTAAGGAACTTAAAGATAAAACCGGCGCCGGGGTGATGGACTGCAAAGCCGTCCTCAACGAAACCGGCGGCGATATGACTAAAGCGGTGGACATTCTCCGTAAGAAGGGTTTGAACAAGGCCGATAAGAAGGCAGACCGCGCCGCTAACGAAGGATTTGTGGTTTACCGTGTTTCCGGCGATAATAAAAAAGGCCTCGTTATCAAGCTGAACTGCGAAACCGACTTTGTCGCTAAGACCGACGATTTCCGCAAGTTCTGCGACGATGCCGCCGATCTCGTAATGAAGAAGGGCGTGCCGTTCGCGAAGGAACTTCCCGCCGATCTCGACGAGCTTCGCAGGAATGTCGTCGCGAAAGTCGGAGAAAACATCCTCGTGTCCGACTGGAAATTCCTCGATGCGAAAGGGAAAGTGTTCCCTTATATACACCTGAATAAAGTCGGCGTGATCGTCGATTTCGATTTCAGCAAAGATGTCACTAAGGACGCCGACACCGAGCAGTTTATGAAGAACATCGCGATGCAGATCACCGCGATGAACCCCGTAGCCGTCACTTCCGACGGTATTCCTGCGGACGTACTCGCCGCGCAGAAAGAGACCTTCATGGAAGAAGCCCGCGCCACCGGCAAGCCCGAGAACGTTCTCCCGAAGATCGTCGAAGGCAAGTTCAAGAAGTTCTACGAAGAATCCATCCTTTTCGAGCAGTGCTATATCCTCGACGAGGAAAAGCGGGTGAAGGATATCGTATCCGATTTCTCGAAGGCAAAGGGTGTCGATGTTAAAGTCGTTTCGTTTGTCAGAATAAGTTTGTAAACTATTGTCCCCTCTTTGGAGGGGCTTTTTTTTGCTCTTACCATAGGTAAAATTCAATAAGAGGTGGGAGCCATGTATAAACGTGTATTAGTCAAAGTCTCGGGCGAGGTATTCGGCGGGGGCCGTTCAGGCCTCGATTATGACGCCGTCACTAAGGTCGCTTTTCAAATCTCCCAGGCAAAGGAACTCGATGTCGAGATCGGCGTAGTTGTCGGCGGCGGGAACATTATCCGCGGAATCGACGCGCAGACTCACGGCGTGGAGCGTTCGACAGCGGACTATATGGGGATGCTCGCGACCGTGATCAACGCGCTCGCGTTACAGTCGATGCTCGAGGAGAAATTCGGCTACGAGGTCCGCACCCAGACCGCCGTGCCCGTGCATGCCGTCGCGGAAGACTTTATCCGCCGTGTCGCGATAGGGCATCTCGAGAAAAAGCGCATCGTCATCTTCGCGGGCGGTACCGGGAACCCGTTCTTCTCCACGGATACGGCCGCCGTCCTTCGCGCGGTCGAGATCGGGGCCGATATCATGATAAAGGCTACCAAGGTGGACGGCGTGTACGACAAGGACCCGAAAAAGTTCGACGACGCGGTCAAGTATGACGAACTGAACTATATGACTGTTCTCCGCCAGCAGTTGAAGGTTCTCGACGCAACCGCGATTAGCCTGTGTATGGACAACAACCTTCCCGTGCAGGTACTCGATATTTTCGAAGAAGGGAATATCCGAAAAGCGATCGAGGGCATGCCTGTCGGTACGATCATCCGTTAAAATGAAAATCACATCCGGGGAATACAAGGGGCGGAACATTCTCGTCCCCGAGCACGGAGTCAAGCCGACGTCCGAGAAAGTGCGCCAGGCGGTCATGAGCATCCTGCGTCCGGTTCTCGCTGGTGCGTCGGTACTCGACATCTTCTGCGGTACGGGCGCCGTGGGCATCGAAGCTCTTTCCAACGGCGCGGCGGTGTGCTGTTTTATCGATCACAACTTCCGCGTCCTGAAGCTCCTCAAGCAGAACCTCGACACGATCGTCGCCGATCCGTCGAGATACAGGGTACTGAAACACAACTGCACTACCTTTGTCGACGCGTTCTCGCATGACGACGAGCTCCCCGTCTTCGATATCGTCTTCGCCGACCCGTTCTATGACGACACCCGGACAACTTTCGAACGGATCTACGAAAACGTGTTCCGCGTCCTGAAACCCGGCGGTGTTTTTATTATCGAGCACGGCGAGAAATGCGCCTTTTCCGAATATCCCTATTTTACCGACACCCGCAACTACGGCGACACATGGATCACGACGTTTATCTACCGGAAGGCTGAAGTATGAACATCCTCGGGATCGACTGCTCGCTCGCGAGCCGTACCGCTGTCGGGGTGATGACATCGGGCGGGAAACTCTTTGACACATCGGTCGCGGACGACGGCAGTTCGGAAGAGCGCCTGATGGACCGTGTGGGAGCCGCACTCGCCGAGGCGGGGCTGAATATCCGCGATATCGATCTGATCGCCGCCGGCGTCGGCCCGGGATCGTTCACAGGTATCCGGATCGGCATCTCTGCCGCCCGCGCGCTGGCTTGGGCCGCTGAGAAGCCGCTTGTCGGGATCAGCTCGCTCGAACTCCTCTCCCTCTCGGCCGAACCGCGCACCGAGTATGTCTGCGCGATGACCGACGCCCGGATGAAACGGGTCTTCGCGGCGGTTTTCCATAATGGTGAAAGAATTACCGAAGATATGGATATCGAGCCGGGCGTGCTCGCGGATAAGCTTTCGGCATTCCCGCCGGAAAGCCTGTCTATCGCGGGCGACGGGCTTGTCAAATACAGCGGCTTCTTCGAGGGGATGACCCGTCTTCCCGCTACGGTGATCTCCGCGCTGGCGATCTGCGAGGCCGGACGGAAGTTCTATGTCCCCGGCGGCGGGGATTACCGCGGTGTCGTCCCGGTCTACCTTCGGAAAAGCGAAGCCGAGCTTCAATGGGAACTGCGTCAAAAATAAATCACTATCAAAGTGAAATAAATCCCCCTCAATTTCGTTCTTAATACCGACAAGCATGGATTGAATGCAATTCGAATGAACTATAAAACAAAAGGGGGAAAACAATGAAAGCTTATGTTTATCGCGAGTACGGTTCTGCGGACGTCCTGAAACTGACCGAGGTGGAAAAACCGGTACCTAAGGATAACGAAGTTTTGATAAAGATTATGGCGGTGTCCGTCAACTCGGCCGATATTCGCTATATGCGCGGTAAACCGCGTATCTTCCGTTTGATGTTCGGGTTTTTTAAGCCGGCGATAAATATTCTGGGGGCAGATGTCGCCGGAATTGTCGAAGCGGTGGGTTCCGCCGCGAAAAAGTTCAAGCCGGGGGACGAGGTGTACGGGTTCCTATCCGATCATGGTTTCGGCGGGTTCGCGGAGTATGTTAGCACCACCGAAGACCAACTCGTGAAGAAACCCGCCGGTATACCGTTCGAGGAAGCCGCCGCCGTCCCTTTAGCTTCGTATACCGCCCTAGCCGCACTCCGTAATAAGGGAAATATCCAGCCGGGGCAAAGCGTACTGATTAACGGCGCCTCGGGCGGCGTAGGTACTTTCGCGATCCAGATCGCGAAATACCTCGGTGCCGAAGTGACAGCGGTGAGCAGTTCCGGGAAAGAGGAACTAGTCCGTTCATTGGGCGCCGATCATTTCATCGACTATAAAACGACCGATTTCACAAAAAGCGGGCGTAAGTACGACCTAATCGCCGGGGTGAATGGGTACCACCCTCTTTCGCACTACCTGCGGTCGCTCAAGGATAACGGTATCTATATTATGGTCGGCGGAAAGAATCCGCAGATATTTCATGCCTTACTCTTCGGCAAGGTATCCACTTTATTCAGCAATAAGAAAATTATCTGTCTGACCGATACGGCGACGGGCAGCGACTTGGATTTCATCTCAGAACTACTGGTAACCGGTAAGATCAAGCCGGTGATCGAAAAACGGTACAGCTTCGACGAGCTCCCCGATGCCGTCCGTTACTGCGACGAGGGACATCCGGCAGGGAAAGCGGTCGTCAGGATAAACTGATCCCGGAACCAAATCTGATATATAAGCGATAAGAAGTTTTTCGGTAAAGGCTAAAAATAAAAAAGGGGCTGCCTTTTGAGACAGCCCATCTATATTTTGTCTATGGTCTTAGTTCGTGGACGCGCCGCCGTTATAAGGGATAAGTTCCTTTTGTTCCAATTCTATACGGTACTTTTCCTGCTCGTAGAGAATGATGTCTTCAGTCAGCATTTTATCTTCGAGCTCTTTATCCTTCTTACCCTTCATGGTGATGATACCCCATACGGCTTCGTCGTTGATGTCCGAGGTGACTTCGTCGTCGACGATATAAGGCGTATAGCTCATTTCGACATTATGGATATAGGTGACAAAGTCCCCGCCGATTTCGCTGCCGAGGCGATAGATCACGAACGAGTCGAATACAAGGTAGGGGATGTCTTTAGGATACAACGGCACTTTCTTTAACGACTTAGCGTACATCTTTTCGGTGAAGTTAGGGTTGACCCATGTCAGCTTACGCCAGCCGTTGAAGAACAATGAGCCGAAGTAGGCTTCGAAGACGTTCTTATCGCGGTCGAGCAGACGAAGGCTGATCTGGTTGTTGTAGTTGCGGCCGTTTACCCAGATGGAAATCGCCTTGATCTCCCATGCGTTGGGCATCACTCCGTTTTCGGCGTTAGCGAACGAGCCTTGCTCATTGTATATCTTCATCGCGAACGGCGGCTTGATCACGGCGTAGCAGTTGTTGTTCCATGTGGGGAAGTGCACGCGTACACCCATGACGAGGCCGAACTTCTTACTATCCACTGGCTTGATATAGCTCAGAATTCTGTTTTCGAGAAAAGCCGCGGAATCGTTAAGTTCCACGACCCAGTTGGAAAGCATGAAGTCCATATATCCCAAGACGGCTTTCGGAACACCGTCGATATTGGTAATATAAGTCTTCTTTGGATCGGGGAATTGATCAATAATTTTCTTGTCGTACTGCCCGAACTCGATAAATGTCCGGGTAATCACCCCGAATACGCTCCCGGCGGCTACCGTGAGTACGAGCGCGAAGATGAACCCATAGACCACTCTCATATTCCTCTCCTTCTGCACAATTACTTACTCAATTTAAAGAATCGGAATATAATTAAAACACATTAGGTTTTTTCTGAATAATTTATCGGGGTGTTAAATATGCTGGGTTAAATGTCTATACTGAATATAAAGATAGGATTTCCACGGCGAAATCTTATCTGCTTTCCGCTATTTTAGATTTCCGGTAGGCACAGATTTCATCGAGATCGCATTCCGGGCATAACGGCTTATTCCGGCAGATATCCTTCCCCTGCGCGACGATCAGCGCATGATACTCGCGGTAGAGGTCGATATCGTCCGCGCAGTGCTTCTCGAAAAAGGCCCGGATTTCGTCATACTCCGCCGCCGGGTCGATCAGCCCGATCCGTGAGAACACCCGCCTCGTGTACGCGTCGATCACAAAAACCGGCATCCCGAGCCCGTAGAGCAGGACGGAATCGGCGGTCTCCTTGCCGATACCCCACACCGACAGCAGGCTCGCTCTCGCCGCATCGGGCGGCATTTCCTTCAGCCTCACGAGACTCCCGCGCAGTTCTTCTGCGATATATCCCGCGAGAGCTTTCAGCTTCTTCGCCTTCTGGTTGAAGTATCCCGACGGTTTGACGAGTTCGGCGAGGCGGGCGGGATCGGTGTCAAGGATGGCTCTGCGGGATATCAGTTTCGCTTCCTTCAACGCCGCTATCGCGAGGACGACGTTACCCCACGCCGTGTTCTGGGTGAGGATCGCGCCGACCGCGATTTCAAATACCTCGGCGGGAGTCCGTTCGCGCGCGCGGAATTCCGGGAGATAGACCGCCTTACCGTTACGGACTAACGGCCACCAGTTTTGATCGCCGAAACGGGACTGGAGAAGGGTGAAGATTTTCTGGAGAAGCGCTTTGGGTTTCATGTATCGCTCTTACAATAGAACTTCTACTTCGGGGTGCCGGGTTTTTTCAGTACTTCCTGTGAGGGATAACCCTGATTCGTTCCCGAAACCATAAACTGGTTGTATTGCAGAATGACCGCTTCCGAATCGCGGTAGTACTGCGCGAGTTCCGTGTAAACCTTCTGCGCGGTAACCCCATCCAGCGATTTCGCGTACTCCATCTGCTCACGGTTCTTGTCGCTGAAAAGCATCGTATACTCGTAGATAGCTTTGTCGATAGGTTCCTTCGCGGCCGCAAATTCAGCATCGGTCTTACTGTTCTTTTTCGCGGCGGTCAGGCTGTCCAGGGCTTCCTGAAAATACTCCTTCTGGAAAATCAAAAGGGTCCGGATATTGTTCAGGTACTCTTCGTAGGTTCCCGGTTTTTTCATCGCATGCACTTTTTCCAAAGTCGGCATCGCGGACTGCACGCATGCGGCGGATAATAAGATAACCGCGAAAACGATCCATTTTTTCATCATGCTCTCCATAGTTTTAGGAATATTATAAATCATTTTCGAGGTGTGTCAAAGAATACAGGCGAATTAAGCTACTCGATAACCTTGAAGATCATGGTCGCGCCGGTGATCGCGCGTTTCTCGTCCATAATCGGCGCGCAACGAGGTTCGATCCGGACGGCGTTCCCGTCACGGCAGACCATGAAGATATTCTTCCCGCATGGGGCGTGTTCACGGAACTCCACGATCCCGTTAGCAAGCTCCTGGAGACACCGGACACACGTGTAATCCGTCCGTTCCTTCGCGAGGGTGATGACATCGCTGACATGTCCCCCGACCGCTTCCTTGCGCGGGATGCCGGTGTACTTCTCCGCCGCGGAGTTCATATGGATGATGTATCCCTCGTCGTCCATCGTGATCACGCCTTGGTCGATGTTCTCGAGGATAAACGACAGGGTTTTCTGCTCACGGGATATCGCCTCGCGGATCTCCATCTGCTCGGTGACGTTGCGTAACGCAATAAGCATCCCGGCGAGATGGTTGTCGTTGTCCCAGAACGGGTGCGCCCGGAACCTGTAGATCGCGAGCCTGCCGCCCTCTGAAGTCTGTTCGACTTCGGTCTGGTAGTATTCCGCGCCCTGCGTGATCTCGTTGACCGCGCGGCCGATCCGGGGGTAGAGCGGTTCGTGAATCACGTCCTTGTAATGCTTACCGATCACTTTGCCGGACTTGATATTCGCGACTTCCGCGAACACATCGTTCATGCGCAGAATATTCAAATTCTCATCGAGCGCGAGAAGCCCGTCGCCGGACACCTGGAATATCTCCTGAAGCTCCCTGAACGCGACCCGGAGACTGTCTTCCATCGCCTTGCGTTCGGTGATATCCATGATAGCCGAGAGGCTCAGTGTATAGTTTTCCTTCTGGTCCTTGACCGCGATAGTCTGAAGTTGGGCGAAAAACTTCTCGCCGTTCATCTTCTTGAATTGGACTTCGCACCACTCGCGTTTTTTCGAGGAAAACGCCTTTTCCCTGTGGAAGTAAAGGATATCCCAGTACGACTTTTCAAGGAAGAGCGCGAGCGGCCTCGACAGGAGACGGAAACGTTCCACTCCCAGCATGTTCGCGAACGTCAGATTCGCCTCGAGGATGACTCCTTCCTTATCGAGCGTGACATACCCGGAAGGCGAAAAATCGTAGAGCGAGAAATACTTATCACGGGATTTCTCTGCCTCCGAACGGTCGGTAATCCCCCCGATCCCAGCCGTTTCACCCGCGGCGTGCCGCATGTCCTCGCCGACGGGCCGTTCCATCTTTTGCATATAGGCCTTCCTTCCCCTTGTTACTCCCCCTGACTTCGGCCGATGCTCAAGACTGGAGCTTTTCGGATTGCCCTCCTTCAATAACCACTCCTTATGAAGTTTTCCCTCTCCTTTCACAGATGCCAGATTTTTGTGTGCCGTATATAGATTTCTACAATCGCGGACTGGAATATCCTAAATAATTGCCGGGTATTTTATCGATGCTTCATCCCCGAATAGTATTTTTCCAGCAGGGACGGGGTGATGAAGGCGGACGTACTCGCCTCGATAGTGCAGGTATAACGCGCGGTGATCTGGGCGCGCAGGATCGATTCCTCGAGCGGGTACCCGTCGAGGTAACGCGCGGTCAAAAACCCGACCGCAAGCGAATCCCCCGCTCCATTCGTGTCGGTCACCGGTTTTTCCATTTCTACCGGCGGGAAGAACTCGATCCCGTTCTTCGTGCCGAGCGCGCACCCGTCCTTGCCTCGTCCGCAGATCACGATCCGCTCCGGGTTGTCCTCGAGGAATTGATCGATCAGCCTCGACGGATCGGCAAAGTTCACCGAGGAGAAAAAGAGCACATCCGCCGCCCGGACAAAATCGCGCCGGTACTCGTCGTTCGGGTCGGAGATGTCCTGTATATCGCAGGCGATAATGTTCCCGGCCTCGCGCGACACGGGAAGCAGGTAACGCGCCCAGTTGACGATGCTGAAATGCGCGACCTTGGCCCCTTTCATGATCGAAGCGCACTTCGCGAGATCGGGACGGATACCCATCGCGCCCTTGCCGTCATAGAAGTTCTTGCGGCGTCCGTCCTTGTACATAAAGTTCACCGAACGGATCGTGCCCTCGGGATCGAAAAACAGGCCCTCGAGGTCGATACCGTCTCGCGCCATTTCCTCACGGATATAATGTCCCTGAAAATCGTCGCCGATCGTACCGATGAACGCTGTGCTTTTCCCGAGCGTATTGAACAGTCTCGCGGAATAGCCGCCCGCGCACCCGATATAGTCCCGGTTGCGGCTGAAATTCACTTCGACGTTAAAATCGACTTCGTTGGAATAGAGGTATATATTCGTGTCGATACCCGCCGCGCCGATCACTACGGCGTCGAACTCTTTCGCGCTCAAAATGCCTCCTATTTTGCTATAATCCGGTTACCGCCGGACGTCTTCGCTTCGTCATGGAGCCGGGTCACCCGTGTGATGATGGTATCGGCGCTGTCGCTGGGCAGGTTCTGTGTGACCCCGAACGTAGCGGTCACCTTCTCGCTCACCGGATACTCGCCGTTCTCGACATCGTACCTCATCCGCCCGGCAAGCTCGATCCCGCCCGTGATATCGGTTTCGGTAAGCAGGATCACAAACTCTTCCCCGCCCCATCTGCCGATATAGTCCGTTTTACGGCTGTGGTTGCGAACATGCTTCAGAACGAGCAGAAGCACCTCGTCCGCCGTCTCCGTCCCCCACTTCTCGTTGATGCTCTTGAAACGGTCGATATCCGTCAGGATGAGAGTGAAGAAACGGCGATATCGTCTCGCCCTCTGCAATTCCAGATCGAGCAATTCGTTAAATTTCACGCGGTTGTAGGTTTTCGTCAACGGGTCGGTGATCGAGAGGTAGTTCACCTCGTCGGTCTTCTTGAGGTATTCGTTGTACACCTCGACATAGCTCTCGATCAGGGATAGAAATAGCTGGTCTTTAACACCCGGGTCGGATTTCCTGACACGGTACTCGTTAAGCAGGGTCACAAGGTCGGGAAAGCTCTCCCTGAGCTTTTCATACTCCAGAAGCTGATTGAGCGCTTTTTCGATACTCATAAAACCTCCCCCGACTGTTTTTTATTATGGTAAGTCTAAAAAAACAATTCCCGATGCTAATTAGCGACTATTGGATTATTATAAAACATCTTAGTAACGCAGGAGAGTTTAAAAACTCACCGAGGATGCAAAACCTTCTGTTCTTTCTTTCTTCAAACCCAGAAAGAAAGAACCAAAGAAAGAGGTTCCCCGCCTGATGCCGTTCCAAAGAAGAGGGGCGCGGAACGGGAAACGCCGAAACTCGCGTTCAACTACCATTTGAAGCGATAAAAAGTCTCGCTTCGAACATCGGCGTTTCTGACCGTTCCGCTTAGTAGGAGTCGCGGCACAGCGGCGGGGTTCGAACAACCGAAGACATAACTACATCGCGGAATTGAAGCTGGCTGTTTTATCCGCGCACTTTAAAGCGCTTTTTACCCCGCATTCCTTACCTTCTTTGCACTATTGAATGCGGGGCTTGCTCCCGGAAAATCCGACCAAGGGCGCATGTCCGACGCATTTCCTTTATCGCTTCAAGGGGTTTGTTCATGCGAGTTGCGCCCCTGCCTTCTACCTTCGGCAGAAGGTAGACAGGCGACTCGGATTTTCCGGCTCTACTCCTGAGCTTTATCAGCGCGGCGGGTAGCTTGCCCCGCGTTCCTATGCGGGGTTCTTTGCTTACTTTCTTTCTGCCCGCTCACCGCGCCTTCCGCCGATGGCGTCGGCGGACAGGGAAAGAAAGTAAGAATGAACTAAAAGATTTTCTAAAAACTTCAGGGTTCTTAGATGTAATCATAAATAATTTAAAATCGTAATTATCAATTCTTTATTTCAATTCGTTCTTCTTATAAAAGTGGTAGTTCCGGATATAGTCCGGCTCCGGCACCCAGATACAGGCTTCCTTCCCGCCGATCTCGATATCCGCGTATCCCATCCGCGTGGAAAGTTCCCGCCCTGTCAGCAGGTCCTTCAGCTTGATCGAGTCGTAGAGATACGGGTACGGGATGTGCGCGCGGAACGCCTTCTTCTCATGTCCCGGGTTGACCGCGACAAGGGAAAACTCGCCCGGCTCGTCCGTACTTCGGAAAAAGAGTGCGCATCCGTCGTCTACGCTCATAACCGTCAAATCGCCCTCGCGCCATTCACGTCTCACCTCGCGCAGGGCGGCCATCTTTCGGTAAAACCCCGCGAAACCTTCCGGGGCGTCGGCCTTCTCCCACATCATCGGCGTGCGGTTTACCGGGTCATAGCTCCCGGTCATCCCGGCTTCCTCGCCGTAATAGATCACCGGCGTCCCGGGTAACGTGAACTGCAGGGCTATCGCGAGCATCACCCGCTCGTTGTCGCTGCCGTAACGGGTCATGGCGCGCGGGATGTCGTGCGAGCCCGTGATCGTAAGCGACTGGAATAGCTTCCGTGACGGGAACCCGTTCCAGACCCTTCCGAGCGCCCTGAGAAAATCGCCCGTGCCGATCTCGTCGAGAAGGTACGAATCTATCGCGCCGGTCAAGAAATAGCTCTGTACTCCGTCGAGGACTTCCGCGAACGGCGCGGCATAGGGAAACACTTCGCCGTACACACGGACATCCGGATCGAACTCCTTTACTATTGAACAAATCTCGCCGCAGATTCCGGTACCGAGGTCGTTAGCGCAGTCGAGACGGATACCGTCTATTCCCCGCGCGAGCCAGAACACGAGAACGCTGTCCTTACCGCGGTACAGCTCGTCGCGTACCGCCGGGTTGCTCAGATTCCATTCCGGGACGGACGGATGCCCCTGCCAGCAGTCGTAGCCTCCGTCATGGAAACGGAAGTAATCGCGGTATTTCGAGTTCTGATCGGCGAGCGCCTCACGGAACCACGGGTGATCGGACGAGAAATGATTGAGGACGATATCGAAAACTATCTTGATTCCTTTCGCGTGCGCGGAGTCGATCAGCCAGTCGAAGTCGTCGAGCGTACCCAGCCCCGGAGCGATCTTCCGGTAGTCGCGGGCGTTATAACGGTGATTGGACGGGGAATCGAAGACGGATGTGAGAAGGATCGTGTCCGCGCCCAAACCGGCGATATAATCCAGCTTCTCCGCGACCCCGGCGAGGTCTCCGCCCCAGAACTCGCGGGACTCCGTATCGCCCGACGGCAGTTCGTTCCACGCGCGCAGGATGGCGTCCGGCGGGTAAAACCCCTTCGCCGCCTTAGAATGGATATCCGCTCCGCCGCCTATCGCGAACGTCTCTGGAAAAATTTGGTAAAACACTTCATGCCCGTTCCATTTCAACGCTTTCTTTCGGGTCATGCGCTCTCCGCCTTGGCAATCCGTTTTTCATACTTCTTCATTATCCCCACCCGGTTCAGTTCCTCGTCGCCGCCGTTCAGGATATAGTTCAGTTTCAGCACGTCGTATTCCTTCGCGACCAGTTCGACAAGCATCCGCAAATCGGTACCCAAGAGCGGATCGAGGATTTCCTTCTCTTCCAGCTTCTTCCATTTATAGTCGATCTCCATCCTGAGAACGACATACTTATCCATCGAATAGCACTTCTGGATGAACTTTGTCCGCATCCTTTCCATATGCGCGGTGAGTGGGGTGTAAAACGCGCCCCGTTTGGCGATATCAGCCCGGATCACCGCATCGCGGCCCGCTCCCCGCTCCGTGAGTTCGATATAGTAAGTCCTCAGCCCGTCGAGCACCGGGGTGTAGAAGGCCTCGACCTCGCTCCCCCGCCCGCCGTGTTCCATGGCGAGGCATTCCGGTATGACAGTCCCGTGACGGTAACAGTCCGCCGAGTCGAATCCGGCCTGCAGGTACCATTCGGGAAGCCAGCGGTCGGTAAATGTCACTGGAAACCCGGCGGTCTCCAGTTCCTGGAGGATAGCCAGCGCCGGAACGTAGCCGCAACGGTTCAGGATACCGATCCCGTCCCGTCCGAGAATTTTATCCAATACTTTCCGTTCATGAGGCCCCAAGTTTTCAGTCTTTATCCCAAGCATCATTCCTATCCTAAGTTGATTGTTTCGTAAGCGCGAGTCCCCAGTCCGATCTCCTCGGCATGCTGGAGCTGTATCCGCCAGTCCGTGGACGGGTGGGCGAAATGGAACTTGTCTTCGCCGTTACCCGTGCCCTGATGTCCGGGATGACGTTCCTGAATCACCGTACCGTCGAGCAGAGGCGCCGCGAGGGTCATGTCCGCGCAGGCCTGATCGAGAGCGACCGGGTCGAACGAGGCGAGAATCCCGAGGTTCGGAATGAGCGCGGCATCGTTGGAACCCCAGCAGTCGCAGTCGGGAGAAACATCCATCACGAAATTGATATGAAAGTTCGGCTTACCGCTTACTACGGCAAAAGCATATTCCGCCATCTTCTTGCTGACATCGTCGCCGCCCGCGTCCCAGTTCGTCACCGCGGAGTCGAAACGGCAGACCGCGATACACTGGCCGCACCCGACACAAAGCTGATAGTCGATCACCGCCTTCCGTTCGCCGTCGATCCGGATCGCGTTCTGCGCGCAGTTCACCGCGCACTTCTTACACCCGGTGCACTTCTCCCGGACGATCTTCGGCTTGGATTGGGAGTGCATCTCGAGCTTTCCGCCGATAGAGCCGGAACCCATCCCGAGGTTTTTCAGCGCGCCGCCGAACCCAGTCATCTCGTGCCCCTTGAAATGGTTCATCGATATGACGATGTCGGCGTTCGCGATAGCCGCGCCGATCTTCGCGGTTTTGCAGTACTTCAGTCCGATCTCGATCTCGCGGTATTCCGTGCCCTTGAGGCCGTCCGCGATAATCACGGGGCAATCGGTGACCATGGGGTTGAACCCGTTCTCGAACGCCGCCTCGAGGTGATCGACCGCATTGGCGCGCCGCCCCTTATAGAGAGTGTTGCTGTCGGTGAGGAACGGGTATCCGCCCGCCTCGCGTACCATTTTCGACACGACGCGGGCGTAGTTCGGACGGATATACGCGAGGTTGCCCGGTTCGCCGAAATGGATTTTTATCGCGGTAAACTTCTTATTGAAATCGATCGTCATCATCCCGGCCGCGCGAAGAAGAGTATCGAGCTTGGCGAGCAGGCTCTTTCCCGACGACCTGAGATTGGTGAACCATACTTTCGAAGCCACAACGCCTCCTAAAATTAAAACAGATTTGAATTAGGGGGAAACTCTTTTTCAATTATTTCATTTACCTGCAATTGAAGAACAGGAATATCTTTGCGGACTGTCTCCCAAACTGAATCCCAGTTTACGCCAAAGTAATGATGAATAAGAACATCTCTAAATCCTGCAATCCTCTTCCACTGTACATCGGGATATTTACGTTTTATCGCTTTATCAATTACTTTTACCGCTTCACCGATTATTTCAAAATTCCGAAGAACGGCATCCTGTGTTTTAATATCAACTATAAAGCCTTTATAATCAAGTCCTAAACAAAAATGAACAATCCTATTACACGATTCAATAATATCCTCGAGCAGGTTTATTAATGCTCTTTTAGACATAGATCAATGATTCCATGATGCTTCTCTTGATCCGTTCGGAGCGTATACTTTTTAGTCCTTCAGGAGTTAAAATATCTACCCTTCGATGCAAATAGTTCCTGAGAAAGCGGTTAAGATCATAAAATTCCAAACCAAGCGGATGCTCGAATTCAATCACCATATCGATATCGCTATCCGGCATCATTGCACCTTTTGCCGTAGAACCAAATACCGCTATCCGGGAAACGCCGAATTTTTCCTTAAGAAAGGGAAAAACGTCTTTAAGCGATTGATGAATACTTTTATCCATTTCATTATCCTGTTGACTAGATTTTTTCATTCGTTAGTGTATCATTGAACAGCATGAGCGTCAAAAAATATCAGATTATTACTCCGTTCTTTCGCCGGTCTTGAGAAGCAGTTTGACGGTCTTATTCCCATCCTCGTTCATCAGGATAATCTCGAACCCGAGCACTTCACCGTCCTTCTCGAACCACGTCTTCCCCAGCCATGCATACCCGTCCTTCGACTCGGGAATGTCCTGCAGGAGTTTATTATTTACAAAATCGCCGATAGAAAACCGTTTGACCATCTTGCCTGACGCGCCATAGATCACGATCATATTCTCTGTAATCCCCGGGGAATCCCAGTCGTCGAACGTGACGACATACTTCCCGTTATCCGGGACGATTACCTTCAACGGCGAAACCGGATTGACCAGATTGGCGCTCCAAAGAGTGAGCAGTCCGGCCTTATACCCGGTCTGGTATAACGTTCCTTTGCAGGGAACACCGTCACCGCCGGGCAGGACGAGAAAGCAGTAATTGGAGTTCGCGGAATAGTACTTTTTCAGCTTCGGGACCGGCGATTTGTCCGCGAACAGCGCCGCTGCCGTCAGGAACATTAAAACCCCGAGCAGGGATAAAACTTTCTTCATATATTCCTCCCTCACGGAAATAGTTTAACAGCGGAAAAGCATTATGACAAGGAATTTCAGATTCGGAATTAGAGCGCGGAATATGTAAAGAAAATAACTAAAAAACTAAACGGCGTGCCGATTTGATTGACAACAAACGCTCTTCTCGTTAAAATATTAAGAATCCCAAATTTTAAAGAGGTGAAAACATGCCCGAATTAGCTCATCGTGTACGTTCGATATCGCCGTCAGAAACCCTTGCTATCGCCGCGAAAGCGAAGGCGTTAAAAAAGCAGGGTATCGACGTTATCTCGCTTGCCGCGGGCGAACCCGACTGGGATATGCCCTACGAAGCCCGTGAAGCCGCGATCACCGCTGTCCGCGAAGGGAACACGAAGTATACCGCCGCGTCCGGCCTTCCCGAATTGAAGGAATTAGTCGCTGAAAAGCTGACAAACGAAAATAAGATAGAAACAACCGCCCAGAATGTGATCATCACTACCGGCGCGAAATACGCGCTTTACGAGGCGATTCAAGCGCTGGTCAACCCCGACGACGAGGTCATCCTGATCGCGCCGTACTGGGTCAGCTATACCGAGATGATTAAAATGGCGGGCGGCGTCCCGAAGATCATCCAGACTTCCGAGGACGACGGATTCAAGGTCGATCTCGACACCCTCGAAAGCGCGATCACAGCGCGTGTCAAGGGCATCGTCCTGAACTATCCGTCCAATCCCAGCGGCGTGAGCTATTCCGAGGAAGAACTTCGCAGGATCGGGGAAATGGCGGTGAAGAAAGATATTTTCATCATCTCAGACGAAATATACGAGTACTTCAGCTACGAACGCCCGCATGTCAGCATAGCGTCGTTGTCGAAGAAGATTGCCGAGCAGACAATTACTGTCAACGGGTTCTCCAAGTCGTACGCGATCCCCGGCTGGCGTGTCGGTTATGCCACAGGCCCTGCCGATATCATCTCCACCATGAACAATATCCAGAGCCATTCCACCTCGAACCCGAACACCATCGCGCAGATAGCGATGATGACCGCGATCAAAGAATCGAAGAAGTATGTTGATAAAATGATCGCCGAGTTCAGGGAACGCCGCGATTTTATTGTGGACGCGCTCAACGCCCTTCACGGGTTCCGCTGCCAGAAGCCGGAAGGCGCGTTCTATGTCTTCCCGAACGTCCAGTACTATCTCGGCAACGAAGTGGGCGGAGAAGTTCCCACCGACGCAGTCGCATTCTCGAATATTCTGATGGATAAAGCCCATGTATCAGTCGTTCCCGGGAACTCGTTCGGTATGCAGGGGTATATTCGTATGTCCTATTGCGAGTCCATCCCGCGCTTAAAAGAAGCGATCGCGCGTATCGACGCGATTCTGGAAAAATAACAGGAGGTTAGTCATGAGTAAAAACATCTGCGGTATCGATTCCGAAATTCTCAAGGAAATAGGGGATATATTTAAAAGCACGAATGTAGAAGAAGTCGAACTCGAAGAAGAGGATAAGTTTTATATTAAAGTCTCCCGCAAGCGCGCGGATATACCGATGATGGCCGCGCCCGCTCCGGTGATGATGCAGGCTCAGGCCGCTCCGGCGCCTGTTGCGGTCTCCGCTCCCGCCGCCGCGCCTGCCGCAGTTGCCGCCGCTCCGGCCGCCGGTCAGTATGACGACGCCGCCAAGTACCACAAAATCCTATCGCCCGTGATCGGCACCTACTACGAATCCTCGACGCCCGGCGCGAACCCGTTCGTCAAAGTCGGCGACACCGTTTCGCCCGATACCACGGTCTGTATCATCGAGGCCATGAAGGTCATGAACGAAATCAAGGCCGAGATCAAGGGCAAAATCGTTCAGATTCTAAAGGGCAACGGCGATTCGGTACAGGCGAAGGAAGCTATTTTCATCGTCGAAAAGAAATAGCTCTTCGATGAAGAAGGTGCCTCTATTTCTCAAAATAGTCCTTATTATCTTGCTCAGCCCGTTAATCTTAGCTGTCGTGCTGATCCTGCTCGTGTTCAATACTCTCGCGAGAATCGTCCGCAAGTTCTGGCATTTCCCGATGCCGGAATTCATGGCGCCGTGGATCGATAACAAGTACAGGCATAAGTATGTCCAGCCGCCCGACGTAATGGCGGCGCGTCACGGAATACTGCCCGGGATGAAGGTTCTGGAGATCGGCCCCGGTAACGCCACCTACACGATCGCGTCAGCCGAACGGGTCGGCCCGAAGGGCAGTGTCACCGCGATCGATATCGAGCCGAAGATGGCAGAACGCGCGGGACGCAGGCTGAAAGAGGCCGGGATCACCAACGCCGAAGCCCGTGTCGCCGACGTCTACGCGATGCCGTTCGCGGACAACACCTTCGACCTCTGCTATATGATGATGGTGATCGGCGAAATCCCCGACATGCGGCGCGCGGTCACGGATATCCGCAGAGTGCTTAAGCCCGGCGGGCTTCTGACATTCACGGAAATCCTGATCGACCCGGACTACCCGTTAAAAAGCACTCTCATCCGCAAGGTAACGCCGCTCGGGTTCAAGGTCAAACAGTTCACCGGCGGCTTCGTCCATTACACCCTGATCTTCGAGAAGGCGTAACCGAAAACTTGTTCTCGAACAGCATATCTACCTTGAAAATCTTCATTTTCGACAATGGGATTTACTCTCAGGGCTAAAAACCATTATTCCGCACATCGTACACGGAGATAATCCGCAGACTCTCTTAAAAAAGAGACTTTTATTCCCGTCTCTGTGTTCTCTGCGTGAAACCCTGTCCGGCGACACCTCTCTTCGCGTTCACCCGCAATTCAACCCCCGTATTTGTTCTATTCGGTTTTTAGAATATATCACATAAAATCATTATCCGGTTTCGAACTTATCCGACAATTAAATGTACCTATCGATGGAGGAAGCTATGAAAGAAGCCGAAATCGTCCTGAAAGACGGGAAAATCTGGGTCAGCATCCGGCTCGACGAGGACCTGAACTATATCCGCAGGTTCGCGAGCGATATCGAGGCGATCGAGTATCTCCGCAAGGAACATATTTTCAAGGACTGCGCATAACATCTTTTCCTCTCTGCGCGTCTGTCCGCAAATAGCCCGTTTCATTTTCAGTTTTTATGCTGATTCAAACTCGTCAAATTATTTCCGTCCGGAATAAGATTCGTAAACTTTTTGACATCCCGTTGAGTTGTATTAAAATATCCTATCTTTAGAATGAAGGAAAGAGAAATGAAAGACTCGTTTTATATCGACCTGAAGGCTTACCCGGTCGAAAAGTATCTACGCGTCCTCGACGGGATGGAGATGATCCCGAGCAGGATGATTCTGAAGGAAGACACCGCCGCCCGTTTCGGCCTATTGAAAAACGAGGGAATCGATCACCTCGAACAACTGTCGGCGGCGTTGAAAAACCCCGATAAAATATCTGCACTCGCGAAGAAGACCGGCATCCCGGAAGAGTTCCTTGCCGTGCTGAAACGTGAGCTCTCCGGTTTCCAGCGCCCCCCGTCATTGCTGAAAGAGTTCCCCGGGATCGATCCCGATGTCATCGAACGTCTCGAAGAGCACGGGATAAAAAACGCCAAGCAGTATTTCGAGGCGGCGTTGACACGTCAGGACAGGATCGCGCTTGCCGAACGGTACGAGATCGGTTATGACACGGTGCTCGACCTCGCGAAGCTCTGCGGCCTGTCGCGCCTCTACGGGGTGGGTCCGGTGTTCGCGAGGATGCTTGTCGAAAGCGGCACGGACACGACTTCGAAGGTCGCGGAATGCGACCCGTCGGCATTGTTCATAAAACTGATGAAGATCAACGACGAGAAGGGGTATACGAAAGCGAAATTTAGGGTGAAGGATATGGAATTCTGCCGGGTCTACGCCGGGAACTTCCCGAAAACGGACTCTTTCGAGGAATAAGCTCTACTGACGGATGCAACACTAGATAGGAAAATAACTGATAAACTATACCTTGATATTTACGAAACCGCCGGAGTTCAGGTTGTTGAGACCGAAACTTTCACGGCCTTGGCCGGTCTGGTCTACCTTCATGGCCTTGGTGTTGCCCTTGGCGATCCCTTCGTCGATCTTGCCGCGCAGTTCGCTCATCACCCCGTTTTTAATCAGGGAGCTTTGCAATGCGGCGGGTGCGTTGATTGTCATATCAGCCTCCGTACCGAAAATCTCCATCCATCGGTATAATCATACCCTGAAAACGGACGGATGTCAAGAGAATATTTTCAAAAACGCTTCAGTTTTAAAGGTTTTCGGATTCACACTTGATTTTCCGGGAATTCCGCTTTATGATATCTCCCTTAGGAGGCTCAAATGAAAAACCCTATCCTTTCCGCTCTTATCATCACATTCGCGCTCTCGGCATGTTCCGCGCCCAAGGATATCCGTCCCATAGACCTCACAGAAGAATTCAAGTCCTACGGGGTCGAGGGTTGTTTTATTGTCTACGATGTTAAAAACGGGTACTACACCGCATACAATCAGGAACGCTGCATGACGGGTTTCCTCCCTGCATCCACGTTCAAGATACTGAATTCGTTGATTATCCTCGATACCGGCGCGGTCTCGAACACCTCGCAGGTCATCGAATGGGACGGGACGGTTTACAGCTACGAGAACTGGAACTCCGACCAGACTCTCGCGAGCGCGTTCAAGGTATCCGCTGTCTGGGTCTTCCAGGAACTCGCGCGGAAAGTAGGCGCAACTAAAATGCTGTATTATCTCAATCTCTGCGATTACGGGAACAAGAATATTTCCGCGGGAGTGGACAAGTTCTGGCTGGAGGGGAATTTCAGGATCACGCCTATCGCCCAAGTTGACTTCCTCGCGAAGCTCGTGAAACGCGAACTGCCGTTTCCCGCGAAGACCGTGGAGGAACTTCAATCGATCATGCATTTCGAGAGCGGTTACGGTTACGATATCTACGCGAAGACCGGTTTCGCGGTACGTGTCAGCCCGCAGATCGGGTGGTGGATCGGGTTTGTCGATACACCCGATAACACCTACTGCTTCGCGGTGAATATCGAATCGGCCGACCCCGGCCCTGATTTCGCGCCTGCGCGGATCGCTATCGCCAAGGCCGGATTGAAGAAGCTCGGGATATTGCCGTAAAAAACGGGGTTTGGAATTAAAAGATGTTCTGAATTTCAGAACTCATTGACAAATCTTCCGAACAGGTATATATTAATTGATGAGGAATACATTAAAATGTATAGTGAAAATCTAAAAAGGGTCTAATTTCCTATTGTTTTTACCTAAAAATTTCTATTTTTTTATATTTAGGTAAACTCTAAATAGGAGAAATTAATGAGAGTATTAGGCCGTGAAGTGATTGAGTTCGCTACTAGTAAGCATTCAGATTGCAAAGATGTGCTGGAAGCTTGGTTGGATGATACAGAGAATCGTAATTGGCAATCCCCGCAGGATGTTAAAAAGCTCTATCGCGCGGCAAGTATTTTACACGGTAATTTTATAATATTCAATATTAAAGGAAAGCATTATCGTTTGGCAATCAAGGTCGCCTACCAAACGGGGATAGTGATGATAAAATGGTTCGGAACTCATGCCGAATATGATAAGATTGATTGGAATCGATTAACAAAAGGAGAAAAGAATGACTGATGTCATTCCCAGCATCATCAGAACGAAAGAAGAGTACGATAATGCTTTATCAATTGTAGAAGAACTTATCGATAGGGATCCGTCGCCCGAATCCAAGGAAGGGAGACGGCTTGAAACGTGGTCGGTACTGATTGTGGAGTACGAAAAAGAACAGTTTCCTATCCATAAACCCGATCTGGTCGAGTTAATCAAGTTCCGGATGGAACACTTAAATCGCAGCGAAAGCATTGAAACAAAAAATCTTGTCTTAAAAACCCTCACATGCAAATCTCTTTCCCAAAAGAGACCCTATCGCAGGAGATCGGCCGCAACCTATACCATGAATATCAAATGCCGCTCAACATCCTTGCCCCGGAAACGCACCAAACCGTTATCGAAAATAAGAATCCTCAATTAATCACCCCACCGAATGTCACCAATCAAGAATCCTTCAGCACGCTGATGATCAAAAATGCCATTTCGAGGGCCTGGTGATAGTTCAGGCGGGGGTCGACATAGGTCTCGTAATTCTTCTGAAGGTCTAAATGTGTGAGTTCCTGCGAGCCGCCGATACACTCGGTCACATCGTCGCCGGTCATCTCGAAATGCACTCCCGCGAGCGTCGAACCGGCCGAGGTGTGAATTGCAAACGCGCGCCTCAGTTCCTCGAGGATCGAATTGAAGTCGCGGGTCTTTCTCGCGAGATCGCCCTCGCCCACCGTGATCGTATTCCCATGCATCGGGTCACAGCTCCATGTCACAGCCTGCCCGGCTTTCTTAACCGCTGAGATCAGCGGCGGTAACGACGTATCCACCTTCTCGACACCCATCCGTGTGATCAACGTGATCCGCCCGGGCTCGTCGGAAGGATTCAGCTTCGCGACCAGATCGGTCAATTCCTCCGGCGCGATCTTCGGCCCGATCTTGATACCGACCGGGTTCCCGATACCCCGGAAGTACTCGACATGCGCCCCGTCCAACTGCCGGGTACGTTCCCCGATCCAGAGCATATGCGCGCCGAGGTTGTAGTACTTACCGTTGAGCGGCGATTTCCGTGTCATCGCCTCCTCGTATCCGAGAAGCAGTCCCTCATGGGAGGTGAAGAAGTCGATGCGGCCGAGGCTTTCGGAGTTCAGCCCGCCGAACGTTTCCATGAAGCGGATCGCGTCAAGAAGGCTGTCCACGCGCTTTTTATACTCGTTCCAACGGGGACTTTTTTCGATATTATAGAGATTCCATGTATAGGGATGGTGCAGGTCGGCGTATCCGCCGTCGATCATCGCGCGGACGAAGTTCAGTGTCGCCGACGAGTAGAAATAGCTTTTCACCATCCGTCCGGGGTCCGGGACACGCAATGCGACATCCGGCTCGATCCCGTTCACGTTGTCGCCCTTGTAGCTCTGGAGCACGACTCCGCCGATCGTCTCGGTGGGGCTGGAACGCGGCTTCGCGTACTGTCCGGCGATCCGTCCGATACGGACAACCGAATGGTGAAGGCCGTGGGTCAGAAGAACGCTCATCTGGAGCAGGATTTTTATTTTATTGACAATGGCCGCGGAGTTGCAATCGATAAACCTTTCGGCGCAGTCTCCGCCGTGAAGGATAAACCTCTTCCCGGCGCCCGCTTCCGCGATCTCGCTTTTCAGTTTCTCGACCTCGCCCGAAAACACGAGCGGCGGGAGCTTCTCGACTTCGATCAGCGCCTGTTTAAAGAGATTGCCGTCGGGGTACTCCGGCTGTTGCGCCGCGGGGAAATTCCGCCAGCCGTCCTTCTTCCATTCTAATAAAGCCATATCGTCCTCCTAGAAGTGACTATTATAACAAATCCCCCGGGAAAAATCAAAGTCTTTCCCGTGAATGATGCCTGTAATACAGTCATATTCTCGAAAGAAGATGGTTATTTATTAATCATAACACCGCGTGTGGTTAGTTTTTAATCTTTTCTGTTTACAGAAGACTAATATATAGTATTTCTTATTCATACCTGGTTATACAATAATAAACTATTTAGGGGTTGGCACGAGGTTTGCTTATAATATAACCAGAACAAAATATTTTCGGAGGTTCTGAAATGACGAACGAAATTCTGCAGGCGGTTACCAACGCCGTCGCTGAAGCGGCCCAGGCAGCGCCTCAATTCAATTGGGTAGATACCATATGGGTGCTGATCGCGGGTGTGTTGGTCTTCTTCATGAACGCTGGTTTCGCGTTTGTGGAGTCGGGGTTTGTCCGTGCTAAGAACACGGTTGTTGTGTTGGCGAAGAACTTTGTGGTCTTCGGATTGGCCACCATCGCATTCTGGGCGATCGGATACGCTATCATGTTCAAGGTATTCGGCGACTTTGGTAGCGGAGTGTTCTTCTACTCGATGGGTACCGCATATCCGACTGGACCTACCATTCCCGAAATGGCGTTCTTCTTCTTCCAGTTGGTGTTCGCGGGTACCGCGGCGACTATTGTTTCCGGCGCTATCGCGGAACGGAGTAAGTTTTTGGTGTTCGTGCTCTTCTCCGTCCTGCTTGTCGCAGTCATCTATCCCGCTGTGGGTATGATGATCTGGAACCCGGACGGCTTCCTGTTCAAAGACGGGTTCATCGATTTCGCGGGTTCTACCGTGGTACACTCCGTGGGCGGATGGGCGGCCTTAGCCGGTATCATCATCCTCGGTCCCCGTATCGGGAAGTTCGGCAAGGCGGCCGGGAAACGCAAAGTGAACGCGATCCCCGGGCACTCCATGTCCCTCGCGACTTTGGGTACTTTCATCTTGTGGCTGGGATGGTTCGGGTTTAACCCCGGTTCCATGCTCGCGGTCAACGAGGATGTGATCAAGATCGCGGTGAATACTAACATGGCGGCCGTCACAGGTATGCTGACTGCGACTATCATCTCATGGATCCGTTTCAAGAAACCGGACTTCGGTATGATCCTGAACGGTCTCTTGGGCGGTCTGGTCGCGATTACCGCCGGATGTAATGCGGTTACTGTGGGCGGCGCGGCGATCATAGGTGTCATCGCGGGTCTCCTGATCGTGTTCGGTATCCCGATGTTTGAAAACCTCGGGCTGGACGACCCTGTGGGCGCGACTTCCGTTCACCTCTTGAACGGCGTAGTTGGAACTTTCTTAGTCGGCGTGTTCGCGGTTAACGGCGGTCTCTGGTATACCGGAACTTTCGAACTGATCTTACTTCAGCTCAAAGGGATCGGTTATACAGCGGTGGTTGTCTTCGGAGCCAGTTTGATCTTCTGGTTTATCCTCGATAAAATCTTCAAAATCCGCGTACCGGAAAAAGAAGAAATCGACGGTCTGGATGTGGGCGAAATGGGCACCGAAGCCTATGTGATGCATGACAAATAAGAAGAAGGAGTAGAGAAATGAAACTCATATTAGCGGTAATCCGGCCCGAGAGTCTGGAATCGGTTCGCGAGAAGCTCTACGCCAAAGGCATAGACAGCCTGACCATCATCGACGTGCAGGGGCACGGGAAACAGAAAGGTCATAAGGAGCTGTATCGCGGTCGTGAATATCAGGTAGACTTCCTGAATAAGATCCAGATCGAACTCGCGGTCGCCGACAACATGGTCGACACGGTCATCGAGGCCATCTCGACCGGCGCGAAGAGCGGTTCGATGGGAGCGATCGGTGACGGTAAGATTTTCGTGACAAACCTCGAAAAGGTTGTCCGTATCCGCACCGGCGAACTAAACGACAGCGCTCTCTGATTGTGAGCATTAACAGGATAAGGCCGTCCTTCGGGGCGGCCTTTTTTATATGCTTTTTTTAAAATTTGCCTTCTGTGATATTTTATTCTACAATAAGGTATAGAAATAAAAAGAGTTTACTGAATGCCTACAATACTATTAATTCATGGATGGAGATTCTTTTCTATTCTAATGAGAAAAATGAACCTATTCATATTCATTGTGAAAAAGCGGAATCAGAATGCAAATTTTGGATCGATCAATCCGATTACGATATTCGTTTGGCGTATGAGTACAATCTAAGTCAGGCGGATAAAAACTTTTAAGAAGAATAATACTAGGTCATTTCGAATATATTGTCGCGGAATGGAACAAAGCGAAGAAGGCTTAATATGAAGAAACATCATGAAGTCGCAAATCTCGAATTCAGGGATTCCCATCTGATGATCGAGATCGACGGCGAGAGTTATGAAATCGATCTCTCAAAGCAATCGAAAAAGCTTGCAGAGTCCCCGGACGAGATTAAAAATAACTACACGGTTTCCCCCTCAGGTTACGGCATCCATTGGCCGGAAATCGACGAAGACTTATCGATAGACGGTTTACTCAAATCGGCGACGAAATGCATAAAAATCTCGTCATTAAATAAATAACTCTTCTAAAACCTGATCACCGGCACGACCAGAAGCTGAAACTCCGTCCATTCCGTATCCACAAGCGAATCCCGGCAAAATCCCGCTCGACAGGTTCGAGGACATTTACGGAAGGGTGTAAGGATTTTCTGAATGTCAGATGATTGCTGAAACTGTACAAATCTTATCTATTCGGATTCTGTCTTATGAAAAGCGTATCTGAAAAATTATTGTGTTCTTAATTTTACTAATTCTATGAATTTTTTACTAACTTCAGATGTAGTAAGTTCATCATTACTTTTTTCATTTTTAAGAAATCTGTAATCTAAACGAAATCCTTTAATTTTGTTTTCATAAGATAAAAATATATGCTTACTTATTCCATCACAATAAATTGTTACTCCATCATTAGCAAGTTTTTTATACTCCTCAGAGAGAACTTGAATATTACCTTTTAAAAATCTCTTATTATTAAAAGACGACTTATTATTACTCCACGATGTGTTAAAACTTTTCAATCTTGTGGATTTTCCAAGTGCAATTGTATCTTCAATATAAAAAGTTTCTTCTTTTCCGGGTCCTAGTTTTATTTTAGACTGGAAAACAGGGTTATCCTTAGCTTCATCAATTTCATGAATTACTATGTTATCAGCTTTAACTTTTCCGATATTCTTTATTATATATTGTGATTTAAGAATCAATTCACCAACTGTGTCAGTTACTTCTCTAAATTCCATTTCAGATATTACGAAATCTAGTTGAATTTGAATCTCATTTTCACTACAAAACCTTCTTTCCTCAATTTTAACAATTCTCTCATTCAATACATTCATCTTGTTAGTATATTTCATCATAAAAAATGCAAACGCTGCCGATGCAATGGTTGCAAGCATGATAAAAAAAGTCATCCAATCAAATCCACGATTTGCGGCAACTTCAACGACGATGTAGGGTATGTTAGTATTCCACATAGAATTATTCTATTACTAAGAAGAAAAAGAATCAAACATCTGTCAAGCGTTCGGCTGAAAAGCTATAAAGAATCCCTTTTCTTTCTCACAGGAGAAAGAAAGGGGAAAAGAACCCTTCGGCTACGCTCAGGGCAAGCGACAGGCCCGCCTTGATGCCACATTCACTTTCTTTCTGCCTGTGCAGAAAGAAAGTTCCAAAGAAAGACACACCGCGCATGATAAAGCTTGGGAGAAGAGCCTGGAAAATCCGGAAAAGGCATAACTCCTTCCTTCGGTCGTCGAACAAATGCCTTTTCGACGGATTTTCCCGGTAGTGAAACGCGCTTTAAAGCGCGCGGGAAACCTCAAAGATACGTAAATCCCAAACCCGGCATAGTGGCGTGGGAAAACAAAATCCCGCTCCTCGACATCCCTGTCAGCGCGGGACTTCTCACATCCTGTGAGTCGCAGCCAAAAAAATACAAAACATTAGGAAATAATGCCTTTTTCTTCCTTCCCTTCCCTATCTTATCCACGCCGCTTTACCGCATATAAATATCACTTTCATCACGAATGTCCATTCTCGCGAAACGTATAAAAACGCCGTTTGTTTGACGACCGCAGGGAGGAGTTTCAGCGTTTTCCGTTTCGCCTTGTATCAGTATTTATGCAAATAAACAGATGCGGTATCCGGCGGGGAGCTCTTTCTTTGCATACTTTCTTTCCAGCCGGAAAGAAAGTATGTTTCGTGTTCCGGCAGTCGAATCTGATATAGAATTCATCTTCTCAATCAACCCCATCCCTCAATAAAGAGTTAAAACCTGATCACCGGCACGACCAGAAGCTGAAACTCCGTCCATTCCGTATCCACAAGCGAACCCTGATACATCGGGGTGATATTCCAGATCACGCCGATCCCGATTCCCAGCACGAGCTTGCCGTCGGCGACCGGGAAGTTCTTCCCGTACATCACCATCGCTTTCAGGAAATTCCAGTCGTCAGCGGAGAACCAGATATACCCCTCGAGGAAGCAGTTATAGATGAAGCTGAATTCGTTGAGCTTTTTATCGAGATGGTCGCGTTTGATCCAGAAGTAGAAATAGGAATCGATCTCGGGGTGAAAATGCACCCGCGCGCCGAGCTTGTAGTTCCACGACATATCGGTGTCGGCGTTGATCCTTCCTCCCTTCAGCTTGAGTTCGATCTCGAGCCAGTCGTCGGGAATGAGGAGGTTCTTTTTGATATGGTGGCTCCCGTAGGAGATCAGGAAGCCGGAATAGGCGTTGCCGCCGTAGAGGTTCGTGATGATGACGTTGTTCCTGATCTCGATATCGATCTGCTTGGGTGTGGTGAAATTCACGACCTGTCCGAGAAAGAGCGAAATCGCGTAAGGCTCCTGGAAATAGGACGTGGTGAGCGATTCCACGAGGTTGAACCCGGGAAAGACCGTGCACGACTGATAAAACTCAGGCATCCACGCCCGTATGCCCGCGCCGAGAAGCGGTAACGGGTAGGCGCTCGCTTCCAGCACAAGGGTCTGGAACGAGAACAATGTCGAGAGCAGGTAGCCGTACACATGGCTCTCGTGCGCGAGCTCGAGCACCGGCACCGAGTCGCCGGACAACGGGATAATCCAGCCGAGCGGCATATAGTACGGGTCGAACTCGAGAAGAAGCTCGGTCTTCCCCATCTCCGCGCGGAATATCGTCGCCATCGGGCTCACGATACCCGGAAACCCCGCGAATAATATGATCAATAAGATGGAAAATCTTCGCATATTTACTCCCCCTATATTTTCGGAAAAGCTTGCTTAAATGTCAAATCTTACCTATATTATAGTAATAACATAGGATTAATAGCCATTCTTTCACACGGCACTGACTTTCCCTGTCCGCTCACAACAGGTATTGCGGAGCGGAAACAATCGGATAGGAGCAAGGTTTGGAGGTAAGATATGAAAATTCAAATGAAAATCAGGTTTCTCGGAATTTTGGCGGGCATGGTTGCGCTCACAGGGTGCGATATCGTTCCCGCACAAACTCCCGCTGACAGTAAAATCCTGATTGCGGCGGGCGGTAATCACAGTATTGTTCTCCTCGAGAACGGCGGCCTGATCGCCTCGGGCTATAACGACTCCGGCCAGCTCGGTAAGGGCGATTACGACGACACCAACAACTGGATTCAGACTCTCTCGGATGTCGTCCAGATCGCGGGCGGATACAACCACAGCCTCGCGCTGAAGAACGGCGGTACGCTCTGGGCGGCCGGACGGAACTTCCAGGGCCAGCTCGGTAAGAGCGACAATATGGACACCAACTACTGGGTTCAGACCCTTTCCGGCGTATCGCAAATCGCGGGCGGGTACTATCATAGCCTCGCATTGAAGACAGACGGGTCGCTTTGGGTGTCCGGATATAACTTCTACGGACAGCTCGGCAAGGGCGACTACATCGACACTAATAACTGGATCAGCGTACTTTCCGGTGTGGGCGGGATCGCGGCGGGTTACGCGCATAGCCTTGCTTTGAAGACCGACAGCGTCCTCTGGGCGACAGGATACAACTACTACGGTCAGCTCGGCAACAGTCAAAAAGTGAACGTCAGCAACTGGATCGCAGTCCTCTCCAATGTCGGCAAAGCCGCGGCCGGTTACGCGCATAGCCTCGCGCTGAAGACTGACGGTACACTTTGGGCGGCGGGGAACAATATCTACGGCCAGCTCGGTACCGGGGATATCGCCGACGTCAGCAACTGGGTTTTCGTGCTCTCGGATGTGAAGGAGATCGCCGCCGGGCGTTACCACAGCCTCGCGCTGAAAATAGACGGGTCGCTCTGGGCGACCGGGGAAAACGGCTACGGCCAGCTCGGTACTGGGGATACTACCGACCTCAGTAACTGGGTCAATGTGCTCTCGGGTGTCGTCCGGATCGCGGGCGGCGAGTTCCACAGCCTCGCCGTGAAATCCGACGGTTCTGTCTGGGCGGCGGGTTTTAACTTCTATGGTCAGTTCGGAAAGGGAAACAATTCCGACTCGAGCGTATGGATCAGGGTTTGGTGACAATTCCGATTCTATCGGGCTTTTTGATAAATTAAAGATATACTAGTGTTTTCTGTCATTGCTTCTACCGCGATACACCAACTTATTGAAGCGCGGTAGAAGCAGTTAGTGTAAAACTCTATTCAATAATGAGATAGATTGCTTCGGCTGTGGTTCGGCCTGCTCACCATGACAGCCTCGCAATAGCTAAATGAGTTTGTCAACACACCCTGCCGAAGAGGTTCTGTATAGTTGTATTGATCTATAGCGGTTACTCGTAGATACTGAACTTGTATGCCGAACCGGAACCGATCCCTTTATCGTCGTCCTGCGGCGCGCCCGCGACAAACACCGTAGCCCCGGGGTTGGAATCAAGAGTCTGCCCGAAATAGTTTGCATTGCCGCCGTCGTAGGCAAGGAACTTCTTCTCCGTCCATGTGCTCCCGTTCCAATAGAAGCGGTATATCGAACCGGAACTCGATCCCTTGTCGTCGTCGCCGTACGCTCCCGCGAAGAACGTGTTGCCGTCGGCGGAAACAGAGAGCGATCCCCCGAAATAGTCGTCCGCCGCGTCGTCGGCGGGCTTGATTTTATTATTCGTCAGCCACTCCGTGCCCGTCCAATGGAAACAATAGACCGATCCGGAGTTGTTTCCGTTGTCGTCGTCGCCGTAAGCCCCGGCAAACACCGTGTTCCCGTCGGCGGAAATTCCCACCGCCGCGCCGAAGTAATCGCTTGCCGCCCGGTCGTATGCTGTCAGTTTATTCGAATGCCATTCGTTTCCTATCTTGA
>Ga0154538_132_pt1 | contig 36741 bp, 35 predicted proteins | sample RifGroF1_FD_105681 | JGI IMG/M metagenome (GOLD analysis project Ga0154538, IMG submission 105681) | Spirochaetes bacterium GWF1_51_8 | reverse complement strand
CCCGCAAGCCTATTTTTTGGCTGTGCACCGACTTCGGGAAGAGAATTCCGTCGATACCGTGAAAGCCGCAGATTTCCTTAGCCTCGGGTGATAACGGGCGGGTCTCGATCCTGCCCCCGAACACCGCGAGCACCCCGCTCATCCGGATCATCGTGTTCCTGAGAAGCCGCTTACGAAAATGCCGCCCCGTGACCCTGACCGGTGAAGCAAGCGTGACTACCGCGGCGGGCGGACGCAGGCCGGATTCCGACGCGAGCTTGAGCGAGATGCTCCCGCCTATCGACGCGCCTACCAGCGCGACATGGGAATATCGACCCGTAAGCGAAAGATAACGTTCGCGGGCATAAGCGTACCACAGCTTGAAGTCGGGCGGTTCGAGCTTATCGCTCTCCTCACGGGACTCGGCCGAGCCCGGCATCGCCGGCGCGTAGACATCCCAGCCAGCCCGCGCGAGCGATTCCGCCTGATAACGCACCGATTCCGGCGTGCCCTGGTACTCGTGGATCAGCATGACGGCGCGTTTGTTCCCCTTTTTCACTATTTCGATATCCGGACAGAAGGTCAGCTTCTCCAGTTCGGAGAGCTTTTTCGGCCCCGGAAGCCAGAAGTCCGTCATATTGAGAAAGACGACAGTCCCGATGATAAAACCGATAATCGCGGAGAGGGTGATTAATAATTCCATCAGATGTTCCTGATATAGAAACGGCCGGGGTACTGGATCACGATCCCTTTGAGTTCGAGCTGGGTGAGCGTCGAGTTCAGTTCCGCGATCGGGATGCCTGTCAACGCCGCGAGTTCGTCGATATGCCGTTCTCCCGCGAGCTGTTCGTATATCTTCGTCTCGGCCTCATCGAGCGCGGGCATCTCCTTGACCTTCCGCTTCACTGCGGTCTTTTTCCCGCCACAGAGATCTAGCACGATATCCTCGGGATTGAGCGCGACTTTCGCCCCGCGCTGGAGAAGCTGGTTGCTCCCGGCGTAACGGCTATCCATCGGATTGCCGGGAACGACATACACGTCCTTGTTCTGAGCCTCGGCGTAGTTCGCGGTGATGAGCGCGCCCGACCCGACCGGCGCCTGAACGATAAATACGATATTCGCGAGGCCGCTGATGATCCTATTCCTTAACGGGAATCGCCACTTGTCGGGCTGGACACCCGGCGGGTACTCGCTCACCACCGCGCCGTGCTCGACTATCGAACGGTAGAGCGCCCTATTTGACGCCGGGTAAACGATATCCACACCGCATGCCAGCACCGCCACGGTGTAGCCCCTGTTTTCGAGCGCGGTCTCCTGCGCCACCGTATCGTGCCCGCGCGCCATTCCGCTCACTATCCCCAACTGGAAATTGACAAACTCGGTCACGAAGTAACGGTTGATGTTCACCGCTTCATTGGACGGCTCGCGCGTCCCGACCACGCCGATCAGCGGGATGGAATAGTTCATCTTGCCCGCCATATAGAGGATATAGGGCGCGTCGGAAATGGTCAGCAGAGACGGCGGGAACTTCGGATCGCCCCGTGTGATAATCGCGATTCCTTTCTTTTCGCAGTCGCGGACGATCTTTTCGCCGTTGCCGAGCATCCCTTCGAGACGGACGGCGGCGTCCTCTTTCTTCAGCCCGAGAAGCTCGATCTGCTCACGGGGCGACAGACCGAAAAACGGCTCGACCGCGCCGAACTCGTCGAGGATCATACCGTAACGTTTCGGACCGATCAGGTCGTTGGAGCTTAACGCCGCGTGGTAAAGCGCATCATTCATTCGCCATACTCCCGCTGAGGGTCTGCATATTCTGCTCGACCTGTTTGAATTTCGGGTGGTCGGCGGGCAGGATGCTTTCGAGCTTGATATAGATATTCTGGGCCTTGTCGTACTCACCCCATTCGTAATAGATTCGAGCGATAGCCATGAGCGCGTCCACGTCGTTCGGATACTTCCCGATAATGACCGAGAAATGCCGGAACGCCTTCTTCAAGTCGCCCTTGTCGAACTCCATCACGCCCATAAGATAATTGATATTCGGGTTGTCCGCCCGTTCGGCGTAAGCGATAGCCGCGTGATGCATCGTCTTCTGGTACAGCGCGGCCTTCTTCGCGGGATCGCTCTCGATCTGGTAGAGTTTGAGACTGCAGAACGCGAGGTCGTAGTTGATCGAAAAATCTCCGGGCAGGATGGCGTACGCCATATCGAGGTACTTCGAGGCCTCGAGCCACATGTCGCCTTTGATCAGCATATCGCCGATAGCCAGCGCGAACATCTGTTTGGTCTCCTCGGTGCGCAGTTTCAGGAACGCCGCGTCGATAAACTCCCGGGCTTCGTTCAGGACATCGATGGATTCCTTTTTAGTCTCTACATCCTTTGCCGCCGCCAAAGATTGCGCCTTCCGGAACATCATATTGAACGGCGTAAAATGGTTACCGAGAAGGAAGCCGATCACCCCTGTAAATACGCCTACGAGAATTATCGCGAGAATGTACCCTTTCTTCATTGATTGCTCCGGAAATTGATGAATAATTATACAAATAACGCGCTGTTTTGGCAATAAAAAACGCCCGATCCGCAGACCGGGCGTTCGCTATTCTCGTGGGATTAATTCTTGATCTTCTTCATTTCGCCTTCGTCGACCGAATAGACGTTCTCGCCTTCCGCTACGACGATAGATATTTCTTTAGCGTCTTCTTCTTTAGGTGAATACTTCATCACTTCCTTCTTCGAGCTGAGATCGTAACCGATCACCTTACCCTCGGAAGTCCCGATATACACAACCTTCTTCGAGATATAAGGCTTACCGGTAATCTTGGCCTTGACATTCTTTTCGAGTACCTTCGTGCCGCTCGATGCCTTGACCGCGAATACGGTTGTCTTGTCCTCGCTGACTAAGATGACAAAACCGTCGTCATAGACAGGGTTGACCGAAGTATTCTTCACATCGGAAATCGTGGTTCTCCACTTTTCCTTTCCGGTTTCGGGATCGAAGCCGATCAGGATACCGGTACTGCGTTCGAGGATGATGACCACGTCGTCGTTACCGACAAACGGGTAAGTGATACGCTTGATACCGAACGCCTGCGACCATTTCTTGGTCTTGTTCTGGATATCGTACCCGATCACATCGCCGGTGTCGTTGGCGTAAACAAGCAGTTTCCCGTCTTTCAGGATCAACGGCGAGGAGAAGATGACTTCTTTCGACTCGACGTTCGCCTTGAGAGAACCGTTCTTATCGAACACCTGCATCCCTTTATCCATTGTCGGCACGGCAACCACGCCGCCGGAAGCGACGGGAGAAGCTTCGGTGAACGCCGGCGTACCGGATTCGGACTTCCATGCCATATCGCCGTTAGGCTTATACGCGTAGAGCATACCCTTGTCGGAACTGAACATGATCATGCCGTTACCCGCTTCGGGGCGTGTCAACGACTGCCCGGCAGGCTGAACCTGCACCGTCTTCAGCACTTCGCCGTCGAGCGAAAGGATAATCAGTTTATCCTCGGACGTCGCGTAGATCTTGCCCTGGTAGTATAACGGGTCGTTCAGGCTTCCGGGAGCGAGGCTGACACTCATCGGCTTATTCCAGATGAGATCGCCGGCTTCCTTCTCCTTCGGCTTGACCACGATGGGTTTATCCACTTCGGGCTTATCGACAACAGGTTTATCCACCTTCGGTTTGTCGACCTTGGGCTTATCTACTTTAGGTTTGTCGACCTTCGGCTTGTCGACTTCAGGAGTGTCGACAGGGTCTTTCAGCGAAGGTACGAGGGCGTTCGTCTCGACCGGCGCGACGACGTTAGTCGGATCGGCCACCGCGACATTCTGCATCTCGACCTTCATCTCGATATTGACAACCTGCCCGGGAACAACCGAACCGGTGTAATTCTCGAAGCCTTCTTTTACCATCATGATACTATAGCTCTTGTCCTTCGAGACCATCTTCTGCACGGGCGAAATTCCGAGGAATTCGTCGTTCAGGTAGATTTCGGCCCCCGCGGGAGTAGAATTGATCGTGAGCTTCGCAAGCAGTTCGACATCCTTCACGATCTTCTCTTCGGTGACCTGTTCGAGCTTCTTTTTGTTCTCTTCGGACAGTTCCTGCTTGGTCACGACGCTCGCTGAAATGCTGTAGGCATTCACGAGTTCCTTCGAGGAGACATTGAGCTCTTCGCCGGACGAGACGTCGGCCATGGCCTTAGTCACGATCGCGCCGGAAATCTCGGCCTTGGACGCGAGCATCTTTTCGCTCGTGATCGGGCCCTTTTCCTTGGCGACTTCGTCGATAGCTTTTTCTATCGCTTTATCGAGCTTATCGAGTTTCTTCTGGTCGAGCACCATTTCTTCGCCGGGAACGACATCCACCGGCTTCATAAGCTCTTCCGTCAACTCATCGACCGAGTCCTTGCTGATCTGGCCTTTCTTCTCGGCGTTGTCGATAGCGTTGATCTTCGGCGTCACGGCGACTTTACCCTCGGATACGGCCACCTTCGTAGAACCTTCGTCGTCTACGGAGATATTGAATGTCGTACCGCGGACTGCCGCGACAGCGGAAGATGTTTCCACTTCGAAGACTTCGCCGGATTCAAGCTTCTTCGGCTTGATCGCGACTTCACCCTTCGTCAATTTCATCTTGGCGTCGAGCTTACCGTCCGCGCCTATTAGCGACGCGATGACGAGTTCGGTATCGCTTTCAACACGGAACATTCCTTTATTGATGATCTGCAGTTCGCAGTAGGACTTGTTTCCGGTCTTGACCGTATCGCCCATTTCGAGCGTATCGTCCGAATAGAGCTCGTTCCAGTCTTTAGCCGCGGTCTTCATCGCCTCGACCTGGCCGACCGTCATCGTGACGATAATAGCCTCACCGCTGTCTATTTTTCCCTTCATCTGTACCGCGCTGAATTTGGTAATCGCAAACCAGCCCGCGCCCACCACTAAAAGAAAACAGAAAACCCAAATAAAGACCTTCAGGCCTCCCTTTTTCTCAGCCATAGATTCCTCCTTTATCCTTGTTTGATAAAACGATTTCCACATATCGCCGAACTCCGCGCGATTGTGGGTGTATGTATAGTCTCTCAAAAAGTTTTCGACATTATCGATTCTGCGAGGCATTATCCATCTCCCTCGTTGAGCTTTTTTTCAATCATACCGTAGGCTTCTTTCAAACGGTTATGGAGCTGCCGGACGCTCACCCCGACTATCAGCGAGATGGAATCAAAATCCATGTCGCCGTAAACCCGCAGCAGAACCACGGATTTTAATTTTTCCGGCAGTATACTTATAATACCGTTAATAGACTCCCGAATGTGAAATTCTTCAAATATTTCTTTTGTAAAGTTCTCGGCTTTATCGATCTTCTCGTGACGGGTCCGGCGCAGTTCCTTGAACTTGTCTCGCACGCAGTTCAGCACGATCTTAAAAAACCACGGCTTCAACGGACGGCCCGGGTCGTATCTCTTGATGGAATGGAATGTCTTGATGAACGCGCTCTGGACGGAATCCATCGCGTCGTCGTGCTTCAGCCCGTAGTAACGGGCGATGTTGTACCCCTGCTGATGATACCTGTTGAAAAGTTCATTAGCGTAACGGGAGAACTCGTTGGAATATACCCCATCTTTCAGCGCGGTTTCTTTGAGCCTGACAGCGAAATCTTGATCCGATAGCTCTCTGATCTCCATGAAGTCCTCAAAGTATATTTAGGGAAGTTCTAAAAACTCCTCAAAAAACCAAAAAGACACTGTTCTTTCTTTCTTCAAACCCAGAAAGAAAGAACCAAAGAAAGAGGTTTCCCGCCCGATGCCGTTCCAGAGAAGAGGGGCGCGAAACGGGAAACGCCGAAACTCGCGGTCGGCCACTAGAAGAAGCGATGAAGAGTCACGCTTCGGACATCGGCGTTTCTGACCGTTCCGCTTAGTAAAAGTCACGGCATAGCGGCGGGGCAAGCAGCCGAAAACATAACAACATGACTGATTTTGGCTGTTCTGTCCGCGCACTTTAAAGCGATTCAAATTCCCGGAAAATCAGAAGAAAAGGCATTTGTCCGACGACTCCCACGGAAGGGAGAAGGTCCGACAGGAGCCATGGATGGCGGGTCGGACGACCGAAGGGAGGAGTTATGCCTTTTCCGGATTTTCCGGCTCTTCTCCTGAACTTTATCAGCACGGCGGTTAGCTTGCCCCGCGTTCCAATGCGGGGTTCTTTGTTACTTTCTTTCCCTGTCCACCTTCCTTCGGAGATGGAAGGCGCGGTGCCCGCACAGAAAGAAAGTAAAAGTTTATTCACGGATTTTCTAAAGTCTTCAAATTTTTTAGAAGTGCCCCTATGTGTGTATCGGTCTGTAACTTCAATATCTAAAAAGATTTCCCGATTTGTACCGAAAATTGGTATCTGTTCAGCCAAGTCTTCGAATACACCGGCACCGAGAACATCAGGCTCAGCCGGGCGATATTTTTCAGACGGAAATTCAGTTCGAGCGTGGTATGGAAACTGTCCGGGATCAGGACGCTCGATGTCAGATTCTGCTTGTAGTCGAGGTAGATCGCCGGACGGAAATAAAAAATCAGGTCCTTTTCGAGGTCCAGCGTCCATTTCACCTGGTAATCGACCGAAACCTGGAAATCGATCCGGTCGTAATCCAGTACGAAGTCGAGCATCCCTTCGTCGATATCGCTTTCGCTCTTGTATCCAACCGAGGTGTTCAGCATGAAGTCCCCGAACAGGAACGACATGACGACTACCGGTGCGAAGAGCGTAGTGCGTGTCGCGAACGGCGAATAGTTCTGGATGACCCCGTCCACCCAACGGACTCCTTCCTGCGAGGAAATCCCGGTGGCGAAACGGAAGAATAGTTCGCCCGAAAGCATCCACTCGAGCATCTCGGCCTTCGCGATGGAGAATTTCAGGTACGCGGAAATATCACCGAGCACCCCGTAATCGTTACCGCCGCCCATCACTAAATACGGAATGTCGAACCCGAGGAGAAAGTTATGGTTGACACCGTACTCGATCGAGAAGATCATCGCGTGCATTGACGTCTTTTCGAGCGCGATATTCCGGTACTCCAATGATAGTTGGGTCTCGTTTTCCTTGCAGAAGTAATTATCCATTAAAAGCAAATTCGGAAGCTTACCCCATAAAGGGCGAGCTTCCGAAAGTATGATGACAAGAGAAGAGAAGAGGACGATCGCAAAATCGCGAACTCCCTTCATTACTTGACTGCCGCCTTCGCTATTTCCACATATTTCTTAAAAGCGTCGAAATCGGTGACCGCGAGATAGGCGAGAACCTTTCTGTTGATGACGACTTTCGCCTTATTCAGCCCGTCGATAAAACGGGAATAGGACATTCCTTCCATGCGGACAGCCGCGTTGAGGCGGGTAATCCAAAGCGCGCGCATATCTCTCTTGCGGAGTCTGCGTGCGACATACTCGTTGTGCATAGCATGGGTGACCGCTTCCTTAGCGACCTTAAACCTGTAATGGCGCGAAGCCTGAAAACCCTTAGCGCGTTTCAGGACTTTTTTGTGACGTTCGCGGGCGCCGACCGTATATCTTGCTCTCATCGGTATCCTCCGTTATGTTTATAGATACGGGACCAGACGTCTCAGACGAGCCTGATCTCCCTTAAAAACTTCCGCACTTTTCCCTAAAACCCGTTTTCTTCTCTTGGATTTATGGGATAAAAGATGGCTTTTGCCCGCCATTCTGCGCAACAGCTTTCCGCTTCCGCTGACAGTGAAACGCTTCGCCGCGGAACGGCATGTCTTGATCTTGGGCATTTCTATCCTCCGAACTATTTATTTCTTCTTGTTAGGCGTCAAAAACGCCGTCAAACTTCTTCCTTCCAACTTCGGGGTCTTTTCGACCGTCGAGAACTCCATGACATCCGCGAGGATTTTGTCCATCAGCTCGAACCCGAACTCGGTATGGCTCATTTCACGCCCACGGAACCGGATTGTGACCTTAACCTTGTCTCCCTTGGAGAGAAAGTCGAGAATATGCTGAATCCGGTAATCGTAGTCGTGCTTGTCGATCTTCGGGCTGAATTTCATTTCCTTGATCTCGATGATCTTCTGTTTCTTCTTCGCTTCCTTGGCTTTCTTTTCGCGCTGGTAAACGAATTTCCCGAAATCGACTATCTTACAGACCGGCGGCTCGGCCTCAGGCGAAATCTCGACCAGATCGAGCTCTTCGTCCTTCGCCATCTGCAACGCCTCGGCAATCGCGACCACCCCTTTCTGGGAACCGTCGCTCCCGATCAACCTGACCTCTTTCGCCCTGATATCGTCGTTGATCCTCTGCTTATCCTTCTGCGGGGGTTTGGGCTGCAACCCTTCTTTTTCTGCGATGAGAGCCTCCTTGTTCAAATCACTGAACCTCAGCCGCCGGTGAAGCGGCCGTCAGGCGATTTATTATCGAAATCAATTCGATTACCCGGAAACAACACGCTGTCTTCAAAAACCTACATATCCAATCTATTCGATTTCACTGAAAACCCGCCGTCCGTTTCGAAATTCCGCGTCCTTTAACGGTCACTCCGTCTCGGGAAATAACGGCGTTTAAATAACCGTCCTTATTTTATAGTCTTTTTCCATTTTCATCAAGTATCTTTTTAATAAACTCGCCGATACTCATCGTTCCGAGGTCGCCCTGGTCGCGATGGCGTATCGAGACTGTGTTATTTTCGGCTTCTTTCTCCCCGACTATCAGCATATAGGGCATTTTTTCATGGGTCGCCTGGCGAATCTTGTACCCGAGCTTCTCCGAGGAGAGATCGGCCTCCGCGCGGACACCCGCCGCCCTCATCTCGCCGAGCGCTTTCTTCGCGTAATCGATAAATTTATCCGACACGGTCAGAATAGCCGCCTGTACCGGCGAGAGCCAAACCGGGAACTTCCCGGCGTAATGTTCGATCAGTATCCCGATAAACCGTTCGAGGCTGCCGTAGATCGCGCGATGGATCATGATGACCCGGTGATCCTGCCCGTCTGCGCCGGTATAGCTCAGGTCGAACCTCTCGGGCATGTTCATGTCGAGCTGGATCGTCCCACACTGGTGTGTCCTGCCCAACGCGTCCTGCAAGTGGAAATCTATCTTCGGGCCGTAGAACGCGCCGTCGCCCTCGTTGATCTTGAACTCCTTACCGAACCGCAGAAGCGATCTCTTTAACGCCTCGGTCGCGAGTTCCCACATTTCGTCCGTTCCGATCGAGTTCTCGGGGCGGGTGGAAAGCTCAAGCTTGTACTCGAAGCCGAACGCCGAGTAGATTTCGTCGATCAGTTGGACTACGCCGAGAATCTGGTCTTCGATCATCTCCGGGGTCATGAAAATATGCGCGTCGTCCTGGACAAACCCGCGCACACGGATCAACCCGTGAAGCTGTCCGGAACGTTCGTAACGGTGCACCTGACCGAATTCCGCCACCTTGAGCGGAAGATCGCGGTACGAGTGCTTCTCTTCCTTATATACCAGAAATCCGCCGGGGCAGTTCATCGGCTTGACCGCCATCTGCTCGCCCTCGGCCGTCCCGGTGAAGAACATGTTCTCTTTATAGTTTTCCATATGCCCGGACTGGATCCAGAGCATATCCTTAAGTACATGCGGGGTCTGTATTTCGATATAGTCGCGCACACGGTGCTTCTCGCGTTCGAACTCGATCAGGATGTTCTTCAGAATCACGCCGCGCGCGAGCCAGAACGGCATCCCCGGCGCTTCTTCGTGCAGGCTGAAAAGCTTCAGCTCCTTGCCAAGCTTCCGGTGGTCGCGCTTCTTGAGCTCTTCGATCAGGTCGAGATGCGCCTTGAGTTCCTTCTTGTCCGCGAACGCCGTCCCGTAGATGCGGGTCAGCATCTTGTTCTTCTCGCTCCCGCGCCAGTACGCCCCGGCTATCGAAAGGAGCTTGAACGCCTTCAGGTGCCGGGTGGACGGGAGATGCGGGCCTCGGCAGAGGTCGGCGAACTCGCCTTGTCTATAGATAGTGATCTTTTCAGTCTTGAGGTCTTCGATCAACTCGCGCTTATAGTCCTGCTTCATCTCGCGGAACATCTTGGCCGCGTCGTCGTAGCTTATCTCGGAGCGCGCGACAGGCAGGTTCTCGTCGATGATCTTCTGCATCTCTTCTTCGATCCGCGAAAGGTCTTCGTCGGCGAGAGTGCCCGCGATTTCCATATCGTAATAGAAGCCGTCTTTGATCGTCGGGCCGATCCCGAGCTTCGTACCGGGGTAAAGGCGGATCACGGCCTGCGCCATGATATGCGATGCGCTGTGCCGCAGGATATCGAGCCCTTCGATAGTGCGGGGCGTCAGCAGACGGATATTCCCGTCGTCCTCGATAGACGCGGAAAGGTCGCGCATCACGCCGTTATACTCCGCCGCGATCGCGTCGTCGAGATCGCCGGAGATACCGAGTTCCTTCGCCTTGGCGCGGTCTTCCTTCATGGTCTTCACGACGCTCATAATAGCCGCGCCGTTCTGAACCTCGATTTTACCGCTTCCGATACTGATCGTCAACATCGTAACGTCCTCATACAGAATAAGTAATTATTATAATAGGTCAACGGAAATTACGCAAATATCCGCGAAATCACCAGAATGAGATAAATAATTTATTAAATATTGACAAAATTCCGCTCTGAATTAAGATATACGAAGAGAAAATGTAGGAGAGCGATATGCATATTCCTGAACATATGGTTAATGGTCCGATATGCCCCGTGACCGCCGGATTGGCGATTGCAGGGATAGCCGCCGCCGCCTTTTTCGCGGTCAAGTCCAAAGATAAACCCGCCGCGCTGAAATTCGCAGCGGTCACCTCGTTGATCTTCGCCGCGCAGATGCTGAACTTCCCGGTGCTCGACGGCACTTCCGGGCACATGATCGGCGTCACCCTCGCGGTGCTCGCGCTCGGCGCGCCGTTCGGGGTCATCTCGATGGCGATCGTCCTCGCGGTGCAGACCCTTTTGTTCGCTGACGGCGGCCTGATGGTGCTCGGCACGAACATTCTCAATATGGCGCTTGTCGCCTCGATCCCGGGGATTATCCTCGGCTTCATCCTGAAAAACGAAAAGATATCCGGGAACATTCCGCTTAAATTGGGACTCGTCGTGTTCGCGTCATGGCTTTCGACTGTACTCGCTTCGATTGCCTGCGCGGTCGAGCTCGGTGTTTCCGGCGCGATTGCGTTATCCGCCGCATTACCCGCGATGCTCTCCGTCCACCTTCTGATCGGCATCGGCGAGGGTATCCTGACCGGAGCGTTTGCCGCGATGTTCGAGAACAGGACGGTCCGCCGCTCCGCGAAGCTCTCGTTCGCGTTACCTCTCGCATCGGCGGGAGTGATCGCGCTTGTCTTGAGCCCGTTCGCGAGCGCGCTGCCCGACGGTCTCGAGTGGGCCGCCGCGAAGTTCAACGCCCTGCATGACGCCGCGCCGTTATTTGTCGCCCCGATAGCGGATTACGCCGCACCGTTCCTGAGCGATCCGGTTCTTTCGGCATCGGCCGCCGGATTGATCGGCATCGCGGCCGTGTTCGCTGTCTCGATCCTGACCGGCTTGATCTTCAATCCCAAGCCCGCCGCAGTCAAAGCATAGAATTACCTGATCAATAGAAATCCCCCGGTTTGCGCCGGGGGATTTCATTTTATTTCTGAATCGACTATTTGTCCTAAATGCGGCTGTAAAGCAATTTCTATTTGGTTAATAAATTTATCTTCGGATGACAGTTCTCCATTCTTTATTATTTCAACTTTTAGAGTTTCAGTTTTGTTTAAAGTATTTATATATTCCTGATCATCTATGAATAAATAGTGTAAGACCTCAATGCGACTATGCTGATTTCCGAAATTATTTTTTTGATTTTCATTGTTTTGCAAAAACCTATTTATTTTATTTTCAACGATTTCTCCTAAGTACTTTATATGGGAATAATAGTTTTGTTCGGTTTTTACTTCTTTAAACAATTCAATATTTGGGTCTTCTTTATAGATTTCATTTAATGGTAATGTAATGCTATCTGTCCTTCTGCGTGCTTCTATTTCATTTGTATCATTTGTTAGATACTTATATTGATCATAATTAATTAGAGTTATCATAGAATAAACTCTACTTTCAAAACTGTAAATTTCATTTTTTAACATAAAAGGAATGTATATCTTCTTAGTATGCATAGAATTATGAATTCCTTTGGTTTCTACCAAGATTTTTATTCCTTGCAGTACTTTTTGACTATTATTTATCAAATTTATTATATACGAATAATAGAATTCAATACTATTATTCTCAGAAAAAACAATAACTTCTTTTTGTTCTAAATTGTATAAAATTACTTCCTCTTTATTCTCTTCTTCAAACCGCTTTCTTTCAATTCTTTCTAGTTTTTCATTTACCTCAGTCTGTCTTTTTGTATACCTTACTAAAAAGAAGGTAAGAAATGCAGTTGCTCCAGTCAGTAAAATTGTAGCAATTAAAGATACATATTCTAAACAATCTGGTTTATTAGATAAAACTGGATAAATCATTATAGGTATGTTATTGTCCCACATAGAGTATTTTACCTGTATTTTAAATTCAAGTCAATTTTATTCAAATGGATTGATAAACTGAAATCCCCCGGTTTGCGCCGGGGGATTTTTTATGCGTACATACCTGAACAGTTACTTCTTCTCTTCGACGGGTTTGATATCCACCGTGTAGTACAGCTTGCCCTTCTCAACTATGATCGACGTTGCGTGAACGGGAACATAGTACGGAACGCCGCCGAGATGGATACGGTTCCGTGTAACAAGGTCGTACACGCACCCGTCGTACCAGCTTACATAGTAAAGGCCCTTGCCCTGATCGCTGAACTCCTCTGAGTAGAACAGGAAGCGCAGGTCGGAGGGTACATCGATATTCCAGCCCTGGGGAAAATTCTCTTTATCGAAAATGGGGGTCGGACTATTAGGTATCATCGCGTTGAAGAACTTGCCGCCCGAGACATACAGATAAGTGGGCGTTTTGTAAAGCGTGACGCCGATAAAGTTTTTCGCGTCGGGGGGTACAAGCTTAATCGTTCCCATCGCGCTGATCACGAATTCCTTCTCCTCGAGCTTCCCGTCTTTATTGGTGACATTGATCTTCATCTTAGTCGTTGTCGCCGGTTTGAAAATACCTTTGAATTCGCTCTTGTTGTCGCCTAACGCCGTAATCATCGTCCCGCTGACCGCGTCGTAGATATTGTTATCGATACCGACATACGACAGCTTGCTTCCGATATCCGAGGGAGCGATAAACCGGGCGTTGGTGGGGATCGCGACCGGTTTTTTGTCTATAAAGATTTTTTCCTTCGAACTTAACCCGTACACAAATCCGTCTTTAGCGAGATAGAAAAGCGCGCCGTCCACCGAGAAGACGTTCAAGGCGTCGCCGGGCACGGTATAAGGCTTAAACTCTTCCTTTCCGTCCTTTTTCGCTAATACGCCGATTTCAGTCTGGGTCAGCGCGTTATAGATACGATTGTTCTGCTGTAACGCGACTACATTGGAATAGTTTTCTGTTTTACCCGCGGGCACGTAGAGGATATATCCCCACGCATCGAAAATGAACTTTGCGTCCGGGGGAATATAGTACGAAGGATGTTCTTTCTTTTCATCTTTTACATACATTTTCCCGTTTTTGGTGAAGTAATAAATATCCGTGCCGTCCTTGGTTTCGATAGGGAAAGCGTAAATACAATCGGCGGGAACAGTCATAGCTTTGCCCTTTTTACCTTCGAGCGGTTTTTGTGTCTCGGCGTGATAGACCCCGCCATCCTTATCGATAAAGTATATCTGATAATCCGGGGTCTGGAATACGAAACGGACGCCGTCGGGGAGTTTCGGGAATTCCGCGAACTCATCTTTCCCGGGCACGGCATACATGAGCTTTACGCCCTTTTCGGTATGGTAGAGGTATCCGTCCTGACCGAGATGGACTATCGAGCCGCTCATCAACGGGAAGATCATTTTCGCGGTCGGGGGTACAATCGTCTTTTCAAAAGTTCCGGAAGGGAGATTGTTATACGCGTTGAGGATCTTCCCGTCCTTATCGACATAATAAATCGCGTAAGAGACCTGGAAGACAAATCTGGCGTCGTCGGGAATTTTCCAGTATCCGGGGCCCCATTGAGGCGCGGAAACCGGCCCATGGAATTGTGCCGAGAAAACGTTGCCGTCGCCGCTCCACGGGTGGATTGTCGGCCGGACAGCCCCGCCGCCGCATGCGCTCAACAGCGCGATGATACCGAACAGCGGTATCGCGAGATACCTTTTCACAAACATCGACTTAACCATATGCTCCTCCTTATTTCTTATATGGTTATTGTATTTATTCAATTCAGATGTGTCAAATGAATGTCTGTAATTTAATAACTTATTTTCCTGTTATGCATATCACACATAGAGTATATTCCGGCGATGGATTTGACAGTTTTTATCCGCATCTTTAGAATATGATAGATAGAATGAACTATGGAACAGAATCGCATTGTTAATTTCTTTTGTAACGGTTAGTTACATGCTCAGCCCCCGATTTGTACGAAGGATTGAGGCGGGTGCTGGCGGACAGGATATTTTTAAAAGAGAGTTCAAATATTTCCGGAGGTGGATATGAAAGGAAGATTTTTCGCGGCGATTTTAGCCGGATTGCTGATCGCTGTAACAGGCTATACTCAGAATAACCTGAAACCGTCGGTCGCCGTGGTGGAGTTCGAAGTCCGGGGGAATGTCGATATCAAGGACGCCGGGATCAGTATCGCAGAGATGCTGAGCGTGTCTCTGGTGAAAACCGGGGTCTATAACCTATATGAAAGAATCCTTCTCGAGAAGGTCCTCGCGGAACAGAAGCTCGGGATCGGCCAGCTTGTCAACGCCGAGTCCGCCGCGAAAGTCGGTGACCTGTACGGGGTGAAATTCATCATCACCGGAAGCGTCATCGAATGGAGCAAGGTGTATACCGTGACCGTGAGGATGATCGACACCGATTCCGGCGCGATAGTGAACTCCGCGAGCTTCCAGGTGAATAAGTCATCGAGTATCCCCGGTAAGATGAACGACCTCGCCGACGTATTGGTCGGGCGGAAGAGCCAGGAAGTTCTTCAGTCGCAGAGTGAAATATCCGCGGATTACCAGAAGAAAACCCAGGGCTTGGGAATCATCCTCGATGTCCGTAAGAACGGCGGCGATAAACTTGTCATCAACCTCGGCTCCGAACAGAATGTCAAGCCCGGGATGGTTTTTGACGTATATGTCAACAAGTATAAAATTTCCGAAATCACCGGGCTGAAGACCTACGACGGACTGGAAAAAGTCGGCGAACTGATTATCAGCTCTGTCGATCCCACGATGAGTATCGGGAACCTGTATATGGCTATCGGTAAGGGCCACCTCGTGGAAACGCTGACCAAGGAAGGCGTGGTGAATTTCCATTTCCCCGCATCGGGCTATTTGACCCTCGGTATCGCCAATTTCAATACACCTCTTGTCAGCTACGACTTCAATCTTATGGGATTTATCATGGGCATCGGAATGGGTTATGCCATCCCGAACTTTATGGGGAATGTTAACGGGGCGCTGACATTCAAATTTGTTTATGGATTTAATATCCTGCGAACTGCTTTGGATGCTTTGACCCTCGACGCCCGTCTGACCATGCTCATGTATTCCAGTTTCGACTTTTCTTCTTCGGATAAGAAGTTTTTAAATCTCAGTCTCGGCGCCAATGTCACGTTCCTGAACTTTCTCTATGCCGGAGCGGGCGCGGCTTATCTTGTCGACTTCGGTGATAACAGCGGTTTCCGTTTCTACTTCGAAGCAGGTGTGACACTCCCGTTATTCTAATACCCGCGTCATTTTCAAACCAATTTTCGGGGCTGTCTCAAAAGGCAGCCTCTTTTTTTCGTGCATCAGCTTATAGCTTTTTGACAAACTCATTTTATCATCGCGGGCACTTGTCACGCTTCTTCAGCGTGATGCCGAACAATGGAGATAATAAATGCCCTCCGTTTTACCCCAATAGATCGCGGATTACACGGATTAGCGCTGGCTTCGGCATCCATGCCTTCGCTCAGCACTTCCCCCGTCCTTGGGGGTGCAGATAGCCGCGGATGGGAAAATACAGTTTCACGCAGAGCACACAGAGACTAAAACAGAAGCCGGATATTAAAAAAGAGCCTCCGGTCGAAATCCATATCTCTTAAACAAACCGCCGATATCATTTCTCCGTGTTCTCCGCGCGAAATACTTCTTTCGGTTTATCCCGACATTGAAGCCTAAGTCGGAGTGTGGGTGCCTCGGCTTCGCTCGGTAACCGGACACTGAGCTTGTGCCCCAAAGGGGTGCGTAGTCGAAGTGTCCAAGCCTTGCCAAAGGGCGACCGGACGCCGAGTATCTCCGCAGAGCGGAGAGTAACGAGGCGGATTGCGAGAAGACGTTTCACGCAGAGTACAAAGAGACTGAAACCGAAGCCGGGTATTAAAGAGAGCTTCAAGTTGAAATTCATATCTCTTAAACAAACCGCAGATATCATTTCTTCGTGTTCTCCGTGTGAATTTCCCGTTTTCCATCACACAAGAGACTCATATCGCCTGCATCATTCCCGCGAAAGCGAATTGACATAATCCGGCATCTCACTTAAAATGATACCTATAAAATAAGGGCAGTTCTAATACCTCGTTTTCCAACAAATCAAGGTTGTACTAGTAATGAAACGCCCAAAGGCCGTATCCTCTGATAAGCAGTTAGCAGCGGCCATAAAGGATATAACATGACACGCAAAGTCCAGATCACCGTGATCGGCGACAGTATCGAGATCGAGACCAATAACAAGATCGCCTATGATATCGGGAAGTTTATCGCGGAAAAGGGTTGGGTTTTGATTAACGGCGGCCGGGCGGGTGTGATGGAGTCTTCCGCGCGCGGGGCAAGCGACGCCGGCGGGATCATCGTCTCGATCACCCCCGACGACGACTTGTTCAGCGCCAACGAGTTCTCGACGATCACCATCCCCTCGGGCATGGGCTTCGCAAGGAATATGACCAACGTACTCGCGGGCGACGTGATAGTCGGTATCGGCGGGGGGGCGGGGACGCTCTCCGAGATCGGATACGCATGGTGCTACCGGAAACCGATTATTGTCGCGGAATGGTCGCAGGGCTGGAGTTCCAAGCTCGCCGATACCACCCTCGATCACCGTCATAACATGAAATTAGTCGGCGCGAAGGATATGGACGCCCTGAAAAAAATCCTCGAAGAGACAGTCAATAACCTCGATTACCTCAACAAACCGTATATTGCCGGAAAAAGCCGGGAATAGCCGCGAATATATACCTCACGGTCTGAAGATTGACAGACCGATCTATCATGGTATCGGGATTAGTCTGCGCAGCAGACGTGAACAGGAGGCATCATGACATTCGGAATCGTCTTCACCGCCATCATCGTTATCAGCAGTCTTTCGCTCTTTCTGTTATCGTCCACCCGGATGTTTCCGCTGGGGATGAGGATCGGCGCGACATTACTTCCGCTTGCCCTGCTTTGGCTCCATGTGTTCCTGTACCGAATCCCGGGGATCGAAAACTTTTTCTCGCACACGCTGATGGTGCTATTCTATTTTTTTACGTTCGCAATGCTTCTGCCGTTCGCGCTGGGTTTCTGGGGGATCGGGATCGTCGACCTGCCGAAGCGTTCCGAGCCCGAGACCCTCGGCAACCTGTCAGGCGATAAGGAAATCGCGGTGGTCTATCACCCCGGCGCCTCGCCGTTCACAAGAACAGTCCTCATCCAATTCGCGAGCCATTTCGATAAATCGCCCTATAAGGTCACCCTGCTGACAGCGTCCGCCCGGCTTGTTTTCGACCCCAAGGCTTACGCCGGGGTGATCCTCGTCTCGCCGGTCTATGCCGGAATGATCCGTCCCGCCCTCGAGGACTTTATCGCCGGCCACGACCTTTCCGGCTCGAAGGTGTTCGTGATCCACACCGGGACAAACCCCTACAACGAGGAAGAGTTCAAGTACGACTTCAACATCCTGAACACCCATAACGTGAAACCGGCCGATAAGACGAAGTTTGTCATGTTCCTGCCGGACAAGAACAATCCGTCCGCCGACCCTAGACAGCTTCCCGACTCTATCGCGGGCTTCTCGAAAACAGTCCTTGCCAAGCTGAAATAGCATGCCCCTTTGGGCGCTCGCTCAGGGTATCACTTCCCTGCGGATTTTCGCTATTCCGCTGGTTATCTATTTCGAACTGCGCGCGGACTATCCGGCGGTACTGATTACCGTCGCCGCCGCTGTGCTCAGCGACATCCTCGACGGCGCGATCGCGCGTCGTTCCGGGATCACCCGCCTGTTCGGCAAGATGTTCGACTTCGCCGCCGACTTCCTTTTCGTCCTCGCGCTCGTTATCTACTACAGCCTCGACGGGCACTTCATCCCGTGCGTATGGACCACACCGCTCGCGGCGGGAGTCAGTTATCTCGTGCTCTGCGTCCGCCGGAAGGAGTTCGCCCGCACCCGTCTGGGACGCTGGAACGGAACGCTCGCGTTGGGGGGAATCCTCGTCCTCGCCGGGATTCGCGTGTTCTACCCCGCCCTTCCCCCCGCCGTATGGCAATGGGTCTCCGTCGTACTGTCCGCATGGTTTCTGGCCGCGGCGGTTGAAAATATCGCCGCATCGCGGAAAAATCCGAACAAGAAAACGCTGGACAATCCCGCCGGATATGATAAAATAGAATAACACTTCCGGGGAGGGTTTTATGTTCGACTTTCTCAATCCCTTGATCGTATCGAGCTGGTTCACGGCGATCCTGTTTCTGCTGATAGGCGTGTTTTTCCTCTGGGGCGGCTCGGAGCTCGTGATGAGAAAGCTCGGCCCAATCTCCAAATACTTCGGGGTCAAGGAATTAGTCGTCGCCATCCTCGGGATCAGCGTCCTCTCGTCTCTGCCGGAATTCACCGTGTCGTTCTTCGCGAACCTTCAGGGTAAGGCGGATATCTCGATCGGCAACATTATCGGATCGAACTTCGTCACCCTGACATTCGTCACCGCGCTCTGCGCGCTCATCTCCCCGATGGTGATCGGGACTGAGATCAAGGACAGGGAAAGCGCGGGGATGATCCTCTCGTCGGTCGTCATCCTCGTCCTCGCGAATGACGGCGAGCTGGGGCGTATCGACGGATTGATCCTGATTCTCCTCTATATCCCGTACATTTTCAGCGTCATCAAGGCCGCGAAACACAACGCGAAGGATGACGCCGAATTACTTCATCATAAAGGAAAGGATAAAAAGATTTGGCTCCATATCGTGATCGCGGCTCTCGCGATTTTCGGGATCATCGCCGGCGCGAGTATCACGTTGACAGCGGGCGAAAATATCGGCCAGCGTCTGGGTATCACCCCGCTCGCGATGGGTATCCTGATCTTCGCGTTCGGCACATCCCTGCCGGAACTCTCGGTCGCGCTCTCGGCGACATTCAGGAAAAAAGCGGAAATCAGTATCGGCGAGATCTACGCGTCGAACATCTTTACGGCTATGTTCGTACTAGGGGCATGCGCCCTCGTCCAGCCGATGGCGGTTTCGGCGTCAATCCTCCACTTCGATATCCCGTTCCTGATCCTGGCGGGCTCGGTCATCCAGATATTCGTGACAAGCGGCAGTAAGCTCATCCGGCTCGAAGCGGCGTTCATCATGCTCATGTATATCTACTTCTCGCTGGGGCATTTCGTGCAGTTGCCGTTCTTCAGCTAACAGCGGAAATTTAACATCCCTGTTTCACACCGATCGCGCGGATTTTCCGTTATTCGCCGTTATAAAATTTACAAATGAGAAACGGAGTATTAAAATACTTAAAATAGCGAGTTCGATATGTATATACAAAGAAAACCTCAGGGCTGGTTATCGGAATATATCGATACATTCTGGTATTATAAAAACGACCGGAATGAAACGTTAAACTTTTCAATTCTTCCGGACGGACGCGCGGATATTGTATTCGAGGACGGATTTATGAAACCGGAAGTAGTCGGTTGCATGACCCATCCGCTCGATATTACTATCGCCCGCGGTGACATAAGCGCAGGGATCGGTTTAAAGCCGGGATGCGCTTCGGCATTCCTGAAAACGCCGTTATCCGAGTTTACCGATTTAAGCATTCCTTATGATTTAATTAGTAAAGATAGGGTTGAATTCGATGAAAAAATTGCAGTTTCGCCGTCTCATGAAAAAATATTCCGTGAATTCGAGCGTTTTCTTTCAAGCATCTTTCAGGAAGCTCCATATGATAAAACATCTCTGCGTGCGACACAGATGATTTCCCGGTCGGGCGGTATACTTCCCGTATCGGAAGTCGCGAAAAAGCTAAATATATCCCGCAGGCATCTGGAAAGGCTCTTTCGTGAAGAGATTGGAATCCCCCCAAAACAATTCTCGCGAATAGTCCGTTACCAGAATGCCCGTTATATGCTAAAATCCGGTAAATTCGATCATCTCTCACAAATCGCCGCAGAATCCGGATATTTCGATCAATCCCACTTTTATAAAGATTACAAAGATTTAACCGGTAACTATCCCGAACCCGCATAGAAATGTCGCATTTTTACAAGCCTGCGCCGATTCTTATATGTATAATAATCTCCTAAAACATCGAGGAGGTTTTTATGTTTACCAAACTGACACCAAATATAATGGTGAAGGATGTGAATGCGGCTGTCGAATTCTATACCGGCGTGCTGGGTTTCGATTTCGGGATGGGAGTATTGTCGGCGGATAACAGTATCGTGCAGGAGTATAGTAAAACCGGAACGCTGACCTTTGCGACTATCAACCAAAACGGTATTGAAATCATGATCGAACTTGAGAAGTCTTTTCTTGAAGATTCACCGCAATTCAAGCAAAAACAGGTCGGGGCGTCGGTTTCATTCTATTTCGAAACTAAGGGTTTGGATGAACTGTACGGAAAAATCAAGGAAAAGATCACCATTGTAAAAGATATGTTTGTCACATGGTATGGGATGAAAGAGTTTTATATTCTCGATAATAACGGATATGTGCTCGGTTTTGCGGAGGCGACGAATGGATGAGAAGATAGCAGGCTTTTTAAGCTAATTGAAAATATTACGTCCGGAACACTATCATATTTTCAGCCGGATAAGAGAGATGATCTTTCACGCGATTCCGGATATCGCGGAAGAAATAATGTACAGCGGACCGATCTAAAAAACCGGGTCGCCGGTTTTCGGTTAAACAGTTATTCAAACACCGGGGGCATGGAACTATCCGTGCCCTTTATTTTTACCCATCAATTTGAGGGTACGCGCGGAAAAATTGAGAATTGTCAATCCGACGATTTCTTTATTCGCCGAATCGACTCGGGAAATGATCCCATCCCCGATATCGATTCCTTCGGCGTTCCTTGGTTCACCGATCGAGATATAGAGGACATCCGCGCCGGGATCGTATTTCCAGTTTATATTTTTCGCTTTCTCGATCATTTTTAACGCTTCCATAGGATTTTTCTCCTAATCCGCCTCGATATTCTCCGCTTCGCGGAGATACTCGGCGTCCCTCCACCCTTCGACAAGGCACAGGGTGACGACAGGTCGCAGGCTGGCTGATGACAGAATGATGACGTGCCGTAATGGGATTGCCGTCCGCCAGCCGGTTGCCGGGTAATATCGAGATGCGGGCATCTCGGCTACGCTCGATGTCCGTACATCATTCCGACTTGGGCTTCAATGTCGGGAAGAGGATCGTGTCGCGGATGGAGTTGGTATCCACAAAGAGCATCACCAGACGGTCGATCCCGATACCCAATCCGCCCGCCGGGGGCATCCCGTGTTCGAGGGCGTTGAGGTAATCCTCGTCGATATACATCGCCTCGGAGTCGCCGCCGGCCTTACGCCGCGCCTGTTCCTCGAAACGCTCGCGCTGGACGAACGGGTCGTTGAGTTCGGAGAAGGCGTTACACAGCTCGCGTCCCATACAGTACGCCTCGAAACGTTCCACGAAGTCGGGATCGTCGGGTTTATACTTCGCGAGGGGCGATATCTCAGCCGGGTACTCGTATATGATGGTCGGGTCGATCAGCTTGTCTTCGACACATTCGCCGAGGATGAGGTCGAGAATTCCCCATTTACCGAGGAACTTGTCGATCTTTTTGATCCCCTTTGCCGATGCGGCCTCGGCGGCGTCTTTCGCGTCGCGGATCTTCGATGTATCCACTCCCGCGATATCCTTCAAGGCGTCGACATACTTCAGCTTTTTCCAGTTTCCGAAATCGAGACGGCGGCCCTGGTAATCGAACTCGGAGTCGCCCTTTACCGCAAACGCGATCCCCTTCGTCATCTGCTCGAAATGGTCCATCATGGTCTGGAAGTCGGCGTAAGCCTGATACATCTCGAGCATCGTAAACTCGGGGTTGTGACGGGTGTCGATCCCCTCGTTACGGAAGTTTCGGTTCAGCTCGAAGACCCGTTCGAACCCGCCGACAATGAGCCGTTTGAGATAGAGCTCAGGCGCGACACGGAGATAGAGGTCGATATCGAGGGCGTTGTGATGGGTAGTGAACGGGCGCGCGGACGCCCCGCCGGGAAGCACCTGCATCATCGGGGTTTCGACTTCGAGGAAGCCGCGCTGGGTCAGGAAGTCGCGGATATACGCGATCACCTTCGAGCGGATGATAAAGTCTTTTTTTACGTTCGGGTTGATAATCAGATCGAGGTAACGTTGTCTATAACGGAGCTCTATGTCGGAAAGGCCGTGCCATTTCTCGGGGAGTGAGTTGACCGCCTTGGCGAGAAGGGTGAATTCCTCGACCAGCACCGTGATCTCGCCCTTGTGGGTCTTGAACACGTTGCCCTTGATCCCGGCCACATCGCCGATATCGAGAAGGGTGAAGGTTTCGAACTGCTCGTCGCCGAGGATGTCCTTCCGGGCGTAAATCTGGATATCGCCCTGGTCGTCCTTGATCGTGGCGAAGATCGCCTTACCGAAACTGCGCCAGAGCATGACACGCCCGGCGATCGTGGTCTTGAACTCCAGTTCGCCGTTATCCTGAAACTGCTTTTTTATATCTTCGGAATACCCTTCCGGCTTAAAACGGTTTGGGTAGGGATTGATATTTTTCTTTTTAAACTCTTCGAGTTTCGCGAGACGGCTTTTTCGTTCGTCTGTCAGGTTCTGCGGTGCATCCGACATTCTGGTCCTCCGGAAATTGGTATCTGTTAGTATAAAGGAGGGTTGGTATAAAATCAAGCGGGGGGAAGAACATGTACGGGCGGGAGTTGCGATTTTTCCGGAGTGGATGTAAAATATTGACGGTTTAGGGAGGAGAATATGAAACATATCGCGGTCTTCGTCGTTTTCACACTTCTGTTGATCTCGTGCGCGCAGGGCTCGAAGCCCGGAATCGATACGCTTATCGCCGATTCCGAGAAGAATATCGCGCTTATGATGGACGAGTATGTAAAGAATGTCGACGCCGCTTTCCCGGATGCCGCGCTTGCTGAATACGACCGGATCGAACGCGCGATCAACAGCATCCTGTTCGATATGGAAATGAACAGGCTTATCCCCGAACTGGAGAAGACTCAAGTCAAGCAGAAGCTGATGGACTCCGGCAAACGGATTGAAGGGATGGCCGCAAATAAGGGTATCGACCTAAAACCGTTTAACATTAAACTGGTTTACGAACATCTTGAGTGGCTGAGCGTGGAGTAGAAACCGCGCGCGGTTGTCAGTTTATACTATCTATATACGAGATGGGGCAATAGCTGAATATACCGATGCTGTTTTGATAAGTATGCTGATAATGTTACGCATGTTTGAGTATACCGCCGCCGATTTCGATTAGTCCGCGCGCTTCTTGACTCCGTAGACCGCGACCGGCTTTTCCTTCCCGCGCAGAACGATATCGCCGTGGGGGACTTTTTCATACTCCGCCGGAAGTTCCATCAGGGCGAGCAGGTCGCCGGACACTAAAAGCCCTTCGCACTTCTCGTTGCAGAGCGACTCGATCCTCGCGGTCGTGTTCAGCACATCGCCGAAATACCCGATTTCCGTTTTAATCGCGCCCAATTCCCCGGTCACTACCTTACCGCCATGAAGGCCTGCCTTGAAGTCAGGAACCAGGCCGTAGACGTTCCGGTAGTAATCCTTTCTAGACTGGATTTTTTCTCCATGCAGGAAAAACAGCCTGACGCAGTTAGCGTTCAAAAAACCTTGCTTGAACTTCCAGACAAGGATGATCTCGTCGCCGACATATTTATATATTTCCGCCTTAGCAAGCATGATAGCTTCCGACATATCGTAAAAGAAATCGTTCAGAAGATTGATAAACCGGAGATGTCCGATCTTTTCAGCAATCGTCGTGGAGCCTTTGATGTCGAGGAACATGAAGATCAGCTCTTCTTCCTTCGGGTGATGGTATCTTCCGAGGAGAAGGTTTAAGAGCACTTTTTGACCTATGAGCGAGATAAATGTAAATGACGTATTGAAAAGCGCGGACAGCACGATTGAGAAAATGATCGAATTATTAAATGCCGGATCGTTGATAACGGAAAACATGATCTCTGAAAAACTGCCGGTGTACTTGATCGAGTACCCGGCCGAATTCGCGACAAAAAGTATAAAGGTATAAAACAAGAAACGGATCAGCATATTGACCGGAAGCGCCAGACGTTTGATGAACGACACGGCCGACCATGATTCGAATAGGGAAATTGTCAGCCCGCAGAACAGGCCGATCGCTCCCGCGGTGATAATTCCCTGAAGTGTGGAATCGAAAACTCCGAGAAACGCGAACGCAATCGAAATGACACAGGATACCACTCCGATACTGACCGAGTTGATGATTCTATATTTATTTATACTTTTCGAATTCATCTTAGCCTCCGGCAAGATAATAGCATGAATACGGAAATAACGCAATGGGAAATCGGATCGCGCCCTTATGTTATCTCCTTCCGTGATGGACATTTCCGGTGTTTCGGGATATAATAACCGATACCGAATTCGAGGGTGCTGTGGAATATCATGAAAAAAAGCTCCATATCCTTCGCCAGATTCTTTTCTGGACGGGGATTCCCCTGCTCATTCTGATCGCGATCTATAACTACAACGAGGCATCCTTTCTGTATTGGGAATCGAATCAGTATAAAGAATCTGACCTGACTAAACTGATGGACGAACGGGCTAAGCCGATTGTTCTCTTGGGCGGCAATAAAAAAGCCGTACTTTTTATTCACGGGCTCGGGGGGTCTCCGGCTGTTTTCGAGTATTACGCCGGACTTGCGGCAAAGGATAAGTATGATGTTTTCGTACCTCTGCTTCCGGGCATGGGTACGGAACCTTCGGATATCCTCGATCAGACGTTTTCAGGATGGTACAGCTTTATCCAGAGCCTCTACCTGAAATACCGAAAGAACTACAAGGAGTTCTATGTCGTGGGGGTTTCGATGGGGGGATCGCTTGCGTTAAAAATAGCGAAGAATTTCACCCAGCATGAAACACCCGGCCTCGCGCCGACAGCGGTCGCGGTCATCTCCGCTCCTGTCTTTATTAATAACCTTTTCGAACTGGGAATCGTCCCGCATCCCGAAACCTATTTTGCCCGCCTGATCGGTCTTTTTACCGATCGGATACCGGGCGAAACTTTCCCGAACGCGACGAACACCGACGGCACCGAAAACTGGGTAGGATACCGTTGGGTATTCCCCCAACAGATACAATCGATGAAAATGGGATTGAAAAGATTAAAGGACAACCTGTTCAAGATAAAAATGCCCGTGTTCATTGTGCATGCTTCCGGCGATCCGGTCGTGGACGAAAGGAATATGGATTATATCGCCCGACACATCGCATCCTCAAACAAAACCGCCCTGCTTTTACATCCGAAGGCGTCGGGTATTTCCCTGCACTATCTGACCCTTCTGTATGAAACACGCGGCGAGGTATATGAAGGAATTTTCGGCTTTTTTAAGAATCTTAAAAAATAGGACAGCCTTATGAAACACTCAGTAATAGCGATAATTCTCATTTCAGCCTCGCTTATGGGATGCGTCACGGCAGCTCCGCCGGTCTCCGAGGCCGTCGTCGTGTTCGGCGGGGACACGTTTTTCGGAAGGAAGCTCAAGCCGCTGATAGCGAAGGGTGTCGATCTCTTCAAGGATATCCGCGCGGCGGCGAAGGACGCCGATATCTGCATCCTCAATCTCGAAACCCCGATTTCCACTAACAACTCCGAGCCCTACGATAAGCCTTACGTCTTTATCGCCGACCCTATCGCGATCACTCTGCTGACCAATTCGTTTGTGAACGCCGTGTCTCTCGGTAATAACCATATGCTGGACTACGGGAAGCAGGCTCTGATCGACACGCACCGTTACCTGGACGCGGCGGGGATCGCGTATTCCGGCGCGGGGACGAACCTGATGCAGGCGTCGAAACCGGTGATCTTCGAGGTGAACGGCATCAAGATCGGCTACCTGTCGTTCGGCCTCAACGGCCCCGGCGAGGTGCTGGACGCGACTCCTATCACTCACGGCACCGCGCCTATCCGTCTGACCAATATCCTGCCTGTCATGAACGAGCTCCGCCCGAAGGTCGATTTCCTGATCGTCTCGCTTCATGACGGCGCGGAGTATATGGACTTTCCGATGCAGCGCGTCCTCTCGAACTATCACGCCATCATCGATAACGGCGCCGATTTGATTATCGGGCATCACCCCCATGTGATCCAGGGGATCGAAAAGCGCGAAGGAGGGGTCATCTTCTACAGCATGGGAAACCTGCTATTCGACCAGAAGAACGCGATCACTCTCAAGACGATGCTCGGGAGTGTGAAGATCACGAAGAAACTGGTATCCGGCAAAACGGTGATCGGCGCGGAGTACTCTGTCATCCCAATGATGCGGAACACGGAGTTATTTCTGCCGGAGTTCGCGGGGAAGAAGGACGCGGACGCGATTACCGCTCACCTGAAGAAGATCAGCGCGTCTTTGGGTAAATGGAAACCTGAGTTCGTCCTGAAGAGCGGCAAGCCGTATCCCGAGTATTCAATCGTCTGGGCAAATAAGGGCGGTTCGAATAGCATTGCCCTTTCCGGAAAATCGAAGCAAAATGAATAATATAGCACTCAAGGCCGCGTCTTATAATAAGTATTTGGAAGCGGCAATAAATAGTTATCACCCGGAGGAACCCATGAAGCACGGGCATATCCTGAAAGCGTTCGTTCTGCTCCTGACCCTCGCATCGTGCGGGGCGTTCAGGCAGAACTTTTCCGCGCGTCTCACCGAAGCCGAGCGTTACTCCCAGCTTCCCGCGATGTTCCGCGGATTGTATGCCGGGTGCTCGCATTCGATGCCGGTATTTCTCCAGCGGCTCGACGATATCGGCGCGCTCGAAACCGTCGCGTTCGTCTACCACGGCTGGTATGCGGCGTCGACCGTCGCGCTCGACGATTTCACCACCAGGCTGACCGAGGCGGAGAGTTCCGGCGCGCTCGATCCGCAGTACTACGGCGCCTACGCCGCCTCGACATGGGAACTCGCGCAATTTATCGAACGGGTCGCGATGGCGGGCAAGATCGAAGGCCTGCCGGTTATCTACCGGGCGCAGTTCGCGGGGGGGTACCAGCCGCCCGAGGTGTTCTATACACGTTATACCGACGCCCAGAAGGCCGGAGTCTGCCCCGCAGCCTATCTCGGGGATTACGCCGCTTCGGTATGGGAATGGTAAACGGCGCCCGATGAAAATAAAAGTTCTCCCGTCAGACTTCCGTGTCACCGAAGTGCCCGACCTGAATATCGAAAAAAGCCCGTCGGAGTATAAGGTCTACCTGCTCGAAAAGTCCGGATGGGATATGTTCGCGCTAGTCGATAAGCTCGCCCGCGACCTGAACGTGCCGAAGAAGGATATTATCTACGGCGGGATCAAGGACCGTCACGGCGACACCTCGCAGTATATCACGATCCGCGCCCGTAAGGGTTTGCCCGACAGCTATTCCGAGAAGGGATGTCTATTGACCGCGAAGGGCTATTCCGGCGAACCTGTCCGCGCGAAGGATATCAAAGGCAACCTGTTCGATATCGTCCTGCGGGATATCGCGCCCGGCGAAACGGAGACATACATCGAGAACTACCGCGCCGCCCGCGAATGGGGCGTGCCGAACTATTTCGACGACCAGCGTTTCGGCTCGTCGCGTCACGGCAAAGGTTTTATGGGTAAGGAGATATTTCTCGGCGACCGCGAGAAGGCGCTCAAACTCTATTTCACGCCGTCGGCGGAAGACCGGAAGAAAGACCGCGACTTCAAGCAGTCCGTCATAGACAACTGGGGCAAATGGGACAGGCTCGCGGACATCCCGCCGGGCGAGTACAAGCGGATATTCGACTATATGAAGATACCCGGCCACAGCCGTTCGTACACCAAATCCCTGTCGCTGATCGACCGCAACTTTCTCCTATTCGTGCTCAATGTCTATCAGTCGTTCCTGTATAACGAAATCGTATCGCGTTACCTCACGTCCGTTCTCGCAAAACGCGGGATGGGCATAGCGGAATACCCCTATCAGGAGGGAAAGTTCGTGTTCTACCGCGCGCTCGACAAGGAACTCCTCGCGGAGTTGTCCGTGAAGGAAGCGCCGATGCCGGGGTATGACACGTCGATCGCCGACCCGGAGATCGAGGAATGCGCCTCGGCTGTATTCGCCTCGGAAGGTATCACGCTCGACAGCCTGAAGGTGCGTGCGCTCTACCAGCGTAACGTGCACGGGAAAGACCGCCCGGTCGTCGTGATGCCGGAGACGGACGAGGAACCGGTTGTGTCCGATGACGAACGTTACCCGGGGAAAAAGGCACTGCGCGTGAAATTCTTCCTGCCGAAAGGGTGCTACGCCACGATGGTGATCAAACGGATGACGCTCGCGGAGTGGAAGTAGAATAAGTTGACAAATTCACAAAATATATTTACATTATAGTATATTTATGTTTACAAAGAGGGAATATGTCGTTACCGAGGGAAAAACGGGCAGAAATACTGTATAATATCCTGAAAGAATTAAGTACGGATAATAAAGGTTTTATCAATGAAATTTCTAAAAGATTCCAAGTATCCCGCCAAACCGTACATCATTATATAAAAGAATTAGTGAAATGGGGCGATATTGAGAAGATCGGAAATAAATATCAGCTGAAGTTATCAAGCTTTAAAATAACACATAAAATAAAAGATCGATTCGAAGAAAGCTTTGTGTGGAGCAATGAAATTCTTCCAAAAATTACATTTTTAAATGAAAATGTCCGTGCGATTTGTCAATACGGATTTAATGAAATGCTGAATAACGTTATCGATCATTCGGAATCGGAGAATGTGGAAATTATTGTTTCTTTTAATAGATTTGTATTAATATTCTCGATTATCGATAACGGTATAGGTATCTTCAATAAAATTCAGAAAACACTCAATCTATCTTCGCCAAGAGAATCGATAATAGAATTAGAGAAGGGAAAATTCACATCCGATCCAAAAAATCATTCGGGTGAAGGAATATTTTTTACTTCACGCGCTTTCGATACTTTTATTATTTTATCCGAAAATCTAGAATTTCATAGTTCAAATTCTGAGGATTTGCTGGTTTTAAAACCGATCAATGAGGGAAAGAAAGGAACTAGTGTGTTAATGGCGATATTTTTAGAATCGAAGAAGACTTTGGACAGTATTTTTAAAGAATTCACTGATAGTGAGAATGATTATAGCTTTTCCAAAACAGAAGTCCGGGTTGATCTTTTACGATTTCCGAATGAAGATTTAGTCTCAAGGTCTCAAGCAAAGCGATTAGTATTCGGTTTGGACAAGTATAAAAAAATTACTTTATCTTTTAAAAATATTCCGCTTATCGGACAAGGTTTCGCCGACGAGATTTTCCGGGTTTTCCAGAACGAGCACCCCGATATCGAAATTATCCCGACCGATACGAATGAGGAAGTTATGCGGATGATTATGCATGTCCTGCGCCCGAACAATCCGCGCTGACAATTCACTTTTCGGGCAAATCGTGCTATAATACCCGAAATGAAAGGTGCGGCGAAATGCTGAAAGTTTTCAAAAGGGTAGCGCTTTTTGTCATTATTTGGGTGATCGCATACAATTTTTACAGTCTTATTGTGACTCCGGTACAAATGGAGTATAGTTCCTTCCTGCCTTCCGGAATGGAGGTCAGTTTCTCGTTGAACGCATTGATAGGAACGTTCGCCGGGATATTTATGGGGATTGTATTCAGCCTTTTCGACCTTCTCACGAGCCGTTTTTATCATAAAAAATCCTCTTTCGGATTAGAGGTATTGATTAGGATAATGGTGTATTGTTTTTCGATATTGATCGTGTTCGTTATGGGATTTGTCAGTTATCTCCTGATTTCGCAGAAAGGGCCGGAAACCTCGTTCTCAGTTTTGGTAATCCGTTACTTTTCGCTTTTCTCGTTCTCAATCCTCATGTGTATCCTGCTGGGATTCATCATTCAGATCAGCCGACATATCGGAGAAAATAATCTCCTTTCATTATTTATCGGAAAATACTATAAGCCGCGTGAAGAGGAAAGGATATTCATGTTTTTAGATATGCGTTCTTCTACGACTATCGCTGAAAAATTGGGCCATAACCTTTTCAGCGAGCTGATACAGGACTGTTTCTTCGATTTAAACTCCATTATCAATAAATATAAGGCGGAGATTTATAAATATGTAGGCGACGAAGTCATTCTTGTTTGGGATATAAAGAATGGGAAGCATCGAAATAACTGTGTCGGGATATTCATGGAGTTTATGAAAATTATTGATGAAAAAAAGGAATATTACCGAAAAAAATACGGAGTTCTTCCGCAATTTAAGGCGGGATTGAACAGCGGCCCGGTTACTGTGATCGAGGTGGGAAGTGTTAAACGCGAGATAGCTTTCTACGGAGATGTTCTCAATACGGCCGCGAGGATACAAAGTGTTTGTAACGAGTACGGAAATGATATCCTGATTTCAGAAACGGTCGCTGATATGCTGAAATCCGGCGGCGATGGCGTAAAGCTGGAATTTATCGGAGCAATCACCCTGCGCGGAAAGGATAAAGAAATAAAGATTTATTCTGCGGCTCCCGGTCATGATCCGGATTCAGCCGGTTCTGCGGGTATTTAAATACCGCGGTAATTCACTTTTCGGGCAAATCGAGCTATAATACCCGAAATAAATTTTAAGGATAAACCATGTCGAACGGATTAAGCAAAGTCGAATCCGCCGCCGCTCCCAAGGCGATCGGCCCTTACTCTCCCGCTGTCGAAGCCGGGGACTTCATTTTCTTCTCGGGGCAAATCCCCCTCACTTCCGCCGGTGAAATGATCCCGGGCGGGATTACCGAGCAGACCGAACAAGTGCTGAAGAATATCGGCGCGCTCCTGAAAGCCAGAGGCTTGACCTACGCCAATGTCGTCAAATCCGAGGTGTTCCTGAAAGACCTCGAGGACTTCGCGAAGATGAACGAGGTCTACTCGCGCTATTTCACCGAGAGCCTCAAGCCCGCGCGGACGACGTTACAGGTGGCGCGTATCCCGAAGGACTCGCTTGTCGAGATCGCGGTAGTCGCCTACAAAGGCTAAGAAAGACCTGCATCATTGCCTCACACCTGATACTCGATCGCTGCGCCCGCCTCTTGTCACTTTCAACCTGTCATTTGCCTGCCTTCCGGCGTATGACGGGAGGTCACTTATATTGACAGACTTTCACAATCCTATTAAAATAATGCGCTATAATAAGTTACCCAGGAGCATAGAATGAACGCTGGCTTGCCCCAGAGTTATAACCCCCGCGAGTTCGAAGAAGCGATCTACCGCGAATGGACTGAGAAAGGATATTTCCGCAGTTCGCCCGATCCCGAGAAAAAACCCTACACGATCGTCATCCCGCCGCCTAATGTGACCGGGATGCTCCATATGGGACATATCCTCAATAACACCATCCAGGACATATTGATCCGTTACCACAGGATGAACGGGTACGAGGCATGCTGGATACCCGGCACCGATCACGCGTCTATCGCGACGGAAGCGAAAGTGGTGAAATGGCTCGCCGAGAGCGGGATCACTAAGGAGCAAATCGGGCGCGAGAAGTTTCTCGAGTACGCACAGGACTGGAAGGACAAGTACGGCGGCATCATCATCGGCCAGCTCAAACGGATGGGCGCGTCGTGCGACTGGGACCGCCTGCGTTTCACGATGGACGACGGGTACTACAAGGCCGTCATTCACGCGTTTGTCGATCTTTACAAAAAGGGTAAAATCTATAAAGGCTACCGTCTTGTAAACTGGTGTCCGGTCTCCAAATCGGCGATATCCGAGGAAGAGGTCTACTACAAGGAAGTCAAGGGCAGTCTCTGGCATATCAAGTACGCGATCAAAGGAACGGACGAAACGATCACGATAGCGACCACGCGCCCCGAGACCCTTCTCGGCGACACGGCGGTAGCGGTCAATCCCAAGGATAAACGTTACAAGCACCTTGTCGGCAAGACGGCGATCCTGCCTATCGCGGACCGTGAGATTCCGGTGATCGCCGACGAGTATATCGATATCGATTTCGGAACGGGCGCGCTCAAGGTGACTCCCGCGCACGACCTCAACGACTACGAGCTCGCGAAGAAGCACGATCTCCAGATCATCAACATCATGAATATCGACGCGACATTGAACGACCGCGTGCCGGAAGAGTTCCGGGGCATGGATCGTTACGAGGCGCGCGAAGCGGTAGTCGAAAAGCTCCGAGAGCTCAAGCTCCTTGTGAAAATAGAAGACTATACTAATAATGTCGGGTACAGCGAACGCGGGCATGTGCCGATCGAGCCGTTACTGTCCGAGCAATGGTTTATGCGGATGGAAGAACTGATCAAACCCGCCGTCGAGAAGGTCAAGGACGGCTCGGTGCATTTCTATCCCGAGCGCTGGGTGAAGACCTATTTCCACTGGCTCGAAAATATCCGCGACTGGTGTATTTCCCGTCAGCTCTGGTGGGGACACCGTATCCCGGTGTACTATTGCCAGGACTGCGGCCATTTCGACGCTTACGAAGAAGCGCCTAAAAAGTGCGAAAAATGCGGCTCCGCGCATCTCAGGCAGGACGAGGATGTGCTCGACACATGGGCGTCGTCATGGATATGGCCGTTCGCGGTGCACAAGTGGCCGGAGATCGATAAAGACCTCGAGTACTACTACCCAACAAGCGCGCTTGTGACCGCGCCGGATATCATCTTTTTCTGGGTCGCGAGGATGATTATCGCGGGGATGGAATTCCTCGGCAAGATACCGTTCGAGAAGGTCTATTTCACGGGACTCATCCGCGACGAACAGGGACGCAAGATGAGCAAGTCGCTCGGCAACTCGCCCGATCCGCTCGATGTGATCGCGGAGTTCGGCGCCGATGCGTTACGCTACACCATCATCCGCCTCGCGCCGTTAGGAAACGATATCCTCTACAGTAACGAGAAATGCGAACTGGGGCGGAATTTTGCCAATAAGATATGGAACGCGTCGAAGTATATCCTGCAGAACGCCGAAAGCGTCGAGCCCGGCGATATCCGCAAGATCGTCCTCGACGATATCGATAAATGGATACTGACACGTTACGAGAAGACTATCGAGAAGGCGCGCGCCGAGATCGAAGGATTCCATTTCAACGAGGCGACGATCTCGCTCTACGACTTTATCTGGGGCGAGTTCTGCGACTGGTATATCGAGGCGTCGAAGATCAAGATTTACAACGGCACACCGGAAGAAAAGGCCGCGAAGGTCACCGTCCTGCTCTTTATCCTCGAGGGAAGCCTCAAGCTCCTTCATCCCGTGATGCCGTTCATCACCGAAAAGATATATCAGACGCTTCCCGGCACCGACGGGACGATTATGCGGGCGGAATATCCGGTCTACGACAAGGCTCTCGTTTTCGGGAACGAGGAACGCGATATCGAATGGGTCAAACAGTTGATCTACACGATCCGCAACATCCGCGGGGAGAAGGGAATCCCGCCGCATGTCGCGGTCGCGGTCAGGATCGGCCTCGACGATCCGTCGTTACAGGCGCGTATCGATAACAACCGGGACCTCGTGCTTCGTTTGCCGAAAGTCGAATCTCTCGATTTCGTCCCGGCGGATTACGCGAAGGCCGATAACGAAGTCGCGGGTACAGGACCCGGGTTTAACATATTTATCTCCCTCGAAGGGCTGATCGATGTCGAGAAGGAGCGCGAGAAGCTGACTAAGGAAGTCGCCCGTGTCGAAGGCTCGATCAAGGGGACGAAGGCGAAACTGTCTAACGGGAAGTTTGTCGGGCAGGCCCCGGCGGATATCGTGCAGAAGGAACGCGACAAGCTCGCGTACCTCGAGACCGAATTGGACAAGCTGAAGAGCAACCTCGCCGCGCTGAAATAGTCCTTCGGCTGCCTGTCCACTTTCACCAAAGGTGGAAGGCGGGCGCTCGGTGACCGGCTTGTCCCTCGACATCCCGCATTGCGGGACAAGCGCTCGGGATGACTGAAAATGGATCGGGATGGCGCTGATTAACGAAATAAAGGGGAAAAGTATGATACTGACGGGTGATGAAATCCTGAACGAGATGAAAGCGGGCAACATCTCGGTCGAACCGTTTGAAATGTCTCGTCTCAATCCGAACTCCTATAACCTCTGCCTCTACGATACCCTCCTCATGCTCGCGGACGATGTTCTTGATATGCGGAAGGAGTGCAGATACAAGGAGATTGTCATCCCCGAAAGCGGATTCCGCCTCGAACCGGGACATCTCTACCTCGGGCGCACCCTCGAATATACTAAAACGTTGAAGCACGTCCCGCTCCTCGAAGGACGTTCCAGTATCGGGCGGCTCGGGATATCGATCCACGCGACCGCCGGGTTCGGCGACGTGGGTTTCTGCGGGTTCTGGACGCTCGAGATTTCGGTCATCCAGCCCGTCATCATCTATCCCCGGATCGAAATCTGCCAGATCTATTACACCGAAGTAAAAGGCAAACTTTCGCGTTACGAAGGAAAGTACCAGAATAATAAAGGGATACAGGTGAGCGGGATACACGGCGAGTTTTCATAAGTGCGGTTATTAGAAGTGACACATAATGTTTCACTTTTTGGGTTTATCATGCGATAATATGTAAATAGGACTCCCGCATACCGGAGCGAATTAAAAATGTTCGAGAAAGACAAACTGAAGGAAGTGGAAGTTACCTTCCTCAAAACCGGGTCTATACTATCAGGCATCCTGTTTGACGAAAAAGGCACAATGCTATGGCCGGCGCGCAAGCCGATCACGGATTCGTTCATATCCAAGCTGAAAGTGAAAGGGATCGAAAGGGTGTATTACGTCCCGCCGAAATGGAAATCGAGCGCCGAATCCGCCCCGATGTTCAGTTCCGAATCCCTCAATTTCGCCCAGGAAGCATTGGACGAGATCGTCACCCAGATCAAGTTCGGGAAAATCCCCGAGATCAAGAACGCCCGCATCACTATCGAAAAGCTCTTCCACGATATGGAGCTCAACGCCAACGGCTTCCTGAACCTGATGGTGCTCAAGGACTACGACACCTACACCTACACCCATTCCATCAACGTCGGCCTGCTTTCGATGTTCCTGACCAAACAGCTCGGGTTCAACACTTATTTCATCCAGGAAATCGCCCTCGGCGGATTTCTCCACGATATCGGCAAGATCAAGATACCGACGAAGATCGTGAACAAGCACGGCAACCTGACCGACGATGAGTTCAAGATCATGAAGAACCATCCGGTCTACGGCTTCAAGCTCGTGAAGGACGATCCCTCGCTCTCCAACTATGTGAAAAAGGTCGTCCTGTTCCATCATGAGAAATGGGCGGGCGGCGGATACCCATTAGGCCTCAAGGGAGACGCTATCGGGAACTTCGCGCAGATTGTCGCGGTTTCCGACGTCTACGACGCGCTCACCACCGAGCGTTCATACAAACAGCCCTATTCCATTAACGACGCCCTGCTCTATATTATGCGCAATACCAACACGCACTTCTGCTCATACATTTCCCAGCGTTTTATCTACGAGATGTCGCTCCGTTACGAGCTCGGCTCATTCTATCCGGTGGGTGCGTTCGTCATCCTCAATACAGGCGAGGTCGGGTATATCACCGGGAAGGACAAGGAGTACACGTTGAAGCCGGACGTGGCGATCCTGAAGAACCAAAAGGGGATACCGTTAAGAGTGCCGATCCAGATCGACCTGAAACGCGACACGTCGCGCCAGATCGCGAAGACGGTCGACGAGCCGGAAGAGATTGAGAAATTGTCTTATCTGCTGTAAAAAGTGAGGTTCCATTTATTTCTTTTAATGCAAATACGGGGAAGATCGCGCAGAGAACACGGAGAAAGAAGCAAGGATAGTCATAAGAGAGATATGTTTTTTATCTCAAAACTATTCTAAAAACCTAGTTTAATCCTGCCAAACAAAAAGGGCAAAAAGCCGTGAGAGCAAAATCATATCTCTCATCAAATGTATCCGCAGCAGCCTCCGTGTACTCCGTGTACTCCGTGTACTCCGTGTGAGATTCCCGGTATTTCGATAGACGGGAGTCCGGGGAAGTTTGCGCAGAGAACACAGAGAAAGAAGCAAGGATAGTCGTAAGAGAGATATGTTTTTTATCTCAAAACTATTCTAAAACCTAGTGTAATCCTGTCAATCAAAAAAA
>Ga0154538_133_pt3 | contig 36856 bp, 29 predicted proteins | sample RifGroF1_FD_105681 | JGI IMG/M metagenome (GOLD analysis project Ga0154538, IMG submission 105681) | Spirochaetes bacterium GWF1_51_8 | reverse complement strand
GTCGACGATGGAAGAACTGACCGGACTCCCTGGTGTGGGAAGGAAAACCGCGAGCCTCGTCCTCACCGACGGGTATAACATCCCGGCGATCTGCGTGGACGTCCATGTGCACCGGATCATGAACCGGTGGGGTTATGTCGAGACGAATCGCCCCAACGAAACGGAAGGCGTATTGCGGGAGAAACTTCCCGCCGAATGGTGGATGACCGTGAATTTTATTCTCGTGGGCTTCGGGCAAACCATCTGCAAGCCGTTATCGCCCTGCTGCGGAAACTGCCCCGTGTCGGGCGATTGCCCGAAGACCGGTGTGACGCGCGCGGGGAAATGCTAAAAATCGACCCCGACCTGCCAGACCGTGATCCATTCCTCCAGCAGAGGTACCGCGAACCCGTCGTACGGCGTTGCGATATCGACCATCAGCTTGATCCCCGGGATCAAGACCATCCTCAGCCCGAAACCGAACCCGATCTTCAAGTCTCTTAGGTAGAGGTCGTATCCCTTGTACTCGTAGACATAGAACGGGTCGTCTCTGTTCCACGCGCACCCGACATCGACAAAGAACGTTCCCCAGATCACGGGGAGCGGTATCGGGAACGGCAGTCCGATCACCATATTGATGACGAGCGGGAAACGGAATTCGAAGTTAAAGAGAAGCATCGTATCGCCGGAGAAGCTCCATGTGTCGTAGCCCCGGATCGAATTGAACCCGCCGACAGAAAACGGATACGCGTCCTTATCCATCCCGAGGTTCATCCCGGCGACCCCCCGGAACGCCAGCGAGTATCCCGGCGTAATGAGAAGATAATAGCGGAAATCGAGCAGGAATCGTTCGTAGGAGATGGAGTTCGGGAAAATCTTGAAGCCCTTCGACAGGCTGAACTCGCATCTGACGCCGTCCACGGGCCCGGTATAGTCCCAGAGGGTGGAATCGTGCACGTAGGCAATCTTGAGCACATCGCGGTGCTGGTAGCTCAGTTCGTAGTAGTAGTTCGTGCCGTTGTTGATCACGCCGTCGATGAACGAAAAGTCCTTCACTCCCAGCGACGCCTCGATCCGTGTGAACGTATCGAACGGGTACTGGTACAAGAGGAAAACACCCCACGTCTCCCGGTAGCGCTTCTCCATATCGAAGAAACTCTGGAAACTGCTGAACTCGTAAAAGTAGTTGCTGTAATGATAAAGCCGGATGCCGAAATCGGAACGGTATTTCAGCAGGTAATACGACACATCGAAATTGATGTACTCCAGCATATTCGTGCTGAAATTGACCACCATGTCCATCATAATCTGTATCCGGTGATTGCCGAGAAGGTCGCTCATATTAAGCAGTCCGAGGAGCGCCGTCCCGCCCTCGCTGTTGAACGAGAAGAGGCCGAACACGTTATCGATAGACAATTCCAGCCCGTAGTTCTTATTCGTCATCGGCACGTCGATCTTAAACGACGGTTTCTTCTGGAAAGTGAGCGGCTCCTTTGTCAGGGTGAACGGCGCAGACTTTTTCAGCCCAGCCGTGTACTCGTAAAGGTTGTATGTCATATCGGAGAGATGGATATAGACAAGCTTATTGTCCGGCCCGAACGACGGGGCGTAGGCGGCGCCCTCGGGCACCAGTTCCTCGTAGAGCGTATCGCCGGCGATGTCGTAGACCATGATCGACGGGTTGATGCTGTTGCGGATGAACGCGATCTTCGTCATATCCGGCGAGACCGTCGGGTAAGAATCGCTGTACCCGGTGTCGATCGACTTCACGAACTTCATGTTCCGCAGATCGTAGATAAACAGGTCGAACCCGCTCTTCGCGACGTTCACCGAACGGTCCGAGACGAACACGATGGTATCCTGCCCGATCCAGCGCGGCTGTGAGTCGAAGTACTTGTCGTCGAACAGGCGCGTCAATTGGCCGTCGGGGATGGAATAGATGTAGATATCGTACTGGTCGAACTGCATCGCGGAGAACACGATCTTCGTGCCGTCCTTCGAGATGTCCGGCGAGTCGATGATCCTGAAATCGAGCGCGATCTTCTGTACGTTACCGGTGGCGAGGTCGTAGAGGTGGATCACGTCCTTTCCGCCGCTCCGCGACACGAAGCACAGCTTACCGTTCGTGCTGACCGAGAGGTTGTTCCTCGCGCCGTAATGGAACTCGAGGTAGTCTTCCTCGAAACCGCCCTTGACAATCCTGTCGAGCGCGCCGGTCGCCTTATTAAATACAACGATGGACGGATAGATCATCCGGTCGCTGATGAACGCGATCCGGTTCGAATCGATATAAACCGGATTCATATTAAAATAACTGTCGTACTGCATGAGCTTACTTCCCGCGAGAAGCGGATCGGTCAGGTTGGTAATCGACGGGAGATACTTCTTTTTCAGGTAGTCGAAGAACTCGGCGTTGACCTTCTCGATATCCTTCTTGAAGAGGTTCGTGAACACACCGTTCAGGTCACGGAACTCGCCGATAGCGTGTACCGCGAGCGAGACGATATTCGTCCCGTACTTCTCCGTAGCGAAGTGATAGAACATCTGCCCTTCTTTGTAGATGTAGAAATAGTAGTTCTGGGGTAAGTTCCACTCGTCGGAGAGTTGGGCGAGCGACGGGAGATTGCCGTCAATGACCGCGCTCGCGATCATCATCTCGCATTCGTTATCGAGGCCTATCGACACATATTCCGCCGCGCCCTCGATCATCCACAACGGGACCATGATATCCTGGATCAGGTAAAGCGAGATCACGCCGTCGCCCCAGATCATCGCCTGGAAAGCGTGCACGAGTTCGTGAGAGAGGACATGCCTGAACTGCGAAAAATTCCCGGAGTACGGGATGACCACGCGGCCCTTGATAAACTCAGTGAAGCCGCCCGTGCCCTCGCCGATCCACGAGTCGGAGATATTGTTCTGCTGGAAATCGATCTGGTTATTGTAGATAACGACCTTGATCTTGTTCTTCGGGGTGTAGCCGAGGGCTTTCTTGTGGTGTTCGAAGATGGACTCCGCTGTTGACACGATCTCGTTGGATAACGCGGATACTTCCGCCGTCACATAAAAAACGAAGTTCGTCGTCTCCAGAACCTTCCAGTCCGAATCATAGTAGTTGATTTTATTTTTCCCGAACGGGAAGCCGGGCAAGCACACCAAGAAGAGCAAAAGAGTAACAAGCAGAGATTTTTTCATAGTTTCACCAATATCGCAGTATAAAAGTTTAACCCGAAATACCGGGAATATCAAGCTAATCGAGATACTAAATGAGCGGATTCGATTGAGTACCTATGCCGCCGATTCTGATTGTCATTGCGAACACGGCAAAGCAATCTATACTGCAAGCCTTTCCAGAAAAACCTGAGGAAGTTCTATTAATCATTTCAACGTATTCGATTGTTATTCCCCTGAGCTTTAACAACTTTTAACATCTTTCGGCGATTAAGGATTCAAACTCAAGGAGGGACGTATGGAAAACAACGTTAACATCCTCGTGCTCCAGGGCGGAATAGTCCGCGACCCGGAACTGACCTACACCGCGAGCGGCCTCGCGAAAAGCAGTTTCTCAATCGCGAATAACTGCGTCTCGTACAAAAACAGTACGAAGGAACAGGAAGTCAACTATTTCGACGTCGTCGCATGGGGCAAGCTCGCCGAGATATGCGGAGCCTACCTGAAAAAAGGGTCGAAGGTGATCATCTCCGGCAAAATCCGCCAGTCGCGCTGGAAAAACGAAGAGGGCAAGTCCAGAAGCCGGATCACGATCATCGCGCAGGATTTGAAATTCCTCTCCTCATCGAGACATAGCGGATACTCTCCCCAGAGAGAAAAGACCGCTTAGGCCGAAAAGAAACCCCGCGCCGGTTGTTTGACTGGCGCGGGGTGATTGAATATCAAATCTGCTTAAAAGCCTAACTGGGTCTCCAGACCGAATGTATCCTTCTGGACGATTTCACCGTTCACTTCATCATAGAACTTCTTATACATCAGTCCTACATAAGTCGCATCGGCGATTTCGTAGTAAACGACGGCGGTCACGACCGATCCGTCACCGAAGAACTGCTGGAACAGCGAATCGACGGTGAAGTTCTTGCGGTCGAACATAACCTTACCGTAAGCCTTCTTGAAGAGACATTTATCCACAAACAACTCGATGTGCAGGTAGTTGTTGGGCGGGGCGCTGTTGGTGACGGCGGCAAGGCTGGGATACATCTGCTCGAAGCTCAAATAAGCTCCGCCGACCTTGTCCCATGACTTACCGATATAGAACAGGAAACCGTTGTAGGTAGCCGCATTGCCGGAGATCAGCTTCTGGAAGTTGCCCAGACGGCCGAACTCGTCCGATCCATCGTACATGCGGTCGATATAGTGACCGACGAAACCGTTGTTATACGAACGGAACTCGAAGCGGTAATCGAAGATGAGAAGGTATCCCATCAAACCGGCGGACAGTCCCCAGCCGCGGAAATGGTAAGCGGGGTTGATACCGTCGGTGTAACCGAGGCTCGCTACGTCGGCGAAGAGGGTAGTGCTAAAGATGCCTATATTGAGGATCGGGAAGTCGAGATCGACACTGTACCCGAACGCCATATACTTATCGTTGGTCAGCACAGGTTGTACGTCGACAAACGACGAAACACCGATGCCGAGGTTGCCGATAAAGCCCTGGCCATGGAACGGGCGAACGAAGAGTCTCGCCGCCATAAGCTTGGTCAAGAAGATGTCGCCCAGCATCGTTTCGAGGCCGATCGGGCCGAAATCGATATTCATCTGGAAACCGACTTTTCTTTCAGCGGGGAAGTTCAGGTCGTTGGCATAGCCATCCACCAGAATACCGTGGCCGATTTTGAAGTCGGGTATGCTTCCGACTTTCAGCACGAAATTATCGGTTTTGACGCCGAGGTAACGGATCTTCATCAAGAGGTCGTGGAAGATATCCGATACGATCGTCCATGCGTCGGGATTGGTCATCGATGTGCTGAAGTCCCAATCCGTATAGTTATACCATTTGGGAAGGTATCCCAAATCGTCGAGGTTCTGGAAATAAACAGGCAAATAGAGCGACAGGATAAACTTACCTTCGGCAAGCTTGAATGTCGGGCTCAGGAGCACCTTATTCCATACTTTGCCGTCGATAGTCTCGGAACTCACCGACCAGTTCAAGCCTTCGCTCGCGCATTCGTCGGACTTGCTGGGCTGAAGCGTCGAAGGCATCCCGCCCTGGGTGTTCCCGGTTTCGGTGGGCTGAATGTCAGGCTGTACGGGATCGACAGGAGTGATCACCGTGCCGCCGTTGTTGTCCTTATCCTTGTCTTTATCTTTATCTTTGTCCTTATCTTTATCTCCACCCTTGGTGTCATCCAACGGGGCTGGCGGAACATACTCTTCTTCGAACGTGTCGAAGAGTTCCTTAGGCGCAGGGCCGGGAGGGGTGATCGATCCGTTCTGGAATGCCACGAAGTTTCCGGGGGTGAGCATCACAGGCGAGAACTTACCCTTGGGGTCGGAAACAGCGACCTTGCCGTCGAACACGACGACGTTGCCGTTGTTGTCGCCTGCGCTGTAGTTTACGCCGAACGCGGTGCCGCGTACAGCCGCGACAGCGGAGTCGGTCTCGATATTGAAGTCCTGCGCCGCGCCGGGTTTGACCTTCGCGACCACATTACCCATAATCAGTTTGATCGCCGATTTGTTCTTGCCGGACTTCTGGTCGAGGATGTCCTTGACTTCTATCATCGTCGTCCCGGAAAGCTTGATCTCGCTTCCGTCGGGGAACTGGAGATAGAGATAGTCGTTCTTGCCGTTCAGCCGGATTTGCGCGCTCTCGGGAACTTCCATATCGGATAAGAGGCGCACCCATTCGCCGTTCGGGGTGACACGCATTTCGATATTACCGGACCACGCCTGCACGGTCAAGGCCGTTTTAGCGTAGAGGTTTACGAAAAGCGCGGTACAAAGCAGTACAGTTATCGTCAGATACCTTTTGAAGAATTTCATTTTTAACCTCCTTAACCCTGCTTAGAACGCCATCTTGGTAGAGATAGCGGTCGACACAAATTCCTGCGGAACGCCGAACGCGTCAAGCTTATAAGTTCTCTTATAATTCAACACAATCGCGAGCGAATCCGACACATAGTACTCTATATCCGTAATCAGGATTGAATCCGTGCTGACATACTCGAAAATATCCGCGAATTCCGCGATGTTCTGGCGGATCCATGTAAACCGGAACGCGAATTTCGTCAAAAGTTCTTTCTTGATATCGAGCATCATCGTCAAAATCGGCTTGGTGATATCCCCGAACGAATCCTGAATTTCCAATGTCCAGACGAGCTTATCCTCGAAGAGAGAAATACCCGAACTGAAAAGCCATCCGGCGTAACCGTCCGTTATCGAGTCCAGCAATGCGTACTTGGCCGAACGGGACGCATCGTAGAAGGTATCGAAATAGTTCGGGAGGAACTTAGGCTGAAGGATGCGGAGTTCGAAGCGGTACGGGATGAGAGAGATGATCTTTCCCAATGCACCGACAAACTCGCCCGATCCCTTGCCCGAAATACCTACGATATCCAAATAAGTCAGCATTTCGATAATAGGGTTGGCGAAAACGATCAAGCTGGCGTCGAAGTCATAGACCGACATCGGGATACTGGTGGGATCATCGGCGAAGTCGTAAGGGGTCGCGGCCGAAGGCACCGGATCGTTAGGATCGAGGTCGGCTACCCATGTCGCACCGACAGTCAGGGTGTCCAGCATCGGGATACCGGATTGATACAGCGGGCGCCCGAAAATTCTCATCCCGAGCAAATCCCAGTCGAAGATATTGCCGACAACGCTCTCGAAGCCGACATAGCCGAGATCGAGGTCGAACGCGAGGCCCATTTTCTTGATATCGGGATAGTTCAGCATGTTGGAGTAACGGTACACGACAAGGCCGTGGCCGAGCGTGAAGTCGTTAATACTTCCGATTTTTGCGTAAACAGGATCGGTTGTGGGATTGAGTCCCGCTTTTGTCCCCCAGCGAATATACAAAATTTTTGAAAGAATGGACTGCCAAGTGCTCCATTCAGCCATTCTGAAATTACCGTTGGCGTCGAATTCGAAGTTCAGATCGAGGCCGACACCGAATTTACCAAGATTTAAATCGGGTTGCAAACGGATCGCGTTGTAGTTCGTTCCGTTAATCATCATACTTCCAAACTGAAGACCGGTCGTGAACGCGGGAGAGCCGCCAGTAGCCGGCGGAGTTGTCCCGTTGGTGCTCTGAGCGTATGACAGGTTCGATAATAGCGCGAGTGCAATGAACGCTATGATCCCAAAAACTTTGTTTTTCATGCGGTAACCTCCTTTTTTGACAGCAAAATCGTATGATATGGATTTCTCCCGAACAACCCCACATTAAATATTAACATAGAAGCCAGAAATTTCAACTTATTCGTTCAAATATTTTCGGCACATTAGTATAGTAAAATTAACAACATAGACATAGCTCCGCAATTACCTGTTTTATTCCGGGAATAAAGAATTTATGAAAAAAAGGGCAAAAGAATTGAAATAATTTGATTTTGTATTAAAATATAGATAGGCACTATTTCATAGGAGGAAAAAATGAAGAGGGTTTTATTAGCATTAACAGTTCTATTAATGGGTGTGAGCCTCGGTTATTCCAAGATAGTCATCAACTTATGGCACGCTTACCGCGGGGCTGAAGCGGACGCTATCAACAAAGTCACTGAAATGTTCAACCTGTCGCACGGCGATATACAGGTTAAACTCCTTCCCGTTCCGTTCGACGCTATCAACAATAAGCTCCAGACGGTTATTCCCGCTGTGAATAAAGGTCAAAGTCAGGAAGAAGGCCCGGATGTATTCGTATTCGGACAGGACTTCGTGGGCGACTGGGCCGAACGTCAACTCATCCTTCCCATCGAAAGCTTTATCGATCCTGAAATCGTCAAACAGTACTATCCAGCGACAATCAAAGCTCTCAGCTATATGTACGAGGGCGGCCTTTGGGCGCTCCCGGGCTCGTTCAAGAATATCGCGCTGTTCTTCAATAAGCGTTTTATCTCCGCGCCCCCAAAGAAACTGAGCGAACTGATCGCGGTTTCCGACAAGTTCACCAACCCCGCTGAAAAGAAATGGGGTTTCTCCTACGATACCGGCAACTTCTACTATCATACGATGTGGGTACAGGCATGGGGCGGCACGATCTTCAAAAAAATCGGCACGAACAAGAAAGGTTTCCCTATCTGGCTCCCGCTTCTCTATTCCCAGCCTATGATCTCGGCAGGCGATTTTGTCTACAAGAACCTGAAGAACAATAAGTTCCACGGCGCCGCCGAAGCGGAAATCACCTATTCCTTCAATAACAACAAGACCTTGTTCGCGATCTCGGGCCAATGGTTCCGCGGTGAAATCGCCGCCAATGTCGATTACGGCGTAGCCGAGCTCCCGATTGTCGACGAAATCGGCAGACAGGCCGTACCGTTCCTGACAGTCGAAGGTTATTTCATGGCGTCATGCACGAAGGATCAGGCCGCGGCCGCCGAAGTAATCAAGTATTTCACAAGCGCGGCTATGGGCCGCTACTTCGGTAAGATCGGTAAGCAGACCCCCGCCAACAAGGGCGCTTACCAGTATTCGGAAGTCGCCAACGACCCGATCTCGCAGGTCTTTAAGGCCGCCGCCGCGAACGCTATCGGTATGCCCAGTTGTCCTGAAATGGCGCTGACATGGGACCCCGCTTCTTCCGGCCTCTCGGGCGTGCTTAACGGCAAAGACGGCGCGACGACATGGAAAGAACAGCAGATCCGCCTGATGAAGCTGATCGAAAAAGACCGCAAGATTTCCTACGCGAAGCTCGGTTTCGACTATACCAAATTCACCGCGCCTCTTAAAATTCAATAATCAGCATCTGATTCATATCGGGGCTATCCTCACGGGTAGCCCTTTTTTTATTCCGTCCGCCTGAAAGACGGATTTGCCTGCCGAATCGGGCAGTTATCACCGGACGAGTGCGGTTTGTAAGAATAATTCATGATAATTCCCTTCCAATTCAAAAAAATAGTTCATTTTTTTTTGATTCCGGGTTACAATATAAATCTCAATCGTGAAAACGATTTTGTCTGCATGTCCCGCATACAATCACACTAAGAGGATCAGAGATGCGGGACAAGTCCATTTTCCTTGAAGAGAAAATTGAGGAAAAGAGGGCAAGTCCCGCATTCGATAGTGCAAAAAAATAAGAATGCGGGGCAAGGAGGCGTTATGCAGCGATTTTTTGTCCGGAAGTTTAAGTACGAGAACGCAACCGCGTGGAAGAACCCGTTTTACGCTATTTTAGTGTCGTTTTTTATCTTCCTTTGTTTTCTGATCGGGTTCTATAACTACCGGTCTTCGGAAATCTATTATGATGTCAATCTGAAAGAGGGGAAGTCCATCAACGATTCGATCGGGTATTCGGTCTTGAAGATCAAGAACGAATTTCTGGCGTCGAATATCTCCGGGATGCCGGATGAGATACAGGCGGCGGGGGCTTATAATAACAAAGTCTCAGCCGGGGTAATCTCGATCCTCCCGGGATTGGGCTCTTATATCGATAAGGGACTTGCCGGAACTATTCCCGCGTCCAACCTGACGGCGGCGGTCACGAACTGCTCGCTCCTGAAGGGATATATCGACCAGATCGCCGACCAGGTCACGGACTATTTCCAGAAAAACAATCCCCGTTTCGTAGAAGAGATCACAAAGGCCGCGCAGGTCCTCGATCCCTCCGACGAGACGATGTACCTCGGCGCTCTCCAGAACAACTTCAGCGGCATCGCCCGTGAGGTCGAGTTCGCGGTCGCCAAGATGATCTATAAGCTCACGAAAGACCCGTTTGTAGAAAAGGTTTTCGAGGGCATCGAAGAGCAAATATCAAAAAAGATCATGGACAGTTTTATGGCATTGATGCCTCCGCTCAATCCGGATCAGGCGTTAAGCCCTGAGGAAGCGAAAGAGCTCTTCAAGCAGATGGGCGATTTGATCACGGCGTTCCTCAAACAGAACTCCACCCAGTATGCGATCAAGGCTCAGGTCGAACTCGAACTGACCGGCCTCGCGAAGAATGTCAGCACATATATTGTAGAGAACCTGACGAAGGGGAAGGACGAGATCAAGGACTCGCTTGTGAAGATCGCGCTTCATCTCGAGAATCGTATCCTTCTCAAAACCGCGATGTATGCCGGTTCGATTGCGATATCCAACCAGGCCGGGGCGCTTTCGACCGGAAAAGAGCTTGTAACACATATTTCTAAAGCCCTCAGCGCGATGAAAGCCGATCTTGACAAGTACATCCGCGAAAACTCTAGTATGTTCCTTTATATACTCACCCTGCAGGAACTGATCGACGGCGCCGCAAAGGCGGACAAGTCTGCCGGGGAAATCCTGCTCTACCACGGTACCGAACTGACCCATTTCGCACTGGCGAAAAACCTGAAGGTCAAAAACTATCTCAACCTCGCCAACGCCCACCAGCTCGCCCAGCGTTCTCTCGAGTACGATACCGTACTTCTCCAGAAGGGCGAAACCGCGCAGGTAAAGAAACTGATCAAAGCAATCAGCTACATCTCCTCCGAAGCGAAATACGACCTCAGCATCGTCAAGAAAGAAATGGTGTTCGCATTCTCACCCGGATCGAAGATTGTATTCTTCATCATGATCTTCGTCGTTCTGGGGATATTGATGTTCTTCATTTCGAAGAAAATCAAGAAAGAAGGGATCCAGCGGATCGTCCTTTTCATTTCATTCGGGATATTCGCGGTTGGAACGCTCTTCCTGACTATCAATTTCTCGTCCGCCGACTACAAGATCGCGACAACCGAAACCGCGAACTATCACAACAACAATATAGAAATTCTGAAAAAGACGTTTTCCGAAAACTTCAAGTACACTCTTTCCGATGCCGATCTCGGTGCGATCATCGACCTTTACAATCACGACCGTTATAACGACCTGACCGACGGCTATGTCTATCAGGACAATAAGGTCCTCGAGAATATTGAAATGTTCGAAAAGAAAGTCCAGAATAACTGGGTATTTATATTCGCCGGATGGGTGATCGGTACGATTTTGGGCGCGCTCGCCCTGCTGAAATTCACGAAACAGAACGGCGTGGAACGTTTCCTCAACACCGGGTACAACTTTATGACGGGTTACCTATTCGTCCTGCCCGGCATCCTGAGTATGCTTATCCTCGTGTTCTTCCCGTTGATCTTCACTATCGTCCTTGGATTTACGCTTCTTCCGAACCTGCTGGACGATCTCAATATCATGCGGTACTTCTCGGGGTTTGAGAACTTCGGCCGCATCCTCGGCGTATTCCAGTTGAACGACCCGTTGAACTTCTACTACACCCTGTTCTTCACGATCCTCTATACCCTTCTCGCGGTCATTATCGAGACCGTACTGGGTATCCTGATCGCTATCGTCCTCAACGAGAAGGGCTTCAAGTTCAAGAGCGCTTATCAGGTCATCTTCATCCTCCCATGGATCATTCCAACCTATATCTCCGGGCTCCTGTGGAACTACTTCTTCCAGACAAACGGAGTCCTGAATCAGGTGATCGGTTCCATCGCGGGAATATCGTTCGATCACGCGTGGTTCGGCGACCCGCTGACAGGCTTCTTCCTTGTCTCGTTCATCAGCGCATGGTACGCCTTCCCGTTCATCATGCTGGTCACGTTAAGCACCCTTCAGACTATCGACCCCAGTATGTACGAGGCGGCGATGATCGACGGGGCGTCATGGTTCCAGCAGATGTTCCATATCACGATCCCGATGATCCGTTCGACAGTGCTTCCTTCCGTGCTCCTGACATCGATCTGGACGTTCAATAACTTTAACCTTGTATTCCTCGTGACGCGAGGCGATAACCGGTACGATATCCTTGTCACGCGTATCTACGACTACATCCTGAACCCGCAGGTCGCGGCACAGCAGGGATGGACATACGGCTTCGCTTCGGCATACTCGACGCTGATCTTCATCGTCCTTCTGATATACATTTTCATCTTCGCGAAGGGCACCAAGATCACCGAAAAATCATTCTAAGGAGAGGATAGTTATGAAAAAGTTCTATTTCCATATATTTCTGGTATTTCTCGCTTTGGTCATCCTCATGCCGATCATCTGGATGGTGCTGGCGTCGTTTGTGAAGAGCACGCAGATACCGGTGCTGTTCGAGCGTATCTTCCGCCCGGAGACATTCAGCTACTCGATCGAGGGCAATAAGCTCGACACGACATACCGTCTGGAAGGCATCAGTTCCAATATCAGCTTCACCTACTCGGCTCCGGAACTCGCGAACCAATACATCATCGTCAAGCTCCTTCCCAATATGCAGATGCAGGAAGAACTCCAGTACGAAGTGACCGCGTCCGATCCCCAGCTCGAAACCACGGAGAAGAAGCTGTGGCTCATGTACTTCAAGCTCGACGGGAACAACAATATCCAGAGCGATTCGGTCAAGATGAACAATCCGTCCATCCTGAACTTCGTGAACGCGCTGACGTTCGACAACTATAAAGAGATATTCCGCGACGGGAAAGGCTTCCGCAACTGGCTCGCGAACAGCGTCATCATCTCGCTCGCGACCGGTTTCATCAGCGTCATGCTGGGCTTCTTCGCGGGATACTCGTTCTCACGGTGGCGCTTCCCCGGGCGTAAGGTCGGATTGATCTGGGTTTTGACCACCCAGCTCTTCCCGCTCGCCATGATGCTCGTACCGTTTTATATCCTCGCGACGAACATCTTCCCGGAAGTCATCCCCGGCCTGAAACTGACAAACTCGGTAGTCGGCCTGATCGTGATCTACTCGGCGACAGCCCTGCCGTTCGCGATCTGGATGCTCAAGGGGTATTTCGATACGGTTCCGGTCGACCTCGAAGAAGCCGCGGCTATCGACGGCGCGAGCCTCTTCCAGCTCCTGTTCCTCATCCTGTTCCCGTTGACACGTCCCGCTATCTTCACCGCGTTTCTGTTCTCGTTCGTGCAGGCGTGGAACGAATACGCTATCGCGAATCTGTTCCTGACGCTCGCGGATATGTATACATTGCCCGTGGGTCTGCGGACATTGCTGGATAACAACAATATGGCGGGATTTTCCACCGCCGCAGTGATCGCCTCCGCTCCTGTCGTCATCCTCTTCCTCTCGATGAAAAGAGAGTTGGTCGAAGGCGCGACACTGGGCGCGGTCAAGGGTTAAGTTTTCAATTTTACACGATATGTTTTCGATAACCGGGAGATAAAATGAATACGGGCGATAGCCTGAACGCGAAAATCATCGATCTATTGGACGCCGACCTCGAGCGAAGGGAAGACCTGCTCGAGGTGATCCGGAGTTTGGCCGACGAGTACCATAGCGAGGGCGAGGTTTGCAGACGAATCTTCCAGATCCTCGCCCACTTGGAAATGGACGAAAAAGCGGCGTTGGCGCACTGGAGCGCCGTGATCCGGCATAAATCCGATATGAGCGCCGCGCTCGAACGTCCGGTGGCCTTCAGGACCGCCCTGCTGGACTATTTCCTCTCCGAGACCGATCTCATCAAATCGCCCGCTATCGTCGAGTTTTTCATCTACGAGAGCGCGAAATACAACATCATGATCGACGAACTGACCGGTCTCTACAACCACCGTTTCCTCCGCGAGTTCCTTTGGAAGGAGACCAAGCGCTCCCTGCGTTACCATAAGTCATTTACCATCGTCATTATCGATATCGACGACTTCGAGGAGATCAACTCCACGAACGGCTATCTCGCCGGAAACGAAATCCTCCAGTTTGTGTCGAAGGGGCTCGAGACGAATATGCGTATCGAGGATATCGCCGCGCGCTACGGCGGTGACGAATTTGTGCTGATCCTGCCGGAGACCCCGAAGTCCGGCGCCCTCTCGTTCTGCCGCAGGATCAAGGAACTGGTCGAGGCGGGCGAAGTCCAGTACGGCGACCGGATCATCAAGGTCGAACTCAGTATGGGTTTCGCGTCCTTCCCCGACGACAGCAGCGACCCGGTCACATTGCTCGACTATGCCGATAAAGCGCTCTATCACGCCAAGTATTTAGGTAAGGGGCGTGTGAACGAGTATAACAAAGAAGAATTGGAGATATAGAACCGGATCAGGATAGGTTTTAAAGGGCTGAGCTTTCATCCAAATCAAATCGAAGAATCTATTTCGGCTTGCTGTCCTTCGCTTTCTTCTTCCGTTCGCGCATGACCGCGAAAACCGCGGCGCCCGCGATAACAAGACATCCGATCTGCACCGCCGCCGGCGGTATCTCGTCATAAAACGGATTCCCCATGAGGGTCTGGTAGAGCGTAAACAGGAATGTAAAGACAAAAAAGGCAATAACGACTATTTTTACGGAACGCTTCATCCTGTCCTCACGATAAGTTTTTCATGATGCCGGAAAGCTTCTGACGGTCGTAAAGATCGACAGGACGGTTTTCGGAGTAACGGATCGCCTGGGGGGCGAATTTGCCGGTGGTTACGAAGATCGAACGGGTGCCGTGCAAAGCCTTGGTCTTCTCGACCAGCGCCGCGACCTCGTCTTCCATGATATCGTTATTACTGCGGGAGATATTCACAAGCACCTTTCCGCCGCGCACGTTTCTCCATTTCTGCGACTTTTCCACACCCACTATCTGCACTGCGTCGTCCCCGAGCATAGTGCTCTCGATCACTTCATAGCCCAGTCCGCCCACTAATTTCTGGCAGATATATTCGTATGTCGTGGGGGTCGCGGTCATCAGGTCTTTCAGTTTATCGTCGATACGGAGGTCTTCGTACTGGCTGAGCTTCATCTGGACGTCCTTGAAGTTGGGGCGCATCTGGGCGACCTTTTCCCATTGCTCGACCGCTTCCAGCAGGCGGCGCTGTTTTTCATACGCGAGGCCGAGAGTGTAACGGATCGATATCATAACATTAGTGTCGTCGGTGGAATACTTGAGCGAGCGCTCGAAGTCGGCAATCGCGTTATCGATATCGCCCATCTCGAGCTTACAGAGTCCTTTCTGGAAAATGGACTTCACCTTGAGCACGCCTTCTTTCGCCTTCTCGGACTCGTCGAACTCGGTGATCGCCTTACCGAAATTACCCATCGCCTTCAGGATCATCCCGACATAGAAATGGGATTCGGAGTTCTTGGGTTCGAGCTTGAGACAGTTCGTGAACGCGTTCAGGGCTTCGGTCGGATGGTTCATATCGTAATAGATCATCCCGAGGAGGAAAAAGCTGGGCGCGTGGTTATGGGTGATCTTCTGGACACGTTCGAGATAGGCGAGCGCCTGTTCCCGCATTCCGCGGTCATAGAAGATTTTTCCGATACTGTAAAGGTATTCGTGGTTATGCGGTTCGAGCTTAATCAGAAGGAGGTATTCCTTCTGGGCTTCTTCGAACTGGCCGAATTTCATATAGATATCCGCGAGACGTTTGCGGATCACTTTCTCGGTGGCGCTTTTATTGAACTTTCCCGACGAGAGCACCTGCTTGTATTCGACCAGACCCATTTCGAGGTTGCCGCTGTAGTAGTAGCTTTCCGCGAGATAGAGATGCGCGAGGGGATTGTTCTCTTCGTTCTTTAGAAACACATTCAGGGAGTTGATCGCGTCCTGATACTTTCCCGCTTCCATCAGCTTCTTGATATTGTCCAATTTATGCGGACTGACTAAGGCTCGCAAGAGATAGACTACACCTAAAACCACCGCGACCAAGATCAATCCGCCAAGTATTAAAATATCCATTCCAAACTCCCCAAAACACTATTTCATCGGGCTATAACCCGGATAAATAAGAATCCACCTTCGCCATATTCTCGAACTTCGGGAACTTCGTTTTCAGTTCCGTGAAGACTTTCTTCGCCTGCTCTTTATTGTTCTGCAAAAGGTAACACTCCCCGAGACGGAAATACGCCGAGGAGTCCTTTCCGCTCGACAGCTTGATCGACTTCTCGTAAAACACGACCGCGTTGCCGTAATCCTTCTGGTTGTAGTAGATATCCGCGAGCGCCGTCATCGTTTCCGTATCGGTCGGGTCCTTGTCGAGCGCGTTCTTGTACGCCGTGACCGCGTCGTCGTATATCCCGCTCTTCACATAAGCGTCACCCATCCCCTTATACCCGATACTCGAGTTGGGGCTCAGGTTGACCGCTTCCTTGAAGTTTCTCAGCGCCTTGTCGTAATCCCCGCGCTTGAGATAAAGTGTGCCCAATCCTATATATGCATCGGAATCTTTAGGGTTAAATTGAAGTCCTTTGTTGTAAGAAGCCTCGGCATTGACAAAATCTTTGATTTCGAGGTAACTATTCCCGAGATTGACATGCGACGAGGCAAAATCGTTCTTGAGCGCGATCGACGCCTGATAGATCTTGATCGCCTCTTTATGATTGTCGTACTTCGCGAGCATACGGGCGTAGTTGTAGGCCGACAGGAAATCGCTCTTGTCCATATTGTAGGACTGCTCGTAGGCCTTAAGCGCCTTGTTGTAGTTCTTCAGTTCTTCGTAGGCGTTTCCAACCTTCTGGTACGCTTTTGCTGTGGGGCTGACTGCGATACTCTTCTCGAGGAAGTTCGCGGCCTTCTGGTATTGCTTGTTGTCATAGTACAGGAAGCCGACGTTGAGCAACGGTTTATAGTTGTCGGGGTCTTTCTGGATCGACTGCTCGAAGTATTTGAGCGAGTTGTTGTTATCGTTCAGCTTGGAGTAGGTGAGCCCGAGGTTGTAATAGACCTTCTTATAGTTCGAGTCGATCTCGATCGTGGTGTGGAATTCCTTTTTCGCGGTCTGATAATCCGCCTTGAGGTACGCGATCACTCCCAGCATAAAATGGGCGTCGGCGTTGTTTGGATTACTGAGCACGGACTTGCTGAGTTCCGTCTTCGCCTCGTCGAAACGTTTATCGTCGAAATATATTTTCCCCAGCGTGTACCGCGCGGTGGGATGATTGGGGTCTTTATTGATCGCCGTGTTCGCGTTATCCTTCGCCTTGTTCAGATCGCCCTTTTCATACTGCGCGAGCGCTTCCTCTCCCCACGCATCCGCGTTGTCGGGATCGAGCTTCTTCGCTTCCTCGAACTGCTCGATGGCCTTATCGTGATACCCGGCCTTCCGGTACTTGATCCCGTTCTCGATCATCTGCTTGGCCTTATCTTGCGGCGAAAGCCCGGCTACCGGCTGAATGACCGTGGGCTCGGGCTTTTTTACCGTGTCGGTAGGCTTCTTGCCGGTATCTATATCCTGGTTCGGCGGCAACGTGTTCTGGACGATGATCGTCGGATTCTGGTTCATGTTTTCCTTCGCTTTCTTCTTGTCGACAATCAGTTGGCGAAGCTCTTTGATTTTCGGATTATCCGGCTCGATATCCTCGGCCTGATCGACATAATTGAGCGCCCGGTCGAACTCTTCGAGGCGGAGGTATTCCTCCGCGCGCGCGAGAAGTTTCAGGACTTCGGGGTTCTTGCTCGTATCTTCGATATTGATGATATTCGTCGTCCCGCCCGTTCCCCACGGGTTCGCGTGATTGCCGGAATTGATGATCGTAAAGATCGTCCCGAGCAGGAGCCCGAGGATAAGGACGGCATACCAGATCAGGATCATCCTTCGGTCTTTTTTATCGTCTTTCTTTTTACCGGTCTTCTTCTCACCGTGGCTCATATAGTTCGTGATATCTTCGGACGACGCGGTCATCCAAGGCGGGGTCGCGTCGTCGTGTTTGGTTTCATGCTTGACCGTTTTCTCGGGGGTCTTGGGCGCGGGTTTGACGGTTTTCTTCTCCGGCTTCACATTCGCCGCGGAAGGCTTAACAGAAGGTTTCGACACCTTTGCGGCGGGTTTCGCGGTTTTCGGCTGAGCGGGTTTCACACTCGATTGCTTCGCCGTTTTAGCCGGTTTTACGGGTTCGGGCTTCTTCGCCTGCGCCCTGACAGGTTTGGCCGACGCCGGCGGTTTCTTTAACGGGTTCTCTTGTGGAAGCTTGGGTGCGCTTTTCGGCGCGGTTCCCTTTGCGGGTTTCGAACTCGAAGGCTTTTTCTTTTCAGTCGCCATAGATTCATCCCCTTACATTTCTATATCTTCCATCTGAGAGTCTTCGGCCTTACCCTTGTCCTCAGGCTTCACATCGCCGAGCACCCCGGTGATATCCGGCAGGTCGGTAGTGATCACTCCGCTCTGGTTCGTGGAACCGTCCGACGGGTTCAGGATCGGGTCCTTCGCGCCTTCGGGCGGAAACTGGAAGTTCGGGTCCTTAAGGATCGCGAGCGCCTTTTTTATATTGTCGCTCTGGAGCCCCTGGGGCGCCGCCATAATATAACTTTCCCATTCGCGGATCACCGATTCCTTATCGCGGAGACGGTAGTATGCCATTCCCTTCGCCCAAAAAGTCTGGTGGAGGGTTTTATTCATCTCGAAGGACTTGTTAAAATACACGATGCTGTTGGTGAAGTCCTTTTTCAAATAGTACGCGTAGCCTGTCTGGTAAAGCACCGTCGCCTGAAAACTCGCAGATGACGAAAACTCGTAGGCGATCAGGTAATTGTCTATCGCGTTCTCGATCTCGTTGTTGTTCAGGAGGAGGTAGGCGTTCCCAAGGTAAAAATAAACATTGGGATCGTGGTATCCTTCCTGTATCGCCTTCTTGAACGACCCGATCGACTGGAGAAACTTTTTCTGTTTATAAAAAGTCACGCCTGCTTTATAGTTCGGGTTTTCGGCCGCGCCGTGTACAGTTCCGAAGATGAGAAGCAGGGCGAAGAGTGTTAACACAACCTGTTTCATAGGTTTTCTCCTCCTAAGGCGTTTCATGAATACCTTCTCATATAATATACCACTGAAAACGTATTCATCCAAATCCGCCTGTCAGCCGCCTACGGTGTTAAACGGCTACATAATATCCCCATTCTTATTTTCGGCAATTCATTCCAGCGCATAAGGAAAAACCAAATACCAGCGCGTTTATTTTAGCGTTAATTCTGATTTAAGTCAAACCGTGTAAAAAAGATATATGGTGGGTGTTAAGTGAAGTCTTTATACTTCCGCGGTTAAAGTTTTTTCGCACAGAGAACGCAGAGAAAAATTCGGTGGTTTTTACAAGAGATATAAATATTAAATTGAAGTTCTCTTCAATTAATAGTCTTAGTTTCAGTCTCTGTGTGCTATGCGTGAATCTTTATTTTCTCCGCGCCCTCCGCGCCTCAGCGGTGTGAATTTGATGACTTTATAAAGACCGACCGCGGAGACGCGAAGACGCGGAGGAAACAGCCGAGTGGAAGCAAAGGCATAAGGCTCGCTTAGGTGCTTTGCGATCATTTATAATCCGCGTCAATCTTCGAAATTATTTTAGCGTTAATTCGGATTTAAGTCAAACCGTGTAAGTAATGTTAGTAAGTGAATTCCGGGATGGACGAGAAGGGGTAGACCGGGTTGTGCACAAGGTAACCGTCGCCGCCGAGGTACTTCGCTTCCTTACCCTCGACTGAGAACGTCACCGCCTGCACCGACTGGAACTGGACGGCGGTATAGACAATTTGGTAAATCTGGACCTGGTAGCCGATTGTCCCGTAGGAGTTCTGCCCGAACGCCGCCGACAGGTCGATATGCGCGATACCGCCCGAGATACTGACGCTCCTCACTTTAGTCTGGTAGGGGATAAAGTTCTCGATACCGTCGCCGCCCCGGTACGCGATCAGGGCGTTCAATGTATCCTGCAGAAGGGTTTTGCTGTAGGGGATAGTTATCTGCAGCTGCACGAGTTTGACCTTAGTGTCGGTGGCCTTGCCGAGGTAGATCACTACATCCACGCTCTTCGGATTGACAACGATGTTCGTTTCGATATTGGGCTGCACCTGCGCCGCGCCGTTCGTCTTTATAACTACACCGTTGCCGTTTACTTGCGGCTGGTTATTGGTAGATGGGTTCTTCGCAAACCCGGTATCGTAGAGGGTTTTGGAATAGGATATGAAAAACGCGATGACACCCGCGGTCACGATCCAGATCAGGGGAGTATACTTGCCGGTCTTGCGTTTTCTGCTTCGGGCCGTTTTCTTTTCGGGCATCGATTAAGAGATTTCTTCTTCTTTCTTTACCAGAAGTTCGTAGAAAGCCTGAGGGTTCTTCACCTTCTCTATCGACTTTTCCAGATCGGTCTTCTCGTAAATCTCGGCGATGATTCTGAGAACTTCGAGCTGTTCGTGCGGGCTGTAATCGTCGGAAGCGACCGCGGTAAAGAAGAGATGCGAGGGCTTCTTGTCGTATGCGTCGAATTCCTTACCGTCGGGATCGTACGCGACAATCAGGTGCATTCCCTCTATTTTGGGGCTGCGTCCGTGTGGAATCGCGAGACCGTTACCGACACCGGTAGAGCCCTTTTTCTCGCGCTCCTGAATAGCCTTGAACGCGTCCTTCTCGTCGACACCCTTATGGGATAACGAGAGGAATTTCGCGAGTTCCTGCAATATATCTTCTTTCGTCTTTCCTTCCAGACCGACCTTCACATATTCCGGCTTTAAGAGTTCCGCCAGCTTCATATCCGCCTCCATCCAAAATAATTTATCGGAAAGCTTCATCTATTGAGATTATTATAAATCAATTCCAAAAATAGTACAACTTAAATTTCGTTATCGAGCTTCACTTTCGTACCGACAAACGAATTGCCGTAAAAGTCGAAAAACTCCTTCATCGTGTGCAAGTGCCGGATATTCTGGAGCAGGGTATTCTCATGAAGCTTGTAGAAGAAATTGTCCCCATCCAGAAAATCTTCGATATATTTTATGCCGAAGCCGTTTTTTTTGCAATATTCTTCTATCGATTTCAAAAGCTCCAGATCGAACACTAAAAACGTATGCGGCTCTATCTCGATCATCTTGTTCTTATAGTTCTCCTTCACCTGCGCGGACTCCTGCGAGTTGAACTGGAGAATCTTGTAGCTTCTCATATCGCGGATATCCAGACTCGAGATGAAGCTTTCGATCCCGGCCACCACGTTTTCAGGAACCGCGTGCTTGGAATGCTTCTCGAGGAATTTCAGAATCTCGTCTTTCTTGATCCCGTAGGCGAACGAACGGTAGATCGATTCCTTCGTGATCTTGAAGATCGAAATAGTCTGGATCGTGACCGGTTCGGCGATTATCGCGAGCTTGAGAAGTATCTTCGGCTTCAGGTACGGCTCCACGATCACTTCGTAGTTCGGTTCGACAATAAAACTGCGGTTCTTGAACTTCGCGCTGAAATCCAGGTTTTTGAGCAACGCCGAGTGCGGCTCGTTCATAATGATCGCGTCCTTGCCGATCGAGATCGTCGTATTCTCGGTATGTTTGATCGTGGCGATATTGTCGCTCTCGAGCGCCTTGACAAAAAAGGTGAATTTCAATTCCTGGTGCTGGATGTACTGCTTGAGGTTTTTCACCTCGTTCTTCACAACGAAGTACATCTCGCAGTTCAGGAAGTAATAAAAAAGCTCGCGAAGCGTGATTCCCTTCGGACGGCTCGCGAGGATTTTCATCGTCATAAAATAGCTCTTCTTGAAATCGAACTTATCCATGAACTTGTATAGGAATACTATAAACAACTGCTCGTTGATCGAAAGGGCGACGATCCGTTCGAATATGTTCTTATTGACTACGATCCGGTTATTGAGCTTCTCGAAGAAACCGAACTGAGAGAGCTTCTTGATCACGCTGTCGATCCTTTCCTTCGGCGCGAAATCCGTGAAGTAATCCGACATCTTCACGAAATCGATCTTATGAATCTCGTTGGTCTCCGAGCTTCTCGGCGAGAATGTCACGATATAGGAAAGCATCCCGGCGATCAACGTGATGTACTGGTAGGTGGAGAGTTCCTCCCGCATATCTTCCATATCCCGCGCGGCTTCCCCGTTAGGCGGAACAAAACCCTCCTCTTCCATCTGGGCTATCATACAGTCTAGAAAAACCTTGGGCGAGAAGAGGATATTGAAACGTTTCAGGCGCTCTATTTTGAACACCATGAACTTCTTCATCAGGGAGTCGAGCGCGGCGCGGATTAGTCCCGCCTCGGTCTTGTAAATCAGCGAGAGGATATTGACAAACGAGTCTACGCCCTCGATGATCAGCCAGCCGAACGACTGGTTGAAGACATACAGGAGAAGCTTCTCCTGCTGATTGAGCATATTATAGATCGAGACGGCGCTCTCACGGAAATGCCCGTAAACCTTCTGCATCCGTTCGGTATTCTCGCTTGTGTAAAGCGACAATTCCGTGCCGTTGTTCAAGTAGTAGTCGGTAATTTTTTTGACCAGATTAGGTTCTTCCGGGATCATCCGATCCATCGCGGGAAGCTCCATAAACGGTACTTTCTCGTTGTTCAATGTCAGCATAAATACCCTTAATCGTCCATTTCGTTAATCAAAACCCGCGATGACTCTTCGTTCATAGTATCGTTGACATAATCGACAACCGTATATTTATAACCCTGTTCCAATAAAAACATCTGACGTTTCCGCGAGAAATCTTCTTCGATCGTGTCCTTCGAGACCAGCGCGTAGAAATAGGATTTACCGGAATCGGGACGGAGGATACGCCCCAGACGCTGGGCTTCTTCCTGACGCGAACCGAAGACGCCCGATATCTGGATCGCGACATTCGCGTCCGGCAGGTCGATCGAGAAGTTGCCCACTTTCGATATCACGAGCGCCGATATCTTGCCCGAGCGGAAATCGTCGTAGATCACCGCGCGTTCGTTGTTCGGGGTGCTTCCGGTAATCAGCGGCAGGTCGAACAGGTCGGCGATCTCTTTCAACTGCGAGAGGTAATGCCCGATAATCAGGATGTGTCCGTTCTCGTAACGGCGGATCAGCTTTTCGATCATCTCGATCTTATTCGGGTTCTCGCTCGCGATCCGGAACTTCGTCCGGTTGTTGGCGTTCTTATAAAATTCGTAACCCTCCGGGTTCAGAGGGATGCGGATTTCATAACAAAACGCCTCCGCGATCCAGCCCTCTTTTTCGAGCGTCTTCCACGGGTACTCGTAGACCTTCGGCCCGATCAATGTGAAGACCTCGGTTTCGAGGTTATCCTCGCGCACAAGCGTCGCGGTGAGCCCGAGCCGACGTTTGCTCTGGATGGCGGTCGTCATCCTGAATATCGGCGCCGGCAGGAAATGCACCTCGTCGTAGATAATCAGGCCCCAGTTCTGGCGGATAAAGATATCCATATTGCGGAAGTTGCCTTCCGCGTTCTTTCGGTAAATAAGCATGTTGTAAGTGGTGATCGTGACCGGCTTGATGCTTTTCTTGTCGCCGGTGTACTCGCCGATCTGGTCGTCGGTCAGCGTGGTCTTGTCCATCAGCTCGCGCTTCCACTGCTTGACCGAGTCGACGCTCGTCGTGATGATGAGAGTGTATTCCTTGATGTCCTGCATGATCCCCATTCCGACCACGGTCTTCCCCGCGCCGCACGGCAGGACGATCACCCCGCTCCCTTCACGCCATTTCGAGAAGCTGTACACCCCCTCGGACTGGTAGTAACGCAGGGCGAAACGGCTGTCGCCGAGGGTGACATTGCGGAGCTCGAAATCGAGCTTGTTGCCGCTCTCGAATCCCGCGACATCCTGCACCGGGATCAGGTGCCGGATCAGCGACGCCTTGAGCTCACCCCGGAAACTTTTTTTGAAGATATAGCCGTCTTCCTCGACCTTCTCGGTATGATCGCTCATAAACTTTTCGATCTTTTCGACCAGCTTGGGCTGGAGAACACGTAGAAGAAGATGCTCTTCGTCGTACTTTTCGAGGATGACTTGTCCGTAAGTGGAATAATGACGTTTGATATATTCGATGACGTTTTTGGGGATATCGTACTTTTTATAACGGTCGAGGATTTTGAGGATCGAATCGAGCGGCATCCCGTTCGCGGCCGCGTTCCACAACGAGATCGGCGTGATCCGGTAAAAATGCATATGCTCCGGAGTTTTGACCAGTTCGGAAAACCCGATGATCAGTTTCCTCACCTCATCGAAATCCGGATGATGGGTGTCCAAAAGGAGCGTTTTATCGGATTGCACTACTATCGCTTTCTTGCCGGTCATGCAGTCACCCTATCCCTTGTATCGGTCAATAGTAAGGACATATTTTAAAGGGAACGGGCGAGGTTGTCAAGCCGTTCGCGTGAAATTTTTCATTTTCAGGATACTTGACGGACTGATATTCTTGTATTATAATATACTTATATTAAAGACGGAGCGGATATGATTGAAATAAGAAGCGAGTTTTGCCCGCAGAACCATCCATGCCCGGTGATGCGGATTTGTCCCGAGGGCGCGATCTCCCAGCAGGGCTACGGCGCGCCGATCATCGACCACGAGAAATGCACCGGATGCCGGAAGTGCTCCCGCGCGTGCAGTACATTCGAATGGGTAGAGAACGCGAAAGCGGTGTGATTGCCGCTTGAAAGGATGAGCGGTCGAAAGGCTTTCACGCGGAGAACGCAGAGGTGAAATGTTAGTCTCTCTTGCCGGAGAGTTTGTTGTCTTTTCTCCGTGTTTTAGGGGCTGGCAGATTTATCATCTGACATCCCGAGCGCTTGTCCCGCGTTCCTCGAGGGATGTCGAAGCATAAATGTGTCTGCGCCGGGATGCCCTATGATCCCCATTTATCGTGATTATATTCTTGATATTTCTTTTTTATTCATATAGAATGAAGTCGGTTCTAGCAACCAAGCTTTTCCAAACAATTAAAGGTTATTAGCGAGGAAGCGCCCAATAGTCACTTCTAGGGTGAGTATTTAGAAGTGAGCATGAGTAAAAGAAAAGGATTGATCGTGCCGGAAAGGGATTTTATTATTTTCATTAATGAAATGACCAGACTTTTTGTATATTTCAATTACAACAAGACGGAACTGCTGAACTTTGTTGTAAAATTGGAAATCTATTTTATGAATAAATGGACCGAAATCGAAAGGTACGATTGTTATCATAGTGTAGTCCATAAAGATATTCTCAACAAGAAGGGAGAAAAGATCAGGACCGTTTCATATCCTCTTGTCGACCAGAAATCGGGAGTAAATTTCGCGATTAACGATTTCAGGGAGAATCATGAGATTTATATTTGGAGGTTTTTAAATGAAAAGCAATAAAAAATCGGAAGTCGAGCAGGTCGTCGAATTTCTTGTTAATGAAGGTTTTAGGGAAATCAAGTCAGAAGAAAAAAATCTTCCGGAATACAGGGATTCTATCCAAAGCGCCCGCAAGTTGGTTCAGGAAAACGCTCTGAAAAGTAAAAAAATCAAAATTTAGTGTTTTTATCATCATCGACCATGAGAAATGCACCGGCTGCCGGAAATGTTCCCGCGCGTGCCAGACGTTCGAATGGGTGGAAGCTGAAGCGGTGTGATTGCCGCTTTCCCTCGGCTTCGCCCCCGCTTCGCGAGGACAAGCTCGGGGAGCGGCGGTTACGGTTTCGCTGCTTGAAAGGATAAGGGGCCGAAAGGCTTTCACGCGGAGAACGCAGAGGCGCTGCCATGAACATTTGATGAGAGATACCGTTTTGCTTTCGAGGTATAATAATCCTTATGTCATTCCTTCGGAATGACATGACAGGAATTGCTGTGGCAATATGTTGATCTCTCTTCAATATCCATCCTCGCTGCTTCCTCCGTGTGCTCAGCGTGAAATTGTATTTGTTTTTCATGCGGTCGTTTTCAATCCGGAAGATCGGCGGGTTTGATTCGGTAACTTCCGCGGCAGAACGTTAGCGGGTTCTATTTCATGAACAATCCCATGATCCCGCGCACCAGACTTGTGTTCGCGCTCTTCGACGAGCTCGCACCGGCCATCCCGCCCAATCCCGCCAGTCCGCCCAACGCTCCCAATCCGCCTAAGATATTCGCGATTCCCCCGGCTTGATTCCCCTTGATCTTGGGCTGCTTGTATGCGGGCGCGTCATTGAATCTCTGAGCCTGCTGTTGACGGCCCGGAGCCTGCTCCTGCTGAGCCTGGGCTTGAGTTTGCTGATGACGCTTCGTGAGCACCTCGTATGCGGACTCGCGGTCGACATCGGTGTCGTACTTACCCTGCAAACCGGACATCGACATCAGCTCCGCGCGCTTTGACGGCTCGATCGGGCCGATATGGCTGCGGGGCGGGCAGATAAACGCGCGCTCCACCGGTTCAGGAACGCCGTCGGCGCCGAGGAACGACACCAGCGCCTCGCCCACTCCCATCTGCGTGATCGCCTCTTCGACATTGACGCCCTTGTTCGCGCGGAACGTCTCCGCGGCGGCCTTCACGTCCTTCTGATCCTTAGGGGTGTATGCCCTGAGCGCGTGCTGAACACGGTTCGAGAGCTGGCCGAGCACGCTCTCCGGGACGTCGCCGGGGCTTTGCGTGATAAAGTACACGCCTACTCCCTTCGAACGGATCAGGCGTACAACCTGCTCGATCTTCTGTAAAAGCGCCTTGGGCGCGTCTGTAAACAAGAGATGGGCTTCGTCGAAGAAGAACACCATCTTGGGCTTTTCCAAATCGCCCACCTCGGGAAGCTGTTCGAAGAGTTCGGAGAGCATCCAGAGGAGGAACGTCGAATAGACCTTCGGAGCCATGATAAGCCTGTCGGCCGATAGGATGTTGACCAATCCGTAGCCCTGCGCGTCCACACGCATCATGTCGCCCAGATCGAGGGCGGGCTCGCCGAACAGCATCTCGGCGCCTTGTTCTTCCAATGTCAGCAGGTTCCGCTGAATGGACTGGATACTTTGCGCGGAGACCTTGCCGTATGCGGTCGAAATCTCCCCGGCGTTATCCACAAGGAAATTCAGCACTGAACGGAGGTCTTTCATATCGAGAAGGAGGAGCCCGTTTTCATCGGCGACCTTGAACATAAGCGAGATGTTCCCGCTCTGGACGTCGTTGAGGTCGAGGAGGCGAGAAAGGAGCATCGGACCGAGCTCGGAGATAGTGGTGCGGATCCTATGGCCTTTTTCGCCGAAGATGTCCCAGAACGCCACCGGGCATCCCTTGAACGCGACAGGGGGAAGTCCGAGCTGTTTGACACGCTCGTCGACCCTGGGATTGCCGCCGCCGGGCGCGCTGATCCCGGAAAGGTCGCCCTTGACATCGGCGAGGAACACCGGCACCCCGAGCCGGCTGAAGTTCTCAGCCAGCACCTGCAATGTAACGGTTTTACCCGTTCCGGTCGCCCCGGTGATATATCCGTGACGGTTACTCATCTTGGGTATCATCCTGATCTCGCGCTGGGACTTGGCTATGAGAATATTGTCTATCGACATTTTACACTCCTTGTTTTTCGAACGGTTTATCGAACCGTTTATCAAAAGCTTTATTCTGCTTCAACTGCATATTCCAAAAAAAGTTCATAAGACCGAGCGCGCCCATGAGCCGTAGAACGAACCGCATCACAATTCCGAAACGGAATGGATTTGCGAGTCTGGCCTTTACCTCGGGGTCGAACGCGGTGTTCTTCCCGAAATAGGCGCCGAGCGCGTGAAATTCCGCGAACAGCTTTTTCGTCATTGACGGCGGCATGACCTGTATCCCCTCAACCCCGCCTCGGATCACGGTTCCGAGATACCCGCATCCAAGCCGTTTACACAGCTTTTCCAGATACATCGGGATGAAGCTGGAATGGACAGCCTCGGGAAAACCCGACTGCACGATAAACCCTACTTTCTTGCCGGCGCATTTTCCCTTAAACGGGGCAAGCGCTTCGATAAACGCCATGACAATTCCCGGCATGGAGTCCGTGTAGAGCGGAAACGCCAGTATCACCGTGTCCGAATCCCGGAACATCCCGGCGTACTTCCCGTGCTCCTGCGTCCTGACAAGGTATTCGATCTTGGCGCCCTCTCCGCCTGTTTCAGAGTAGCCGTTCAGAAAATGCTCCATCAGGATTTTCGTATTGCTCCCCATTCCCCGGGGAGAACCGTTAAATACGGTTAATTTCATCGGCGGCCTCCATGGGAGAAGTTTCGGTCAGGAAGAGACGTTTGACATCCGAATGGAAGTTGATCCCGAGCCTGTCAAACAGCACTCTTAAGATTCGGATATCGTCCTCGTCGGTGTCGTTCTCTTTCTGGAAGAGAATCGCTATCGACGGATAATCCTTTTGGTATCTTTTCTTATGATGCATTTCTTTTTTGTATACCATGGCATAAGGATGTACCAACGGGATCAGTTTATCCATCGTCTTTTTCAGCAGCGACGAGGGATACCCCATACTTAACGGGGACGCGAGGATGAACATACCGCTATTGATGACCTTATCGCAGACGGTCATCGAATCGTCCTTCAAGACGCAGGCTCCGGGAGTTTTAACCCAGCAACCCCAGCATCCGGTACAGTACCGGATATTCATATCCCGAAGTGTCAGGATTTCCGGTTCATGCCCGTTTTTTACCAGCCCGGCGGAAAACTCGGCGAGATACTTCTCGAACTCCTTATTCCCGGCGTCGGAATTGCCGTTGAGAATGACAATCTTCATATACCCCTCTTTATATCCCTAACTTCTGTTCTATCGTATCGAGCCTCTTTTCAAGCTCGCTGTTCTGCTTCTTCAACTCCTCGTTCTCGGACAGGAGCTTCGACAGCTTCTTATCCTGCTGGATAATATAGAGATATGCCTCTTCGAGCTTCATCAATGTCAGGCGGGTCTGTTCCTTGAGGAGGAAACCGTCCTTCTTGACCTGCGCCGCCGACGGCATCCCCGGAAGGTGGCCGTAGGAGCCGATAAACGACGCGACATCCGCGAGCGCGGGGAGCTTGTACCCCGGCTCGAACACGAAGTCGGGATATTTCGCCGTGTCGGTGATGAGGTCGCCCGTGATCTTGATATCGCCTATCACATGCAGTTTCGCCTCGGGCATAATACTCCCGATCCCGACATTCCCGTTACTGGCGATAGTCACGCACGAGTTGTTCTTAATCCCTATCGTCAGCGTCTCGGTGAAGTTGTGGTAGGAGAGGTACGCGGACTTGGTGTCGTACTGGTCGCCGAAACGGATGCCGGTCTGGAGCGTCGAGGGCGCGAGCAAGGTGAGGAACGAGTTAAAATCCGCCTCGATGATCGCGCTGACATACGAGTCGACGAAGAACGGCCCGACCGAACCCTTCTTTATATGAAGCATCGCGCCCGGCATCGTCGTCCCGATCCCCACGCGCCCGTTAGTGAGGATGATCATCTGCGGCGGTAACGTGAGGTCGTCGGTACCCGCCGGAGAGACGCGGAACCCGAGGCCGTACCCCATGAAGGGATAGATCGACATCGAGAACACGGACGAAGCGAAGCGCAGGAAAGGTTTCGCCGACGAGTCGAACAGCTCGAGCCCGCCCTTGCCGAAACGCGCCGCGGACGGCTTGTTGTCGGTCGAGTACGCGAGATGGAACGGGCTTTCGGGATTGATCACGCCGATCCCGATATACGAGCCCTTCGAGGTCATCACGCCGCCGCTCGCTTTCCAGAGCATCCTCGGGTCCATCGAGAGGTTTTCCATATCGATGCCGCCGTTCGCCCAGTTGTAAAGCGTATTGAAGTTCGAATTGAAATCGGACGATTTGATCAGCGCGCCCGATGCGAAATCATAGGGCTTTTTTAACACCCCGGGATAAACGTTTCCCGAGAGAATGATAAGGGCGAAAACACCCATCGCGAACGATCGGATATTCATTGACTCCTCCGGACTTTAAATTAGCCTTCATTTTAGCATAGGCCGGGGAAAATGTTAAGAATTTTGGGGTTAGACTTACCCGCCGTGCAGGATTCGATGCACCGTGTCGAGCAAAAGGCTCACTTCATACGGTTTTTTGATGAACGGTATGCCCTGATCGATGAAAAAGTTCTGGTCGAGCTGTTTATCGACATATCCCGAGGTCGCGATGATCTTCGACGCGGGGTCGATACTTCTGACGAAAAGGATATAGTCCATCCCGAAACCGTCGGTCAGAACAAGGTCGGTAAATACAAGGGAAATCTCGCTCTTTTTATGAAGGTAAATCTCTTTCGCCTCGGCGAGGTTTCCGGCTGTGAGCACGCGGTAGAAATTATCCTCGAGAACGCGCCTCACGAATTCAGAAAGAGGCAGTTCGTCCTCAACCACCAGCACCGTCTCGCCCTTGCCGCGGATAGTCCATTTCTTCTCCGCTTTTTCCGGAGCGGCGTTTCCGGCGAGGATGGTGTTGAAGGCCGGGAAATAGATCTCGAAAACGGAGCCTGTCCCCACTTCGCTCATCACATGAATGAACCCGTCGTGCTGTTTTACTATTCCGAAGACGGTCGGAAGTCCGAGGCCGGTCCCTTCGCCCGGACGCTTGGTAGTGAAAAACGGCTCGAACACCTTATCGACCGTTTCCCGCGACATTCCTTCGCCGTTGTCTTCTATCCTCAGGATCACATATTCCCCGGTGACCGGATGAGTCACGGACGGGATGGTCCTGTTTTCGAGGAGTTCCGTCCGTGTAGAGATCGTGATACTCCCGCCGTTAGGAAGCGCGTCATGCGCGTTGACAATCAAATTCATCACCACCTGCTCGATCTGGCTGCTATCCGCGCGGATACTTGTCATCGGTGATTTCAGTTGAATCTCCACGGTAATATTCTCGCCGACCATCCGTCTCAGCATTTTTTCCATATCCTTAAGAATATGGTTGAGGTCGAGCACCTTGAAGTCGAGAATCTGCTTCCGGCTGAACGCCAGAAGCTGGCCTGTCAACGATGCCGCGCTCGACGACGCCTTGAAGATTTCGTTCAGCCCCTCGCTCATCTCCTTATCACCGGCGGATTTTAGAAGCAGAAGCTCGGTGTATCCCTTGATAATCGTCAGGAGGTTGTTGAAATCGTGAGCGATCCCTCCGGCGAGCCGCCCGATCGCTTCCATCTTCTGGGACTGGTAAAGCTGGAGCTCCTTGTTCTTCAGGTCGTCCTGTGCCTTGAGGATTTGCGAGATATCCTGGTAGGCGTGAACTACGCCGATCAGTTCCCCGTGAAAATCGAAAAACGGCTGGGAAACCACATAGCAGGGAATTTTTTGTTCATCACGCCTTTCCATTAACGATTGTCTTTCCAGCTTCTTTTCACCGCCCTGCGTCAATTTCAAACAGCAATTCTTTGTAAAACAACTCTCGCTTCTAAAAACCTCGTAGCACTTCGATTGAATCACGTTCTTTAAGTCCATGTTTGTTAGTTTGCAATAGGTTTCGTTCGCCATCAGAATATTGAATTCCTTATCGACCAGGCTCATACCGACAGGCGATGAATTGAATATCTGGTTGAGCTGATAATAGGTCTCGTAGATTTTTTGGTCTTTGTTTTCCAGAACCTGCTGAAGGTCTTCGTAGCGTTCCAACTGGCGGCCGAGTTCCTCTTCCTGCTCGCGGAGCTGGGTGATATCCATCGACACGCCCAAAATACATATTTCGTCATGGTAGGAGAACAGGCTTTTTTGAGTCCTGAACCACCTGACCTTGCCGTCACGGGGGGTAAGACATTCTTTATAAATGAGAAATTTCCGTTTTCCCGAATACAAGTCCCGTTCTTCACGTTCAACCTGTTCCGCATCTTCAATTTTCATCAGCCCAAGCTGAGACAATTCCAGAATCGTTTTGCCGATAATTTCATCCGCTTCAATTCCGTAGTTTTCAAATAAGGCCTTGTTGGCAAGAATAATTTTCCCGCCTGAGTCCTTCACATAAATCCGGATGGGTGAATTATCGAAAACCTGATGTAGAAGCAGTTCGCTGTCGCTGATATCGCTGAACATCCGGTTCCGTTGGATAGTGATGCCGAAAAACTCTCCCAGCCTGATGATACTATAGAGATCGTCGTCGTTATAATCGCGTCCGGGGTTGGCGAGGACTATCTCGCCGACAATCTCGTCGCCGAGTTTCACCGGAACCGCGAGAAACTTTTCCACCGGGATATGCCCATCGGGGAGGCCTTTCGATGACGGATGACTGTCGGGATCGTTGGTGTAGAACGCTTCCCCGGTGTTGAGGGCATGTCCCCAGAGTGCGGGGTATTTCCCGTCGTCTCCGCGGGGAAACCGGACTTCCCGGGTGTTTTCCTTCATTTCGTACCCGCTTGCCATCATCTTACTCATTGTATGCGCGACGTTATCGCCGGTGCTCTCGTCAAGCTCGGACACGAATCCATATTTGCTTCCGGTAATATCGCGGGCATGCTGGAGAATGATTTTAGCGATATCGAAAATGATTACCTTGGGGTCTGTAAGCGGAATATAGAGATCTGAGAGGATTTGATTGATACGGTTTTCACGGTTAGTGAAGTGCTGCTTTTTCTTTTCTTCCGAAATATCCCGAACTGTGCTCACCACACCCCGGAATTCACCGTCAGGACTCAGAATCGGAGCGGTTTTGACCGCGGCGGCAATTTCTCTGCCGTCCTTATGAATAAAGACCAGTTCACGCTCCGTGGAAGCTTCGGGTTTCCGCTCACTGAGTCTCTCGGCCGCGTCCTTTCTGCAGGCTTCGGGCTGGAATTTGTAAAAAGACACCCCGATCATTTCCTCTTCGGAATACCCCAGCATCGCACACATAGCGGGATTGACATATACAGTCGCCGCATCCGGGTCGATCACCCAAACACCCTCGCTCATACATAAAAGAAGGTTTTTGTGGAAATCCCCGATTTGAGATAAGTGCCCCTGATTACCGCCCTTTTTTCCTTCAGTCCCGGATTGACCCATAGACACCCTCGAAACTTTCAGAAAACCCGATGCAAGATATTATAGCACGTTTATCTTGATATAATCAACGGAAATCGGATTTTATTCAATATTTTTCTTATTTCTTTAGACATTTCCGGGGAATTAAATTATGCTAAATGCACATTATTGATATTTTTTAGGAGGTTTTTATGGCGCCTTATCAGGAAACCACCCATACCAGCTGGGGCGGTAACATTAAAAACAGTTTCACCGGTTTTCTTCTTGGTATTGTTATGTTTATCGCATCGTTCCCCGTCCTGTGGTGGAACGAGGGAAGGATCAATCTCGCCAGTGTCGCGAAACTCTCCGAAGTCGCCGAACCCGGCGCCGCGGGCAATATGAACGAGAAGTTCATCTCGATTACCGGCGAAATCTCCGCGAAAGACCCTGTTTATGACGCCATGTTCCTGAAATCAGGAAAGTATGTCATTATGAACAGGACGGTCGAGTATTATGCTTGGGAAGAAGATGTGCACACCGAGAAGAAGAAAGACCTCGGCGGCGGGACGACCGAAGTTAAGGAATACCGTTATAAACTCGCATGGACATCCGATCCTAAGTCGGTCAGCAGTTTCAACAATAACGGCGTGAACCAGTGGGAGTATGAAAAGAGCGTCGTTATCCGCGATGTCGATACCCCTTACTCGAGCGATACCTTTAAAGCCGGCAGCGCGAATATCGGCAAATGGGTGATCGATCCCGACGATGTCAGTGTCGACGTCCCCGGCGAAAAGATCGAGCTTTCCCCGGCGAACGCCAAGCTTTCCGGTAAGATGAGACTCGACGGCGACGAGTATGTCTATATTCCCAATAAGTCCGGGTCATCCGGCGCGCAGTTCAACGATATCCGCATCAGCTTCAACGGCCTCGAGAACGGCACCAAGGTGACCGCGTTCGGGCTCGCTAACGGCAACACCATCGAGCATTACAACTATAACGAGAACGAGCCGAGCGAAACCTTCGCCCGCGTCATGATCGGCGACCGTGAGACAGCTATCGCTCAGCTCAATGCCGAGCACCAGATGCTGACATGGATCCTCCGCGGTGTCGGGTTCCTCCTCATGTGGGTGGGATTGTCCTCGCTCTTCGGGCCTCTGGTATCCGTACTGAACGTTCTCCCGTTCCTCGGCGACGTGGGCGGATTTATCATCGGGATCATCACATTCGTCCTCGCGGCGGTGCTGAGCTTCCTGACTATTATTATCTCGATGCTGTTCCATAACATCCTCGCGCTGATTATCGTGGCGGTGGTCGTGATCGCGCTCATCATCATAGTGATGTCCACCAAAAAGAAGGCTGCAGCCTCGCAATAGATTCAGCCGAATACTGTCTGCATAAATGCCCGCCTTCACCCGAAGGCGGGTTTTTTTATCGATAATTCGTTTCATGTCTGGAAAATTTATTTTATTTCAGGTATAATATGCTGGAATCTACGGACAACGCGGGGGCGTTTCCTGAAAGGAGGAAGCGTGGATCTGAAGAAACGGGAAAAATTCTGTTACCCGGGCGGGCGGCTGAAAGCCCTCATCATGAGTTATGACGACGGCAGCGAGCATGACCGGCGTCTGATCGAGATATTCAACACGCGGGGAATCCGTTCTACCTTCCATCTCAATTCCGGAAAGCTCGGCGGAGCCTATCATATCCTGCCCGGCGAGGTCTCGAATCTCTACAAGGTCCACGAGGTATCCGGCCATACTGTCAATCATCTTCACCTGGACCAGCTTGAAGAAGAGGAAATCCGCCGCGAGATCACGAACGACCGCAGGGCGCTCGAAGACCTCGTGGCTTATCCGGTGCGCGGAATGTCTATCCCGTTCGGCACCTACGACCACCGTGTGCTCCTGATCCTTCCCGAACTGGGTGTGGAGTATGCGCGCGGAGAGGCCGCCGGGGAAACCGGCCGTTTCGACCTCCCCGACACATTCATCCTCTGGAAACCCACCTGCCATCATACCGGCGCGCTCGAGGCGGCGGAACGTTTCCTCGGAGCGATCACTTCGCGCATGATGCTCTTCATGATCTGGGGACACAGCTACGAGCTCGACGGTTTTTTATCCACCGACACAAGCAAGGGCTGGAAGTACATGGAATACCTCAGCGACCGGCTCGGGAGAAATAAAGAAATCTGGTACACTACAATGATCGAGATGCACGATTACCTGAAGGCGATCGACGGGATCCGTTTCTCCGCCGACGAATCGATCGCGTTCAACCCGTCGGCGGTACCGGTCTGGATCAAGTCACCGGAGGGCGCGGCCGAAATCCGCCCCGGTGAAGTGAGAAAACTATTTCATCCGGATCACCTATGATTATCGATTCGCACGTCCATTTCGGGAACACGCCCCGTTTTCATTGCCCGTTATCCCTCCTCGTCTCGCTGATGAGCGCCGAGGGTATCGATAAGGCGGTCATCTCCTATCTCGGCGGCGCGGAGGTCGATCATCCCGACACCGGCCGTCCGGCGTTCTCGCGTGTCGAACAGTTCGGTATCCTGAAGAGGACTGTCGACGCGGTGAACCTGCACCCCGGGATGCTTTACGGCCAGCTCTGGATACAGCCCAAGCTCGGCGGATACAGCGCCGATCTCGAACGCGCGGTTGCGGAGAACCGGAGCGCTATTGTCGGGCTGAAAGTCCACCCCTACCATTCCGGCCTCATCCTGACCGATCCGGCGTATACGCCCTATTTCGCGATGGCCGAACGGCTTAAGCTCCCGGTCGCGGTGCATACCGCGAGCGATATCTATTCCCCCGCGCGCGCTGTCTACGAACGAGCACTCGAGTTCCCGGACGCCGTTTTCATCATGGTGCACATGGGCCTCAATACCGACCACGGCGAGGCGGTGAGACTGATCGGTAAACTGCCGAACCTCTACGGCGATACGACATGGGTCGATACACCGTCGGTAGTCTCGGCTGTCAAGAGGCTCGGGAGCGATAAAATCCTTTTCGGCACCGACGCCCCCATCTCCGGGCCGGATAATTATGAAAAATACGGCGAGATGCTCGCGGCGCTCAAGTCGGAACTCTCGGCTGGGGAGTACGACGACGTCCTCTGGCGGAACGCGTCCCGGCTTTTCGGTATCCCGGTGTAGTTTTTCTTTTTCGTTATCCCTAGCATGTTATTTTGTCATCCTGAGCTTGTCGAAGGATGAGCGCTTGCCCCATATTCCCAGATGGTGTATCGAAGGATTGACATATTCCTCGCTTTCCGTTACGATTTCTCCCGATGGAGGACTCTATGCGCCGTATCGCCGTTTCGATCCTGATACTTTCCGCGATCCGCTGGCTGAGCGGAGCCGGAGCCGCGCCGTTGTATGCCCAGCCTAAGGAAGGCGATAAGCTCAACGGCAAGCTCGGGGTCACGCCCGGCATCGCTCAGCTCGACACCGCCGACCTGAATTCCCGTCTCGCGGCCTACGGCTATCCCGGCATCCCGCAATGGTACTTTACGCTCGGCGCTATCTATCAGCTCTCCGACGGTGCGTTCGTCAGCGATATCGAGTATATCCGTTATATCAACAACTCGTTGACAGGGGGCGGTAATGTCACTACGGCGGGCGGGTGGAACTCATGGCTCAATCTCGGCTACGCGATAGTGAACCTGCCGTACTTCCAGTTTTACCCGATGGTCGGGCTGGGCGGCGGAACATTGACAGTCAAGGTCGGCGAGGACTTCACCGGACAGGGCTTCGACAGCATCCTGAGCGCGACAAATACGGCGGTGGATTTGGAGAAAGGGGTCTATTCGGTGTTCCTCGGCGGCGGGATAGATTTCTCAATCGACCTCGGAGAATCGAACCCGGTGGACCTGCTGATCGGACTGAGGGCGGGATACATCTTCGACCTCTCGGCGACCACCGGATGGACGTCGCACGGCGTGGCGCTGGCGAGCGGACCGAACTCCGGCTTTTCCGGCTTCTCGGCCCGTCTCTATGTCGGCGTCTCGGAATAACCCACTGCGTCCGTCTGAGTTATCCGTGTAATCCGCGATCTATTGAGGTAAAACACTAGACTCTTATCATATCGAGATAGTTCGATTTCCGGCTTTAGAAGCGGGATAAGTGCTCACTAAAAATTTCGCACGGAGAACGCGGAGATATAATTTCGGCGGTATATTGAAGAGATATGAATATCAACTTG